>Ga0209208_10003407_pt1 | contig 22763 bp, 24 predicted proteins | sample S1TSphfallax_3_FD_187694 | JGI IMG/M metagenome (GOLD analysis project Ga0209208, IMG submission 187694) | Host-associated microbial communities from peat moss isolated from Minnesota, USA - S1T2_Fd - Sphagnum fallax MG (SPAdes) (version 2) | ecosystem: Host-associated > Plants > Peat moss >...
GAATGACATTGTGGGTCAGCTATGAGGCTATTAAGTGTAGCTCTTGATCATCAATGTTAGGCATAGCCACCTCTTCTGCAAAGGTGAAGAGGGAAGATGGGAGGGTTGAAGGTGTAATTTAATGCCTGAGGTCTCAGGCAGTATTTGAATAAGGCCGTGTTTGACTCCGAGCCAACAAGGCAGGCCTCATTCCAGTAAGGCCTGTGGCTGAGGGCGTTACACAGCATAAAAATTGACAGATTTTTTATTTTTAAAAATTTAAACTTCAAAAAATATAAATATATTTCTTTAACAAAAAAACAATTCTTGTGATACTTGGTGAATGCCCATTGGATGCCTGTCTGGTATCACACGACAAAAGTAAAAAAATGACATGGGGCATTTTGGAAAATGAAATGCTTGCTCGTACATGTGAACGTTTTGTTTCCAAAATGCCGTGTGGGTTCTTCCACTCTATAAGCATGCATCCACATCGGTGTTTTTTTTCTTCATTTTTGCATTGTGGCATAGATGGCAAAATAATTGAAAGACTGGTTGTGTAGGTGGTAAACACAGATCAGTGCAATCAAAAAAATTCAAGCATCTTTCATTATAATCATAGTGCCCTTGGGCGATAAAGTTGATTTCCAAAATTTTGAACGTGGCAAGGGTTTAGGGTTTAGGGTTTAGGCAAGTTGGTAACAAGGTTGGAATTTCACTATCTTTCGACTTTTAATAGTTCAATATTTCAAAAAAAGAAATCAAAGGCAACTAATATACTTAAATATTCAATTGTTTACCCAAGTGCTTATTTTGGTGTATAAGGCCCATAATCAAGTTCTTCATTAGAGCTTAATAAATCAATTTGCTCTGCTTTCGCCCTTCATCGTTGTTATTTAGTGTTGGTCCATTCTACATACATAGCTCGATTCAAAGGCTTTCCCAACCTTTCACAAGTCAATCCTTGAGCCATTCCAAGTGATATTAACTTTGATGCTAGCACACAAGCCTTTGGGTGTACCACCATCCACAACCTTTCCACCTTCTCAATAAAAATAGGATCCTTTGTGAGCTCATAGCTATAGCTGTTCTTGTTAACAACAGATCCAAAGAACTTGTTGATTTCTTCCAAGGTAATATCCCTAAGCACTTTCACCCACTTTGGACTCAACCTTTCACAACTCAAATATTTATCAACAAATTCTTTTCTGGACACAAGGCCACCATTTCCAAGCTTAGGTATTATAGCAAACAAAGGAGTAGCAAAACCTGCCTTTTATCCCTTAAAATGTGCCTCACCCTCTTCTTTTACTTGTTTTAAACTAGTATCATACTTTTTGCTATGTGTGGGCGGGGTTTGGCAAGCCATCATTTCACCTTCTGTCTTCATTGACCATTCAATTTCAAATGAGTACTTCTATACAAAACAACAAAACTACATACTTGACATTCAACAAAATATGCAAAGTATGCAACTTGAATATTGCCACATCGAACAATTCTAAGGATTGTCTATGCCACTTAGATCAAAATGCGCACCTTCCATGTCACGACTACCCTAGTCCCTACATCAACATCCCCTAAATTTGAAATTCTCACTCCTTTCCATGACATCTAGGTGCCTATAATGCTTACACTATGATAAAGGATTGCCTATATAGCTCAGAAAAGGACGGTTCATATTAGATTAAGGTTAGGAATTTGATGGTTGTAATTTTTTGGATTATACCGAACTTTTTCAAAAAAGGTTTGTTATGGATTCAAATTTTGTTCAAAAGGGATCCACTCTAGCTTCTAAGTACCCCCCTTTGAATAGACACCAAACTAGGTACCCTGGTTGACCCAGACACCACATATGCATGGACACAAATCCATGAACAATTGTCCATTATTGCAACTTCATCGCAAGAACAAGCAATATACTGAGCAAATTTGATGGTTTTCATAGTTGCATTTTGGACTTGGCCATAAATGTGTTTAGCAAAGATCCAACAAGCAAAATTTGACCAATGCATTAAGGGGGTGTTAGGGACACCCAAACTTACAAATAACTCATGCATGGTTTCATACTGGACAACATTGGATGACCATGGGAAAGGACATTCATGAAATAATGTCTTCATTTGCACAATTTTATGACTTTCCTCACCTATGGGTGTTGTAATTTAGGCCAAAATAGAATGAAGACCCCTTTGTGCATATGATCTCATGTTTTTTAGATGTGCACAATCTTTGGCTATGTATTCACCTCCCTTCTTCACCCGAAGCCTTGGTAGATCATGGTGAGAAATTTTATGACCTTGATGTTTAGTCAAAGTGTTCCATTTACACCCAACAATTTTATCCTTGCCCTCAATCAACAAGCAAACCCTACACCTCACTGTATGGATGAAGCCACCTTCCAACACAATATCTTTTGTTCAAGATAGCTTTGTCGCCCATTCAATCTAAATTTTTTGAGTGGCATCATAAGATTTCTTAAGGTTTTTCCCATCAAAATCCAACTTTCATCTCTTCCAAGCTTGGTCTAATTGGGAGTCAAACAACTCTACAACCTCATTTGGGTCAATTGAATTAATTAGGTCATTTGACACATGAAATTTGTAAGCTTTAACTTCTAGCATATTCATTGTAGGTATGGCATTAGCACTTGATGCATTGGAGGGCTCACTTAGACAACTTACAAAATTAGGGGAAGGAGGTCATGTTCTAATAAGTGGTAATTTTGGTCCACTATTATAACTAGTATATGATCTTAGAAACATAGTGGAATTAGACACAAGATAAAGTGGTTGGGTTGGTGATGGGTTCCTAGAGGAATTGAAATATAGATATGACATTTGGACATGGGAATGAAAATTGACCCAATTTGGAATACCTCCAAACAACAACTCTATATGCAAAATTAAAAAAACATAAGAAGAAAAGTAATGCAAATCTAGAGCTAACAAAATAGTTATTCAATAGTGGACAAATAATTCAATGTCAAATCCTATTTCAAGAGATGAACTTCACAAAAAAGAAGATGAAGGCTTATAAAAAGTTTATTGTTTAATCTTTTCAATGACATTATTTCTATGGTCCATTTGCTCAAGGTCGATTGACGAATTGATATTGGAAAACTACCACCAACAACTTGAATCACAAATCATGGCCTCCATCAAATCTATGTGCCACATCTTGCTTGATTGTATCTCTTCAAAGTTGAAATGGCTACTCTAATAAATCTTTAAAACTCTATTTACCATTAAGTTAATTCATATTTCACTATGCTAACTTTTAAAAAGTTATTTTCTGTTTGCATTAAAAATTTGCAAAATCACAAGGCACTTTGAAATATCAAGAAGTGTGAAAACTTGGAATGTGGAGAGTTAGGAAATAGTTGAGTCGCCATTTCAGCTTTCAAGAGTAGCATTGAAAAACATTTGAAAACTTAAAATAGGGTACAAGAGTCATTAATTTAAATGGTGCACATGATGTGATGCACCATTATGCACATTGTCTAGTACTACCAAGTTCCAATTTCCTACACAAGCAAACAAAAACCTTGCACATTGGTCTTCAAGACTCCAGAAGCCAAATTGTAAAATCTTTAGCAATCATGGGCAATAGTGAATCAGATTGTGTTAATTTACATGTGTGATTGAACCACATGTTGGCGAACAAAATGCACTTGGTGGATCAACAATCTGACAATTGAAATAGTTGAATAATTGCAATCTAATGACGAAAGGTTACCTCAGAGCCACCAAGTGACAATTAGACCTTGAACTATAATTGCAATGCGATGATGGAAAGGATTTTGGAATTGTCCTAATGGACGTTTGATTGATGATGAAATGTGGTCGTTTGGATGCAATATGGCAATAGCAACATTCATCCAAGACTAGATGTGGCAAAAATCCACATATGATTTCCTCTTTGGCTAGTTGCTACAACTTGATGAAGGGCGAAACTTTGCACCGGTTTGATAAGAAAAAAAACACTAGTCCACATGCACAACGAATATAAGTGGAGGTTTTTATGTGTAGGGCAAGGGTGATGCCCAAGGAGCAGGGAGTTCCAGAAGCATGTGCCCACCCAAGGTGGAACCGAGGGGTGCTTACTTCTAGAGCTCTGCCCCCTTTCTATGAGGGCATTACAAAGCATAAAAATTGATGCAATTTTTTAAATTTATAGTTTAGTTTCCCCTCATACCCACTTGGTATCACAAAAAAAATTGACCTGAGGCATTTTGGAAAATGAAATGGCCTGTGAGACCATACACTTTGTAAGCATACCAAAATATAGAAGGATAGCTAAAGATTTATACTTCATATTTGGTTTATAGCCAGATTTGGTTAAATCTTCCTCAGGATGATGGCCACTCTTTCTACATCTTCATAGCCACTTTGGCCAGAAACAAGAATTCCTAAAAGAAACAGTGACATGCTGTATATCTAGAAAAGAAATACTTATGTATCAAGCAGCCTAACACAAGGTGTAATGAATGTAATAACCTTTTGGCTTGTCCATGGAAAAGGTTCAAATCAAAACAAAGCCAGTTCAGGAAAATCATGAGGACAGATTTATATTTCAAATTTCAGCTACTAAGAAGCTCGATCTAAGAAGCTTGAATGCTCATGACAAAGATTTGAATGCCCTCTAACCAAAATCCTCTAAAATAATATCATCAACATAAATTATTGAGGACCTTGAAGGAGATGCACAAACATCCAGTAGCTATGGAGATTGATTGCCAATGGACTCTAGTGATGAAGAAAAAGGCAAACACGCAACCATTTCAACCGTCTTTGCATAATTTTTCATATGATCCCTTGACATTCTGTCTTTGAATTATCAGCTCAAAGGACCATACTAAAGATCTCCCTATACCAGTTCTGAGGTTCTCATCACTAGAATATAAACAACTTTTCAAATTACTTAAGTATCTGACTGTCAATGGGTTGTTGCTGGCGTGTTGTGTATATGGGACCAAAACGATCCAGAGTGCTCATGAGGGTTATATGTTGCGCTTCATGGACGCACTTACAAATTGTGTGCATATACAAGAGTGCCAAAATAGGGTTGCACTGGTGGAGCTGAGAATAATAGCACGTGAGTCACAAACAATTTGTCAAAGCTGATGTTGCTCCATAAGTCAGTTGCCTGCTCTGATCCAATAACAAGATCGCCCCATACACAAGATGATGTGAGCACGTGATCCAAGGATGACAATGGGATTCGACAAGATGGCCCATGCACAAGATGATGTGAGCAACACAAAAATGATTTTCTGCCAAACTTTATGCTCACTTCTTTGTTGGCCTTGTCTACAAAGGCAAGGATATTGTGTGTAGATTCATTATATAGTATAATAGTAGCTTAGGGGATTTTGGCCCCTAGCTAGAGTTTGGTCTACTTTTATATGAGGATTTTTGAAAGATGATATTTTGGCTTGTGTTGAAACTTGATTTTTTTATTTAAAATTATTTAAAAATCATCAAATTTTTATGCTGTGTAATGGCCTCAGCTGCAGGCATTTACCACGATATATTATTGTGCAATATGAGCAATATCAGTGTTGGGCAGGTAAACATTTAACCTTGATATATCCATAGGTATATTTGCACAGTAAATAAGTACCTTACCTAAGTCAAACTTAATACACTTTCTTTATTTTCCCCAGCTAGTATATATAGTTAAGGTTTATCCTCACCTAAGGGAGGGTAATTGTTTTGAAACGGTAATTCATTAGAGGGTACATGCCAAAATCATTATATCGCATATATCATGCATCATTTCCATGGTTTTGGAATGCATGTGATTTATGATGAATTTGTTCGACTTATGGTGACTATATATGTTTGGCATTTTATTTTTCTTCATTACATTTATCACCTTGAACAAAATTCTTATCATATGTCCTTGGAAACCCCTTTAGACTTTACAACCATTTGCCATTATAAAAATGTTCTGAGTATGTTTCTACTATGATTAGATTAGTCGATTTTGTTATATATATTTTTTCATTTAAAAATAAGATGCCTTAAATTTCAAATGCTTTTGTTTGCAATGCCAATTGCACATTGGGAATTATCTTTGTTCACTTTTGAAATTTGCCATACTTGTGTAAATGCTTTTTCATCCTACATGCACCCACTTATATTACCTGCATGATGTGCATAGAGTGAATGATGAAATACTTCCCCTCCTCCCTTATTGGATGAATAGGGCAAATTTTCAGGAATTTCTTTTACCCTTGCCCAGATTGATAATTTTGCAAAGCCTTTATAACACTACCTGACCTGGGTTGGAGTTTTTTGAAACTTGTATATACCTTAAACCAATTGATTTTTTTAAAAATATGTTTTTTGAAAATTTGAATTTACCCTTGTCTTCCTGAATTGCTAAAATCAATATACCCACAATGGGGTTTTTTTTTCCAGATTTTTCAAGTGGGCTGAATGGTGCCCAAAATGTGATAATTTTGATTAATTGAAAAATGGTGAAAAAAATCCAGAACCATGAATTTTTCATTTAAAAAAGTTTTTGTGGGAAAAAATCACCAAGTTATTATTTTTTAATAAAAGAAAATTTGTGCGCACCCAACACGGGGCAATATAGCTTTCTCAACAAAGGCAACAAAATATGCAGAAGATCTCAGATAAATTGCCTTCCTCATGTGGACAAGAGCCACAAACATGGAGTAAAAAAGGGGAGGATACCATCCCACAACTCAGGACGGTGAAAACCCCTTATAAACTTTGTGGGTGACAAAGCTCTGACCTGCATCAAACATGGGACCTTTTAAAACGAGACAAACAGATGAAATCTAAAAATTTGTGTGTAAAGATTATCCTCAAAAACAAGGCATTGTTTGTGGAGGCCGACACAAGAGTCAATCAAATGTAGAGGGGGGATTGGATAGGGTCTTGACTCTGCCAGCCTCCAGGCCCACCTCCAATCTCACCCAATCTGAAAGTAAAAAAACAAAGAGAACCCTAAACCCTAAACCCATTTTGTCACATCCCAGTCACTTCTAGAACTCTGAACAAAAACTTTTTCTTATACTTTTTTGTTGTTCAAAATGGATGAATACAAAAAATTGTGCAAAATTGACCAAACTACAATTGTTGGGTGCTGGTTTTAGCCAAGCTTCTTATTCTAGAAACTTGGGAAAATAAAATATAATAAAATATAATAATACTCTTAGTGTTCAATCTTGGTGTTCAATTAGTTGAATGTTAAAATATATATTTATATTAGAGTTATCAGTACAGTAACCCTGTCTTCACCCTATCTTTTGGGCCTCCTTTCACCACATATCCCCTCTTTCAGTGGTATCCATAAAGTAAGAAGTTTTATCAAATCTCAGTATGAAATGCTGAAACTCAATCTTGGGTTCCTAATGGGTGAAATGTTAGAAATTAAATAAATATATTGATAGTGATTTTTATTTTTTTGACAACGGCTTTAGAGAAAGTGAGAGAAAATGGGATTCAACCCACCAAAAAAAAGGAAAAAGAAAACCATCCTTGTACACTCTTCATGATTTTAATTCAATCTTAGTGTTAAATGGGTGAGGGAAAAAAAAAAGAAAAAAGAGTTTCTTCCATGTTCAAAATCTCAGTTATTGATTTGGCAACCAACCCATTGCCACAAATACTATAGGTGAGAGAATGAAAGATTAAAAAAAAAATTAATTAATTAAATTCAGGGTTGGTTGATGACAATCCACAAAGCCCATGGGAATTAAAAAAACAATTTTTCAGAAAAGAAAGAAAAATCATCTAAAGGCATAAAAACTCAGGAAGCAAACAGTAGCTGGACCACTAGTAGGTGTAACTAATAGAAATGGAATTTGCAGTATTATAATACTAAAATACTAACAATAATAGATACAATAATGTATTTGTAGAAGACAATAGAAAAACCATGATGATGAAAACATGCCACAATTATATTAATTGTTTTTTTTACTACAAGAGATGATGGGTGAAGCAACAAAAGAAAAAAAGGGAAGAAATTGCCAAAGAATTGAAGTTTCTGTACATGCAATTGACCTACAAGGGCTGGTTCTGGAAGTATAGAAGAAACAAACACCAGGGACCCATCCTCCAAAAAACAATCTTTTCTCAGAAGCAGCAGCAGCAGCAGCAGAGCAAGAGTAGTAGGTGTTGTTGTTTTTGTTGTTGTTACTACTACTCTGTTGTGTGCATTTGCATCCTCTTCAAATCACAGTTTTCTTTCTTCAGTGCACTTGTTGCTACTGGTTTATAGCCCTTGAGCTGCTGCTGCAGGAGGTAATTTATTTGTCTCAACTTCAATTAACAAATTTTTTTGGGTAGTTTTTTTTTCAGCTGCATGTAGAATAAATACTAGGTTGCAGACAAATTTGGTAAGTCTAGGTTGCTGCAGTGGAATCATGAGAGAGAGGCAAGTTTTCCAGTTGCAGAGTAATTATACCTAGAAGGTTGAAGGAAATGGGTACTTAGTAGGTTGTTGCAGTGGAATCATGAGGCAAGTTTTCCAGTTGCAGAGTTAATACCTACTAGGTTGGTGGAATGGTAGGTTGCTGGAGTGGAATCATGAAGGAATCCAGTAGGTTGTGTTGCAGTAGAATCATGAAGCAATGGTAGGTTTTGTTGCAGTAGAATCATGAAGGAATGGTATGTTGTTGCAGTGGAATCATGAGAGAGAGAGAGAGAGAGAGAGAGAGTTTGTGTTGTGTGTGTGCGGGGCAAGCATGTGATTGATGCAATTATGGGTGCTTGTGTGTTGTGTGATAATTATGCTGTTTTTTTTTGGGTTTTGCTGTGAAACTTTCAAGGTTTTACTTTGGGAACTGAAGCTTGTTTTTATGAGCTGAGTGGATGGAGGATCATGTCAGCTTGCTAGCTGCACCATTTGGACTTGATGGGTCAATGCATGTGTGTTGATGAGATACATGCTCTACCATTTGGACTTTGACATGGGTGACAGTCTTGTGTGTTGATGATTTCAGTCTCTAGTATTCTTTTGGGAGATGCATGCCAGCTCCCTGGATTCCATCACTGCTGCTGGATGCAGGAGACTCAAAATTTGCAACAAGATATAACTGAAATTGTAGTAGGAGAAAACCGCCAAGATTAGAATTCCCCCAGTCTTCTTGCTGCTGCAGCAGCAGCAGCTTCTGTGAAGCTTGTTATTTTTTTGCTCTTTCTGAATCTTCTTGTGCTCTTGGACTTCTTGCAACTTCTGTGGAGCTTGTTTTTCTGTTGTTGTTGTTGTTCCTCTTCTTCCTCCTCTTCTCCTTGTGTTTTGGATTTTGGAGAATCTCTGTGAGCAAGCATTTGGGTTTTCATGGTTGTGTGGATTGATTGGAATTGAGCCATGGGTCTGGGAGTTCAGGAATTCGGATGGGATGCTCATTCACGGAAACAAGGATCCTTGCGAAACCGTGCAGGATTGAGAAGGCAGAATAGAGACATTGATAGAGAGAGAGAGAATTCTCAAAGAATTCTGTTGCTGGTGCTGTTGTTGCTGGTGATCATCATCAATCATCAGCTGATCTTCTTGTTGCTTGCAGATTTCTGCAAACATCTTGCAGGGTCACTGGGTAAATTACTACAATTACTGCAGCAACAGAGATGGCGGACGCAACAAAAGGAGGGGCAGTGCCATCGGCGTACAACAACACGGGGTACCCGGTGCCGGACTGGTTGAACAAGGGAGACAATGCATGGCAGATGACAGCAGCCACATTGGTAGGAATGCAATCGGTGCCAGGGCTGGTGATCCTCTACGGCAGCATAGTGAAGAAGAAATGGGCAGTCAACTCCGCGTTCATGGCATTCTATGCATTTGCAGCGGTGTTGATCTGCTGGGTGATCTGGGCCTACAAGATGTCGTTCGGCGAGAAGCTGATTCCCATCTGGGGCAAAGCCGGTACAGTATGGGGATACAAGACACTGCAAGCGCAAGCTACTTTGCCAGCTTCTGCCACTGTCGACTTATCCATGATACAACCTTTCTACCCCATGGCGACTATGATCTACTTCCAATTCGTCTTCGCTGCCATCACGCTCATCCTTCTTGGCGGCTCCGTGCTAGGCCGCATGAACTTCATTGCTTGGATGGTGTTTGTCCCCTTGTGGCTCACTTTCTCGTACAGCGTCGGTGCTTTCAGCTTGTGGGGTGGTGGATTTCTGTTCCAGTGGGGTTGTATCGATTATTCTGGTGGCTATGTGATCCATCTCTCTTCCGGAGTTGCTGGCTTCACTTCCGCGTATTGGGTAGGCAGTATACCCGTCACCCACAAAGTCCCTGTCCTCCTGGAATTCTTCCTCCTCCTTAAAGCTCTCTAAACCCTACACCCAAAACGACTGCGCTTCCTTTCTGTTTCTTCATCTACCAAGCTTGCCGCAGCATCTTCCGCTGAAGGATTTTCTCAGATTGCACTCCATGTTTGAAGCTTGATCAATCCAGCTTTGAAGTTCCTGATGTCTTGTGCCGCTTCTCGGAATTTTTGTGTAGGTTGGACCGAGGTTGACGAAGGATAGGGAGCGCTTCCCACCCAACAACGTGTTGCTTATGTTGGCGGGTGCGGGACTACTGTGGCTGGGATGGGCAGGATTCAATGGAGGAGATCCGTATGCCGCCAACGTTGATTCTTCCATCGCCGTCATCAACACCAACGTGTGTGCAGCTATGAGTCTCCTGGTGTGGACAGTCCTTGACGTCATCTTCTTCGGCAAGCCGTCAGTCATCGGAGCAGTGCAAGGCATGATCACTGGCCTTGTCTGCATCACACCTGCAGCTGGTAAGTCTTTGACGCAAAAAAAAAAAAAAAAAAAAAACCTGCACGAGCCTTCTATGTCTCATTGATGATCAATCCCTTTGCTGGCTGGGGCTAGGGTTTAGGGTTTAGTGAGCTTCAAGGGTTTGTCAGGTAGCGCAAAAATACCTGACAATGGGTATTGCAGGTGTGGTACAGGGATGGGCAGCAATGATCATGGGGATGTTGTCTGGCAGCATTCCATGGTATACCATGATGGTATTGCACAAACGCTCCAAGATCTTGCAGCAAGTAGATGATACACTTGGTGTTTTCCACACACATGCTGTGGCAGGCTCCTTGGGTGGCATCTGTGCTGGTTTATTTGCGCAACCGAATCTGGCCAACTACTTTGTTGCTCGCCTCAATGAGCGAGGTGCCTTTTATGGTGGCCATGCAGGTGGCAGGCAGTTAGGCAAGCAGCTGTGCGGAGCGCTTTTCATCATCGGTTGGAACTTGGCAGTCACAAGCATCATCCTCAACGTCATCCGGCTCATCGTGCCTTTGCGCATGTCTGAGGATGATCTGATTATTGGTGATGATGCTGTGCATGGAGAAGAAGCTTATGCACTTTGGGGTGATGGTGAAAAATATGATATCACCAAGCACGGCGCGTCTGAATACAATGATACCCAACATGGCCTTGAATCCAACAGCAGCTTCGAAGTTCGACCAACTCCAGGTCCTACTGTAGAACTCTGAAGGTGGCTGGCTCATTCTTTGTACTTACTCTGCCAGAAGTCAACAACAAGCTCATATGCAGAGTTTACAACTCATCACATATAGATCATAATTACTCAACATCACACTTATGTCATTCCTGCCTACACAAGCTTCACACAATCTCTGTGAAACTGAAAACAAGGTGCAAGGGCGACTTTTGGCTCATGGACTTTGTGGCAAATTTAGCTCTGCAAGGAGGTTCTCACTTTCAGTCTGTCTACAGTATTTCATTTTGTCCCTGAGGCCTTCTTGCAGGCACAAGAATCTCCCATTGTCTGAAATCTGTATAGTACTAGCTCCCTCTTCATGCTCATATGAACTTTGTTGCAAATTTAGCTGTACATGGAGGTTCTCACTCTCAGTTGGTTTAGAGTATTTCTCTTAGATGTCCAGGCCTTCTTGCAGGCACAAGAATCTCCCAGTCTGAAATCTGCAGGGTGGGTCCCAGTCTTCAGGTGCATGATGATATTTTGCAGAATCTGAGCTGATGAATCTTCTTCGACTGTTCTCCAAGACCAGATTTGAAAAAAGACTAAGCTCCTCTTCCTTCTACTGATTTTTTTCTCAGGAAAATGGTATTTTCCAGTGTGTAAGGGATCATGTTACATGCTCTCTGTATTGTGTGATCTTGGGCTGTAGATAGTCTAGACTACAGTTTAGGGATTTGATACTAGGAGCTCAGTAGCAGCACACAAACCTCCCAGTTGATTCAACAGAGCTTTGGGATGGAAAACAAAGAGATTTGTAGAAAAGAGTAAGTAACACAGCCCCCAAGAGCCCTGGAACATTGGATTTCGATGCCTAGATGCCCAGGGGAGGGGTGGATTATGTTTAGATATGGATACTGACTTTGTAAATTTATCTGTTGCATTGTCTCATGCTTGATGTATCAGTGTATATCAATCTAATGTTGTATCAAGATTCCAAGGATCATGGTCTGGTGCGTACACAGATCATGAATGCAATGTCTGTTTGGAAGAGATTTCTCAGCATTTGTATCTGATCCGTTGCATCACATACGAGATGTATCAGTGTAGCACTATAATTTTCTGTTGGGATTTCAAGGATTGTGATTTGGTGTTGGGATGGATCATGAACACAATCTGTGATGGGAAGAGATTTCTCAGTGTCTGTAACTGTTCTGTTGCATTGCACACTTGATGTATCAGTGTATCGATATAAGGTTGCATTGAGATTGTGAGGATTGTGGTTTGGTGTGTGGACATAGATCATGAATGTAATCCATGTTGGGAAGAGATTGCTCAGTCTTTGTACCTGATCTGTTGCATCCTACAATTGATATGTGTGCGAGTGTACATTGGTGAAGAGGTTGCATCAAGATCAATGGATTGCAGTTTTGTTAATCTGGACACAGATCATCAATGTGCAACATACTTGGAAGATTTCTCATCATTTTTGTAGCTAATCTGTTGTATTGCATGCTTACAGAATGGCTGCAAGGTCAAGAACACCTAGAAGATGGCGTTTGTATTAGTTCAAACCAAAACCGGAACGCCTATCCAAAACCAGCCATCTTAAGGTCACTTTCCAAAACACCAGTCTCAAGGTTCTTTGAAGCTAGATAACCAAAAATAGATAAGGCTTTAGACAAGGTTGTGAACCTATAATTCTTTCTGCAGATTAGAACAAGTATTTGAAGACAAAATTCTAATCAACATGGAAACTTGACCCTAGGCTATGGTAATGACCCTTGAGGATGTAATGCTGGCCATGAATGGGAGTGACTTACCTGCTATTCCAACCTCATATATTGCACTCACAAAGTCTCAAAACAACACTTAAACATAGAAGATGGTAAATAAGCTATGGGTCCTTATTTTAGGCTTCCCGCTGCTGTTCACTATTCTTATGTTTTCATCTGGTTTTCAATAATTCATCATTATTTATGTCAATGTCAAATTTTATTTAAATTAATATACATTTCATGAACATGAAAAGACACTTTTTTTTTTTTTTTCATATCCATGTTGGGGGATAGGGAAAAAGAGTGAGATAATTATAAAATGGAAATAGTTATTAAGAAAGGTGGGAGATAATTATTTTGAAAATTAATAAGAAAATAAAATAAGTATTAAGAATAAATAAATAATTAGGCTTGAAAATGAGGTAGTTATTTCTGAAATGATCCATTGACAATGGTACCAGTTCCCAAAAAATCTCCCTTATACCAGTTCCATTTACTTGTCACTAAATTCTTCAACAAGCATCTTGGCTGCTCAACAAGCAACATACCAGTTCACCTGTCCATCCAAGGGTCCTTATACTGAAAAATCATTTTAGAAAGCACATCACTTATTAAAATTATTCATAAAATAATCCTCACATTGGGCCTCATTGCACTCTCTCATTCTCCTTTTCAAGGTTAGGATCTAAACCTCTAGTTTAAAGTTGTGCACGTTTTGAGGCCTTTCCAAAGAAATTGCTTGCACCTATAAAAAAATCAAAACTTGAATTTTTCTTTCACAATATATGGTTTTTTCACATGTTTACAATCATTAGTAAGGCTAAAAGAAACGCAATGGGCTTAAAATATTTAAATAATGTGGAACTAAATTTGAACTCAATATGCAAAATTATCACCAAGAGAACCAAAAAAATAATTTGTTAGTACAAATGTGAGAAAATTATGTGAGTACATGGGCACTGCAGCCACATGTGTATGTCTTGTTTTCTGGGCCTTGAAAATGGCCACTCATTCTCCACAAAGTACATCCAATACTCTGGAAACAATCCCTGAAAGCTTTGCTGAAAACCTTCGAATCTATTCCCAACCTATGCCTGATAAAAGTTTCCAAGGGACTCAGTTCTTTGCCAACATTTGTAACTTAACAAGTCCAACACAAAACTAGACAAAAAATATCCAACTTATTGTAAAAGAACAGACCCAAGTCTATAAATGGTGGTTACACAAACTGCTCTCTAAAGTGAGGGGGTTCTTGTGGTCTTTGCATGTCTACTTCTTTGGTGTTTTACAATTTGCAGTAATCCCATGCCAGATATTCATCTCCTTACCTCTCTTGCCATGTCATGTTGTGTACAAGAAACAAATCTGAATGAAATATAATTTTCTCTTCATGTCGTGGACTCAGTCCTCACCTTTACACATACATTCTTCGCACCGTGGATACCGATAAATGCTTCGACCAAATGGGCGAATGCCAATCTTCTGACTCTCTTTCACTGCCTTCCTAACCCTGTGTTCAAAGTGGCTCCACTCAATTGTCTGGTTGTCATGGAATATGCTTGCTAAGCGCCTTTTATTAGGTCGTATTGTGGGGGCATGTCCGCCTCCTTCATATATACGCTGGCCAGCAACTAAAGATGATAGCTGGCTTCCAGAATCAGTCATTGCAAACATGTCAGCTGCTACACATCCAAAATAATCCAAAGCTGCCAACTGCAACCCAGCCCCACAACATAGCACCATCATTGATTAAAATCTTCCCAACACTGTGAAATTAGCCTTTCTTACATGTCTTATCTTTAGACCAAGTTATAACAGCTTTCCGCTCTTTACAACTGGGGGATATACTATTCAAATGTCCAAATGGGCTCATTCTCATCAAACCCAAATTATGAGACATGGACATAAGCATTACAGAAAACACACCTGTGATGAGTGATTGAGAAATGGTGCTAGTTCTGCTGCTGTCAACAGACTCTCCTTTGTCACTAGATTTGGGTACAAGCTGGTCAACATAGACATTCTTGACTGCCCACCATACAACTGGGCTCCTGCCAAAAAGATCCGTGTCCCTCGCTTGAAGCCCAATGCTGCCAGCATCAAAACTGCCTCTTCTGGCATTAAAGGGCAGTGTCCAAGCTCTCTATTGAACATAGCTGATTCCAATCTGTTGTACAAAATGCACTTTTAAAGTTCAATTCAAAATTCTAACTGATCCTGAAACACAAACTTGCTAAGAACATTGCAGCCAAAGAAAGGCTGTGAGGACAATACATCTCACAGCCTTGACCATTCTTAGCTGGCTGATTAGTAGCTATTTTAGCTCTCTCAGATTTGAAGGAGATTTGAACATACTAGGTTGTTAGACACCAGAAAATCACATCCAGTATGCACCCTGACTGCACATTTCTTTAATTCAGGTTAATGCTATTGACCACATATTGGAATCACTGTTGGGGGTAGGATAGGTAAGCTAGGCTTACTTGCCATGTTGTTCAAACTGTGAAAGGGTGGGGAAATGAATAGCTCGATATGCACGAAGTTCCTCAAGCTCAGCTTCCCCTCCTCCAAATTCACACATTGAATGAGCTACCATATCCATCTCAAACCGCAGATGCAAAGCCAGGTACTTTGGAGTTTTCTGAGCAAGCTTTCCAGATTGTTTAGACACTGCTGCACACAGTTTCTACTTTTAGCAGGACATTTGTACAGCACTTCCTATTTCAGATCTGAGAAAACACTACTAAGAGGGTTCTTTCCTCGTAGCTTAATAAACCAAGGAGACTTGAACATGAATATGGAAGTGTGCTCAATATGCTACTGCATGTACCAACGATTCATCAACATATATTGACATGGCTAATTGTGACAGAGTGAAAACCACACCAGACATGAACCCATTTCCATCAGGATGAAATTCATCATCAAGGGGACCCCATCGGGAACTTCTCTCACGCATTCGCTTAGCAATTAAGACTCCTATCTGTTCAATCTTGGGAAGGAATTTCAAAGCATGGAAATTACAGCGGCATCGCAACCTCTGCAAAACAATTAGATTGCAATTCAGTGCATGTCTTGCCATTAGTCAGTTTCAAATAAGCAGATAAGACACAAGGCATTATTGTCCTAAAATTTGATTTAATCTTAAGAGAAACAAAGTCAAATTCATATCATCTCACTGAAATTAGTAGGAATGTCTCTTGCAGGAGCACATATATCATCTCCTGTTAACGTGCATGAATACAACTGTGGGTTTGCAGTAGTCCATTATGCAGGAGCACCTTCTTGCAAGGGAGCACACATAACATCTCCCATAACAGTGCATGCATCAATGCAGCTGTTGGGTCACAGTAGGTGGAGGATTCCATACCTGAATGTCAAAGGGAATCGGATCAAATGCAAGGCGGTTCCCAAAACCCAATAAGTGCACAACACCAGTTCGGAGCAACAGTGGTAAAATGTTGATCAGGTAAAAGGTGGGAGTGGCTTCCTTTGGAACCTCCACGTCTGTCACCTACATTGTCACATCAGCAATGCTGCCACAGCAATCCATTGGAAAACAATGATCCAAGAGCAAACTCAAAATTTTCTAATATGCATTACAAAGGCAAGTCACAGTATACTGTAATACATACAAACTTTCATCTAATCCTATTTTTCACCCAGAACCCAGAGATGTTTCCGAGCACAGAAAGTGCCAAAAGCTTGCAGGAAATCCAGGTAAGTATAGTTCATGGGAGGGGACCAAAAATGACAGTAGGGCATTACCAGGCTACCAGTGGCCTCGAGATCCAAAGACTGCAGTTCAATAGGCAGATCCTTCACTATTTGCACATCAGCTCTCAGGTATTCCACAAAGAAGTCCTCTTGATAAATATCTCCAAACTGGCTGCACCTCCCACAAAGACATTATGTACACAAGTATATTCAATGTCCAGGTAAGGAAGGGACAGAGCTCACAGAACAATCAAATAGACATCATCTAGATCATTACTTCAGCATAACTGCAATAATTTGCAACATATCCATTGCCAACTCTTAGGCATCTCTCGACATGAAGCCAGTGTGAAAGAGACACCAATCTTCTTGTTCAAACCCAGTACATTTGAAAATACTTGGAACACTTTGGAAAAATGAACGGAGTTTTGGAACCTAAGAAGCACCTTGAATCCCTCCACACACTGTTGAACAAAAAACGTGGCAAAACTAGAGTGGCATTCAATAGGCGTGCCAGTGCCACTGCATTGCAAACCTATGACACCCATTTTTGAGAAAAAAAACGTCAGTGCGACACAAATTAAAGAAGCTAAGCCAAAACCAGTGCTTCAGTGTAAAGCATAATAGAAGAGAATTGAAGAATAGAAGAGTATACCGCAATGCGCTGCTGATTGAGACCACCATTGGCACTAATCATTAAGTACCCAGAACTCTTCTTTGGCAGTGGTGGTGCTGTAAAAACAAACAGGAGTTGTAAGGATTTCCAACTTGGGTTTAGTATACAACAAGGTGGGTATTGAATGAAACCAGACATGATTGTTTTCTTGGTGGATTACTTGATGCCCTTCACCACAGAGAACTGTAAATCCTTTCTTTTTCCTGTCTCATGTGGGCAACAAATTGTCTAAAATTTCCTAACTTTTGCTGACCCCATAAATCTGCAAATCTGGAAATCTCATGATGTGTAGAAGGGTGGAATAGAGAACTCTCAGCAGGAGCAAGGCAGTGTTTATCAGAACATAACATGCTGAAAGCTCCAGAGTTTCAATGCAACTTGAAATTAGAGACAGAAACACACCCAGATAGCCTTGCGTCCTCTGATCTGCACATGGCTTCCAAGCTGCTGCTGCTTTAAAAGGCTCCTGCCACAAATCTTCTGACTCTGTCTGTAACTCTCCCTGCAGCATTACAAGATAAGACGTCAACAAAAACAGCCTACATCTTTTCTTTCAGGTTTTGAAAAACTTACAAATCCACAGTACAAAAGGTGTCATTTCAGAAATTTGGTGCATGGTATGCTTCCATGGATGTTGAGACTGAAAAAACAATCTTAACTTGAGATGGAAAGCAAAGCATGACAAAAGTTGTCTACCTCAGCAAGGGCATGTGCTGCCAATGATAAAAGCCGATCGTACACATGCCCAGAAGGTCTCTTGCTTTTGCCAAATGATCCCTGTCATGATGCCACATCAAGGGACTTAACTCTGTTTAAGTACATATTGTTGGACCTTAACCATTCACTGGTGACAACAGTAGCAAATAGCCTCCTCTTGCTGGCTTCTTCACTATGCAGGCATTTGTGCCATTCATGCAACACGGGTACCAAACAAAAGTTAGGAGGCATGTTCTGACAATTTTCACTGTTCCCAAAACACAAGCATGCTGACACCATAAACCCCTAAACCACAAACATTTAGTCTACCTGAATTATTGACAATGTTCCAGCACTTTGGTGAGAAACCTCTTGAAACTGTGAAAGAAACCACCAATCAAGTGCAAACCACAGAAGAACAAGCATAAGTGGAAGGAGTCCTCCGTTCTTCCACAGCTGTCGCTTCCTTCTCCCAGAGAAGGTTGAACTTCTTGTGAAAACTGCACGTTGAGGAGATGAAAGAAGACCAGATGAAGAGGCCAATGACCTTGCTCTTGGGGTAAATCTGCTGGATTCTGGTAATGCAACTTCAGGCAACACGGACTTTGGAGAAGAAGGGACTGAAGAGAGAGTCCTCAGCAAACTTTCAGATGCTGTAGTTGTAGACAAGGCTTGTGTCCTGAAGGCAGCCCCTTGCAAATTTCGTGCCTTGGGTGATGATACGTTTGGCTGTGGGGAACTTGACCGTTGTAATCTCTCTGAATTTTGGCGCTGTAGAGACCTAGAAGAGCTTCTCAAAGTGGTGGTGGGCTTCTCTGACAGAAGTGAGTCAGACCGTCGAAGGGGTAAATCGGCACTGCCATCTTGGGGTGATAATGCTAATGAAGAAAAAGACCTCTGCTCCTGACCTTTACTGGCAAAGTCTAAGGTGGCATCACCCATTGGTTCAACACTATTCATTTGTGCTAATGCTAAATCTTTAACCCAGTCTGTTGGCACGAAACCCTGAAATTGGAAAAACTATCATAGGCTTCCTACATGGCTCTTGATTAGCATCTCTCAAACCAAAGCTAGTTGCATGCTTTGATTTAGAGCTCTGTGGGTAACTTTTGATGGACATAGGTATGGGAGTGTCACATATGTAAAGTGCGACAAAAGCCACAATTCCTTGCTACCTGCAAATCTGCAAAGCTCTAACTGTGAGGAGATATTGATGCCTGCCACACCAACATTTATGGGGCTTGTCTTACGCGCACCCTCCATGATCCTAAACCTATAAGCTGAAGCAAAAGCAAACAATGTTCCTAAGCAATTCAGTTGTAATCCCCCAATTTAGTCTCCCAATCAAGCAGTCCTACTACATACACCAGTGATGCAAACAGGTTTCAACTTTCAATGAAAGAAATCTTATCACAGCACATACCTTTAAGATTGCTGATGAAACTTTACAACAACACATTGAAGGTAACTGTTGTGTGAGAGCCCATAAAAACCAAACAGAACAGAAAAAGAATGGCTACAGCCTTATGAGTGTCACTCACAAAGTGTCAGGCCATCACCTTCATGTTAGATAGCAGTGACAGGGTCCCATGACTTTGCACTGATGCAATCAGCTCCCAATGACACTCGGTGTAGATAAGTATATAACAATCCACCACATTTTTTGGGCAAACCATTAAATGGGCATCTGAATCTTGAGTTTCTGTCACATTCCCAGAAGCAAAAGAAAGACTCAGTCATGATATTAGCTAGCCATCAAGACACATAGCTCTTGAAAGAACTTATCTTAACACAAGTGACAAATTTATTTGTTCATCTAAATTGACAGTTGTTCATAGACCAGCCAGTTTAACAATGCTTTGTGAGTAAGAAACTGACAACTTATACAGTTCCAAATAAGGTCAGTTTCTTAGCATCGGGATATGCTCCATTCCATTCTGGTTTCCAGAATGATGCATGCTAACAAGGTTGTGGACAACCTGAGAGCCAATTCCTACAGCATGATATTAAGTGAAGCAATTTCCATACCACACCACAAAGATGGTGATGCTTACCCCATTCACAGATTTCACACATTTGCAGATGTAAATAAAGAACCATGCTCAGGATCTAGAATCACTTCTTCCTTTCTACTACTACAGGAATAAAATCACACTGTGCAATGTGAGGATGCAAGCAGCCAGTTTTGATCACAAGGAACTTGCTCTTGTTGCATTATCATTCTAGGGTTTCTGAGAACCTTCACTATACAAATCCAAGTTGTCAGGACGTGATTTCAGTAAAGTGCACTTGCAAGAAAGTTTGCATTGCACAGATACCTGATCAAATTCCTCTGGCATCATCAACCCAGTAAGCACAACAAGCCAGTAATGTAAAGGGTCACCGCATTAAGGCTTATGCTCCCTAGATATCACACAGAATAAGCAACCCTAAAGGCAGGCAGGCATGAGACTCCACATCCAATCACCCAAATTTACAAACCCTAGGAGCTTCCAAGTCCACCAAGAAAGATTTGATCCATGACAGTCCTGTGATTACAACCATTAGAAAGATCACACTGTCCCTTGAGGGTGACAAGGAGCTGCAACGGCAAATAGATTCTCTATCAATGCTGGCAAAAGACAAGGAATCGATGATGACAGGAGCTGCGATACGTTCAGCAAATCAAAAAATGAAACAAGAATCACGAATCGAAAACCAAGTTCTTTGAAATGTTTGTTCACCTCCGCAGGAAGACAGAACCTTGGCCATGCATAGATCATTAGCCAGGGAGGGAGAAAGAGACTTCCCGTCTTCTTCCTTCAGATTTGAAATTCCTCGACATACTTATCCCTTGGAGGAAGATCTACAATCTTAGGATTTATCGAAGCATCAACAGCGAGACGAGATCTGAAGCTTGCTACGAAAGAAGAGTTCAGAAAAGGAGGTATAACCTTTCATAGGGGTGATGCTTTGAGCCAAGATTCGGGACTCACGAACTTGGCGCGGAAGAAGAAGAAGAAGAAAATAACAACAAAATGGCAGCTCAAGAGCTTTCCCAAAATACCCAACTCCTCCATTTCATTCGTTCCTGCTTCTTGGATGCGTAGGAAAGAGGAAGAAGAAGATCCGGCGACAACAAAATCAATCCTCCTGCCACGCATCGACTTAAAATAGCGACAGATCGTGTCTCTTCTGCCCTAACTTAGCGCCTCCGTTTCTTCTTTGTTGGGTGCATGGCTTTTGATTTTGCAAGAGAAGTGTGACGGAAACACCCAACTCCTCTTGGCTGGAAACCAGCAACCAGTTCAAACAGGGGCAAAGTATCTACAAATGTGGGACCCAAACGAACAACTCTCCATCGTTCCGTAAGCTTCTCTCTCTCTCTCTCTCTTCAGAGAACCAGAAAGACACCCACCCAACAACAAACGACAATTGCCAATTCTCGACTCTTGTGTGATTTCTGGATGGCCATCGGAATTCGATCCGCCGGAACAAAAGAGTGTGCCTGTAAAGCTGACGAGATTCCGGGCCTTTGGCTTTGAGTCCCAGACAAACTTGATTGTTAGCGTAAAGAGCATGCACAACGGCAGCAGCAGTAAAATGGCCTGTACATTATTGAAGATATGGATGAAGATTCACAGAGAAACACTGTAAATCTTCTTTGGGTTTCTTATTGAAATGGAACAAGTTCGCAGAGCCCTGCAAGAGAAAACCTGTAACAAGATATAAACTATTGGGAGTAATAAATGAGTGTTCCTTATTATTAGCCAACTACAATGATTTTTAGCTCATGTGGTGGTGATAGTCAATTGACCTTTGCACTATATTTTAGATGAAGATATTAGAAGAAAAACACTGTGGAGCTACTTTGGGCTTGTAATCATGCACATGTTTGCAGTGCCCTGCAAGAGCATCTAGAGCAACATATGACTAATTCCCAGTAGTAGTAGTAGTACTACTACTACTACTAAATGATTCTTTCTCATTGGCCAACTACAATGATTGACCGAAGTTGGTGAGAGTTAGATAGTCTCTCACTACGTGGAGTCGAGTCATCTCTCCAGATGCTCATCATCATGGGTGGGGATGGGTGCAGAAACTAAAACACTGCACACTGGATGTGTTAAATACTCCGTAGAGGGGCCTGCTATTCAAGCTCAACTCCTCCCAGTGTAGGATGAAGAAAAGTAAGTAAGTGTAGCTTTAGTAGAGTGGTCTGTACAAGCAACAACGTGCACGTGAGGTCTCTTTGATCCGCACGTTCAAACCTGACCAAACAACCTCTGCCTTCCTATGCACTTTTGCTTGGGAAATGGGGTCTTACACAATGCACACACACTCGCCTACTCTCTCTCTCTCTCTCTTTTCTAAGTCTTCAGGCCACAATGAACCAGCACCCACCACTGCCCCGTGAAGGATGATTTTTTTTTATATTTATAAATTTATTTATTTATTTATTTAAATAAATAATTTTATTTTTTTAATTT
>Ga0209208_10003408_pt1 | contig 22759 bp, 17 predicted proteins | sample S1TSphfallax_3_FD_187694 | JGI IMG/M metagenome (GOLD analysis project Ga0209208, IMG submission 187694) | Host-associated microbial communities from peat moss isolated from Minnesota, USA - S1T2_Fd - Sphagnum fallax MG (SPAdes) (version 2) | ecosystem: Host-associated > Plants > Peat moss >...
GAGCCCAGAAACAGAACCTAGTACCAGATCTAAAATGCAAGAACACTAATTTGTTTGAAAGCACCACTATGTTCCTAGATTCACGTGCACAAGATTGGCAAGCTTTTCTGCTAGTCTATCGATACCTCAACCTCCATCCTCAAGTTCCCCAACACCTGAAAAGAATAATATCACTGACCACAACCGACCTGGCCTGATTGTGAGGTTTTGATTGTGGAACCTTTGATGGCAGTGATTCAACCAAAGTTCCTCAGGTGTAGAAAGTGTTTCTGGTTGCCAGCCTCATCTAAGGGTGTGGACAAACCCTAAGGAAATGTTATTTCCCTAAGGGCCAATTGGGCATCAACTTGACCCACAAGGAGCTAAATCAACTGCACAATGGTAACAGTAGACTGATGTTGGCACAATGAACAGAAGAAAATGGAATTAAGGAAGCGATTTTTCAATCTTTGCAAAGCATAACTTTGAGAAATCTTCTGTTGTCACTGCAGAGTCCTTTGTATAACCTGCTTGTTCCAGGGCCTGATACAAACCCACCTGCAAAAATACCTGCAGAGGCATGAGTCTGTAGTTGCACATACAATCAATAGATTTTGCTGCTCAATCATGATGCAGGTTGCAATGAGGGCATGAAGCCATTTTCTTAAAAGCGACAGGACATTGTTTGAGGATATAGTTTCTACCATGATGTCAATCAATGTAGTAATTGATCATTCTTCTGGAACTTGTATATCTGCTTGAACTGCAGAATCTGCTTCCTCCCAAAAGAAATCTTAATTGTTCTCAAAGATGAAGAGGTCTACATTGACATGTAGATTCTAGTATGCGAAGTGCAGAAAAGAATGGCAGCCACATTCTATCTCTGCATGTGTTAATAGCAAGTGCAGAAGCATTGAATGTGGAAAGAATAGCACTGAACTCTTCCAAGTTCAATCCTTCCAAAATCTTGAGAAGCCTCTGGAAAACTCATGCAACAGCAACAGCCATGACCACCTGGTAAGCTTCCATCCTGAAACCTACAGGAATCAAAAGGCAACTCCAACAAGGTGTGTTACACATGATGGCCCTGCCATATATGTAATATTGGCAATGGATATTGCATGGAAAATTGGTCATAGCCAGCGGATAAAAAATTAAATTTATTGATGTAGAGCCTGATGTAAAAAAACACATATTATGTTCAAGAACTCAATATACATTTGATAATGTCAATGAATATTCACAATTATCACTTTTCATTGTCACATGCATGATCATAGTTGATTTTAACATTCAATCTCATTTTACATTCATAGGTGATTTCCATAAACAATTTTAGAATTACATTCTCATCTATATATTCACAAATGATTTGACCTGTCAATGTATGTCACAAAATTTGGAAGTATGATGAAAACATATGTGCACTTGAAAAGGTGGCTTATTTTGAAATGTCAATTTTAAATATCACATGTACATAATCACTAATTGATAGCACATTTGACTTGAAAACAAATCTATCTATTTAAAATTTGATCCTTTTGATTAAGCAATGTCAATCAAATTATTGCCAATGAAAGTAAATCAACAAGATGGAAGCTTACTCACTAAAATGTTAAGCAACATCAAGCTCCATATTTAAATTCTAAAATTTTCATTCCACCAATAGCAACTTATCCCCATTGCCTAAACTTATCTCGTTCAAAGTCTCATAATTCTTGTCACAACAAGTTGATGAAAATGGTAAGCACTAAATCCACAAACATTAATCTTGCAAATTTCATCATGATTTACCATATTGACACGTACAACTTTTGCTATTCATGCACACACACATAAATGGGCATATTCACAATAAGGGTACCCTTTTAGAACACAATATTCAAGAACTTTGATTTTGCTATCCTTCAAATATAGAATTTACATGGAATAAATTTAAATGAAAAAATGGATAATTGAAATTATGACAATTTGCAAGATGGTGGTGATTTTTCACATGCATGTGTAATCATGCTTAAATATTTTGGTAAAAAATTAGAAATGCAAAAAATGAATACATAAGCTTTTATATACAACTTAACCTGTTTTCTTTAATGAAAATTTCTTGCACATGTTGTCAACACTTGGGGCCACAAATTCTAAGCCTAGTGAATACAAAAAATCAACCAAATGACCAAAAAAGGAATCATTTTTTTTGCAACCTTTCCAAAATGGATTCGGTAGCCCTCAAAATTCTTATGTCTTATATTATTTAATCAAATAAATTATATAAAAAATTCCAAATATAGATGTATGCACTACTTATCCATGAAAGAAAATTAAAATCAATTACATTCTTTACTACATTTTTTTTATTCTTTTAAAATGAAATTTTTGATTAAAATAAGGACTCAAATTATTTAAAAGGACTCAACATGACATATATATTGTATCCAATCTATTCTTGGGTTTTTTATTACATTAAAATGACATCATTTTAGTTAAATGTAATAAAAATCTGAAATAGTGCTTTATAAAAATAAAATTGTTAAACCATATTTTTGGGTATGTTGATTAGGATTATGCCCAAACCAAATATCATAAATTCACCTTAAATGAAACCTCACCTCCAAACCAAAATACAACTCACTTATAAACAAGTAGGAATCCAAGCCCAAAATATTAAAAATTTGCAACAATAAACTTGTGTGTTCTAGAATGTCAAATCATAAAAAGTGATTTAAGAACACAAAAGTTGGGATTATATTCCAAAAAACTAAATGGTTTGAACCCCATTCGCATTTAAACTAGTTCCAAATTAAAAATCAATAAATTATATTAACCCAACTTAATATTAATTTAAGTAAAACTTAACTAGGCAACTAAATTAACATTTCTAACAATTATCATGTGTTACCATATAAACATTTACAACTATTGATTTCCACACACACACATAAACCAAATAACATAAAACACCTTACATGGTGCTTCACCTCCAAACCATGCCTTTACATGGGCTAAGGTCCCTTTGAACTAAGTAACTATAAAGGAAATTCATTTTTAAATCCAAGTCAAAAATGAACAAACGAATTCTAAAATGATAAGACCAATAGATGCAAATGTGAGCACCATGGTTGATTGCCTAACTATAATCCTCTCAAATCCTCAACCAAATGTGATTCATCATGAGGAAAAACTTAGGATATTTATGTTATCTAATTATAGGAATAAATACATAAGTCTATATAGTGCACCAAAAGCAAAATCATTTTCCAACAAGTATGGCTAGTGCGTAGTTAAAACATTTTGGTGCACGAACGAGCCATGGGCAAACACGGACTCACAAAACTCAACACGGCCCAAACTTGGGGGAAGCCACCACCTTTCCCCTTATAGTATACTTTGTGTTTGGCCATGGGACCAGCTCTTAAATGTCATTTGGTTTCGAAACTCCCAGGTGCGAATCCCGAAATTTTCAAAGTTGGGACTCCCCCGACTTTGGGGGCCCATAACTTTGTGTGCCAACCTTCAATTGAAATGAGGTCTAAAGAAAAGTAGTAGCCCTTGTTGAGAGCTTTCCAAGGATATGTGGCATGCCACCTGAAAATTAGAAAATCAGGGCGATTTTTTACTTTTAGTGGTCAGGAGTAAAATTGTCAATTTGACTCCTAACCTTTCTTTTGGCCATAAGTTGTGTTTTGAGTGTCTAAATGAGTCATGCGAGCCCATTTTAAACATTTAAGTTCCAAGAGCTTTCCAATGATATAAGGAAATCCTTAACCCAATGGGTTTTGAACCCTACAATTGCTCTTTGAAGAATCGCGAATCCATCATGACTCCAACTTCCAAAGTGAGAGCTCATTTGGGAGTGTGAGGGTTCATTCCCTCACATTCTCTTACATTCACGAGAACATGAAATGTGACTCTTAGGCTTCCCTTTTGGCTTGCACCCTTGCAAGCCCTCACCTTGGTCGTGAGCCCAAGGTTAAGGTTATGACACCATATGCCCATTTTTTAAAATATGAAAATGTAAGACAAAACATCTTGTTTATATATTTTCCAAGATAAGAATGAAAGCCAAAACATTTGGGATAAAAAATTTAGTTGTAAGTCGTTTATGACTAAACATTTTTAGTTGCAAACTATTTGCAACTAAAAAAAAATTATCTCATGTGTTCTGGCTTTCATTCTCATCTTGAAAAGTATATATTTAAATAGGTAAGTGACAACTAACTAGCTAATTAATTATCTAAGTAATTAATTAATAAAATGACTAGTTATTTAATTAATATAATATAAATAATAAATTAATAAATTTTCCAAATAATTAATCAACAACTAAACTAGAAACTAACCAATCCACTTTACAAACCATCCAATTATCTGATTATTTATATTAATAATCATCAATATCTCATAATTGTGTATTATTTATATTGTTAGTTATTATTGAATAGTAATTAATTTATTAGCTAGATAAAAAGTAATAATATTATATATATATATATATATAAACTATAATAATCTATCAACCAATTTAATTAACTTGTAACTGGCTAATATTGGAAGAATTAGTTAATTATTAATCACTAATAAATTATAATTTTTAGATTTCCATTCTAAGTAATACAATAATTATTATAAAATAATAAAAGAATGAAGCTAAAAATAAAAATAATATATCAGTAATTGATTATAATCATTTAATAATTAATAAGTATCAATTATAAATTTGAAATATTAAAAAAACTCTAAATTGATATTTCATAATAATTATTATATTAATTTAATAAGGAAAATTCTATTTTCACACCTTTTTTGGCTAGATTCACACCTTTTTTGCCGGTCCGATTTTAAACAGAATAAATTTGAGTGCATGAGGAGTAGCCATGCACTACACGGTTCACGAAATCATGGGGTCACGAAATCGGACCGGCAAAAAAGGTGTGAATCTAGCCAAAAAAGGTGTGAAAATAGAATTTTCCTTTAATAATACTTCATAATTGATTACTTATGATAATAATGATAATTAATGTTTCATTTTTAATAAATAAAAATTAATAAGTACATTAGTCATTTGAATATATATATATATAATTTTTAAAATAATTACTGAAGTAATTATATAATTATTTTTCCTATTACCCTAAGATTATTGTCATCATCATTATCATCATCATGTAACAAGACATTATTATTTTAAAATTTTAATGAAAGATAATATTGAAATTTATTTTTTTATCACATGTAATTAATAATAATAATAATAATAATAATAATAAATGTCATTTTCAATCATTTTAGGAAGTATAATAAGACGGTTTGGATAAACTTGTAATATCCGCACAATATATTTAACAAAAATCTTAAATAAAAGTTGAATATACTCAAAATATACATTATTTAATATAACCATAATATTAAGGCCATTTATTGTAATAATAATACTTGAATACACATATATATGGTTGTTAATATAAATTCAAAGTCTACATTATAAAACATAATACACCCAACTATATTCCTTAGAATTCACAAAATACACCTTTGTACACTCATATGGTCCCAACTAAATTGGTCACATTTGCAACTAATGGGACATAAATTCTTTTTTTTGGATGAGAAATAAACTAAATGTTGTTGACATGGAAGGATGAACACCAAAATAGTAGCAAACTAGTTACACTATAATTGTAAATATGACCAACAGAAAAAATAGTTGCAAAAATGTCCAAATGTAGTTGCAAAGAACTAATAGTCGCATGTAGTCGCAAATAGAGTGGTTAGATTTTGGTCAATTTCTATTAGTGTTCCTTTATACTTTCAAAACCTATGCAGGGAACCGTAGTATCAAAGATTGCTTCAAAATTGTGAGATGTGACATCACATTGTGAAATAATACATCACCCCTTTATCCCAAAACCTAACCTAGAACATGCAAACTATGTTTCATTTATATTCAAGGAGCAAGATAATACCCTTTGAATTTAAAGGGTACTTTCAAAATAAAAAGAATAACCCTACGGTCCCCCTTGCATGAAGTTCAAATATGAGAAGTTTTGAAGTTCTTGTCCCTTGAATTAGGGTTTATTACTTAACTTGTGACCTACCCTCCTTTTAATTCTTTAACCCATATAAGCCAAAATAGGCTTGGGTGCTAGAACTAATGACATGAATGTGAATCCTTTGAAGATGAATGACATATTAAAAAGATTAAGGTAATTAATCTCACCTAGTTTATATGGGTTAAATCCTTGGAAACTACTATATCTTATAATGATTATCAATAGAATATCCCTTCCTTACAAGGCATGGCCAATAACGCACAATTCACACCAAACAAATGATCCATGATGATAATGTCTTAATATGTTGGGTCTCATAGTTTGGTTATTGGATTCTCAATAACTAGTGATTCAATAATTATTTATTAAATCCCTCACATTAAATTGTTGATTGCATGTGAAACATTCATGTTGGTAATCATTTATCAATAGTGGTTTCCATTTCATGCAACGAGAACATGTTTTTTTCAAATCTTCAAGGTATTAAGGAAAGGGAACAACATTCTCTTTATTATCCTTTAAACATCACCTTTTACTTATTTGACATTTATTATGATACATTAAAAAAGAAGTCTAGGTCAAAAGTGAATGAGGTTATTCAAAACTAAAAATAGTTTGAAAATTGATTATCCTTACAATGGATTGTCATAATTCATTTTTCAATGATTCATTTTGATTAATTAGTTTTTAAAATCCAATTTTTATGATTACATCCCCTATCTGACTACATTTTTGTCCTTTTATAGTAAACAAGTTCATATTTTATCATATTTGATTAAATGTTACATTGATCAAGTAATAAAAAAGGCCATTGTAGTCAATTGAACCATTAAAAAGGAAAATGTAATTTTAACAACTAAAGGCCTTGAATGAAATTGATGAAATTCATAATCAAAATAGACACAACAATCAAGTTGGACAGTTTGCAAATCCATGAATTTTTGTAATTGTCTTTCAAACATGCAATAAACTAATTCGTCAACACTTGTAAGTAAAACAATGTAAACACCTGTGAAAATTTAAGCACGTGGATCCAATTCATAAACATTTGTAATAAAAACATAGTTGTTTAAACATTAAACACATACAAAACCTTTGACAACAAAGGAAAATAATACAAAATGTGAGAAAAATCATGCACCCTACACATTGAAAAGTGAAATTCTACAAGCTCAATTCATGAAAAATCAATAGCAAAGTAAAATTGAAGAAAAGAAAAGGGCAAATTATTGTAGGCCTTTTGGTTATCATTCATTTCATGCAAAAACCATATCTACCAAATTGCTTCCGTAAGAAAAATAATTTTAAATGTGGCTTCTGATTTTTGCCTACTTTGGAAGTTGCACTTGAGATTGATTTTGTACTTTCAAGGTAAGTCTAAAGAGCTAATCTAATATTATGTGGTGGTTAGGATTGGGAATGCCATGCTGAAAAAAAAAATTGTGTTTACAATTGGGGAGGTCATTTCGACTATATTCCAAACAATTTGCTAAGAATTATAAGGGTGCACCATGTTGAAAATAATAATAATAATTTATTTATTTAAATGAAAATATGGTGCCTATAATATATTATGAGAATATATTCTAAAATATGCATAAAATGTATTTTATTTTATAGTATAAGATAAAGATCTCTTCATTTAAGATGTCTTTGAAAATATTTTGAAAATGTTTATAGTAAATTAAGGTCAAGTGAAAAAATGCCTTATTTCATCATGATGCTTGCAACTTTGTGCTCAAGCTAAGCCCATTAAATTTATTTTTTTAACATATTCTTGATATCTTTAGCCAATAAAACTTCGTAATTATAGGTTAGAATCCAACTTTTGAACTATGCAATTGAACTTTTAAATGGCTACTATAATAAGAATGTGTTTTTCCAAGTTAATTTGAAAATATATTGTGAAATATGACCATGATACATTTGCATGTTTTCATGAGTATTTCATTTTAAATAATTTACCTTGGAAATTAGTTGTTGGAATGTGGTTCACATTTTTTTCAAATGGAAGGCTTGTACAAGTAAATGTTGTATTCCCTTGCAATGGCATTAATAAAAATGTCTCATTATTTCAAATTCCCTCCTAGCAGGTGATTGTTTATCTTAAAATCAGTTTTATTAATGTTAAGGTTGAAAATTTTGAATGGCAAACATGTTATTATTCCCTATATGCACTATAATCATAGTTGGATGAACTTTTGAATCAAAGTTTTCCTAACTCAACAAGTTCAACCAATTATTTTGCACAAAATTATATTTGAAAAGATTATAGAAAACTAGTCTTTCATTTTGATAACTATTATGTTGTCTCTTTATGTTTGTCTTTGTAACATCATGTAATTGAATACATAAAGCTTTCTTACATCCTATCTAAAATATTGAAATTGGTGTGTATGGAAAATTTGTAAGATGTTGAGTCTTTAATCAAATGCATTTGGCTTGTTTAAATAATTATAGGATGCAAATTGGAGGATAGTGGAGAATCTAGTGCTCTATGAAGCATTTAGTATGTGCAAATTAATCTAATGAGTAATTCAAAAGAATATAGTAAAAATTTATAATTATTGAATCCTATGACATAGAACAAGAAACAAAAAATTGTGTTACACATTTAGACAATGCAAACATAAAGCTGAAATTAATTTGCCGTATTACTAAGTATAAATGCCTTTGATTGATCCTTATAGTCAATAGATGGGTTGATGCCAACTTAAGAATCAAACAAAGTTGCAAGTGATACAATATTTAATTTGTTAGTATCAAATTATGTCATTCCTCAATTTCATTCAAATAAGTATACAATTTAAAGGGTGTTTGTAAATCAAATAATTGTCAATTTTCTTGTAGAGTTGATTAATAATTAGACTTTAAAATTAATTATACTCAAAAATAACAATCAATTTTTCTCATGAACACTTTCAATGTAGTAAAAAATCCATGTATAATTGTGAAATTAGCCATTAAACACACTTTGCTAACAACTTTCTTATAATTTTCATTCACAATTTTAATCTTTGAGATAAAAAAATATGTATTTTAAGTGCACTATTGCAATGTGTTCATAGTAGTACAATGCTACAAGTTAATTGATTCTAATAACATTTTCTTATGGACTTTGTCACAAAGGAATTAAAGATTTGATGTTGGAAGTACTACCACAAAGTTGTTATTATAATCACTTGGAGGCCTTTAGAAATTCATGGATATGTCTTAACAAATGGAAAATGGTGCAAAATAATAACATCTTCTCAACATGATTACAAACTCAATTTTTTTTGTGGTATCACAAGTGAGTAAAAATGTTTGAATTTGAATTTTTAAAACCTTTGATCGATTCGTACCCAAATTTGGTAAATTCAAATGAAATCCAACAAGGTTTATCTATTATTGTAACAATTTTCTTTGTCATGTTATTTATATGTCCATTGCATTCATTGATTTTATTTTTTCATAATTTGTGTCCCTAGAACACTAGATAAAGTCCATATGATAATTTTGTAAATCCATTATGTGTAATCTTATAACATAATTTACATGCATATATTTCACATTAATTTGTTTAATGGACATTTGTGTAATGTTATGGATTATCTTATGTGTATTATGGTAGATGTTTTGGAAATCACACTACTTCGTGACGAAGTATATGAACTTCAATTACAATTGTAGGCAATTATGACAATTGTGGATTCTATTGTTGATTAACTTCAATCTTAAAAAGGACTTTGAAAATCTATTAACATGTTTTAGTAGGAATGTTTGTGACTTGGTATGTTAATATTGGAATTTAGTGAACCTTAATTGGACATTGAATAATGTTATTGAACTTGCAACATGAAATTTATGGATATTGTGGATAAGTGATTGTGAGAAGACAATTTAAGTGTTATCAATGTGCTTTATTGAAAATAATTGTAACTCTTTTATGGTTGTTTAACAAAATTTGTTGACCCTTTGGAATAACATCATATTTTGAAATAATTGTGAGTTTGTCTCCTCCAAATTTTCAAGAAATACAACCAAATTGGAGACATAATCTGATTATATCATAGCCCTTGAAAACATGGAAGATGTGGTGGCACTTCTATGCAAATGCTTGAGCTCATGACCTAAGACTTCATATACAAAAGGTGCAATAACTTGTATTTTTTATGGGCTGTTTGATGATGGAGATTTTCTCCAATCATTTGAATTGGAATGGATCCACTTTTTGGCTCAAAAATTTGGCACCAAAATTTATAGGTTTTTCATGTTTGTACTTAATTCATTTCAACAATCAAGTGCATGCTAATGAATTTTTGACCATCATTTAACGATTAAAGTCAGCTCCTATGAAAAGTGAGGTTTTGAATCTATACCCAAAAGTGGTGATCATTGGCAAGAAAACTTTCATAATGGTCAAGTACTTGTTCGTTGAAAGAGATGACTCCTACAACTATTGAGAAAAGGTAATTTGAAATATGAAGTTTTGAAGAGGTGGAATAATAATGCATAGAGAGTTCAAGTGCTACCTTGAACAAGTCTTTGGCATTATAGAGCCATTTGCTTTCAATTATCTTAGTTCTATGGAGAGCTTTGAAGGGTTTGGAGAAATTCAGGATTGTGCTGGATAACACACAACATGTGTTGGTTACGCCTAGTCTTGTCTTTGAGCAAATGCAACCCATGAAGGGTCTTGCAAATCTTGTACCTGGATTCAATTTTATTTCAAAGCACAGCCAAGCTCTTGCCCATGTGAAGTGCAGGCCCATCTACTTCGAAAGGGTAGACGATGAGTCCGCCGCTCGTTGAAGACGGCGCTGTATGGAGTTATTGCAATGCATTTCACTTATTGAACGTGAGTTATAGGTTTGAATCATAGTGCAGTTGAATTCTAGACAATCGACTATTAAGAGAGTGAGACGCGAAATGTTGCCGCTAGACGGGCGTGGTTTCAGATGAATACAGACAACTCATGTCAAACGGACAGAATCATTGCGATCCACAGGATTGGGAAAAAAAATGGGTCCTAGCGTAAGTGCATCTCCATATTGTAACTGTGGATATTAAACGTCTAAGTTTAGCTTTTTTTTTTCGGCAACCCCGGTCCCCACCAATAAAACTGAAAGTGGAACTGTACATACATGGGGGACTACTAATAGCAAACCACCTGGATCACTCATTGTGATCCACCAATCAGAAATACTCAGTAGCAGTGCCATTTATTACACTCTTTTTTGGAAGTGCACAACTGTGTTGTGCCTTTTACCAGGCATGGCAAGCTACATGAATCTGGTGCAGAAAATCCAAATTCCTGAGCTCAACCGGCACATGTTGACTTTTTTGGAATAAATTTTATTGTCTCGAGTCACATAATGAGTACCGTTGGAGATGCTCCAAGTGTCCTACACCTTAGTTAGTGTACCCTTCCCCAAGGAGCCTATCGTTTTCCTAGGAAGACTAATTTTTGCAATCCTCGGACACACTCTGCGGAAACCCGGCTGCTTTTTTTATAATTCCTTGGAACCAATACTTGGATCAATTATTGTGATCCACCAATCAGAAATACTGAGTAGCAGTGCAAATTATTACACTCTTTTTTGGAGGTGCACAACTGTGTTGTGCCTTTTACTAGGCATGGCAAGCTACATGAATTTGGTGCAGAAAATCCAAATTCCTGAGCTCAACCGGCACATGTTGACTTTTTTGGAATAAATTTTACTATCTCGAGTGACATAATGAGTACCGTTGGAGATGCTGGAAGTGTCCTACACCTTAGTTAGTGTACCCTTCCCCAAGGAGCCTACCCTTTTCCTAGGAAGACTAATGTTTTGCAATCTTCGGACATACTCTGCAGAAACATGGCTGCTTTGTTTTTTTAATTCCTTGGTACCAATATCTGCAGACTACACAGGTATGATTGCCCTGTGTTTTTTTGCTTCTGACTGTTATGTACTTACATGTAGTCTCAAGACTGAATGAGGGTCTCTGAGCCCAAATTTAACATTTCATTACTCAAATATAGGAAGGTAAAGCACTCAAGACATTTGTTACTGTATTTGGAAGGCACTTTCAATCTTGGAATTTAATGTCCCTCTCGCCCTCCTAAATAGTGGGTGTAAGATCTGTCCCTACTAACTGCTACCACCTAACAATTTTTATTAGGTGAAGTACACAGGTGTGGTCTGGGGACATTCCCAAAAACACAGGACTGGATGGACTCACGTGGGAAGACAATAAGTGAACAAAGCCTGTGTCCTTATTGCAGGCAGTACAAAAGTACTTCTGCTTGGTTTTCCCTTGACTGCCCATTTCCCCGTCCAAGATGTGTCTAGAGATGCCCAGACACATATTGGTACTGCCCATTATAGACTTTCTGTCCTGTTATGCAAATTTTGGGCGGGCCTACATGCCATACGAAAACGCAGGGCGTGGTTTCCCGACAGGTCCATGGAAGTGAAGCCACTTACTTCGCAGAAATACCGTCGACTTTTTGCCTCAAGCTCACACCCGTTGCTCCCTCCAACTTACTTCTCTCGCCAACGAAGAGCGATTCAAGGTGGTTTGGAATCGATTCTTGTCGGCTTGCTGTCAGCTCGGTGTGCTCTGGGACTTTGTCACTTAAAGCATCTGTGTTGATCTCCTCGTTATATTGGTTTCGTGAGCGTGGGAGAAGACCGACAAGTCGCAATGTCAAGATCAGAACCTGAATCGTGTCAATCCCTTCTTACAGTTGAGACTTCTTTTGCACCCAGACAACAGAGGCCCCGTTCTCTTCTGCCGGATTTGAAGGAATCTTTTGACAGCGCTGTACTCGGGTTTTGGGGTGCTCTAAATCGGAGAGCTTCGAAGCAGCCCAATTCGTGCATCCCTTTGCTGACGGGAAGAAGGGTGGTGCGGAGGACTGCATCGTGGCCGAGACTGGCAAGCGGCAGGGGAGAACAATCATCGCCGAGTGCGCAACCTGGATCCTCTGCGGCTGGTTATCGTCGTTCTCGCTCTTGTCCTACACTTTCATCGGGGTACGTTGACGTCACGGAGCCCCGCAGCAAGTACAGCTCCGACATATTCAAGACTGCCAGGCCGATCTCGTTAAGTGGAGATGTCGAGGAGGAATTGCATTGCGTCACGCCGCCAGCATTTAAAAGCATGTCATCTCTTTACAACTCTAGTCCTGAGTGCTATATTGACGACGACTTATCCTATTTGATCGAGGGAATCGACGAGCTCAAAGGTTTTCGGAAGAGAGAGCAGGGAGATTCCTGGTCTGACGAGCAGGACGGGGACGGAAATTCGACGGTCACCACAGTCTCAGAGAATGAAAGTGCAATCTCTACAGCTTCACAGGACCTTCTCGAGCCCGGCGTTCAGGGATCGCCCCCTTGTTTTAAGGGAATCCGGCAGAAGGAGAACAAGTATATCTCTGAAATCAGACCCCCTGGGTCAAAGAAAATAGTGTCGTTGGGCACGTACGCAACGGAAGAGGAAGCTGCGCTCGCCTTCGATGCTGGCATCTTCTACTTTCGAAAATACAACATCGCCTACAACTTCCCCGACTCTCCTGAAGTGCTTCCACCACATGAACCGCGGGATGTCTCAGTCAAATTCATAAAGAAGGCGGCAAGGAGAAATGCAGAGAGGGCGCTGGCATCGGGTGCGCGATATTCCAAACCTCGAATTCATGGGCAGAGCTCATCAGCGGGCTCACCAGCGGGCTCACCAGCGGGCTCACCAACGGGCTCACCAGCCGGCTCATCAACAGGCTCCTCCGGGATATGGTTTAGGCATGTAAAGAAAATGAAGTCAATCGGCGTAGAGACTTTCGGGTCCGTGTACCAATCTCCCGCCCCTGTCTATTTTTCCGCCTCCTTCCTATCCATGTAAAACTCTACTTAACCAAATAGACATCATCCGCATCATCATGTCAAGGTCTGCACAGAAGCCCTGCCCTGGTTTTGAGTTTTTAATTCCCAAAACATGTATCTTCTTGTGTCTGCTTCTTCTCTGCTGTTCCTCAAGGGTTAGAAGTCTCATCCAGCTAACCTTGATTGGCTACAGAAGGCTCCCCCGCTCATAACCCTAAAACTTATTATTAGCACCTAATAAATCTATCATGCCACATGCCAGCTCCATGGAAATAACTTTGGGTGCAATATGTTGTGATCATGGCTTGCTCATAATTAGAGAAGCACATCAGAAACAATGCTTAGAAACAATGGTTTATGCTTGAAATGCAGTAAGCCAGGACAATACACATTAGCAGAGGTACTGGTGGCAACTCACAAACATGCAAAGCAAATTGGAGAAAGCCTCTCTGGAAGGGTGTACTGGGGAAAGCTGGAAACTGGACAAGAAGTGGCAGTGAAAGTTTGGGCAGAAGGATCACATCAAGCAGCAACCGAGTTTCATATTTTCAGAAGGGTAAGGAGCTGTATGCCTGATTGGTCTTTCCATATGTTCTGGAGTATTATCATTAAACTTAAGTAAAGACTTCAACTCACCAGAAAACTGCCACACATCAAATACTTTTCTCATCAAACTATGTATTGACGTGAGGTATTGCCTTTAAATATTAGCATTCTAATGATCATGTATTAATGGACTGCATTATGGGTTACATTCAGGAAACCATGCTATCTTTGAGGTACATTCCAGATTTATTTCACACTACGTATTTGATAAGGATGAAAGCAAGAAGATTTTGAAGTTACAAGGGTTTTAATGTTATTGCGAAATGTGGTTTCAGGTTTGTTATCTCTGGAGAGAACATCACAAATATTTGGTCCAGTTGATTGGTTATTGTGAAGAAGGGGGTGAACAAATTTCAATCTATGAATACATGCCTGGTGGAAGTCTGCAAGAACATCTGCATGGTGAGTTGCTACATTGAAGATTGTGCATTGCAGAAAGATGTGATACCTTATTCAAGAGAACACATGTCTAAGAGATTTAAGGTTTACCTGGGAATGTTTCATGTCAGTGCTAGAGTAGGTATATACAGCTGCTTGTACACACCTCAGAAAGCAACTTGATTCTTGAAGATTCTTTTCACAAAAGCCAAGTTTGAAGGACACAAATGGTGTAAACTCAAACTTTGAAAAAAAACACAGATGGTAGGCTCAAATTGATGAGGCCCAAGATAAAGAACATTTCTTTTGTAGCCCATTCAGTTTACAGTTCCAAGGGTAAAACAACCATATTCAGAAATCATTGATCCTGACAGGGTGCTGGATCTGGATAGACTTTGCAACTTAGGTTTAAATATTGTGCATGTGACTTCATAGATAACAGTGCCTGACATTGTAGATTAGTTGTTGATTTGTACAGAGAAAGGCATGTTGAACTTGGAAAGTCATGCATTGGACTGGGGAACACGGCTCAAAATTGCACTAAATGTAGCACAAGGTAAGTATTGAGCTTTTCAAAAGCAAGTCACATAATACATGCTTATGTTTGCCCTGTTGACTGAATTTATGAGTAGGATGGTCTGATCATTTTCCACAATAGTCCACATTTTTAGTTACTCTAGTTTGCTTAAATATGTTTCTAGAACTGCTTGCTTCATGTGAGCTTTAAATTGGGCATCTGGTTCTAGATGATTGCTCAGGCAGGGCCTGCAATAATAGTAGAAAACTATGTTTGACTTCTACAAGATATTGGACACACCTGATATTTTACAGAAAACCTGATCCAACTGTAATGTCTGCTTATTGTTGAAGGGAAACATCCCTGAGCCAGAACATTTTCTTTGACATTCTGAAGCGTTAAAGATGGACTTTGATGCTTTGGAGCTTTGTGTATATTTGTTGGATTACTACATCACATAATTTCTATTTAGGTCTTTAGGTGCCATTTTCAGTTTGTGCAATTGAGCCAAACACATACTTGAAATTAGGAGATTTCCAACAAATGTTGGTTGCTCAAACATGGATGGTTCAAAACCTCAAGAAATGGGTCATTATGGGGGCATTGAAGAAGTAATTGGTTTATTTGATGCACTATTTCAATGCCTCTAACTGAAATTTGAACACATTGCATGTCTGGACAGGGCTGCAAAGTTTGCATGCTGGCAATTATTTTGGCACTTTCCATGAAAATATTCAAAGATACCAAGTTTTTCTTACAGAGAAAAACTGGGTACCTAAGATCCGTCTTCACCTTGGTCAAACAAGGATGTAAGTATTCTACATTCCCCATGTTTCTCCATGTCAGTTGCCTACTTTCCTGGACTGATTCAGAAACCAGGTATATTTCAACAACAAATGAAAGCAGATATTTTCTATACTCAAGAAAATACTAATTCAATATAACCTACTACTCTACACACATAGTTATTTTTGGTTTGGCCTATGTCTCTCAAGCTTTTAGTCAATTTAACAATCAGATTGCAGTCCTGACTTGTGAGTCAACTATAATTCATAATCTACATCCCCAAAATGTAAGTGGCTCTTCCTGTATGACTTCATGCCAACACAACGTTTCATGAGTCCAACTTGTGGATGGGAATTGAAAACTTCCAATCTATGGAAACAGGAGTCGGTTCAATGGTGTGAGGTTGTTGCTAGGATTTATCCTCCTGTCAGCAGGTATAAATCAAGGGCCACATGGGAGGTGGAATTGCATAACGCTGTAATATGGACCTGAATTGTTGAGATGTCCATATAATCTTTTGTGTGGAGAGCTGATGAACTCAATGGGGAGTCATGTAGCTCATCAATGTTATTTGTGATCAAGGTGAAGGTAACATGACTTTGTGAGTGACACTCATTGTCATGTTACCTTCAACGCATTGTTGTGGAGTATTATCTTCAATCTCATAGATTTGTTTTCCAGCGGCTTTAGTAGATCTCCAGCATTCAAGTAGTCAAAAGAGGTGTCCTTGGAGGATTTCTTCAGGGTGCATGAGGTGTGCTGACCACTACCCTCTATGTAGTCTTGTCTATGAGTTAGGCTTAGACGCTTGTTTTGTACAAGGACAAGGCAAATAAAGGGCAGCTTAGCCTCACAAGCTTGTTGCAGCTTGAATACTATTGAGTTATTTATTAGCCATGTCTCTTGAATGTTAGCTAACATCATAATTGAGTCTTCCTGCTGGTTCTGGAAATGCAACAGAAACTCAGGACAAGAATGTTTGTTAATGGTTTTTCTAGAAAGTTCCACAGATTGCTGTGTATTTATTTATAGCCACCATTGGAAGCTGACAAAGTCAGGAGAGAGTCAGGGCATTTAGTCACTGCTATTCATGATGAACATGATGAAGATTATGGCCTGATGTTTTGTTTAAAGTCCTTTATTTTTTACCAAGTTCATTGATGTTCCAGGTATGACTCATCGAGTGAGTTGATCTGCATCCAGAATACAATGGAAGATCATGTTTATTGCTTTGGAGTTCTGCTATTAGAGCTAATTTGTGGGCACCCACTAGACAAACCCAGGAATGTTGATGGGGTATGAGTTCTTAAACCTTCTTGCATTTACAAGTTCAATTGTTGACCATGGATAATACTGGAAGGGAATCATAGGTCCACTAGATCCACTGTAGGTTTTTGTATGATGAAATAAGAAATCACAAATGAGGTAATAATAATTTAGTTCATAAGTGAAAATAGTGTTACTATGAGGGCTTGCTTCCAAATCATCTAGATGAATAGATGAATTCTCTGAAATAAAAATGCATTCCCCACATGATGAAAGTCAAGGATTTGCAGAAACAGTCTTATATAAAATGACAAATCTGGTTGTTGTCAGTGAAGGCTTTTGCAGCACATCTAGATGAAAAAGGAAGAACAAATGATTTAGATGAACAGAAAATGGTGAACAAATGTTGCTCAGAATATGTTGTGAAATGGTCTTTGTAACCAGATTACAAATTCTTGTATGTCATTAGATAGGCATATGAAAGCAACTAGTGCACGCACAATGTGAAATGTCTGACAACTATGAATGAATACTTTGTCACATTCATAGTGATGTTTCATGTTATGTTTCAAGGCAAAGAACAATGTGCAGACCCATGTATTTTACTTATACAAATAATTGAATGAGTTGCATGTTGGACTTCATGGATAGGTGAATCCTCTTTTGGAGGATTTTTGCAATCTAGAAGGGATCATCGACTCCACCCTTGGTTCCAACTACCATAAAGAAAGTGTGGCAAAAGTTATGAAAATAGCAAATTTGAGTATAGATCCACGAAGGCACATCCGACCAACAATGGATGTTCTGGTCAATGAGATTCTTGTTGCATTGGAATTGGAAGAAGGTTGTATGGGAAAGAAAGATGCTGTTGCAACTAATATTCATCAGAGTGCTTTAAAATCAGATACAAGTGGGCCACTTGAAGATGCTTTAAAAGAGACTGTGGTGGAGAGGTCATCTGTTGATGACCTGGACTTCAATTGTGAACTTGTGATTGTGGATAGTGGAGGGGAAAGCTGGCAACAACCTGAAACAGGCAATGCAGAACTCCATGGTTCCAGGTCAGTGTTGCAAATTGTAAATACCTATCATCTGGAACAATAAATGACTAGAGGTTTGATTGGTCCAGGCTGATTACAGGAAAGGCTTGGCCAAGCTTGTGGTAATTGGTAGATATGTCACATGCATTTGTGTTGTAGGACAATGAAGGTACTTTCCATTTTTTGAGGCCTTTCCGGTGTAACGATGGATGTGGAGATATGGGATTGCCTACTAATGGGATTCTACATTTAGCAACTTGAAGTGTCCTGTTTTGAACCTTGTCATTTTGATGGACATTATTTTGTGTAAAGTTTCAGTGTACCTTTCACAGGCAAAGGTTCCAGGTCCCAACTCATGACCTTACCCTGTAAAAAGTGGTTTGGGTACGAACTGTAGGTGTACATGTTGGGATTTATTTGGAAGATGCCATTTCAATGACACTTACAAAACTATTGCAAAACTGTTCTTTCAGTCAACACATAGACAAGCAAGAATTTTTTGTTCAAGAATTTATATAAAGTTTATCAGAAAGTCTGTCCATATTTCAATTGCTCTCACCTGATCTGAATTTTGAAGTATTGATTCAATTGGGCCTAAAATGTAATGGAAAGACTTGGAAGGTCTTCCCTAGTTTCTGTTTTTGAGTGCTTTGCCAACCATCCCCACTTGGCCCTGTTCTTTTGTAGTTGTAAAGAAGATAGGTAAGAGATTGGAATTTGAAATGCAAGATATCACCTTCAAAGTCATGTGCTAAAGGATGTTCTGCATCACTATAATGAACAGACACAAAAGTCACTATTGTGCTGCAAATATGGCTTACTAGAATAATATCTGTTTTGGGATTGGGTGCAGAAGTTGGAAATCAAAGGTTGAAATGTCTACAGCTCGTGAAAGTGAAAATCTAAATCCACATCCAAAGCTGTGTGACACCATTATGAGCATTGAAGGTGCTCCAAATCTTCCAAGTGTCAGAGGTTCAATCATGGTTGCTGGAAGAAAGGATAATGAAGGGAATTTTGTGGAGTTACTTTTTCGAGACGCAGAAAACATGGCTGAGGTTGTAGGCATAGGGATTGACTGGGCCAAGGTGGTGGTCACCAAAGAAATGGATGTGAAGGTGAGACAGATTGGTGAAGGTGTATGGAGAGACTTCTGGGTGAACTTAGATGTGGAAAAGGCTCATGAAGGTTTTGAGCTGATGAATATCATTCTCCCAGAGCCAGATACACAAGATTTAAGGCTCTCTCAGTTAGTAGTGGAAGATCTAACTGAAAGATTTGGGGTTGGGTTGACAACGGGTGATGTAACTGGCGTGTATGTGCAAGACCATAATGAACAGGTGAATGATCATGAATTCTTTCCCCTTGTATTGGATCTAGCCAAATATATGGGACTTCGAGGAGAGAATGGCACCAAAAGCAGGCCAGTTTCAAACGGTGAAGCTGGAAACTCAAAAGGAGCTGCAGAATCCAGAAGTTCACAGGAGCAATCAGGTGGAAAAAATGGTCCCCAACAAGATCCACCTCAAGGTCCACCACAAGATCCACCTCAGGATCCCCCCCAAGATCCCCCCCAAGATCCTCCTGAGCCCTTGCCTATATTGCCATTGGATGTAGAAGAAACAAAGGTTCTTGTTGTGGTTATTTTTCCAGAATGGGGTTGCGTTCGTCAAGGACGTATTGCACAAGTTCATCGAGATGACCCCATAAACAGTGCAACTATTGCGCCCATCCTTCGATTTAAGTTTGAAGTAAAGGGAAACCACAGGAAGATAACTACCACACTCAATACACAATGCAATCTTGGCCAAGGTGGACCGAAGATAACACCCAAGGATCCTGGATACTTCCAGGACAACATCACAATCTCCTTAAATTGCAAAAGGGAAAGGGCTGCAACTCTTTCATCTGCAAGAGTTGAAAATGTTGAAGTTGTGAAAAGGACTATCACACACACCGATTCAAGGTCTTCTGCAAGGGGATGCTCAGGTCAACTTGGTGGACCAGGGCAATTGTTGAGTCGATTTGGGGTTCAAGCTGAAGCAAGCTATGGTGGAACTACTGAGAGGAGTGATTCATTTGCTCATGAGATTTCAACCACGCAGTTAGGTTGTTTCCATGTGAATCCACAAGAACTTGCAGGAAGTTTGGTTTACAACTTTCTTTACCCTCCAGAAGTTTTGGACTACATTGCTGATGGTAGTCATGGTCCAAGGGAACTTATAAGTGTGGGGATAGGCAGAACATTCTGGCCATCCATTGTTGGTGAATGGGATAACCTTGATAAAAGCAAAATGTCCAAGTACAGTTTCAAGACAAAAAGGGACATTACTTCTGTCGCTGGTTTAAGGCGCTCACATGCCAACAGAGAAGAACCTCAATCCTTCCAACAATCATATGAAGTGCCTTTGTGGGTGAATCATGCCATGACTCATATATTCCATAGTCACGAGATAATAGAACTTAGAGGGCCTGGTGAAAGGAGATTAAATCATGTGATTGGCACAAACCCTGCATTGCATGTTGATGGTACATAGTAATATCTCCTAATGCATTAGGATTAGAGACTTTCTGTAAAGCAAATTGTGCTGTTGTGATTTTCTATTTAGTCCAAAAATCAGCTATGTGTATCTTCTTTCCCAAAGTCTTTATCACTGTTGTATTAGTCAATCTTGCCAAGAATATCCAATTCTGATCTTTAAACCATCTTCCAATGTTTATTTATCATAGATCACATATATTTTTACATGTGTATACAATCACAGTTTTTATCCAGGGACTTTGAATCTACAGGTATTTTGAACATGGATCTACCAAGTTGAGGAAGTAAAACTTTGGAATCTTCTTTCATTTTTATCTTGATTTTCAAATCTGAAGTGATGGGAAACTATGACTTCACACACAGGATCAGTGGTCAAAGTAATAGTAACCACCACCCAAGATTACAGGATTCTTTTCAAAACATACAAACATCCCCCAGCAGCAACCTGGAGAAGGTCCAATCAACCTGATTTTGGTTGATGGATGATTTTACATGGGCTATGCATGCAGCTTGGAGTGCAGTCCCATTATCAATTTCAAGACAGGCTCCCCAGGGGTTTCTTTTCATAGTGGGCAGACAATTGACACCTATTATACTCTCTTAAAAAACGAATAATGAAAACATGTGAAGATTGTAGTCTGTTTTGAGCTTGCCCAGCTGTGAGGAGCATGGGGGCAGCAATTTGGGAGTGGACAGAGAATTTTAGTCTACAGGCTGGAATTTCTTTGATCCACAGTGGACCTTCATGTAAGGCTGCTCTTAGATCACTTTTATAACCATTTCTAACCAATCTCTAGTCCATGGCATTGCAAGCAAAGTATATCACAGATGTTATCACCTTAGGAGGTTCTTCTTGTTGCATGAAATAGGTGAATTCAAGGAGTTCCAAAGTACACAGGTCTCTAAGGTCAGTCATCAAAATAACCCAAATCAGATTTTGTGTAACAGAAAAAGTAGATGGACTGCTAATGAAGTGGATCCCTTTCATGAGAAGACCAACAACCAAAGTGATAATTGCTGCTGGCATATGCTACTCAAGAAATGGTCATGTCAGCATGAATTTGCCCTTAATTTTCTGTAAGGCGACAGAATTGGATAGAAGGTGCACAAAGGTTTAAAATGGGAGGTACATGGGATCACCGACCTACAATTGATCTTGAGTAGAACAATACATTCTTGGGTGGACAGTTTGCACAAGCATCAGTCTCTTGTTTGTGCTGCCTATGGTTCCAAGTTCACCAGTATCTTGCTGGGTAGGTTAAAATTTGAAGTGATCGTGACATCCCCACATTACCACCAGCTATATGGGGACACCCTCTGAATGGAAGCTTCAAACGGCAAACACCCTTTGGTGTCTGAATTTTTTGTGGAAATTTTGCAGTTCTGAAAGCCAGCATTGCATTATCATAGCAATACCAGAATCAAGTGAGCCCAGAAACAGAACCTCTACCAGACCTAAATTCAAGAAAACGAATGCACTTGAAAGCAACACTGCGTAAGTGGATTCACATACACACATGCTTTTCTGCTAGTCCACTGGTACCTCAACCTCCATCTTCAAGTTCCCCAACACCTGAAAAGAAAAATAGAATTGACCACATCAGACCTGTCCCAATTGTGAGTTCCAAAACCTTCAACTAAGGTTCCTAAGGTTTAGACAGCATTTCTGTTAACTGGCCTGTTAACTGTCTAGGGGTATGGACAAATCCTCACAGAAATGTTACTTCCCCAAATTGCCAATTGGGCATCAA
>Ga0209208_10003409_pt1 | contig 22753 bp, 12 predicted proteins | sample S1TSphfallax_3_FD_187694 | JGI IMG/M metagenome (GOLD analysis project Ga0209208, IMG submission 187694) | Host-associated microbial communities from peat moss isolated from Minnesota, USA - S1T2_Fd - Sphagnum fallax MG (SPAdes) (version 2) | ecosystem: Host-associated > Plants > Peat moss >...
GAATAATTTTTCAACAATTTTTTCTTTAAAAAAATTTGTCAATTTATTTTTATTTTTCACAATTTGGCAAGATTTTATGGGGAGCGTTTCAAAAGAGTTTTGAGAGAGTTGGAATTCAACAACATGTCCAAACCTTTTCATTTAATCCTCAACATCCAATGAATTTGGTCCTTTACAATGGATTTGACAAATTAGTTTATGTATGTTTTGGCACATGGTCTAACACTAACCTATTGTCCACATTTGATATTTATAATCACTTAATGTTATATTCACACATAATGATATAAGTGTTGGTAAACTGAATGTAAGTTAGGAATGTTCACATTACACGTCTATTGATAATCAAGTAGTCTATGTGGCATGACATCACATACTACCAAAGATATTATTTTATGTGGTAGTGTCTAGTGATAAATCTATCATCACCTCCTTCAAAGTCTTTAGGAAAATGTAGATTCTCACCTCTATTGACAAGTGGAAGTTACCACCATGAATTCACAATACAGAAATTATGAACTTGCAATGCTCAGCTAGGTCCTTCCTTCAAAAACTCACAAACATCTAAAGCTTTGCAAACCCATTTGTACAATTCCACTCAACTTCTATGTTTGGTTCTACTCTCAACCTTTTACACCTTTGTCTTGTAAATATCAATCTCAAGCAAATTCTAGGATGCAGTTTGCAATTAATGAATTTTTTTGTCAAAAGATGATGTGTCCAAAAGGTGTTGAAGAGGTGCTTTCTTCATTCCTTTTCCTCCTTAGATTTCTTGAGATGTGCATACTCATTACTGTCAAAAGCTATGCTTCCTCCTGTTTGTCTTCCACCTCATTCACCTTTTTCTTACAAATCTTTTTTCCTTTTCTATGCCACATTTGGGTTAGAAGGCTCTCTTGAACCATTCTCAAAGTCCATTACCTTCACCGACATTTCTTCACAAGCTTTTCATTGTTTTGCCAACAAGAATCATCCAACACTTTGGAGATTAGAATTCACCAAACGCTCTTTTTGCCATTGTGAAACACACACATTGTTATAAATTCATGCTAGAATTCACGTTTAAGAACCTTAAACCCTAAATTTTTGGGCTGAAAAAGCAAAATGGTTCAATGGTGTCAAAGATGGCACCTCTCATCACAACATGCAAGAAGTAATTTTATAAGAAATAGTTGTGAACATTGGTAAAGGTTAAGGTAAGTAGGGAGTAGTATTAAGATACATGTGTGTTGTGTAAGCATGTAAAAATAATTTACGTAACTAGGCATGAACATCTATCCATATCTAAGTTAGTTGTCAATAAGTAGGTTGATAAGTAAAGGCTCTTATACCTATGTGTGAGTTAGCTCTAAAATGGATGCAAGTTTACTTTCAACTTTCATGATATTATGCTTATGCAAATAGTACTATTCCCTCTCACTTTTGGGTGAAATAAGTTTGGGTTGCAAATTTCACAGCAACATGTCACCTTTAGAATTTCACCTACTACCAAGAAAAATGAAACTTATAATCACTAAAATTTGAAAACTTGCACATGTAACCTTGACAAACCGTACTACAAAAATTGTAACCATGAAATCTATTATCATGAAATTATGAAAACTTGCACTAACAAATTTGACACCATGAAATTAATGCTTGTGGAAATGATATTATACCCTTCTTTGATTTATGGGTTGCAAATTTTGTGATAACATGTCACCATGAAAAACAAAATATATAACAATGAAAAAAATAAATTAAACATTAAAAATTAAAAACTTGCACATGTGACCTCAAAAAACCAAACCACATAAACTAACTATTACCATGAAATCTTACATTGTGTCGATGAAACGAACAACCATGATATTATGCTTATGCAAATGATATTATTCCCTTTTTGAACTTGTTGGTTTCAAATTTTGTGATAACTTGTCACCATGAAAATTTTCATTTGTTGCCATAAAAAGTGGCTCTTATAACCAAGAAACATGATAATAATAACCATTAAAAACTGAAAACTTACACATATGACCTTGAAAATGCATACCATGAAAGCTGTAACCACAAAAATTGTTACCATAAGTTTCTGAAAACTTACATTAATAAATTTGACACCATAAAATAAGCAAAATTAATGTTCCATGCTAGAGACTCGTGAGTTCCTTGGTTCAAGGCAAGGAAATCTGATGAATTTGAAGTTGACACATATCAGTACAAGCCAGAAATAATGTGATCAACACTTGGAGTAAAGCTGGTTCCTTTTTTCCTTAGTGCACACCCCACCCACAAAGAATGAGAAGGGAAAAAAAGGTACTTCCAGTGAAATGGCAGTTTAGATACTTAAATTACTTATGACCTGTTTAAGACCCAATAGGCCAAAGCAATGCCAAATGGCTTTGAACTACACCTTGCTGCAGCTGGTGGCAGGGCTTCATCGCTCCACCTCTACCTAGCTACCTCATCTTATATGGAACCTATTAGCACTACAAGTGTTGATTCCTAAGAAGGATTGTAGGAAGTGTTGAAAGTATAGAGTAAAGATTGAGAAGGGGGTGTCCTGAGAATGAGGGCCATGTGGCAAGCAAGTCCCTGAGCATGGGACCCAAAGCCCCAGAGCAGCGTCGTTTGAGGTCCTTACCCAATATAAAGAATCCCTAGAATTTTGCTTTCATAAATGGGACGGCTGTGATTTGTTTTAGAGGAGAGGAGGCACTTACTCATAGGGTTCTTCAATCTTCCACATAAGGTGCCTCCTATGTTAAATTGGAAATTTTGCTAAGGGTAAAGACACGCTCCACTTAGACTAGAAAAAGGAGGCCATGGTGAGCCAGCACCCACTTTGGTACCTTTAGCTTTTTTGAATAAGGCCTCTTAGTGACCATATTAAGTAAGCCCAAAAAATGTTAGATTTGAACTCAGCGACCCTGATTTAGCCTAAGCATGAGATTTTTGTAATATTTAGAAATGATTTAAACGGATTTTGGGATTTTTACCATGGTACCATGTTCACCCAAGGCTTGGAGTGGCAAGGCTACTTCCAGTAATCAGCAACCTAGAGCTGATTCTTGAACATAAGCAGAGTCATTTACATCCATAACCTGTTCCACAAGTGGATGTGAACCATTTTTCATCCATACACATAATATGGATCACTTTTTGTCCACACCCGCACACAATGAGATACAGGCAGCATAATATGCAATATAATTGGGGTGTGGATGTCCAATCAAGAAGAGACTTGTCACAAAGTCAGCCTCTAAACTCTGGTTATGTACTAGGTGATTGTGGAGAATTTAAATGTTATTATGAATAGTTGAGGCACAAGAGTGCCAAGACTATTCCCAGTATGCTTCAATTGATTACCCAACATGACTGATAGTATGAAAGTGCCAAACTTATAGGTTTATGTGACATAGAGAGCACTAGTTCTGAGGTTGAACCAACCACCAACCCATTACACACAAAAAGTTATCGGGGAGGCAAAAATGTCAAAAGGCAACAAGACACATGATATAGCTAGGGAGCTCTTGTCTAAGGACCTGCTGCCCAATTAACAAGATGTTCCCTACAATCAGTTGTGGTTATGGATCCCATATTGTTCATTCCAGAAATGAGATAGTATATGTGACAGCAAATAGTCCTTTAACATTTGACTATATTAAGGTGGGATTGAGGAAAGAAATAGACATTTGAGACCATATGAGGCATCCTCAAATTAAGTTAAGTAAAGAGAAATGGTGGGAGGGAATGATTATAGGTGTGCCTAGACCCAATGGATAGAAGTCACAGGCATGAAAAAATAGAGGAAGGTCTTGAACAGTACAAGCGCAATTAAGGAATAATCTTTGTTTCATCAGCCTCATGCCACAAACCTGTTAAGTTGCAGCATTTTCCACAACTAGGAATCAATTTCAATTCTATTGCTCACTTATGTATTCAAGAAAATTTTGCATGTTTTCAAAAAGAAGTAGCAAAAATTTTGGCAACCATCAAATTAATAGATGCATGAATACCTCCCGCAGCAATATAAAATCATTCCATCAACTTTGATTCAATCTGTGTACCTATATCAAGTCCATTACTACTGGTATGGCTGCAGGAGTGTCATCCAGCAAAGGTTATACACTTGAAGAAAGCTTCACTAATATCTGAAAGAAAATGAAGATGGGACTGTAATTCCAGATTTCAAAACTGAAGGCTTAACTCACTGCTTTGTTAGGGCTTTAACTACCTGCAGCAGGACACAAATACTCCAAAAGCCGAAATATCATGGGCCATACTGGACCTCCATATTTAATGATACCCAACAGCAAAAGCACCAGCTATCACTAAACCATATCAGACTTTGATTAACAAGAAAAAACACAATCAAACACAATGAATTGCAGTGCAAAACTATGGCCAAAGGATGAAAAGCATTACCCACACAAGGCAACAGTAGGAAATGCCATATCATACAGTTTATGCATACACTTTCCTTTAACCTCACTTCACACCATTGTAACAAGTTTCACACAACAACCTTGTATGTGATAGAAGCACTCTCACTCACCACCAGTTTTGCCTGCATCATTCTTTGTACCTCAACCAGACAAATCAGATGCAAGGAATAGGACTTGGCAAAAGACTGTAGCACATCCCAGTCCATGAAGAGCCAATTCCATGAAGTGCTTGCACATCCCAGTGTGTGAATAGCAGCAGCAGCCTTGATGAATCTCATACAATTGCAGCCAGGGACTCCAAAAGGTTGAAGTAGGCATATTTGATGTCAAATTGCATGTCATACCCTGCAGAACATGGCCTTTAGTTATCTTGTAGCTGTGAAGCTGAATGCAGATGAATGAGAGTGCGACAAATTGTTACACTCGCAACAACAGACAGACACCAACTCCCCATCAATTTTCCTCTGCATCTGATCTTCACATGCAAATTCCTCAGAACAATGGATTTTTTTTTCCAGAAGACAAAAGACCAGAAAAAACATACAGTAGTTAAGAGCAATCGTTGGGCCTTTTGGGTCTGGTGTCTGCCGTACATGATGGAACCACATGCTTGGCCTGTTTCAACACAATCCAACAGAGGTTTTCACCTTCAATGGTACTGCTCTTCTGGGCTGCCTTAATACCTCTCTCCATTAGCTCAACATTTTTGGTGTTTTGTGCAAGAAATCCTCAAAGGAAAACCCTTGAGTTCCTCACTGAGAGGGTGATTGATGCTTACAGGTACAGCAACTCCCCAGCTCGAACTGTGCAGCTGAAAGGCTTTGGCCCGTCAAAGTAGAGGGGATATTTGGACTCTGCTTCCTTTCTGTCCGAAGGCAAAGGAAAGGGATCTACACTGACCCATGGCACCATTGCAGTTGGGCGATCTTCTTCAATCACGAGCTCTGAACTTCTCTGCAAAATGGTTCCAATTGAAAATTCACTTCCCCTGTCAACAACACCTTCATCCTAAACCCTAAACACTAAGCTGTGAACCCCAAAATGTGAAAGGAAGAAACAGCAGGCAGTAGAGGTTACAATTTGAAACTTCACTTCCCCTATCAACAACACCTTCACCCTAAACCCTAAACCCTAAGCTCCGAACCCTAAAAATGTGAAAGAAAGAAACAGCGGCAGCTGCAGCAGCAGAGGCAGACAGAGAAGCGAAAGACGCACCCCGCGAACATAGTGCGCAGAAGGGTAGCTGCGAATGTACATGCGGTGCAAATCAGTTGGGGGTAGGAGAGTAAAGTGCTTCTCCCCAGTCACCACTGCGTACAAATTCTCGTAGTGGTCTTTGTGAAAAGAGGTGACAGATCGTTGGTTTCCAATCCACAGATTCACCGCCTCTGGCATGCAACCCAGAGCTTCTGTAGCCCATGGAATATGAGCATCCGCGTCACTAGCAAGCGAGCTGTACTCGGATTTGAAACATCCGTTCTGTTGCTGCGCATACGCCACTTCATCATCCTCCTGTAAGCAGCCACAACATCTGCTGCCCCCCACAATCCGCTCCAAAGCTTGCGGAAATTCCACTTGCTCAACCAGTGCACTAACAAAAACAACAGAAGAACCAGCGCCATCATCCACCAGAGGGGAAATGGGCACAAGGGCATCAGCACGCCCATCAGGAGTGCAGTGGAGAGAGATGTGTTGGTGCTGCAGCTTGGAGCAGAGATACTCGTTAGACGACCATAGCTGCAAAGCTGGCCAGTGGGCGATGGCATCTGTGATGATGCAAGGCCGGCCTGGCATCACGTATTCCCGCAGAAACTCAAGCGCAGACAGAGGTCCAACCACTTTGGGTACCTCTCCACATGTCCCAAGTGAAAGCTCCCGGACATTTTGTGACAGTGTGTTGAGGACTCCAGAGATGCTGGTTGTTGCATCATCCCCTCCTACTTCTTCCTCAACATCTGAATCTTCTTGGCCACCACCATCATCTTCAACATCTTCTTCTTCTTCTTCTTCTTCATCACCATAATCTTCAAACATCTTCAAATTCTCAGGCTCCAATTTCCAAAGCCGTCATCCGGCCGTCACAGCAAAACTTGGCCACATTTCTTTTCCAACTTTCTCACAGAGTACAGTGCAGATTTGGTTTTTGTTTTGAACCAAACTTTCAAATCCAGGACCAAAAGTTAATACCTACCACTCCAAGGCTGGTTCTGGGCTAGTTGTTGGTCCAATTCCTAACTATGGTCTAGTCAGATCTAAGTTCGAACTTGTGTTGGTAATGTTACATTGGGTTTCAACTGGTATGTACCAGTGTTGGCCACATATTGAGTTTTTTTAATATCCACCAGGCCAGTTAATATTTGAAATTTTTTAATTTTCACTTACATATACAGTATCAAATATCAAGAATTTAAAAGATTTTTGAGATCCGCCTGGTATCAATTGCTAGAATGACCCATCAATACAGTGGGTTTTTTAATTTTATTTTTTTTTAATTTAATGGGTAAGAACCACTTGGTATGCATAATGGTCGATTTTTGCAAGATTATTAATAGTGAGAACTTAAAAACAAGATGCAAAAACAGTAAGTTGAAACAAATGTGCATGGTCATTGGATGTTTTATCAACTCGTTGAGAAGTGAAAAAGAAGGATATGATCCCATGCATCATTAAAAGTAGACAATTTAGTCAACTATTACATCCTACCATTGTTGAAGCCAACATCTCAAGAATCCTAGTCATGGCAAAGCTACTCCTCAAAAAGTAAAGAAAAATATTCATCAACATGAATATTCATTGCTACAACTCATGAACAACATTGAAATAGCTAGCCATGTTCAACATTGTATCATTTTCATCAATGATATTCTTCTGTGTCATAAAATATTCATCAATGGACCTTCTTGTGAACCAAATATTCTTGCACCAAGTGACGAATTCTTCATAATCATTGTGAACTTATCCAAATTGTCAACTCCCAACTTACAACATCGTAGGCTTGTCAACATTTTAAGTATGTTGAAGATTCTCTCTATTTTGATCTAAGACCTAGGAATCCCAATAATTTGTTGGACCAAGAAAAAATGTTTGAAATTTGTGCTTCATGTGACTTCCACCAAATCAAAGGCAACATAAAATCTTCAAGCTTCACATGTAAATGCTAGAATAAAAACAACTCGTTTTTAACAACCCTTGCATAGTAACCTCCCTTGAAGTCACTACCCCAAAAAATGGAACCATCATTGTCATGAATTGGTGTTAGTTCAATAAGGCCATCAATGCCAAGATTTAAGAATTTAAATGTAACCACCAATAATGGCATCATATTTTTTCATCATTTGTATCAATTTTTCCTTTCCTACAAATGGGTGAAAGCACATTACAATGGTCAAAATTTGTTGTTCCAAATACTATTTTCTGAAACAACGTGTTTTTGAACTTTTACCAAGCTAATATTAAAAGGGTTTTTTACAAATGGTACTTTGAATAAAATAGTTCAAAACCCAAAGAACAAGATTCTAAAAAAAAATTCCATTTTGAAATTGATATTGAATTATTAAAAAGTATATTAATGAAAAAATTGTAATCATCACGATATACTGCAAAGTGCAAATATATTTCAAAAATCATTTAAACAATTACCAAACTTGATGAAATACTCAATCATATATTACATATGAGTTCATTATCCCATTTCAATTTTATATGAATACTTTCATTCATGTCATTTTACAAAAAACATTTGGATGAGGTTTTTCATTTGAACAAGCATAATGTGTGAATACATAAAAATGTTGAAAAAACACTATCATTTGAAAGGTAACAAGAATTTTGCTAAAGGCTTTGTATCAAAAATCCATTCTATGTGTTTTTTGAAACACTAGAGAAAATGAAAAAAAAAATTGCCCCGAAAATAATTATACAAATGTACCACGTAATATGTTTTCACCCAAATGTCTTCATTACATCAAAGGATTTAAAACATAGGTCTAACATTACTTCCAACATGTTGTGAACCTTATTAACATTGTACATAGATGCAAATGCCACAAATGGAACCAAGACAACCTAAAATTTTGCCATCATACACACACATAATGCCCCCAATTCAAATTCAAAATTCCCCTTCACAAAACTGACAAAGGTAATTTCAAATTGTTCATTCTAACTTTGCGTACACACACTTATTGAATATGCAACAATTAGGGCATTAAAAAATAAACAATATCTTTAAATTTGATTCAAGGTACATTGATTCACAATGGGAAACATAGTTTAAGCAACCACTTTGAAAATTGCCCATATGTGTGAAGGTGAATGCATGATTGAATGTCTCAATATCAACAAAAATTGCACTATTTATAAATCCATACAAGATTTCTTTTAAATGATTCAAATGGACATGGTTTTTAATTTTTAAAGTATTATTATTCTAATTGTTGAATAATACATGTTCAATCACATACAAACCTTCCCAAATCTATGTGAAAACTTGTATTTAATGTAACTAATGTCATTCTTGAATTTGGAAATCCTCAAAGGAAAACCCACAAAGTTTTTAAGAATATTTCCCATCAAAAAATTTCAAAAAATATGCTTTTGGAACAAAAAATTTGAAAAACAAACAAAAATTACAACTTATATGGATTTATGAAAATATGGTTAAATTTTTTCAAATAAAATATTCCTCATGTGAATTTGTATTACATCATATATTGAATCCCATTAACAAATTTGCAATGTGAATCAATATAATTTTTTTCCATTTTGTGATGGTCTAATGAAACGACCAATTCATATTTTTCAACTTCAAAAGTTCATTACTACTAACAAATGAGTTTTTTTATCAATAAATAACCACACAATTTTTTTCATGATGAAAATTTTATTTTAGATTCAAGTTCCAATAATAAATCCAAAGATATATTAATCACCATATGCATTTGAATAAAGGGTACCTAGGGAAAAAACAATGTTTCATCACAATAGTGAAACACTCAATTGTGCATCTACTTGTGCATTTGACACACAACCTTGTAATTATTGAATTTCTTGCTTCACATAACAAAAGTTGATGGCATCCTAATATTCCAAGGTTTCTTGGAACATGATCACTTTGTTAACAAACATTGTTTTCACTAATGTTTTCAATTTTTGATGGGAGGGCCTAGAATCAAGGCATGCCATATACCATACTTGAATCCTCTATTGGACTTTTTAATCTAGGTAACTTTTTGTTTGTAAGATAAATTATGTGGCCACCAAAATAACCTCTTGAAAACCAACACAAACATTGGTATCATTACAAGCACATCAACAAGTTTTCCTAAAAGCATGGCCAAAACATGATGTTTGCCAAAGAACTATAAGTGTTAGAAGAGCACATCTAATCATTAAAATAGGAGCTTGAGTAAGGGTGGATAGATTACCACCTTCATCCTTCACATAAGTAATCAATTTGTCTAACAAATTGTAAGATGACAAGAGATCCTTGACCTACATTACCATTGGAATTCTAGTTGTACTTGTGTTTTGAAAAATCCCACTATGACATGGCAAGGTAACCATTATAAGTTGATGAAATTAATCAAAAGAACAAATGTGTTTTCTCTAGAATATCCATAAGTTGAAAGAAGAAGATTATTGTAACACCTGAATCTAAAATTAACATCACATATTGTTCCATGGTTTTGGCCCCCAATGGAAGAATGGCATGTTGAATCATTTGATTATTATTTGGAAACACAACCTAGGGATTTTTACACATGACCAAGTGCTTCAACCACTAATTTTCCATAATGTAAATAGACATGCCAACTTTTACAACAAGTAATAAAAAGTTTTCCATGAGTTTCTTTTGTTGTGCATCATTTAAAAAAATAAGGATTAACACTCCCAAAGTTAGTTGTGATGGCCCCATAAATAACATTGAAGTTATTTTTGGATTTTTCCCAACACTATTCTTTTGTACTAAAAGTTGAATTAACATTTTTCCATTTACGTTAAGTAGTTGGATGTTTAACCAAATTATGCTTCTTCATAGAAGTAATCTCATGTTGCTAATTCTATGAAATCATACCTTTTTTCTTCTTGGTGGTGTTGTCAAAATTATAAATCTAAGAAACAAAATGCATGTTTTGAAACATAACAAAATTTGGCTAATTTCCATCATTCACCACATAAGAATGAAGGGGAGAAACAACTTGCAATGAAGGACACATGCCTCCTTATTCAAGGTCAATTGAATCTTCAAACTTCCCATGTAATTTTTGTTTCATCCAAGTTGTTTGGAGTTACAATGCATTTAAAAGTAGATGATGCATTTGGCATTGAAATTTTACCAACCACTAGCATGAAATTATAACTAAGTTCCAAGTCATTTGCATCGTCATAATCTTGTTGTAGGTCTTCATTTAAATTGAATGTTTCAATCTTTACCATTTGCACTTTAATTTTGTGAAAAAAAGAAATAAAAAACTCCAAAAGTGACAAGGACCTTGTTGTTGATTACAACCAAAAACAAAAAAAGTGGGTGAACTATGGTTCTTGGTGCAATAAGTCAAGTTCATCAAATAATTGTTCAATAGTTCAATAATGTTGCAATTCTAGCCTTGGGCTCACAACCAAGGTAAAGGTTTGTAAGGTTGTGGGCCAAGAGGAAGCCCAGGAGTGAAGGAAAGTGTGAGGGAATGAACCCTCACACTCTCAAGGGAGCTTCCACTTTGGGAATTTTGAGTCCCAGTGGACTCCCAAATTTTCAGAGAGTGATTGCAGGGGTCAAAGCCCAATGGATTGAAGAGTTCTTTATATCATTGGAAAGCTATTGAAACGTAGATGTCTAAAATGGGCTCGCATGACCATTTGAACATTTAAAACATAAGTTATGTTCAAAAGAAAATTGATAGTTTGACTCTTGACCACTAAAAGTCAAGAATCGACCCGATTTCCCTATGTGCAGGTGGCGTGCAACATATCGTTGAAAAGCTCTTAACGAGGGCCACAACTTTGCTTCAGATCTCATCTCAATCAGAGGTCTGCATGTAAAGTTATATGGCCCTAAATTCACGGGAGTCCCAACTTTGGGAATTTCGGGACTCCCATTTGGGAGTCCCAGGACAAAATGTCATTTGCATGTGGGCCTTGTGGAGAGGCACATAGTATAATTTAAGGGGGAAGGTGGTGGCTTCCCCCAAGTCTGGGCCGTGGTGAATTTTGTGAGTCCAAATTTGCCCGTGACTCATCCCAGCACCAAAAGTGCTCGGACTACGCACTAACCAACTTGTTTAGTTTTGTGTAGGTCCACATGAGTGATTGAGTGCTTGTCATTCTTCCTAGTCCCATCTCAAAACTTTAACACGCCCCTCTACCCCCAAAGTGCTACGAACCAAGGAGCGTGTCCCCTAACTCCCTGCTTTTCCATTGTTTTCACTTTAAATTCACATTTGAATCTATCAAGGAGCTTGAAAATGCGTCAAATAATCAAAACCTTTAGATTGAAAGTCTAATGTAAAAATAAGGTTTTGGTTTCCAAGCACAAAAAAATAATTTAAAAACAATATAAATGTTTTGATTCAAGAACAACAACATGATTTTAGCATTTCAAGACTCAAGATTCAAGACACATGAATATTTCAAACATACAAATAGACTCCCTTTTAGCAAGCACATTGTGGATACATTCACATAAACATTTTGGATTTCAAACAATTTAAAAAAAAAATCAATTTTAGGTCTTCAAGCAACAAAATTATGGTATTTAAATCCAAGCTTCTTAAAAACTTGGATATTTTCGAACACATTTATCAATTATGAACTTATAATTTATTAGTAAATTGTGTAGAATTTAATTTGATTATTGGGAGTTGAGAGGAAAATGCATGGAAGCCAAATCACACATCCTAGTAGCTTGTTGATCTTCAACTTTAATTTTTCCTTTCAAGAATTTAATCTATAGCATTGAAGGGAATCACAAAATCACAATTAACAATTACATGCAACTATTGAAAAGGTAAAGCCTTGAAGGAATCTATATTGACAAAAGGCAAAAGGTCATCACCAAAAGCCAAAGCAAAAATGGAGAAACAAAAGATGGATAATGGATTTATGTTTAAAGGAATTTGTCATGATAGAAAGCAAAAGGCCATTGCTAAAAGCCAAAGTGAAAATGGAGAGACAAAAGACAAATAATAGACTTATGTTTGAAGGAATATGTCCTAATTGAAAACAAAAGTCCATTGTTGGAAGCCAAAGTGAGAGTGAAAAGATAAGAGATGAATAATGGACTTGTGGTTTAAGGTTTTAAATTTAAGGCAAAAAATGAATAGTGAAGATTTAAATGGATGAAAAAAATTGGATGAAAAAAATGATGAGCATGAAAAAAAATTGACTTGGGTGAACATGAAAGGTCCCCATATGGGTCTACAAAGGGTATTGATTTTTGTTAAAATGATATTACCTTACCAAGAAAATATTTATGGGTATCACAAACCTTAATATTAAGCCAAAATGTTCTTTGTTGGGTATTGGTCACCATTGGAACCAACATGTAGGTTATCTAATACCCAAATTTGCATTCGAGTTGATAACTAGGTGGTTTTCAATATCTAACCAACATTGGTATGTATTAAAGTATGCATTGTGTACCTTCATAAATAAAATTGGACCCAACTGGTGTCATTTTTTAGAAAATTGAATGATACCCATGTTACCTATTTACTTCCATTGATCTACCATGCACCTTGACATACCAAAATTGCCTTTCCAAAGGGTTTCCTATCATATCCCTATCTTGTGTGTGAAAAAAAATGTGGTTTGGGCATGTAGATTATTTGTTGAGTAAAGCTTCATGAGTTAAAGACCCTAGTGGTGATGGTTCATTGGACTTCAAAAGGTTCACTATATTGTGTAGCTAAAATTTTTGTTTGCCATCTACCAATGAACTTGACTTGGGGGGTGTCAATAGCTTGTCATCAAGGTTTAAAAATTAGAACAAAAAAACATCAACAAAATTAAAAAACTACACAACATTGGTCCTAATTAATGTTTATCTAGTGTCAACTTCTGAACATATTAACCTAGTCTTTGTATTGGGTACTTTTAAAATTTGACTTCAAAATTTAATGTTGCATAATAGGTGTGGGTTTGAATAGGGGCATTGTATAAAAGTATAGTAAACCCCCTTTATAATCACACCCAGTTTAATCACATTCTTGTTTGTGTCACACATTTTTTTGGTAACCATTCATTTTGGTAAGAAACACCATTCTTTTCAATCACTATCACACTTGTTACTAGCACAAAGCTTTCTTTGTAAATGTGACTATAATGGGGGTAAATGTAAGGCAAATATTTAGGTTTTTATAAATCATAGTTCCTTTTGGCAATGTTAGAATTGCTTTGTGTTCAAGTTGTGCAAACTAACAACAATGAATCCAATTGAAAATAAAAGAAAGAGACAACAACTTTCTATTGCAAACAAGCAAAAGATATGCAAGCTTGCCAAGAAAGTATAAATTTTTAATTAAAAAAATCTAGTTGATAAGATAAACAAGGAGCTCAAACTCAATGTATATTGTCACATTGAAAGAGGCAAAAATTACAACCTTTTTCAAGTCTAATAGTGCATAATAGAGATTAGAATAACCCACATAGGAAATTTAAACAATTGGCACCTTTATTCTAACATAAAAAGGGTATTTTGCAAGATTTTTTTCCTATAGTCACAATCTTGTAAGGGTTTGTATGGAATGTGATTATACACATTTGAATCACAATTTGTTAGCGTCACAAAAAAAAAGTGGTCACCTAGGGTGTGATTATAAATGAGGTTTATTATATTGGGTAGAGTGTAAATGCAAGGAGCATTTGAGATGGTGAAAGAGTTTTAGCACTTTAAAGTGTACTCATAGATTTTATGATTGTGGTAAAGAGTTTGACTACTTTGAATCATTTCAATGTCATGATAAATAGGTGAAATGAATTGAACGTTAGAGTTGTATTAAAATATTCATACAATGTACAATTGTAAGAAAGTGTTTGAAAGGTGAAATAATTTTATGATTGTGTTAAAAAATTTGACAACTTTTAATCATTTCAATGCACTTTATTTATTTATTTCAATTTTGTGGTGTATCTAAGGTGACAATCATCCATATGCATATTTAGCCAAATTTGACTATTAACAAATATGAAAAGAAAATATTAATATCATTATATATTTTTGGCTACATACTTGAACCATGTATTGAAACATGGCAAATTGTTTCAAATAATCATTGACATTTGAACAACTTATTAAAAAAAACCAAACAATGCAAAATTTCCCACAAAAGAAAAAGGCAATTTCAATGTCATCCTCCCCGTTCCCACCAGTTCAGGAAATCAAAATCTGCCTAGGTTTTTAAACATGGTAAAGCCTTTGACCATGGGCTGTACCAACATTGGGCCCATGCTTAGCTCTACCTTCCATGGCTCCTTGTTCCATTAAAGCTCGCAGCCTCAAGCTTTACCTATCACTTAAATTCTTTTGATGGGCTTGAAAGGTTTTTCATCCAAATTGTTATTTTACAAGTTCAGAAGCAACCTATTCAGGTATAGCCTACAGAACCGTGACCACAAAGGAATTTGTTCCGAAGAAGAGGGAGCACTTACCAGATGTTGTATTTGACCTTCTTGGGGAAGGTGTTGTTTGTGAACATTGGGTGGAAGTAGTTTTGCTGCACTGGGTGCATAGAAGGTGGTTGACAAGGTAGAGGGGGATTAAAGGAAATAGATTACGAGGATACAAAGAACGTCTCAGGAACACAATCATGAAGAAGATCAAGCCAGCCCCATGGACTGATTCTTTCATCGAATTTTCACCAAATTTCGATCTAAAAAGATGCTTTCAACCTATACAACAACTTTCAATGGAGAATATGGCCTAAATTTGCCATGTTTCAAGAAATGTTTTTCCAAATTGAGATTTTTCATAATAAGTTCCAGTAGCTACATGTAGCCAGGAATATAGAAGGACATTTTATTTTAAAAAGACATTTATATATCAGTCATATATAGCCAAAATTGGCTTTTTCTTTGAGGGGGGGGGGGTTGATGATCACCACTTTGGCTACATCACAAAATTGAGGGAAAAAAACCCATTTCCCAACCCCATTTCAACTTTGATGTAAGCTTATTAAAAGTGTGAAGCATTCATCCATGAATTACGCAAGCAGCTGGAACTATATATTGTTAAAACTGGATTAATACACAGTAACTGGTACTAGTGCTAGCGGTTCAGTAGTAATTAAGTACGTGCAGATCAACATTCATTCATTTGAGCAACTAAATGATCCATTAATTTGGCATGCAGCTAAGAAGTCAAGAAGTAGTTGCAGATCTGAGACCCCTCAACATAATATGTGCACATTGTTGTTACTGTGCAGGCAGTACAAAAGTATTGCCTACTTCTTGTTTTTCCTGTCTGTGAATGATCAAATCCATCTCTTTCTCAAAGAAAGATGGATGATTGCAGAAACACTTTGGACTCATGTTATGCATGTTTTTGGTGGCTTGTATTGGGCCTACCAGGATGCAACATGTTTCTGGGCACCACACTTGCTGTGTCTGTGGGCACTGCCCCCAGACACATATTGGACAAGCCAAAGGGCAATGAATGAAAAAAAGAAGCAGACAATACTTTTGTATTGCTTGCAATAACAACTATTTGCAAATATAATGTTGGGGACTGAGAGACCTAGTGCACAATGCACATTCATGGCCTGTACCGCACAGGTACAAATGAGTACCTATTTGGCAATTATTTGAATTTTCAAAGAATTCAACGAAGATGAATTATGGTGGTTTGTTCTAATCGGATCTAGTTTTTTGAATATTTCAGAATCATAGAACCACCATCGATCCCAGTTCCAGTTCTTTTTAAAAACTTTAGAATCAAAGAACTGCAAAGTCTTGGTTATTTCAAAACTCAAAAAACTTGTAGTTTTCCTAGAAGAACCGATGGTTTCCTCATATCTGTGCCAAAAATCACCACAACTGCCTACACCGTCAAGGGTGCTGAAGATTTTTCTACTTTCATATTTTGAATATTGCCAAATTTGACTAAATATTCTTATGGATGATTGCCACTTTAGCAACATCACAAAATTGAAAAATAATTCCTTCATCTAGTTCTGCCTTGTTAAAAAGTTGGCCGAATTCAGTTAGCAGGGAGCTCATGAATGCTGTGGTGTACCAACTTTGTAATTTATTCTAGTTCACATCTTGTCTTGGAATGGATTAATTGCTACAACTAATCTGCATTTGAAGATCATATATTGCAGTTGGAATATAATTTATACTAGCATTTTGAAAAGTTCATTAATCATGGCAGGTTTTAATTATGTGATTTTTAATTTGGACTCTTAAGTCCAGCAGCTAGTAGTAGCATCTAGAAGAAGAGAAACCAGGATTAATGCTTTTTTTAGGAATTTTTTGTTTGTAGCCAAAAGTGGGAATCATCCATATGAGCACTGTAGAAAAAGTGGTGATCATCCTTATGAAGATTTAGCCAAATCTGGTTGGAACCCAGAAATAAAGCACAAAAACATTTAATCATCTTTCAATAATTCTTTTGGCTACACAAAGAAAAGCAAGTATATGAATTGGCCAATCTTAACCTCTTTTTTTCCCCTCATTTCTAGTGACTGAAAACCTCCAAAATGATTTTTTTTTCTTTAATTTTAATTACACTAGACTTATATAACATTTTGCAGCCTTCTGTTGCAAGGTTGGAGATCCTTCCTTGATTAGTCTTATAGGTCACTCTTTCTTCTCTCCAGTCTCATATCACCTGGCTGCAAGTAGGAACGACCTCAGAGAAACCATTTCTTTGGAAGTCTTTTAGAGAATCTTAGGATGGAACAACCCATATTTAAATCTCCATCAGATACTTTCTGCCTTCACCAAAGAAGGCTAAGATCTACAATCCAACTCTTGAGAACTTTTATTTTTTTGGGTGATGGTGAAAGTGTGGCTTGTATTGAGTTTGCAACCAGCCCTTCTACTGGGCCCAGTTCCCTTAGGTTTACAATGATCTAGGGATAATGCACATATTGAGTGACTGACAGAGCTAGCTACCAGAAGAAAAAGCTGTATTTTTTATCAACTTGTTTGTAACTGAAAGTGTCAGTTCAACTATTTTAGGTTGCATTTTCACAACTAAAATAGTCAAAAATGACACTTTTAGCTGCAAATGCCAAGTTGAAAAATACTCCTTTTTTTCTAGTAGTACTTGTGAAGGTTTGTTCAAGTACACTTTGGAAGTCTACATAGCTTATTTCTACAATTCCTTAGCTATTGATCTGCATGTATGCCGACTACATTTCAATTTGAGGGTTTAAAAAATTTCATGTGTTGGTTCCAACCCAACCATTCTCAAAGAACCTCATGATACATGAGACCCGAATTTGTCCTTGTCTTGGGCTCATCCTCATCCTTCAAGTATAGGCTTGGCCTTGGGAAAAATAGCATAGACCGATTTCTTATATCAAGCTCAATTGTCAAATATGCTCATATAAGTTGGATCCTCCAAATAACTGGATCAGGAGCTCACGAACATCAATCCATCACAGATCCTGTAATCTTAATTATTGGTTTGACATTTTGATCAATCTCAAAATTCTAGTAGAAGATCCAACTGTATGAAAGATTATGAAAATAAAATCTGAGCGTGATCTTGTATGCTTGGTGAAGCCTTCTGCTGCAGGCTTTACCAAAATCAAACTTATACTCAACTTTGCCTCACAGGGACTCCTGATTTCAATAAATACCTGTGACCTCGGGCTTTACCCTACATGAAATGCCCTTTCACTAGGGAGGTTACACAAAAATCTCCAAGTGGTGCCAACCTCAAGGGGTAAATTGTGTTCAAGCAGAGGCCCCTTGCAAGACTACACTGATTTTCAACCAAGGTTTCATGGCTGTTGCAATAAAATATTGGGAATTGAAGTCTTTATTTACTAGCACACATGGGTGATGTAATGTAATATACACACACACACACAAATGGAAGAATTCATTGTCACGAGGAAACTGAACAGATCAACCCAAAAGGGGCGTGCAAAACACACTCAACCCAACGCTTCAAGTAATAAAACTTCTCCTAGGTCCATCATGGAACCACAGAACATAACAACTAGACTTGAAACACAACACCATATTTTCCCCCACATCTTGCAAAAGGTATCAAGATGTGATTTTTTAGCATTAAAGGAAGTTCTTAATTAATCTAACACGCTACTCCCAAGTAGGCCTACCATAATCTAATATGCTGTTGTGGATGCGAACTTCTGAAGCTTTTGAATATGCCATCTTCCACTATTAAATGTAGCGTCATTTCTTTCTGCCCAGGCTGCCTTGAAGGTTATGCCCTGTTGTAGCAACCAAATTCCTACAACTGTATGGAATCATCTTGGCTCCTTAGCAGCAAAGATGTTAAGTTCGACCGCATAGGGGTAGTAGCCTGTGGACTAACATAAGGCCCAGATAGCGGGCAGTTAAGGATCTCAGGGTGATCAATTCCCATGCTCTTTGGGTATAGCTAAAATCCCAAAACCTATGTAAAATATACTCTTCTGCATCACTGCATAACATGCAATCTTGCTATCCACTTTAGCTCTCCAAACATTTACAGCTACTACTTGTTCCACATAGCCTATATAAATCCAACTTCCCTTTAGTTCCACTATTTGTGCCATGTATTGGTCCACCAAAGCTTGAAGCCTGGGGGGAGTAGAGATCAGACCACCTCTTCTCAACAACATTTTATCTTAGGTTTAGACTCGAGCTCAACATTCTACCAAGCTTCAACCAGTAGGATAGGAGATTTTCCCCACCCTTCCAGAAGTAGAGATTGGGGTTGACGTCCATTTCACCCATCTTGTCACAAAACAGCAGGAATTGGGTCTTTTTTGGCCCTTTTGCAACTCTTATTACTCAGCAGACTTTTTAAATTTCTACCATCTCATTGATTTGTGTGAAGAACTAAGAACATATGCTACACAAATTCATCAAGACCTAACTTATTTTTTGCAATTTTGGTTTTACTTCAAAAAATAGAGGGGCATGCCTCCAATGGGACCTTGACATTTTCCCCTTATTATTTGGAGGCTAGGTCCAAGAGGAACCAAAATTATAGCAATGCAAGGGAAGGGCCAATATGAAGTACCAAGACAAAGAAGAACATAGGCATTCATGGACTTGAACCAACAAGTTATTTCAATGTTCCAAGGACGCAGCAAAATCAGGTGCAAACCTTCGAGGAAGATCACCAAGAGAAATAACAAACTCCATCTATCAGACCAGCCACACAAACCACACACATGACACCACCACCCACGCAAATCAAAATAAAGGGTGACATATTACCAATTGCTCTACCTTGTGGCAAATGGACTAATTAACAACTGAACAAAGCTATGGAAACCCTAGAAAAAAAACAAAACCCTTTGAGGAAGACCATCAAGCATTGGAACATATCACTAACTTCACTTTCATACAATTTTAATGGCCAAATTAGCGCAAGAAAAGGGCCCCACTAGATGTGTTAACCAATCAAGAAGATGAAACAATTGCTGCATGCATTTTAAGTATGCAAAAATGTGGGCCTTTTATCATCTATCACAACTCAAATTGAAAGTAGTAGAGGTGATTTAGACAAAACCCACCCCATTTTGAAATGGAATTTTTAGAAACATTTAATGGTATTAATTCAAGAATAAACATCCAAAATTAAGCATATGTCATATGGAATGGTTGGAGGTTTCAAGAACACAAGGATTAACTAGCCAAACATGTCATATATCTTACCAAAACTTGCAAAATATTTTCAACCATCACAACTACCGTTTAAACCACCTATGAATTTTAATGAAACAAGCATACAAGCTAGGGAATAATTTGGTGCTTGAGTTTTGGCCAAAAGAAGTTCTTGTGATATTTACACCACCATACTTAGGTCCCAAAACTTGTTGATCATGAATTGTGTCGACCAAGATAGCCCTACTTATTTTCTACATATTTTGAAGTGAACATGCAAAATGATTACATCAACAAGTAGGGCTAAAATTGATTGATTGGTCATTTTTTACTAATAAACATGTCCATTTTGACTAGAGGCCTAAAACATGTATTTCTTGACTAATCAATTTGACTGGAGTGACCTATTTGACCAATATATCTAATCAAGTTAGACAACTTCAATCAAAATAACCAATAAATTTTAGTCAAATGGGATATCTAGTCAAGTTAAACATAAGAATTTGACATCATTAGTTTAAATGACCAATGTTCTCTACTCAAATGGGATATCTAGTCAAATTAAACATAAGAATTTGACATCATTAGTTTAAATGACCAATGTTCTCTACTCAAATGGGACATCTTATGCCTATTACATACTTACCTCCTATTTTCCACCTACCTAAATGTATTACCTATCTACCTATTCACCCATCGATAACCTATCTGCATATTAAGTACATACTTACCTACCCACCTACCCACCCACCAACCTATCCACTTACACACTCACCTACCTACCCACCTACCTACTATAACCTACTTATTTACATACCTCATAATCTTATAGTGATGTGTCGAAATAAACATTTGAAATAAAAAAAACTTGATAAAAGTTGAACACCTTTTGATGGTGTGGTCCATTAGTTAAGGACTTGGTTTGTCATTGGGGAGGTCAAAGGTGCAATTCCTAATATTTATAACTTATGTACGCTTAAAAGGTTAAGGTAAATAGGTTGGGTTAAATAAATAAATTGGGTTATATTAGGATAGGGTAAGGTGAACTACCACCTACTTACATGTTTTTTTACGACCTACTTACCACCTAACATAAAAACATTATTTTTGATAATAATTTTACAAATAAATTATTTAAATATGGGCAAAATTTTGATTAGTCAAATGGTCCACTATTTGCCCATCAAAAAACCATTTCAATCACAATGAATATGTTAAAATTGATTTGTCCAAAATGACAAAACAATCTTTTAATAGTTGTCCAAATTGGGTCTTTTTTTACTAGATTTTTCAATTTAAAAAACCAAAAATTTTACTAGTGATTACAAATTGACAACTTGAAAAACACCATATGACTTAAAAAATCTAGTTACTATAGTGGATATCTAAAGGGCATTGTGAACATATGTACTTAGGCAACCCCATAAACACAAATTGGCAATTGCACATTGTGTGAAAATTAGGTCTAAGGTTTTTGTAAAGTTGAAATAAACCATCATGGTTGTCAAAATCTAAAATTTTGATTGTGTGCAAATGTTGATTAAGAATAAATATTTCCAAAAGTGTTCTTATTTTAAAAAATAATGAATGTTGTTATACATAGATTTCCTTAGACCATGCATGTACATGGTACAATTAAACTATGACAACCTATATATGTCATGTATACTAGGATAAGGAATAAGAAGTGAAACAAATTTTAAAATATGAATTCAATCTAGGTAAATAGGGCAATTTATCACATGGGTCCATTCCATTCAAACTCATGGAAAATCTACCCACAAAAAATCAAAAAATACCTTAAACCATAAATAATTGCTAGAAAATATGCATGCCACTAAAAATGAACTAAGAGGTGGAATTGTGGTGAAAATGGTTTTACCAAAAGTCATAGGTTAATGGTTTTGATGAGGGTTTAATGGTTTTGGTGAGATCCGTTCCATTTTGTGCCTATTTAGGCCAAATTGCATAGTGTGAAGCACTCCTAACTCCTTGAAGGATTCAAAAGTGAATCTAAGTACGAGACAACGGAAGGGGGAGGAGTCGGGGCACGTTTTTTAACTCACTACACTTTGAAGGGTAGAGGGGCATGTTGGAGCTCTGGGATGGGACTAGGAAGAATTGACAAGCTTCATTCACTCACACGGGCCTGCACACAACCCACACAAGGTGGTTAGGGTATAGTTGGAACACCTTTGATGCTGGGATGAGCCACAGGCAACACGGACACACAAGACTCACCACGGCCCGGACTTGGGGGAAGCCACCACCTTCCCCCTCATAGTATACTTTGGACCTCGTCACAAGGCCCACATCCAAATGGCTTTTCTCTCCCGGGACTCCCGAGTGGCGTCCCGAAATCGCGCCAGCTAGGATTCCCGCGACTTTGGAGCCCCATAACTTTGCGAAAAAACCTCAGATTGAGGTGTGGTCTAAAGCAAAGTTGTAGCTCTCGTCGAGATCTTTCCAACGGTATGTCGCATGTCATCTGTAGTTAAGTAAATCGAGTCAATTCTCGACTTTTTTTGGTTATG
>Ga0209208_10003410_pt1 | contig 22748 bp, 23 predicted proteins | sample S1TSphfallax_3_FD_187694 | JGI IMG/M metagenome (GOLD analysis project Ga0209208, IMG submission 187694) | Host-associated microbial communities from peat moss isolated from Minnesota, USA - S1T2_Fd - Sphagnum fallax MG (SPAdes) (version 2) | ecosystem: Host-associated > Plants > Peat moss >...
CGCAGGAGGTTTCAATCCCGATTACGCGCATGACGGTCCTTTAAGCTCCTTGAATCCCCGGCCCCGGCGCACAGTGGCCCCGGCCCCCGGCCCCCGGCCCCCGGCCCCCGGCCCCCGGCCCCCGGCCCCCGGCACAGTGGGCCCTCCTCGGCCCCGAAGCAATGTGACTTAACGATGAGACTTTGCCTTTTATGGGGCCGCCCATTAGAATGCGCCCCCCTGTCGCCGAATGCCGGCGGCTCAATTGCCTTAAATTGAGGTTTGAATGCCCAGCGTTCGTGTCCGCGAGAACGAGTATTTCGACGCCGCTCTGCGTCGTTTCAAACGCGCCTGTGAAAAGGCGGGTGTGCTTACGGAGCTTCGGCGCCGTGAATTCTACGAGAAGCCCACTCAGGAACGTAAGCGAAAGAAGGCGGCAGCCGTGAAACGTCACCTCAAGCGACTGTCACGAGAGAATATGCGCGGCACCGGTGGCGGCGCGCCGGCCACGGCTCCTGCGGCGGCTCCCGCTCGTCCCTATTGACTTGGAGGCTCGGTCGCTCCCTTGGCAACTCTCAAAGAGCGAATCACCGATGACATGAAGGCGGCGATGCGTTCCGGCGAAAAGGAACGCCTCGGCGTGATCCGCATGCTGACTGCGGCCATCAAGCAGCGCGAAGTCGATGAACGCATTACACTCGATGACGCTCAAGTGTTGAGTGTGCTCGAAAAGATGGTCAAGCAGCGCAAGGAATCCGTGGCGCAATTCGAGGCCGGTAACCGCCCCGATCTGGTGGCCAAGGAATCGGCGGAAATCGCTCTTTTGGTGGGCTACCTGCCCGCGCCGTTGAGCGATGCGGAACTTGACGCCCTCATCAGCGAAGCCATTGCAGCCACCGGGGCGGGCAGCGTCAAGGACATGGGAAAGGTCATGGGAATCATCAAAGGCAAGGCCCAAGGTCGCGCAGACATGGGCGCCGTGGGCGCGAAGATCAAAGCCAAGCTCAGCGGTTGACCGCAACCGGTCCATGGCCGGACGCATTCCAGATTCGTTTCTCGATGAGCTCGTCGCCCGCTCCGACATCGTCGAGGTCATCGGGGCTCGTGTTCCTCTCAAGAAGGGCGGCCGAGAGTACAAGGCGTGCTGCCCGTTCCATAACGAGAAATCTCCGTCTTTTTGGGTGAGTCCGGACAAGCAGTTCTATCACTGCTTCGGTTGCGGGGCCCATGGCACCGTCATCGGTTTCCTGATGCAATACGAGAAAATGGAATTTCTCGATGCGGTGGCCGACCTCGCCTTGCGCGCGGGGATGGAATTGCCGCGCGGGGCCGACAGCAACCGCGATGCCGCCGGCGTCGATCTTCACGATGTGATGGCGCGGGCCACCCGCTTCTTCGAACAAAATCTCGCCGACAATGCTCGCGCGCAACGCTACATCGAAAGCCGCGGAATCGATGCCACGACGGCCGCGCAATTCGCCATGGGGTATGCACCCAACGCCTGGGATGCATTGCTCAACCGGCTGGGTGCTCATGAGGAGGAGCGGCAGCGCCTCCTTGGCCTGGGGCTGATCGTCGCGCGCGACACGCGGGGAGGAGAGACGGCCGGGTTCTATGACCGATTTCGGGACCGGCTCATGTTCCCGATTCGGGATTCACGCGGACGAGTCATCGGTTTTGGCGGCCGGATCATCGACCAAGGAGAGCCGAAGTATCTGAACTCGCCTGAAACGCCGCTGTTCCACAAGGGGCGCGAGCTTTACGGTCTGTTCGAAGCGAAGCGAGCACGTGCGGATCTGAAACGACTGTTGATCGTCGAGGGCTATATGGACGTGGTGCGGCTGCATCAGGCAGGCATTACCTATGCCGTGGCCACCCTCGGCACCGCCACCACGCCGGAACACCTCAACAAGATCTTCAAGCTGACCAGCGAAGTGGTGTTCTGCTTCGACGGCGATCGTGCCGGCCGCGCGGCCGCCTGGCGCGCTCTGGAGAATTCGCTGAAAGAAGCGCGCGATGGCCGCGAATTCAAATTCATGTTTCTGCCCGAGGGTCATGACCCTGACACGCTGGTGGCTGCTTCCGGGGCGGCGGCGTTCGAGGAGCGGCTGAAATCAGCGCAACCCTTGTCAGAATACCTGGTGCAACACCTGCGGGCGGAGGTGGATCTGGATCATGTGGACGGCCGTGCGCGATTGAAGGCCTTGGTGGCGCCGCTACTCGCCCGGATGCCCGAAGGCATCTATCGGGAGTTGCTGGTGGAACGGCTGGCAGCCGAAGTGAAGATGCCGGCAGCGGCCCTGAAAAAATCGTTCGCGGCGAGTCCCGAATCGCGGCCCGCGGAACCCGCTGGCGCTGTCCGCAGTCTCAACCGCAGCCAAGGTGGCAGACGCGTATCAGCGGGCCGCGGCAACCTGCTGAGCCAGGCGATCGCCTTGCTGCTGCACCATCCTGCCGCTGCGCGCTTCGTGGATCCCCGCGTTCTCGATGGGGTGGTCAAGCCCGGGCTCAGCGTCTTGCAGGAGCTCTTGAGTCAGGCTGCCGGCATGCAGCAACCAAGCACCGCGAGCCTGCTCGAGCGCTGGCGCGATCGCACCGAATACGGCCGGCTGTGTGAGTTGGCGATGTCCGAGGCGATGGTCGTTGAAACGGCGGGTGCGGCTAAAGAGTTGCAGATGGCGGTCGAAAAGCTGATCGAGGAGTCGGGTCCCGGCCGCAGATTGGATCAATTGCTGCGCAAAGCGGAGGAATTGGGGTTGAATTACCAGGAAAAGACGGAATTGAGTCTCCTCTTGAAAGCGCGGGGCCAGTCGAAACCGCCGGCCTGACAAAGTCAATACGAGTGGCTACGAATCGACCAAAATCGTATACTTACCGGCTTGGCATCACATTTAAGTTCTGAAGCGAGGCGTCCACCTTGATCAAAAAAGCGCCAGCAGGCACCGCGACTCAAATTGCCGACGAGCGTCAGTCGCAACTCAAACTGTTGATCGCGCGGGGCAAGGAGCAGGGTTACCTCACCTACGCGGAAGTGAACGATCACTTGCCCAGCGAAATCGTCGATCCTGAGCAGATCGAAGATATTGTCAACATGATCAATGACATGGGAATTCCGGTGTACGAAAAAGCACCGGACACCGAGTCGTTGCTGCTCACCGACGCCACGGCGGCCCCCGATGAAGAGGCCGTCGAAGAGGCGACCGCCGCGCTGGCCAATTTGGATGCTGAGTTCGGCCGGACCACCGATCCGGTGCGCATGTACATGCGCGAAATGGGCACCGTGGAACTCTTGACCCGAGAGGGCGAAATCCGCATCGCCAAACGCATTGAGGAAGGCTTGGAGGCGGTAAAAATCGCCCTGGGCAGCTATCCCGGCACCTACGATCTGCTGCTGCGCCATTACGAAACCGTCAAAGCCGGTCAGATGCGCCTGGTCGATGTCATCGTTGGCTTCGTCGACCCCAATGCGCCTGACGAGATCGCCCAGCCGCAAAATCCGAAAATGATGGCCCTGGAGCGCGAAGAAGCGGCGAACGACGAGGATGAAACCGAGGGTGACGAGGACGAAGAGGCCATCGATACGGGTCCGGATCCCGAGGAGGCGGCGCGGCGGTTCGCCTCCCTGGCGAAGGCGCACCACCAATTTTTGAGTTCGCTGGAGAAGCTGGGATCGAAGGATCCGAAAACTCTCAAGATCCGCAAGAAAATATGCGGTGAGCTCATGGAATTGAAACTGAGCCCGAAGATGTTCGATCAGCTGATCGACAACCTGCGCCAACACGTCACGGACGTCCGTCTGCTCGAAAAGGAAATCATGTTCCTTTGCATCAAGCAGGCAGGCATGCCGCGGAAGGATTTCATTTCCACCTTTCCGAAGAACGAGACCAGCACGCGCTGGCTCGACAAGCACATCAAGGCCAAGAAGCGCTACTCCGCACCGCTTGCCAAGTTCAAGGACGAGATCGAACGCCGCCAGAACAAGCTTAAGGACCTCGAGGGTCTCTTCCATGTCCTCATCAGCGAGATCAAGGAGATCAATCGCGAGGTCTCCATAGGCGAGGCGAAGGCACGACGCGCCAAGAAGGAGATGGTCGAGGCGAACCTGCGTCTGGTGATCTCCATCGCCAAGAAGTACACGAACCGTGGCCTGCAGTTTCTGGATCTCATCCAGGAAGGCAATATCGGTTTGATGAAGGCGGTGGACAAATTCGAGTACCGCCGCGGCTATAAATTCTCCACCTACGCGACGTGGTGGATCCGTCAGGCGATCACGCGCTCGATCGCCGATCAGGCGCGCACCATTCGTATTCCGGTGCACATGATCGAGACGATCAACAAACTCAACCGCATTTCCCGCCAGATGCTGCAGGAAATGGGCCGCGAACCGACGCCTGAGGAACTCGCAGTGCGCATGGAAATGCCGGAGGACAAGGTTCGCAAGGTGCTGAAGATCGCGAAAGAACCGATTTCGATGGAAACTCCCATCGGTGATGACGAGGACTCGCATCTCGGCGATTTCATCGAGGATACTTCGGTATCGTCTCCGATCGATTCTGCGACCACGGAATCCCTGCGCGAGACCACGCACTCCGTCCTTGCCCAGCTCACCCCGCGCGAGGCGAAGGTGCTTCGCATGCGTTTCGGCATCGACATGAACACCGACCATACGCTGGAAGAAGTCGGCAAACAGTTCGACGTCACCCGCGAGCGAATTCGGCAGATCGAGGCCAAGGCGCTGCGCAAGTTACGCCACCCCAGCCGCAGCGAACAGCTGCGCAGCTTCCTGATGGACGACTGAACGGCGGCGATCAGCGGGCTCGCAATCAGGCAAAGCAGCTACTTTGCATTACAGAGCGTGGTACGGCCACTTGCTGTTATCATGCTGCTTTAGGGTTCTGGCCGGCTTTCAATTTATGAGCTCATCGGGCACTGCGGCGATCCGGAATACCCCTTTTGCCTTCGTGCTGCTGGGCGGGTTGCTCACCGCCGCCACCCCAACGCCCGCCTCGGCCGACGGAGTCTCAGCCTACCTTCCCCTCAACTTGGAGCCGGAAACCGAACGCCAGGTCGAGCGTGTATTGATCCTGGCGGATGAGCCCATTTTGAAACGCCCGATCGCCGTCGCGCTCGTTGAGCTTGCACTGCCGGCCGCCTGTCAACGCGACCGGCCGCTCTGCGAGAGGGTCGAAAAATACCTGGAACGATACAAGCGCGATTATGCGTTGACTCATGCAAGTGCCACCGCCTCCACGCACACCGGTGCCGATGTGGTGCTGCCCGATCAACACGGGCTCACGACGGACAGCCATTGGGAATTCTCTGCGCAAGGCTATGTACAGCCCAGCGACTACTTGTTGGCGAGCGCGGGAGCGATTTCCTATGCAGGCCGCACCGTACCCACCGGCTCCATGCTGAGCGTCGGCTTCAATTGGGCACAGCTCGATTTGGGCTACCGAGATCACTGGTTCTCGCCTGCCACCGACAATGACATGATGATCGGAACCGAGTCGCCGACCATGCCGTCGCTGACGCTCTCGAATTACGAACCCCTGACCCGGCTCGGCTTCCAATACGAGCTGTTCTTGGCGCAAATGTCGAGCTCCGATCGCATATTGGGCGCGGGACAGGGTACCGCCGTGGAGAGCCGCGGCACTCCCAAACTCTTCGGCGCACAATTCTCCATCGAGCCTGTGAGTGGTTGGTCCTTCGGGCTCAACCGGCAGCTGCAATATGGCGGTGGCGGTCTACCCGACTCACCCACCTTCCTGCTGAAGGATTTCTTCGAGCCTGGCGGCGCCTCGCAAACCAAAGGTAACCAGGAAGCGTCGTATGTCACGCGGTTCATTTATCCCGGGAAAACCCCTTTCGCCGTCTATGTACAGTACGCCGGCGAAAACACCCTGGACGGCGGCAGCTATCTGCTCGGCGAGTCGGCGCTCACCGTGGGCATCGATTTCCCAAAACTGTGGAAGTACTTCGATCTGACCTTCGAGGCGTCCGAGTGGCAAAACGGCTGGTATACCAACAGCCCCTTCCTGGACGGCATGACCAATGATCACATCGTCACCGGGGCATGGGGAGCGCAACAACGGCTGTTCAATGACGGTGTCGGCGCACGCAGCGAAATGCTGCGAATCGGCTGGGAGCCGCCCTTCGGCGGCTATCTCGAGGAACAGGTCAGATACCTGGTCAACCAAAATTACGGCGAGTATCCCTACAAACATTTCAGCGAGGCACTCGTCCGTTACACGTACCCCTGGAGGGATTTGACCTTGGGCGGCGAGGTCATCGTGGGCCGCGATGTGTTCGGCCAGTCCTTTTCGCAAGTGTCGGGATTCGTTCGCTATGGCGGCGACCAACGCTCGCGCGACTATGCCGCCGGCATTGCGGCGAGCGATGAGGACACCGACGGAGAGTCGGGCGTGCTCGGAACTCCGGATGCCGAGCTGTTCGTCGATGCAGGCGTCACCGCGAGCCGTGTGATCATCAACCTGGAGCCCAACATCCCGATCACGACCACCCCCGTGGGATTCGGTCCGCACCTGGCCATCGGGGCACGCCGCGCCGTATCCGCAAACAACGACTTGGGAGTGCGCCTCGAACTCGACGACGGTATCGATGGGCACTCCTTGATCGGCGCCCGGCCGCTCGATTACCGCCATCGATTCGGCGATGTGTTCGCACTCAGTCTCTTCGCCGGAGTCGATCGCTACAATCTCGCCACCCCCGCCTACTCGCTCTATGGCGGCCTGGGCGGTCAATGGTGCAATGTATTCCCCAAATGGGACCTGGGATTGGATTTTCGCTACGCGCAAAACATCGCACGTAATCATGTGTTGCCCACCGACATCCAGGGCGTGAGGCCGGACAGCTTCTACAAGGTCGAAAGTCTCGTGGGCTACGTCAGCCGCCGTTTCTGAAGACTTGCGTTCGCAAAAATCCGACTGTAGGACATTGCGCGGCGTCGTCGGCGCTCCGTCCTATGGATGCGCCGCGGAATGCCATGGGACCATCGAGCCATGGAACACCGCTGGGGCCAGAGGCTTAGGGTCGAAATACCGGTCAGGATCATTGCGCATGCCTTCTCGGTTCGCCACGGGCTCCTGTGCAACTTGAGCGTGAGCGGCGCCTACATCGAGCTGGATTACGACCTAAGACCGCTCTCGCGCGTTCAAGTCGCTCTCGACCACAACCACCGTTCGCGGCATGACGCGCCCACCGTGGCCGCGTACGTGACGCGCAAATTGAAGCACGGTGTGGGCGTTGAGTGGTGTGAGTTTGCGCCTCCCGACGTCACTCGCCTGCTCCGCACATTCACGCTGCGGCCGCATGTCCGCATGCGCAAACCGGACGTGCCTGCGGCCATCACCGTGTCCAGGCTCCATACACCCCTGTTGAAGCACGGCTCGTAGGCACTTGGCCGTCGGGCCCCCGAACAGCGGATAAGTTGCTAAACTCAAGGTATAACGACGCCGTATTTTCGGCATGAGCATCGCATCGCCAGGCGACATCTCCCATGTTTTTAAACGCGATCGGTACCGCAGTTCCGGAACGCCGCTACACCAAGACTGATTGCTGGGAGGCGTTCGCGGCGTCGGCGTGGTTCGATCGCCTCGATGGCCGCGCACGTGCGATAGCAAGAATGGTGCTGACGCGTAACAACGGCATCGAAGCACGACACCTGTCCATTGATTCACTGGAAGAGGTCTTCAAGATCGACCCGGACACACTGCACCGGCGTTTCGAAGCGCATGCACCTCGCCTGGCGGGGGACGCGGGGCGCCGGGCGCTCGAGAAAGCGCGACTCGAACCGCGCATCATCGATGCAGTGATCGTGACCACTTGCACCGGCTATCTGTGTCCGGGCCTTTCCGGCTATGTCATCGAGCGGCTGGGACTCAGGCGTGACGTGCTCGGCTTCGATCTCGTGGGGCAAGGATGTGCCGGTGCGCTGCCGAACTGGCAACTGGCCAACGCGCTGTTGGCAGCCAATCAATGCGAGACAGTGCTCTCCATCTGCGTCGAAGTGTGTAGCGCGGCCATGTACCTGGATAATGACCCGGGCGTGCTCATCAGCGCATGCCTGTTCGGGGACGGAGCCGGCGCCGCCGTGCTGTCGCGCAACCGCCCCCCGGGGCGCCGTGCCGTGGAGTGGCATACGACCGCCTCGCTGATCGATCCGCCGGCCCGCAATAGCTTGCGCTTCGAACACGACGCCGGAATGCTGCGCAATATTCTGACGCGGGAGGTTCCGGCGATTGCCGCCCGGCATGCGGCCGAAATCCTCGAGCGTGCTCTGGCCTCTGCGGGCGTGGAGCGGGAGCGGATCACGGGCTGGATCATGCATGCGGGCGGCCGCGATGTGTTGTTGGCTCTTCAGGAACGCCTTTGCTTGACTGCGCCGCAGTTGCGCTACAGCCGCGAGGCGCTGCGTGAATACGGGAATCTCAGCAGCGCCTTCGTCTATTTCGTGCTGGCTGCCGCCCTCGCGGATTCGGCCGCCGGCGGGTGGTGGTGGATGTCGTCCTTCGGCGCCGGTTTTACCTGCCATGGCGCGCTTCTGGCTGTCGAATGAGTCCACCGGTGAGCCCCTCGAATCGCTGCGTTCTGCCTGAAGAACTGGATGCGCTCGACGCGCTCGATCCCCGCGCGAGAAGAGCCCGGCGCGACCTCAGGCGCGTTCATGCCGCCATGCGATCGGGAAAGATCCTGGCGCAGGCCGTGAAGCAATTGCGACTTGCCGCCCCGCCGCGGCGGATTCTCGAGTTGGGCGCCGGCGATGGGACTCTGCTGCTTCACCTGGCTCGTGCCATGCCGCACTGGACTCCGGTGGAGCTTACCCTGCTCGATCGGCTCGACTTGCTCGCCGACGAGACCCGCAATGAGTACCGCAAGCTGAGGTGGGAAGTGAGTGTTGAATGCGCGGATGCGGCCGACTGGCTCGCAGCCCGGCGGGGACCGCCCTACGACCTGTGCTTTGCGAACTTGTTCCTGCATCATTTCGACGGCGCAGCTTTGGTTGCACTGCTCAAGGGCGCAGCCTCGGCCTGCACTGCGCTGGTGGCCTGTGAACCGCGTCGCAGTCCCCTGGCGCGTCTCGGCAGCCGATTGGTGGTGTTACTCGGAGCGAACGACGTCACGCGCGAAGATGCCGTCAAGAGCGTGGCAGCGGGTTTCACAGGGCGGGAACTGACGGATGCTTGGGCTGCCGCCGGCGGTGATTGGCGGGTCGAGGAATATGCGGCACTGCCCTTCACCCATTGCTTCATCGCGTCACGCCCCCCCGAGGACGCCGCGGGGCGAGGGACGTATGGCGGCTGACTACGACGCGCTGGTGATCGGTGCGGGAGCGGCCGGCAGCGCGGTCTCGATTCTACTGGCCGAAGCCGGTTGGCGGATTGCGATGGCTGAACAGAATTCCTATCCGCGTCGCAAGGTATGCGGCGAATGCATCGCGGCCGGCAACCTGCCGCTCCTCGATCAACTTGGGCTGGGTACCGCCTTCGACGCGAGCGCCGGCCCTGAACTTCGCCGGATAGCGTGGATGGATGCCGCTGGAACGGTCAGCACCGCCATGCCGGCCTGCACGTCGGGTCCGTATCCTTACGGCCGGGCGCTGGGCCGAGATCGGCTGGATACCCTGCTGCTGCAACGTGCAAAGGCTGTCGGCGTGGCGATCTTGCAACCCGCCAAGGTCCGATACGTGAAAGGCGAGCCGGGCAAATTCGCATGCGGCGTGGAATTCGCGACGGAAGGGTCGACCTCGGCAACGAGTGAACAGTTGACGTTACAGGTGCCGGTGGTGATCGATGCGCACGGCTCATGGGAGCGGGATCCGGTGCGCGACGGCGCGGCGCCCGCCCGTCGGCATCGGCGTTCGGATCTGTTGGCATTCAAGGCGACGTTTCGGCATGCCCAGCTTTCATCCGGGCTGCTGCCCGTGCTATCGGTCAAGGGCGGCTACGGCGGGATGGTGCTGGGAGACGATGGGCGGACGACGCTCGCCTGCTGTATTCGCCGCGACGCCTTGGCTCGATGCCGCGCCAGGCTGCCGGGTGCGACGGCGGGTTCGGCCGTCGAGCGGTTCCTGATCGAATCCTGCCCGGGAGTGCGCGAGATGTTGCAGGGCGCGGTGCGCGAAGGCTCATGGCTGTCGGTCGGGCCATTGCGGCCCGGTATCCGGCTGAGCGGCGAAACCCGCGTATTCCGGATCGGCAATGCAGCCGGCGAGAGCCATCCCCTGATCGGCGAGGGCATCAGCATGGCGCTGCAATCGGCAGCGTTGCTGGCCGCGCGTCTTCAGAATTACAGCGCCGCATCATTGACGCCGGTCGTCACCGCTCAACTCCAACGCGGCTATGCCGAATCGTGGCGCAGCGCCTTCGCGCCCAGGCTCCGGCTCGCCGCTCTCTATGCACACATTGCCATGCGGCCTGCGCTGGCCATACCGGCGAGAACCATCCTGCGATGCTGGCCTTCGTTGCTGGGGAGTGCCGCACGGCTGGCCGGCAAGGCGAGGCGGGCGGTGTCCCATTCTCTCACCAGCGCGGAGGCCGGATGAACACGCTCGAGACCCTGAAGGACATACTCAGCGAGGAATTCGATTTGCAGCGCGACCAGATTACGCCCGATGCAGAACTCGCCGCTCTCGGCGTGGATTCCTTGGATCTGCTCGAATTGATGTTCAAGATCGAGGATCGTTACAAACTGTCGATTCGGGACGATATTCCGACCACATTGACCACGGTCAACGACGTCGTCGTGTTCGTCGACGGACTGCTTGCGCACACCCGGGAAGCGACGGGGGCCGACGACACCGATCTGCATGCGTCACAATGATGAGGCGTCGGGTTGCCGTTACCGGCCTCGGTGTGATGGTGTCCTCGGGCCAATGCGTCGCCGCCCTGATGGAGAATCTCGCCGCCGGCCGTTCGGCGGTGCGGCGGCTTGCACAGGGCTCGTTTGCACCGTTGCGCTCACCCATCGGAGCGCCGGTCGATGGCGATCTGTCGGTCCATTTCGAGAATTCCAGAGTGCGCATGCTGGACCGAGTCAGCCAGCTCGCCCTGGTCGCGGCGGCAGAGGCGGTGGCCGATGCGAAACTGGAGTTGCCCACGGCCGGGAGCGAACGCTGCGGCGTGAGCGTCGGCACGGGAATGGGGGGAGCTGCGACCACGGATGAGGGCTACCACACGATCTATGCCCAGCGCTCAGACCGGGTCAAACCGTTTACCGTGCTGGCATCGATGACCAACGCCGCCGCTTCGTGGATCGGCATCGACTACGGCATCCGCGGACCCAACCTGACCTACTCCACCGCCTGTTCCTCCTCGGCGGTCGCAGTGGGCGAGGCGGCGCGCAGGATCTGGAGCGGCGAGGCGGATGTGATGATCGCCGGAGGCACCGAGGCCCCGCTCACCTACGGGGTCCTCAGGGCTTGGGAGGCGATGCGTACCATTGCCTCGCAGGACCCGGTCGATCCGGCCGCCTCCTGTCGTCCTTTTGCCAAGACCCGCAGCGGTCTGGTGCTCGGCGAAGGAGCCGCTTTCGTGGTGCTGGAGGAATGGCATCGAGCGATTGCGCGGGGAGCAGCGATTCATGCGGAATTGACCGGTTACGGCTTGGTGTCCGATACGACGCACATCACCCGCCCCTCCGTGCAAGCCCAGGCCGCCGCCATGCGCGCGGCTCTTGACTGCGCACGCCTGGATCCCGGCGCGATCGACTATATCAATGCCCACGGTACGGCGACTCTGCAGAACGACGTCGTCGAGACCGCCGCAATCAAGGAAGTGTTCGGCAAGCGGGCTTACCAGCTGCCGGTGAGCTCGACCAAATCGATGCACGGGCACCTGCTGGGAGCGGCGGGAGCGTTGGAATTCGTGATTTCGGTCGCCTGCATGCAGCGGAGGCTGATACCGCCTACCATGCACCTGGATGCGCCCGATCCGGAATGCGACCTTGATTACGTCGCTGACCGCTCGCGCAGCGGGTGCGCCTTGGGCGCGGTCATGTCGAATTCATTCGCATTCGGCGGTACGAATGCGGTCTTGATCGCGGAACGCGCCGACCAACGCCATCGCGACTGACCGGTGCACGCGCATGTCGGGGCACCTCTAGAGGCACATGACCGCGAGCTTTCCGGCACCGTACTTTCCGAGCCCGATCTCGAAATCAACACGGCCGTTGGGTGCACTCAAGATGGCCGCCGCCGCGGGAGGAAGCTCCGCGACCGCGCAAAGCTGGGTGAGCTTCACGTGCGGCGTGTCATCGCGCAACAGCAGCCGGGTACAGATGTTCATCACCTCGTGAAGATTCCCCAACATCACCGAAGTGAGTTCCTTATCCTTCACCGCGTCTTTGGCCGCATTGGGCGGCAGCATCGACAACGCTGCGCCCCCGTTCGCGGCGAACGCCAGATCGCATCCGCACAGCCCCACGGGCCGGCCATCATCCGATACGTACACCCCGAAATAGCTGTTCGACTTGGGTGACGTATCCAATTTGGCCCCCGCCTTCACCGTCAACCCGTCGAACAGCATGCCGAGCAGTTCCTTTACCTGTGCCAGATCCGGCAACGGATGAACACATGCGACGCTGCTCATTTGATGTGCGCTCCCAACGCTTCTTTGAAAGACTCCGGCGTAAACGGCTTGGAGATGAGAAATTTCGCGCCCGCGGTGGTGGCCCGCGACCGCATCTCGGGCGTCGCCTCGGTGGTGATGAAGCCGAACTTGACGCTGATGCCGTCTTTGTTCAGGTTCTCGAGCAATTCGATGCCCGTCATGTTGGGCATGTTCCAGTCCGACAGCACAAGATCCGGCGGGCCGCCCTTGATTGCGGCCAGCGCCTTCATGCCGTCGTCGCATTCCGAGAAATCATGCCCTTCGAATCCGGCTAATCGTAACGTCTTGCGTACGATCATGCGCATCGCCGTCGAATCGTCCACTATCAATATTTTCACTGCATTACTCCAAGATCGAAGATTCGAGAGACCTAACCTCTAACGGTATCGGCCGACTTTGTGACGTCCATTTCATTGGCGAGCGCCATGATTCGGGTGTGAATCTCGCCGAGCGACATGACATCCTGCGCCGCACCCAGCGCCACCGCCTCGCCCGGCATCCCCCAAACGATGCTGCTCGCCTCATCCTGCGCAATCGTCCGGCTGCCCGCATCGAGCATTTCCTTCAAACCCACGGCACCATCCTTGCCCATTCCCGTCAAAATCACTCCGATGGCGTTGCGGCCCGCCTGCGCCGCCACCGACCGGAACAGCACATCGACCGAGGGCTTGTGCCGGTTGACCGGAGGCCCTTCATCGAGCCGGCAGACGTATCTTGCACCATCGCGCACCACCAACAGATGCTTGTCGCCCGGCGCGATATAGGCATGGCCGCGAAGAATTTGCTGGCCATCCTCCGCTTCACACACCGACAGCTGACAAACCGAATCCATCCGGCGCGCGAAGGCGCCGCTGAACAGCTTTGGAATGTGCTGGGCGATGACGATACCCGGAGTGTCCGGGGGCAGGTGGATCAAGACATCCTTGATGGCCTCCGTGCCCCCGGTGGAGGCGCCGATGGCGATGATACGCTCAGTGGTGCGCAAATGCCGGGTGGCAGCGCGCTTCAGTACCGTCAGATCCTCGCTCGGGGCGACGTTCGCCGGGGTGACGCGCACGCGCGCCGACGACGCCGCCTTGATCTTGGCTATCAGCTCTTCCCGGTAGTCGCCGAGCGTGGCCGCCAGATCGATCTTCGGTTTCGACAGGTAATCGACGGCGCCGATCGACAAGGCGTCCAAGGTCACCTCCGCTCCCTGTTCGGTCAGCGATGAGACCATGATGACCGGCATGGGTCGCAGGCGCATGAGATTGCGCAGGAAGGTGAGTCCGTCCATCCGCGGCATCTCGACATCCAAGGTGAGAACGTCGGGGTTCAAGGCTTTGATCTTCTCCCGGGCATCGTAGGCGTCGTGGGCGGCGCCGACGACCATGATCTTGGGATCGCTCGAGAGCATTTCGGTGAGCATCCGGCGCACCAACGCGGAATCGTCGACGATCAATACCGAGATCCGCTTGCCGAACTGCGCCGCCGCGCCCACCGTTGAGGTTTGCATCGAGTTTTATTCCTTGTCAGTCGAACAGCTCGACGTCGGCGTCGGCGACGGCTGATTTGCTCGTTATGGTCGAATGATAATTGCTTTCGCGCTGTGCGATCTCCACCACGTCGAGCGCGCGCAACCGCTTCAACATTACGATCCCGGTGGCCGGGAAGTACATGACGCGGCGTGGATAGACGTCGCCGACATCCTCCGCCATGATCTTGAATCCCTCGACCTTCAGGAATTGCCTGGCGAACGCGATGTTCTTGTGTCCGACGTCGGTCATGGACGAGAGGATCTTGCCGCCGCCGAACAATTTGACCTCCAGCCTCTCCCGTCGTGCCCCGAGTTTCATGAGCTCGTTGATGAGACTTTCCATCGCATAGGACCCATAACGCGTCGAGAGCGCCCCGGGACCATCGAGCCATGCGCTCTTGCCCACCGAGTTGTCCTCCGGCAGCATGAAGTGATTCATGCCGCCGATCTTCACAACGGGGTCGCGAATGCATGCGGCGATGCAGGACCCCAGCACCGTTGTGATGGCCTCATCGCTGCGGGTCACGAAGAATTCGCCCGGCAATATCTTCGCCGACCACCGGTCGCACGCCGGATCCCAGTAGCGCTTGACCCGCTCGAAGCCGGGCGCGACCGGTGGTTGCGGCATTTTCGCCGAATGGGAATTCGTGCCGGGTGTCATCAGTTGCGCCGATAAATCGTCTTGCCAATGAGGGAATAATCGTCCGACACCTTGAACAGGGTTTCCGAATGACCCAGAAAAAGCAGATCCGACGCGCGCTGCAGCTTCGCGATCCGGGCGAAAAGTTCGCGCTGGGTGTCCTTGTCGAAATAAATGATGACATTCCTGCAGAAGATCATGTTGAGCGGACCCGACATGGGCAGGTCGTGCATCAGGTTGATCTGCTTGAAGGTGATCAATTTTTCGAATTCAGGGGTGATCTGGTAACTGGTCTCACCACCGTCTTTGATTTCCTTGAAGAATTTGCCAATCCGTCCAGCATCCATCCCCCGCACGCGGTCGGCCGCATAACGTCCGCGCTGGGCGCGCGCGAGTATGTCCGAGTCGAGATCCGTGGCGAGGATCTTGATGTCCCATTTCTGCCAGTCGGGGATGCTTTCGGCAACGGTCATCGCAATGCTGTAGGGCTCCTCGCCCGAAGAACAGGCAGAGGACCAGATTCTGATCCGTTCGCGACGGCTTCCGGCCTCGCGCAGCGGCACCAGTACTTCATCGCGCAGGTAGTCGAAGTGATGGGATTCGCGAAAGAAAGACGTGAGATTGGTGGTCAGAGCATTGCAAAAGGCGACCAGCTCCGAGCCATCGCCCGTCTTCAGCAGCTGCCGGTAGGCGCCAAAGGTCGACAGGTTGAGCGCACGCAGGCGACGGGAGACTCTTCCATACACCAGCTCACGCTTGGATTCCGCGAGATTGATGCCGGTCATCTCCTTGACCAAGGCTCGCAAAGCCTGGAAATCCGAATCGTTGAATTCGAATTCCCGTGCACGTTCCTGCGGTTCTCGGGATAAGGCGGTCTCTGATTTCATGATGCTTCCGGTTTCCGCCTCACCACCCGGGCACCGGCCCGGACGATAGCGGCATTACGTGGTCAAAATTCCTGCCAAGACGAGTCATCCCCCACGGCCTTCTTGCCCTGCAACGGCGCCGGCGCCACCGCCTGTGGCTTGCGTTGCGGTCTGGGTGCGGTCTTCGGAGGCGGTGCGGTCTTCGTCGCCGGACGCCTGTTCGCAACCGTGCCCGCCTGACCTTCCGATGCGAACTGAAACTGAGAAACCTCATCGCTGAGAGCGCGGGATTGGTCGGACAGGGATTTACTGGCCGCCGTCGCCTGCTCGACGAGCGCGGCGTTCTGCTGGGTCATCTCATCGAGTTGCATGACCGCCTTGTTGACCTGCTCGATCCCCGAGGATTGCTCCTGGCTGCTGGCGGCGATCTCGGCAATGATGTCGCTCACCTTCTTGACCGCGCCGACGATTTGCTCGAGGGTCTGGCCGGATTGGGCCACCAGCGTGGAACCCTCATCAACCTTCTGTACGCTGTCGCGAATCAGCGCCTTGATTTCTTTCGCAGCCGTGGCACTGCGTCCCGCGAGGTTGCGCACTTCGCTGGCGACGACCGCGAAGCCGCGGCCCTGTTCCCCGGCGCGCGCAGCCTCGACGGCGGCATTGAGCGCCAGCAGGTTGGTTTGGAATGCGATTTCATCGATCACGCCGATGATGTCGGCGATTTTCTTCGACGAGCTGTTGATTTCGCTCATGGCTTTGACGGCCTTGGCGACCACCGCGCCGCCTTTGTCGGCCTGATCCCGGGCCGCCACCGCCAACTGGTTGGCCTGCCCCGAATTGTCCGCATTCTGGCGCACGCTCGCCGTCATTTCTTCCATCGAAGAAGCGGTCTCCTCGAGGCTCGACGCCTGCGCTTCGGTGCGCCGGCTCAAGTCTTCGTTGCCCTGGGATATCTCCTCGACGCCGCGGGCGACTTCGGCCGCCGACACTTTCACGTTGAGCAGAACACCCTCGAAGCGTTCGAGCAGCTCGTTGATCCGCTGCGAAAGCGTGGCGAAAAATCCTTCCTTGCCCTCGATGCCGAGGCGCGAACGCATGTCACCCTTGAGCACGGCGGAAACCACCTGCTCGAGGTCGCGCTCAGCCTGCAACTGCGCGGTGTCCGCAGCCATGATCCTTACGTTCATGGCGTCCAATGAATTTCGCAGTTCGGTGTTGATGAGATCGGTCTTTTTCAGTTCCGTGATATCGGTGGCGAACTTGACGACCTTGACCGGACGCCCCTGGCCGTCGAGCACGGGGTTGTAGCTCGCTTCCAGCCATGCCTCCGCGCCATTCTTGCCCAGGCGCCGATACTGCCCGCGGTCGAATTCGCCGCGTCTGAGTTTCTCCCAAAACTGGCGATATTCGGCCGAATCGCGGTACTTGGGCTCGACGAAGATGCTGTGGGGTTTGCCGACGATCTCCTCGAGCGAGTAGCCGACGATGTTGAGGAAATTCCGGTTGGCGGTGATTATCGTGCCGTCGAGCTTGAATTCGATCACGGCGAAGGAGCGATCGACCGCCGCGGCTTGCGCCAGCACGGTTGGATCAACATTGATCTGAACCGCGTCATTGTCGGCCGTCTTCCTGGCGAAGAAGCTCATGCTGCACCCAGGAACATGCCCGCGTCTGCCACATCTTTCCCGACCAGAGCGTCCACATCGAGCAAAATCAGCATGCGGTCGGCGACGGTCGCGAGACATTGGATGAAATCCGCATTGAGCCTGCCGCCGAGATTGGGCGCATCCTTCAGATCGCTGGCGCCGATGTCGACCACGTCGGAAACGCTGTCGACGACCAGCCCGAACTCGCTCTTGCCTTTGGCGGTCATGATCGACAGCACGATGATGACGGTGAGCGGCGTGAACTCGGCCCGCTCCAGGCTGAAGCGGATGCGTAGATCGATGATGGGTACGATGGAACCTCGCAGATTCAACACCCCCAGCATGTGGGAGGGCGACTGCGGTATGCGCGTCACCGGTGACCAGCCGCGAATCTCCTGCACTCTCAGGATATCGACGCCGTAGGTCTCCTCGCTCAGGCAGAAGGTCAGAACCTGACGGGAGGCCGGCATGGCGCCGGTGGTCTGATTCGGTAGGGTGTGCTCTGTCATTGCCTCAAACTCCATTTAGCTTCGCGCCAGTTCCGCCGTTTGTTCCATCGTTTCGCCGCCGGCCAACGACATGTCATTGCTATCGGCAGACCCAGGGACTTTCTTGAGCCGGACGGGCAGCTCAAAAGAGCTCCACGGTGCTCTGGGTCAGCGCCTCCGCATCGGGGTCGGACTCACCGAGCGCGGGGCCCAAGCGCCGTTGCTCGGTGCGGTTGATCTGTTCCAGGTCGCGCAGCGATTGCAGCCAATCTGCGTAGGATCGGGGAGCATGGGCCTTCATCAGCGTCTGCAGCCGGTCGAGCGCAGACCGGACGAGTTCCAGCCGTTGAGCGAGCCGGTCATGATATTGCAGCGCGACCACGGCATCGTGCAGTGACGCGCCCATTTGCCGACAACTCGAATGCAGCACCGTCCGCATCGGCTCCTCGCATGGCAGCGCCTCGATGGTTGCCTTGGCGGCGTTGAGCTCGTGGAAGGATCGGCCCAAGGAGACGCAGTCCCGGTCTGCCTCGGTCAGGGATGCACCGAGCTGCTCGCCGAGAATATCGAGATGGCGTCCGAACTCCTCGATCACCTCCGGGAGCATCATGGTCGCGGAAGCCGGCCGCCCGGGATGGGGGTTCTCGTTACCCACGGGTGCCCGCCGGGTTGAATCTCTCACGCAGACCGAGGACGTTCAAAGCCTGGTTGAAGCCGGCCGACTCGCCCGTCAAGCGGATCGGCATGCCACGCTTCGCCGCTTCGATCTGCAATCCCAGGAGGAGCTGCACACCCGCCGTATCGACGGCTCCGACACGTGTCATATCGATCGTCAGAGGCACGCCCCTCTCCAGCGCAGCACTCAAGGACCGGTGGGTTTCTTCCACTGCCTTGATTTCAAGACCGTTTGCCAGGTCGATCACCAGTTCGGCCGCCGCCGCCGCGGGTTCAGCAGCCGGGTCTTGCCTGTCTGTAGTTTGCTTTTCCATGATCATGCCGCCGCCTGGGCTTCGCCAAGCACACTGGATAAAATCAATCGTTCGATATCCAAAATCATGACGAGCTTGTCGTCGAGACTGGCGAGTCCCACGACGAACAGGTGGTCGACCGCTCCGATGACGTCCGGGGGCGGCTGGATCTTATCCGCGCCGACGCTGTAGACGTCGGAGACCGCATCGACGACGATTCCAACGATGCGGTTGCCGCGGGTACCGGCCACATGAACCACGATGATGACGGTCGCCGCGTCGAATTCCGCCTTCTCGAGAGCAAAGCGTACTCGCAAATCGACGACGGGGACGATGGCACCACGCAGATTGATGACCCCGAGCACGTAGTCGGGCGAATAGGGAACGCGAGTGACCGTGTCCCACCCCTTGATCTCCTGGACCGTCAAGATATCGGTGGCGTATTCTTCGCCGCCCAGGAAGAAGCTCAGATATTGGTGGCTCGCCCCTTGAGCTTTGGCGCCGCCGGGTGGCGGCGATTGCACGAGGTTGCCTGTGTTGCCGTCGGAGTTGCTCATGCCGCACGCCCCATGTTCATACCTTGCCGTTCGAGGAACGTCCTGATGAGTCCCGGGACGTCCAAAATGAGGGCGACGGTACCATCACCGTGGATGGTCGCGCCGGCGAGGCCCGGTACCTGTTTGAAGTTCGTTTCGAGACTCTTGATGACCACCTGTTGCTGGGCCAGCAATTCGTCGACGAGCATGGCGACCCGCCGCCCATCCGCCTCCAGCACAACCAACAAGCCGTCGGAGATTTCCCGGCTGTCGGGCTCGATACCGAACAGATCGTGCAGCCGGATGATCGGAAGATAGTCGGTCCGATGTTTGAACAGTTCCGTGCGGCCGGCGACACAGCTGAGACTCGCGCGGGTGGATTGCACGGTTTCGATGATGGAGACCAGCGACGCGACGTAGATTTCCTTGCCGACTCTCAGGACCTGGCCTTCGAGAATGGCCAAGGTCAGCGGCAGACGGATGCGAATCGTGCTGCCCTTTCCCTTCACACTGAAAATCTGCACGTGTCCGCCCAGATCGTTGATGTTGCGGCGAACGACGTCCATGCCGACACCGCGTCCGGACACGTCGCTGACGGTTTCGGCGGTGGAGAAACCCGCGACGAAAATCAGGTTATAGATCGCCTCGTCGGTCAACATGGCGTCCGAGTCGACCAGGCCCCGTTCACGCGCCTTGGCCAAGATCCTATCCTTGTTCAGACCCGCGCCGTCATCCTTCACTTCGATGATGATGCTGCCGCCTTCATGAAACGCGTTGAGCTCCAGGGTGCCTGTTTCGTTCTTGCCCGCGGCGACCCGGCTCTCAGGTGCCTCGAGTCCATGGTCCAGCGCGTTGCGCACCAGATGCACCAGTGGGTCACCGATCTTTTCCAGTACGGTCTTGTCGAGCTCGGTGTTCTCCCCGCTCAATTTGAGCTCAACCTTCTTGCCGAGCTTGCGCGATAGATCGTGCACCAGGCGTGGGAAGCGATTGAACGAGAAGCCGATCGGCAGCATGCGTATCTGCATGACGCTCTCCTGCAATTCCCGCGTGTTGCGCGTCAGTTGCGCAAGACTGCGGCGCAGCGCCTCGATGTCGGAGGGTTCATATTTTTCGGCGAACCGCCCGAGCATGGACTGGGTGATGACGAGCTCACCCACCAGGTTGATGAGCGCGTCGACCTTTTCGGTCGCGACCCGCAGGGATCCCGCCTCACCACCCGATTTTGCAGCCGTCGACACCGGCGGGTGCGCATCCGCTGCCGGAGTGGTCCGAGGCGCCGCGGGCTTCGCATTTTCCGCGATCGGCCGGTCGACCGGAGCGCCGGAGCCGCCGGTTCCGTGGATCGGCTCGTACTCGATCTTGGAACTTGCGTCGACCCAGTCGAACACCTCGGCGATGCGCGAATGTTCGATGGCACCCCGCAGCAGCAGCGTCCAGCTCAAGTGGCACTGCGTCGGATCAAGGTCGCCGAATGCCGGCATGGCATCAATGTTGGCGGTGACCTCCAGGGGTGCCAGGTTGGTGAGTTCTTCGAAAATCCGCAGCGGATCGTTGCAAGTCTTGAACAGGCTCGTATCGGGGGTGAAGACGATGCGCCATCCTTCCAGCGGGCCGGTCGGGGCCGCATCGGTCGGTGCGGGATCGCGCTTTGCCGCCGCGGCCGGGGGTGCCGGCGACGGGTTGGGCGGCGGCGGCGCGGCCGCCTGCCCAGTGGCAGGAGCGGGCACCGACTTTTGCGCCAGGATGCGCGCGAGTTCCCCGCTGAGTGCATTGGCGCCGGTCATGACGATCGGTGTCTTGGCCTGCGCGGACTGGGTCATTTCGCGGATCACATCGACCGATTGCAGCAGCACCTGGATGGCATCGGGCGTGATGCCCCGGGTGCCGTTGCGCATCTCGTCGAGCAACGTTTCCACGGAATGCGTGAATTGAGAAATTTCCATGAAACCGAAGGTGCCCGCACCGCCCTTGATAGAATGCGCGGCACGAAAGATGGTATTGATGGTCTCGCGGTCCGCGCCATCCTCCAGAGTCAGCAAGCCCGACTCCATGGTGTCGAGACCCTCGAGACTCTCTTCGAAGAAGAGATTGAGGATCTCTTCCATTTCCATGTCCATCGACATGACCTAGAGCACCTTTGCGATCGTGGCGAGCAGCTTGTCAGGATTGAAGGGCTTGACCAGCCAGCCCGTCGCTCCCGCTTGCTTCCCTTGAGCCTTCTTCTCGGGACCCGCCTCGGTGGTGAGCACCAGCATGGGTGTGAATTTGTAGGCGATCAGTTGACGTAGTTCGCGCACCAGGGTGATGCCGTCCATGCGCGGCATGTTGACGTCGGTGAGGACGAGGCTCACGGAATTGCTCCGTGCATACTCCAACGCGTCGACACCGTCGGCTGCTTCGACCACCTCATAGCCGGCGTGCTTCAGGGTGAAGCTGACCATTTGTCGCATGGATGCCGAGTCGTCGACTGCTAGAATGGTCACTGCCATAACTGTTCCTATTTGCGAGAATTGCCCACTGACGCCCAACCGTCGCATCCTTAGGGTCGTGACTGCACCTACGTGTGACAGATCGCGAATCATTGCGCGGAATGCTGGACGGACTACATTTGCCTTAACGAAGTTATCGGCGACTCACGCGCAAGGTTTAGGCGACCGGAAATAAAAAACTGGGATGCCTTGCGGGGGGGCCGGCGGGCCTGACGTGCCCGCCCTGCTCGGCCGGCCACCGCGCAGCGCCGGTGCACGCCGTTCGTCGCGCGGCGCTGGTGCCTGCAGTGCATTTCAGCCTATATTCCCCAACGGCGTCACAATCGAGGGAGTGTCATGAGTTTATTCGGCCATGGAAACGATCTAAATCGGCAGTTCATAGCGAGACCCGACGCGGCCAAGGAGGACATCCTGTTCAAATGGCCCGACCTGACCATCCGCAAGTTCACCCAGGTCACGGTACAGCCCGATGAAACGGCGCTTTTTGTCAAAGAGGGCAGGGTTTTGGGGAAGCTGCCGGAAGGACGTTCGACCCTCGACGGCGCGCTGATTCCCTTCCTCGGCGACATCGTCGACTGGGCGAGCGGCGGTAACATGTACCGCGCCGAACTCTACTTCGTGGGCACCCGGGAATTCGTGAGCCTGCCCTTCGGCGGTCCCATCGACAACATCGAGGATCCGGAGACCGGGTTGGCCGTCGGACTTCGGGTTTTTGGCGAATACGCGCTTCGAGTCAGCGATCCGGGGGCGATGCTGCTGAAGCTCGTGGGTACCCGTCAGGCATCGAATGAGCTCATCACGGATTGGGCTCGTGAACAAATCTTGAAGGCGCTGCGAACCGGCGTGACAGCCAAGCTCACCAGCGAGAAATGGCCCGTATTGGGGATTGCTGCGCGCACTGCACAAATCGAAGCAGCGTTGCTCGCCGACGTCCAGGCACCCCTTGCACCGTATGGGCTCTGCGTGACCCGGCTGGGCAACGTCACCATCA
>Ga0209208_10003411_pt1 | contig 22739 bp, 10 predicted proteins | sample S1TSphfallax_3_FD_187694 | JGI IMG/M metagenome (GOLD analysis project Ga0209208, IMG submission 187694) | Host-associated microbial communities from peat moss isolated from Minnesota, USA - S1T2_Fd - Sphagnum fallax MG (SPAdes) (version 2) | ecosystem: Host-associated > Plants > Peat moss >...
CTAGACCTTGTAAAACAAGCCCTTAAGACCCACCAAGTCTAGATCTAAGGTGGATCCAAGTCCGTGCATACCCATTGGATCCAATTTTTGGACTTGAACTTGGAACCAAAAATGGCTGGAAACTTGGCCATGACCAACACTAATGTGAACATTATTGCCACCCAATTTTGTACAAGGAGAAATTTGAAAGTTTTATTAATTAGTTTTGATGAAGTTTTGAGGCTAAGTGCACATGACCTTGATCATGTTGTTATGAAGTATCAATTTTCAACTATTGATGTATGTTTAGTGTTATTTTTTGAATCATACATGTACGACACATTTGTACAACTTGGTCTGATTAAGAACATAGGCATCAAAAATCTTCTTAGAGGTTTTGAAACTTGAGTGTTTTCATATTAAGGTATTCCATTCATGACTATTTTTTAGGACTTTGAGGAGTCATCTTGAATTTGGGGCATAGATATGAAGCCATATGGTGAATTTTTAAAATATTATACTTATAACAAATAATGTTAATTCAATAAGTTCCAACAAAAAAATCATGTAATTTGCCAAAAAAGGATTTTTTTTTTTTGGTTATGAACCTTTTATTTACAAAGGATTTTATAACTATCAATTTATGACATGTAGTAATAAAATACTATCAATTATTAACTATTGGTATGTATTTAAACAACCTAATATTTTAGGGTGTTTGCAAGTTAAAGTGTCCATTTTTGGACTTCATAGTGTCATTTTTTTAGCACCTTTATGGATTACAATGTGTCTATTGTCAAATGTTTTTTCAATTTTATGAAAAGGGATTCAATCTTATGATTCTTATATAATTTAATGTGATACCAAAGTGGAATCATTTTAAACCAAAAGTTTTACATTGAATGGGGGACTTTTAATCAAAAATAGTTGTAGGGTCACAAAGTTGGAAATGGATTTGTTGTGATCAAAAATTGTAGTGAAATAACTTGCATGGATTTTTCAAAATTTTGGGCTTTGGTTTGCAATTCAAAATGAGGTCCTCCAAACCATTTCATATCATATGAAAGTTTTATGAACTTTTTATGACCCCAACAATCAATGAAAATGGCAAAGTCCCTCATATCATAATTTTGTGGAATTAAGAAAAAAATTCACAAAGATTGTAACATAGGCTATATTACATGGTCAAATGTCCTTGATTTTTGGAAAATATTAATATTTTTACAAATAGACAAGCTTATATTTCTTACTTATAAAAAATACATTGTGAAAAATTCTAAAATGGACTCAAAAGTGAGCCACTCTAGTTTGTGAATATTGTTCATTTTGGTAATATCTTGATAGTTGATCAACAATCTAGAGTATTTTGGGTTGCTATGTGTAATAAAATTGCATTTGTGATGTCCTAAATGGTACATGAATACGCCCACCTAATGTTAGTTCCAATCTTGAATTTACCCTTTGGAATAATTCTATTAGGTGAAAGTTTCAATGAAACTTTTGACCAATTATACATATTGTGAACATAGAATTTACTAAACATATGAATTTATAATGGTTTCATGATTCACATGTTGATTGTTTCCTTAGCATAAATCCATGGTTATTGAATATTTTTTTTAAAAAAAATCTTCACTATAAAATTTTCAAATTTTACCTACTTTTTATATTGAACAATATGATTTTTGATGAAATATAGTTATATTTTGCAACTATGGGGTTATAAGTAAAGCTAAATTAGTTAATTTTCATCAACCCTAGTTTCAATGCCATCAAGTGGGATCCTCAAGCCCTTTGAATACTAATCCAAAATAAGATTTCCTCTTTAGGTTAATTACACCACCCAAAAAAATTAGATTAAAAATTTTCCATGAGTTAAAGTAGGAGTTCATTTGTTGGACTAAGGTTGGTTAACCGGGCAATACCCTTGTTGCATGAATTTCCACCAGGTTGACATGAGGATTGACCTAATTTTGACAAGAAAACATTATAAAAAAAAACATGTTTGCATTAATGAATTGTGAAATGGGAAAAAACTTTGGGCGAACTTCCACTTACATTAATACTATGGTAAAAACCAATGTTGAATAGTTTCATTTATTTCAAAGAAATCAAAAGGTAAGGGTTTTATATATGCATGCATCTTTGAAAGGTTGTTTTTGTTAAGTGTATATCTAACAAATGTAAATGGGATAACAAGAGCCAAATTATTCGTTTGTTTATTGCTTATGGGTGAAAACACATCACAATTAACAAAAATTGTTGTCATGATTTTTACTTTTAAAAATTGTGTGCGTTTGAACTTTCACCAAGCCAATATTATAAGGGGGTTTCATGAATTATATTCATTATAAGGTAGTTCAGAGTCCAAATAATAAAATTGTTAAAATAAATTATATATTTTGATTAATATTAAATGATTAAAAATATATTTGTGAGAATATGATACTTGTAACAATATATTGCAAAATGTAAATATATTTTTAAAATGATTCAAACTATTACCAAACTTGATGAAATATTTAATCATATTGAATATGATTTAATTGTATCATTTCAATTCCATATGAAAAGTTCCACACATGTGATTTCACAAGAAGCATCTCGATGAGGGTTTTCATTCAAATGAACATAATGTGTGAAAATAACAAAATTGTAAAAAAATTACTTTTCTTTGACAAATAAAAAGAATTGTTTTAGAGGCCTTGTGTCCAAAATCCATTTTAATATTTTCTTAAAAGACTAAATGAAATGAAAAAAAAATTTGGGTGTGAATGAGCTCAAACAAGCCAAAATTGATGTCAAAATGTCAACTTTTCTACAATTCTTGTTGCATTTGTCTATGTGGTGCCACTTTAATGGCATTTGAATCATGGAAAGTTGTGTTTATTAAATAATATGGATATTAAAAAATCTAAAATGAATCAAAAAAATTCCAATATCAAAGTTTGGTTTGAATAAAGGATGTTTAACAACTTCATTCAGTGACATTACTTTCATTACTTTCATAAAAGGCCTTTTAACTTTCATACTACAATTTATTTCATCTTCAAATTTTTACAATAATAGGATATTATTAGACACATCTAAAAAGCACTAAATTTTTTGTATTTTTTTGATTTTGTGTTTATCAAAAATTAAGGTTTTAAAAAAGTTCATGAATACTTTTCAACATGTAAATTTGATGCAATGTATATGTTGTTTTAAAAAACCTTGTATCTTATAATATAAAAAATTAAACTTGAAAGCGTTAACATGCTTTGGTATGATTTGAAATTATGACAAATTTTCAAAATGAAATAGAAAATCCAGCAAAATTTGTGCATTTGTAAAAATTTGCATTTCTCCAAATTTGATTATAAAAATACATATCACATACTGGGGTCACTATAAATACAATAAATAAAAGGTTTCAAAACATTTCATTTGAAAATTCCTCTTTAGGAAAACATGTTTTTTGGGAAAATGACCTCATAAAAGACAATAGTCCTAAATGCAAAGTAAACACATTGGCTTGTTATATTTCATTTGGACCCTTGTCCTTAAACAATACAAAATGTACCAAGAAAAACTACATTTTTCTTGCCCAAGTTGGCCCCACTATGAAAAAATGCATCCACCAAAACCACATTTCCTTGCAACTAGAACTCAAAAAACAACTTGTATACAACTGTTGTGAAACTATCCTTTGGATATTACAACTATTATGCAACTATCCCCTTGAAAATACAGGGAATTAATAAATAAATTACTGTGTCAAAAAATAACCTAATTGTATTATAGTTGCAAGTGAGTTGAAAATGGATATTTTATACCATAATTTTGTACACACCATACATACATCTGTAGCCAACCATGTTTGATTTTTTGAAGAATTACACTATAGTTGCATGTGATAACTATTTTAGAATAGTTGTAAATGTGTCATTAACATAAAAAAACCAACAACATCCACAATTTCACCACATCTTTCAATTCTTGCTAGTTCTTTACATATGAACTTTTATTTCCTTGTTTTATACACACCGCCACACTCATACAAATCTTATCTATTCCACATAACCACATTCATTGTTATCTTATATTTACTTCACCAACTAGAATCATTATATAAGGCAAAATGCATCAGTCACTTGAAAATTGACAAAAGTTTCCATTTATCAAGATATTTACACCAATGCCTATTTTATTGTCTTAAAATATTTTCATCTTTTCTATCACACAAGTTTATAATAATTAAATTCTATAATTTTGAATTTTGAAAATCAAGTATGAAATTTCAACCTTTTTAAAACTATTTTCAAAACTCCCAACAAAAGTATTTCCAAGCCTTTTTAATATGAAACAATTCCATTACAAATTTTTTGAATTTTATTTGTAAGAAAATCCCATGGCTCTTAGCAACAAAAACTCCATTGTCCCTTTTTTTTTTAACCCTTTTCCATGCTTCCATTTTTTTTTCTTAACCTCCCAAATTGTTCCAAACCTTCAATCATCACCATCCAAAATTAGCAACTTGCAAACATTCAAAAGTGGAGTGTTTCCATCAAGCACAATGTTTTGATATTTATGCCAACAACAATGTAATTTTCTTATTAAAAACTAAATTCATGGCAGTAATGTGATATGCCACTAGCTAATAACATTGTACACTAGTTGATAATGCCAAGTTCAATGTTAACAATTTCTACATAACATTTGACAATGCATCTATATAATTATCAATCAAAACTCATATAAAAAAGGTTGTTAATACTAAAAAAAAAGGAATTTCTTTGACACTAAAATTGATATTAAATAATAACTAGATATTTATTCAAGAGATACAAAAAGTGATATGAGAAAAACATGTTTAAAATATAAATAAAAAGGTCCTATAATAAACATTATAAACATCTTGTCTTCATATTAATTAACAATTTTGAATTCCATATTTAAAAAAATTCAAATTAAATTTAGCTATATAAATGACTTCATAAAAAAATAATGGTTTTTAGGTTATATTAAGGCAAACACACACCTACACTAATGCTTTCATTTTCTTGAATAAGTTTTTTTTGGGACTAAATAAAACATGAGAAATTTAAACTTGGACTTGAAAGTGTTAATTTAATCTAAGAATGGAATATTTATAATAAATAAAGTCAAATAATTTTATTACAGGCATTTCTAATGTTGTGTTGTTCTTTGATTTTTTATAACCTCCATGGTAAAAGGAAATTTTGGCTTACAAGATCAAATTTAATTCAAACATCTAGTTAAATTGATTGTTAATTTATATATATTTTGTAGTTAAAATTCTTTCAAAGACAAATGTCATTAAGGAAATAGTAAAACAAAACTATTGTATCCTTGAACAATTCAAATTTTTCTTATTTGTTATCAATTAGTTAAATGTTGAAATTCAATTGTTTTTGCTTTTTCAATCAAATTTTGTACTTTGTATAACATTTATGTTATGAACTTAAAAGCAAGGTAAAGAAGAATTAATGTTCATTTGCTAAAAATGTTATAAACATATATTTTTACAAAGTACAAATGGTAAATCCCTTATGAATACACAACTGGTTGGCACATTATAATTCAAATTTTAAGGACTAACACTACACATGTTGTAATTATAAACTTAAACAAGTACCTAGGTTTTAAATAGACATAATTCAAAACCAACAAAAAAAATATCAAATTCAAAGTTGAAATGAAAATATAAAGTCAAGTTTATCTTATGGAAAAATTAATAAAATGTGTCATAATGTCATTTGTTATCACCTCCATCTCCTTATATAACTTGCAACCTTACTTTTAATTATTTTTTAATTACATGTAGCCAATAACTAATATATACATAATTACGAGTGTTGGCAAATTCAAGGAATTAAACAAGTCCAAGTCTAGGTTTTGGTGAGGATATGGACCATTGTTAGTGGGCTAAGTTTTATTTGTACTTAGTGAATATAGTAAGGCAACTTGGCAACTTTAGAAGTTACCAATAATAATAATATTGCCCCCACTATTTTAAGAGGTGACGCCAACTAGTTTAATTAGTTTCTAATAAGTGGTAGTTGGAAAATCAACTAAACTAGTTTTAGTTAATTCTAGAAGGGTTAACTAAAAAATTAGTTAACACTATTGTTGTTTGGGTATATTGTTTTTTATACATCTTAAGATAAGGTTGTATACACATTTTCAATTTATTCACCCAATGGGTAGAGTGTATTATTATTTTTTTCCCATTGGGGTAAGGTTTAGATAATGTTTTTAAAAATAATTTTGCGTATCCCCTAATACCTAATAATTTTATCTTATTTAATAAAAATGGGAATTGTTTTCACATGTTGGAATCTATTTAGAATAATTTCAAAGGCCTAAATCTAGAGGGATGATCCACACATGTGATGTCAAATTACAATAATAAAATTGCATAAAATATGGGTGTTTTGCAAAAGGATGAACTTTTTGATAAGTTAAACCAAAAAAAGGAATTTGAATTTTCAAATCATATCTTGTTACTGCAATTGTTGTTCCCACATAATTATTCAAAAATAAAAAGATTTTTCAAACTATGATCAAACATTATAACCAACATCATGTGAGTTTTTTTAAAAATCAAATTGACGCAAACAATCCAAAAACGGAACAAGCACATAAGTGATTTCCAATCACGTCTTACTTGTTAACAAAAACAATTTTGCATCAAAGTGAAATGGGGGAATATAGTTCATTTGAAATTGCAATTCAAGTTTTTCATTGGCTAATTTCATTCAAGGTTAATTGCATTTGCAAGTGCATCATTCATAAACTAGTAACCACGATATTGAATATTCAACACACGACTTGATACAACTAGGGTTAAGGTTGAAACAATGATTTTTGTAATGGCCCAAATACGTGGTGTTGGAATTTTGCCTTGTAAGGGTAATGTTTGTTCACTATAATGAACATTAATAATATCCTTAAATTCATATGCCTACTAGAAAATTGCCATTTTGGAGGCAAACCTTGTTTTCATTAGTATGTTTAACTTCCATGGTCACAAACTTGCAACCAAACAAGTCTTTGTCCACTTTGCCTTTCATTTTCTTGATTTTTGGCCATGTCACATAAACTTGAATTAGAGATTGTGCAAATTTGATGTTCATAGGTTGCAAACTTGATCTTACCTTCTCTTCAAAAGTGGCATACTAACAAGCTTCAAAAAGGGCATGGCCAAAACAAACACTTTCAAATGGTGCAAATATCCCCAATTTTTCATAACTAACAATTTGCTTAAGAACATTTGTTAATATCAGTAAATTTGTGCCCTCATTTTTCACATAGCAAATAATTTTGTTAATCAATTTGTATTTTTCAAAAAAAACTTATAATTGATTACCAATATTTATTCTAGTATCGCTTTTTGCCTCAAATAGACCAATTGTGACATGTTTTCATTCACAATCCAATGTTAAAAAATTAATCACACTTGGGCAAAATTATCAAGTGCACATTTGCTCATCCAAAGGTCAAATGTTGTGATAGAAATTGTAGCATTGACATAAGGCAAAACAAACTTTTCAAGTGTGTGTTTCATTATATAAGATAATACCTTTTTAGTTAAGGCTTTACATGATGGAAACACCAATCGTGGGTCCTTTCATAAGCCAAATCATTTCATGCATATGTTTTCAATTATGCTTAAAATGAGTAACCACTTCACAACAATTAGCACAAGATGATCAATGAAAATTAAAAAAATTTCATCTTATTTTTATATGTTGTAATATTATTGAAAATTGTAGAAATGGATCTTGGAATACCACTTTTTGAAGTTTGGAACTTTGTTTCCTCAAGGGATCAATTTCAACAAAATGTTGTTATACAATCTCACAAACATACATTTTTAAAATGTCAAAATGTTCAACTTCACAATGTTTTTTCTTGAGTGAAGTTCCATTTTTTATTTTATAAAAGGTTAATCCTTCTTATCTTGAGTTTTGGGTTTAAAAATAGGAGCACCCAAAATAATTGAATGATACAAAATACAAAGAATAATTTGTTTTGTTTCAAATGGTGCATGCTCATCATCATTTAGTTGGAAAAGAACATGAGTAGAGTTTTGATCCCATGGAACCCAACATTTTGCTTGTTGTTTTTATGTAGCGAGTTGTTGATTGGGCTCAAGAGTAAGGTTGGTTCTATTAGATCTACTAGTTGATGAAGAACCAATAACAATAGTTATGGATGAGGGTGTATCACCATCTAGAAGGGTGAACTTTTTTTTGGGTTGTTGGGGGCTTTTGTTCACCATTTCAAGTTGTAAAAAAAAATGTATTCAAATTTTTCTTTCTACATTCTCTTTCTAAAAAATGGTTCTCCATACACATTGACATATTTGGAAACACACATAAACACACACAAACTGGAAACATAATTAGAAACCTACCTTATTTATTCACTACCAATTTTATAAACCCATGAGTTGGTGTTATTGACACCACACAAACACACACACACACACACACACACACATATTTAGAGACACACACATTTATTTACAAACACACACAAACACACACCTATTTTTGTTGGAAGTGAAATTGGAAACAAAATTGGACATAGAACTGGAAACTTGAGCATGAGTTGCTCAAAACTTACATGGTTTCTTACCTTGTTGGTATTAGAAACCCAATGTTACACCCACACACTATAAACTTGAAACTAGGAAAAAAATTGGAAACCTGAACACAACATTGGAAACATTAAAAATTTGAACACAAATTATTTAGAACATATTGGAAACCTAAGCATTTTGAACATGAACTTGGAGCACTTTAGAAACTTGAGCACCTTGGAAACTTGAACACATGCTAAACATGAATTTGGAGCACCTTGGAAACCTAAGCATTCTAAACACAAACTTGGAGCACCCTAGAAACCTAAGCACCCTAAACATGAACTTGGAGCACCCTAGAAACCTAAACATTTTGAACAAAAATTTGGAGCACCTTGGAAATTTGAACTTTGTTACACCCACACATTGGAAACTTGAGCACAAACTTGAAACACACTAGAACCTGGAAAATTAAGTAAGAACTTGGAACACATTAAAAGTCTAAAAACTTGAGCATGAACTTGGAGCACATTAGAAACTTAAAACTTGAGCATGAACTTGGAGCACATTAGAAATTTGAAAATTTGAACACAAACTACTTGAGGCACATTGAAAACTTGAAAAAAAAACTGGAAACTTGAACACAACACTAAAAACTAAACATCTTGCACAATGTTCAATGGAAACATTAATGATGATTTTAGGGTTTAGGCTATGATTCTAAGGTTTAGGTGAAATTTACCCAAACAATATTTACTTGGGTTTGAAAACATACCTAAAAACATTGATGATGATTTTAGGGTTTAAACTATGATCTTAAAGTTTAGGTGAGACTTACCCAAACAAGATTTACTTGGGTTTGAAAAGATACTTAGAAACATTGATGATGATTGTAGGATTTAAGGTATGATTTTAAGGTTTAGGTGATTCTTACCCAAACAAGATTTACTTGGGTTTGAAAACATACATGGTTTCAAGTATGAATATTTTCAAGATATATCTAAAGCTATGAAATGGGTATATTTTTTCAAATTTATATACCTTTGAATATGCATTTGATTATGATATATTAATTTTGAAAAAATAAGAAAAAATAAATAATATAACCTACATGTACCCAATGAATATTTTCGAGTAAATGATAATTAACAAACATTGGTTAACAAATTAAAAGTAAGACTTAAAAGGGGTTTGGAAGAGTTTGGCTAATTTGTAGGACAAAAATCAATGGGGTGGTTTGGAAGAAGAGGCCGAAGGGTGAGTGCCATTGCTCTATCTTTGTCCTTAGTTTTATTTTGTGTTCTTCATTCCTTTTTGTCACAATGAGTGAATTTTTCCATTTGTTTTGTATTTGGAGTTTTGGAGGAATAATAAAACATGGTTTTGTGTGCACACTCTAGAGGGTTGTTTTACATATGTGTATTCAGGTTAAGGTATTGAGAAGGCAATATTGGTAGTAGCAAAAGGGGAAGACCATGGAGATATTTTGTGAACCACTTGGTAATCAAAGGGAGGAGGTACCACAATAAACAAAAAGCTTGAAGCTTGGGCCCCATTTTCTTTCAATATTGTCTTCAGTAGTTGCTCACATGTATTGTTTCTCTTTCTTTCTAGGATTAGTACCTTTGAGTACTAGGCAATAATTTTGTAGAAGGCAAAATTACCTCATGTAAATCATTTAAAAAATTCTTATTACAAGATTTAAAAAAAACTTCTTATAAGAACCTTTCTTTCCTTTTGAGACAATACTGGTGCTCCTAATAGGAAGTAATTTTGCTGCAAAGTAGAATTACCACAAGTGGACGACCACCTTTCTTCTTCCTCTTTGTAATGTTCTTTTTTCAATTCTTATTTTTTGAACAATTTTAATTAGTTGGATTAAGTGATTTTTATACTTAGCAATTAGCACTAGGCTTGAAGGCAATTGTTTGGCCTTGTGTTTAGGTCTAGTTACAACTACACAAACTAGTTCCTTGTTGAGGTTTAAATTTTTGTTGAAATTGGATTTGGATATGGTCTATGTGACCAGCCTTTTATTGAAATTGAAACTCAAACTTGGACATGGCTATTGCTCCTTTTAAAACAGGTTGAGGTTCTCTAGCTATATAAATATAATATATTAAAAGGAAAAAATCAAACCTGATTTTTTTTTGGAAGATTTTTGCTACATTGCATTGGTAATTTAACCCATTTTCTTTAAAAAATGGAAATCCAAAAAAGAAAAAAAAAGAAGCCTAAATTTTGGTGTGATTTGATGGAGGGTCTAGAACACAACTACATTAACTCCCCCATGTTTCATTATTTTCATTTCACTCCTTGCCTAAGTTATTTCCCTTTTTGCTTCAATATTTAAGAATTCAAGCTATTTTGCTAGCTAGTAACTTGCCTACATATTACTTTAATTTTTGACATGTGTCATGATTTTTGTTTTAGTCAAAGTGCTAGGGTGGTTCTCAATTGTGTAATTATACATAAGAAATGACAACCTAAAATATACCCTAGTCAACTTTGCTTTTTAAGTGACAAGGCATTTTGAACCAATACATGCATTGCATGTATGGTGTACATTCATAAATATGGTGCAATGTAAATGGATTTGAACCTAGTTTTAAACCAAACTATGATTAAATTTTTTTGTGAAGGCTTTAAAACCAAAGGTTTTTTTCAATTTCAAGAACCAAAGAACAATGGTAACTAAAACACGTAATTACTAACTAATAATAATCAATAACAATATGTGTACATCACCTATTACCCTACTCATTAACAATTTGATTATGTGTTTTTGAAATATTTAAAAATAAAATAAACCTTTTAGTGAGTGCATTCATAGATTAGGAGCCAAGGGCATTAAGGTAAAAATCTTTTTTCGAAGGATTTGATGCAACATGTGACCTTTGCATCTTGATATATTGATTAAAATTTTGCATTTTTTTACACCTAGTTTATTATTATTATTTAGATATAAATATTTTTTGAATATTAGTTGTTCATACATCATGTATATTATCCATGCATCATTTTTATCACATAAAATTGAATAACTTTTATTGAAATCACATATTCAAAATTCATGATCTTTAGGTCCAATAGCATGTTTGAACCAATAGTAGCCACGAAAGGTGTTATCAAAATGAACTTTGCCAATTTCAACTCCTTTTCTTCTTGTAATAATCAATATTAGAATCCTCTCCAATTTTGAAATAAAATAGTGTTCATTTGATATTAAAAATATGATGATTTTAAAAAAAAAATTCACCTCAAAGTTTTGAGTACTTTATCATTTCAAAAAAATTCTGAATTTGCATCAAATTTTGTGCATTGAAACTTGCAATTGATTAATCTTATTTTATTTTTTATTTTTTTGAAAATTCAAATGATTATGCTCTTTTTATAATATTTCAAAATTATAAAAGTGCAATTTTAAGGAATCTCCACCTTGTTAGGTCATTTATATGACTACGAATGCAATTTGGTTCCAAAAAAGAAAATAAAAAAATTGACAAGTTTCATGAAAAATCTAATGTCTCAAAGACAAGTTCTTTGACTAATTTTTAAATTTTTTTTAAAACCCATGGTTAGGGGTCAAAGCTAGGTTTTTGATTTTGAGAATCACTAGTTGAGGATTCATATACCATAGTCCGTTGGCAACTTCAACACTAATTATATTATTTTTTTAGAAATGTTGAAATTGTCTTAAAAATAAAATAAAATTTAATAGGGCGAAAGTAGTGAATCTTCAGGAATATTTTATTTGTCGAAATGAAAATTTCAAAATCCAATTAATTATTCAATAGACATAATGTTGAAGTTGCCAAGGTAGTATGATGATATTCGACTCTTTACCACCGAGGGTTTATTCGTTAAAGAGTGAAAAACAAAGAACCATCCAACAAGGGTATTTTAAATGTATCATGATATCCGTTTATGAGTTATGACCCCCCCCTCCCCGGAGGCTCTTGTTGTCTCCCTCGGCAAGTTAACTCGGGAAAAAACAAACAAACAAACAACAAACAAGCCTACATTATTATTATTTGTCTTCTTCGGTTGCATGAAAGCTCGGCACGGCCACAATGAACCAGCACCCACCAGCACCCATCAGCACACCATGAAGGATGAATGGTAAAGTGATGGAGGGAACAGTTTTCTGTTGGGTTTCAGTTCCACCTAACTAACCATGGTGGTTAAGCTCAGTTGGTTTTATCCTTTCTACCTACCTAGTAACAACCCACAAGCACAAGTGGGGGTTGTTATTATTAGGTAGGTAGGTAGTAAAAACTGTCCTTCTTGCCTTATGTAGAAACCATCTACTTGGTACCTAGTACTTACCTATTTTCCTACCTATATACCTACCTATATATATGAGACCTATTATTTCCTAGGGAGTTGGTTACCAAGGTGAAACCGAATATTTAACTCGGTAATAAACCGTGGTTCATCCATAAGTGAGTAATAATGGGGGCATCCAAGGGATGGTGCTCTGGTGGGTGTTGGTTCATTGTGTCCGGTCGGAGTGGTGGGCACTATTTCAATGTTGAAGAAAAGACAAGAGAACCAAGGACAAAAAAGAAAGACACACAAAAAAATTTAAAAATCACCCAAACAAAACAAAAAGAAGAGCTAGACTTCCTTACAAAGGACTATGGAAAAATGCCCACAATGCCCAAAAGAAATTAAAAAAATTGAAAGCGAGGTGGGGGAGGGGTGGGGTTAAGGGGGCCCTCCCCCCATCCCCTCTCTACCCCCAGTTGATCATTTACCCCCTGCGAGATCCGTTTTGCACGGAACACTGCTGGCACCAGTTGCTCCTGACGGGTGGAGAACGCCAGTTGGACGTACCTTCGACTGCGCTAGCAATCCGACGACGGCAGACAGGACGCCCGACACCCCCCTTCCGCCTCCGCTCCTTCCGGCACGCTCACTGACGCCACGGCGGTTATCTCAGGCGTCGTCGTGACTCGTCAGGCCGAGCCAGTGCATTTTTTAAAAAACATTTTAATCTGTTATTATTATTATTATTATTATTATTTTGGAGGGGGGGTTTTTTTGGCGAAATTTTTCACTGCGGCTACAAAAATAATAAAAATAAATTCAGGGCGACAGGGTCCAAAGGATTTTTGGGGAAAATAATGGGGAAAATTCGCCACATTTTGAGGAAAAAAAATCTGACGTCGCCCATATTTAGATAATAGGTTCTTGAAGGTCGCCAAACATAGTGGATGCTCAATTTTTTTTTCTGTTGCCTTCTTCCACCTGTAGCCAAATTTGGCTCTTTCTCTGGTGGGTGATTGCCACAAAATTGCCAATAAATAAATAAAAAAGAACCCTGCCCGCAGCCCTTCCTAACATAATTCCCTTAAAATAAATCAAATTATTAGAAATTGGAAATTGGTAGGCTTGAATAAATTGATAAGATTGTGAAAAAATGAGAGGAAACGAATGCATTGGATCCCCACTACAAATGAATGAGTTTCCGTCCTGCACCCTTCAAGGTTCTCAACATGCATAACTAAGTTCTGAACATACCCATCAAGACCAAGATTGGCTCCTTCTTGGTTTTTACAAGAACCGTTGGGCCTTGGTTTTTTTTACAAGAATGGCATTGGGTCGTGGTTTAGAGTTTTTTTTGAAAATGGAAGACCCATTTTTGGGGGTGGGGGTATGGTTTGAAAGTTGATTTCTAATCGATTTTGAATTTTCAGGATTTTCATGTTCTCACCCAAGTTCCCAAAATGTTTTCAAACTTGTTCTCAAGAGCGGCAATAGGGAACAACATAGGGAACAATTTGCCAACAATGACTTTCAATTTCCATCTAGATGGGTCCTATTTGGACCTCTATCAAAAATAAGGACCAACCTAAGAAATATCGCAACATGTTTATGTAAAGGTCGATTTAATGCTACCATTGGAGATGACCTTATATATTAAAGGTTAGTGCCAAAACCTTAGGTTCTAGAACCCTAGAACTTAAACATAGGATCTTAAAACCTAGAAAACTTAAACACCATTTAAACCTAGGACCTTAACACCTACCAATAGTATGAGTTGGACCTTGCAAATTGCCTTGATGACCCATTGGGTGCAATTCTTGGCCAAGGTTTAGTTCCATGTAAAATCATTAAGTTTGGTTTTAACATTAGATCCACTTCCATGTAAAATCACTAGGTACACTTCTTGCTTGGTTCCAAATCTATGTAGACTCGTCAGGTTTGGTTCTTAGACCTATATCCAAACCCAAACTCATCTAAAAACTCAAAATTGGTTAAGACTTGCTCATATTTTATTAATGAAACCAAACAATACCTTACCCCATTTAATTTTTCCTTTGATGTTTGTGGGGCATTTGGAAAATGGAAGATCATTTTAGTGGGTGGGCATTTCAATTTTTCTTTTGAAGTGCCTTGCATTTTCTTGTGATGCCCACTAGGTATCACAAAAAGAAAAATAAAATTCTAAATAGGTCTTTACATTTGATAAAGCCCTCAACCATTGGTCAATGCTTGGCTCCACCTTGCATGAACTATTATTCTCATAAAGCCCTTGGCTTGGGGCTTTACCTTACATGTACAACACTTTTTTTTTAAAATTCTATTATATTGGGAGGGTATTTCACATCAATTGATATTGATCCCTCATAAGGATATTATACCTATTTGTTAAGAGGGAGAAGGAAAGTATGCCTTCTTGTAGTTGTAAGATCCTTCCCATTTTTCTTAAGGAATAAATGTAAGATCTATCTTTCCTTCACCTTTTGATTTATTTATGTTTAGTTTCATGATAAGTTTTGCATGGTGGTTTATGATGAGTAAAGCCCATGGGTAAGGGACATTCCAAAACTGCAAGGCCAAACTCGACTATCACTTCATAATAGTCCACTTATTTTGAAAATGCACTCCATCTTGTGCTTTACCCTACCTTTACAATTTCATAGGTATTGTTATAAGCTATTGTTTGTGAGCTGACCTATTTATATAGGTGTTTGTTTTGTTTTGTTTAGATGTGATCATGTTGCAACCTTCCGAGACCATGGGTCCTTTGTTTAGTTTTCAATACCACCATAAAAGAAAAAAAACCTTATATATATAAAAAGGCAAGGATGAGACCCCATCCACAAAAATAAAAGGAAAATAAAAGCTTGAAAGCACATCATGAAAAAACACAACAATCATGACATCACTAATATATTAATAAAATATAAGATGATAAATTACAAAAAACTTCTTTGCCACAAATTGGCCAATGATGGAGGTGCACTAGTTATGATGTGTGAAAAAGATGAGGATTGCTTCCCAAGCATAACAACATGTTGAAAAACCAGAATGGATTATGCACTTTGGAAGGTTATGGACACATGTTGCCAATAATAATAAAAAGCACCGTGGGAACCAAAGAATTTTTTTGATGAAAGGTTATAGTGGTTTGAACACAAGTAGTAAAAAAGGAGTTGAAACATGAATGAAAACAACCATAAGTTTTTATGACAAGGGGGATGAAGTTGTCACCTAGTGCACGTTTTGTGTATGATTGTGTTTTCTCTTGAGCAACTGTTGTTGCATGCGTTGTTGCTGCATGTGTTCTTGTGGATGATGCATGTTGTACCATATTTGAGAAATTCAAATTATTTATGACAACATTCATTAAGGTCCGATAACCATGTTTTGTGATAAAAATATTGATTTGATGTTGAATGTGATGGGGGAAAAGGTGGGAAACCTTTTGTGTGTGTGTGTGCTCCATTCTCAAAAGCAATAATGGCGATAGTATTTTGAAGAATATTGTGGGTTAGTGTGCTCACCCCTGCATGGGCATCAAAATAAGTGGATGTTTAAATCATCAATGGTATGTTCACACTAATAATGTGAAAGATGTGCAACTATAAGATGTGGTAATCCAAAGTGGGTACATAACACTATAAGGAAACTAACCAAAGATAAACATAATTCAAATGTGGTAGGTTAGTCTAATAACCAAACAATCATAATTGTATTTGCACAAGATTGAAGATGTGTTTGTGTGGCATCTAAAGGAGCATTTATTAGAAGTGTGTTAAAGTCCTACTCATGTAGGAGGTTTATAAAAAAAACTTGTAAGTGAAGATACGATTATACCATAAGACTTTCAAAGGGGGGACATGAAATAAGACAACTTAAGGTAGTAATGCTTAGGTATCTTGCAATGCCACCTAAAAAGGAAAATTGCTAGTCTTGGCATGTGCCACAACATTGAGAAGAACATGGTGATCATATTAAAGGGAATGAATGACAAGTGCAAGAACAATTAGAGCCCAACATCCCAAAAAGGTAGGTGTAGCAAATTGAACCATTAAAAGAAGGTTAAGCCCCTTTGAACAAACATGCAAAATGACTCAACAATGAGCCAAATGACCCATCATAATGTCAAAAGATCTTGTGTTGAATAATTATTTTATTGTAACCATGGTATGCAAATCAAAATTGACATAATGTTATGTAAAACCTAGAGATGAAAATATGGTGTGTAATAAATTTCTTGGGTGTTAAGCATAAGAAAATTAAAACATTGCAAAAATTGCTTATGGATATGGAAGCATGGGGAAGCCAGCTATGGTGCTAAAATCCTTTTAAAACACCTTTGTAACAAAGGATTCCAAAAATGGCATAAAACCTAGTGGTGTACCTAAAATTTGGAAATTTGTGTTGAATGTAAGAAACCTTGGAAGAAGTGATATAGACAAGTTTTATCCCTATTGAAAACAAGCAACACACTTTGTCAACTAAGTGAAAAAATTTAATGCTACAAACTCTACATGTAATCATAAAATGGCAAATACCACATGTTTGAAATAGGACCAACAATATGCATATCATCAATCAATGAGGTAAAAACACAAGTAGGGTGCATTGTTGTAATAGGATAGAGAACATAAAAATGTGTTAAGGTGAACAATGTTTCAACAAAAGGATCCCCTTGTTGTGAACCAATTTTAAATGAAATGACTATGAACTCCCCATGTAAAAAAACCTATGAAAAATATGATGGGGATGGGCATGCATAAAATTGTTGGCCAAATGGGAAAATTTGATACAAGGTATTAGTGAAAAATCATAATTTTTAAAAAATGGTTGTCTGTGATACAAAATTGAAAACATTATTAACCTCCAATGTAATAATACCTTATTTAAATGTAAATCCAACATAGCGTGAACCTCACAGACCATAGTTTCACACCTTCCCCATGTCACCACACCAAATTGATGAAGACTAAAATGTTTTGCAAATGTATCTTTGAATTAAATGGTGAGTGTGTGGGCAATGAATAAATCAATAAATCACCTCTTTAATCATTATGTGTTGGATGTCATTGGTTTTCTTTTGTAAAATTAGTATTCATGATGCCAAAAATAAACATGATGCAGATGAAGGAACATGACCATGAGCAATGTGTTCACATACTTTAAAAAAAAATTAAAAATCAATCATAAAATCATCTTGGACAAAACAATCTTGTAAAATCTCATACACCACATTTGAAAGATCGCCAAATGAAAAACATGGTGAACATGCCAAAATAAAAAATAAAGGCATCCCAGTCTGAAATAACCTCCATCTTCAAATGGAAATCATCAACAAAAGGGGGAGGGACCTTTGCTGATGGTTGAAAAAAAAGAAGGGTTGTCATGGTCTCATTATATGGGATTTTTAAAATGTTCAAAACTAATGCACACACTATTTGGGTGTACTCTTTTACATGTGCAAGTGTCTACATGTGATGTAGTTGTGCCATTGGAAGTGGAGAAGGATTCAAATCCATTTTCAAATTTTTTTGAGAAATTAGAGCTTGGCCTTTGATCATGTGCTCCTCTTATAATGTTTCCCAATTGCTTGCTATGTATTGATAGAGGCATGCACAAGTCTCTTGATGATCGCACAAGTTTTTTAATGAGCTTTCTCAACACCTCAAAAAGGAAAATACAAACATTATAAAGCCTTTGATATGGCGATGTGAAGCATTGTTGGTCTAGATCAACTTTTGAACATACTAGTTGGTCAATATATGGGGAATTTTCAAATAACATTTATTTTTTTATACTAGGTTGGTAGTGGTATTGGGTACTTAAAAAACTTTCATATTGATTTGGTCTTGGTGTTGGGTTTAAGATTGATTTTTGGCTGGTATCAAGTAGGTATATACCTGATATTGAGATGGGTATAAAACGGGTAAAACGCTTGTATTACCTCAAATACCTACCAAATTGGTCTTGGTATAAGCTTGGTGTTTTCTCAACTCATACTAAACTAGTAAGGTCCTTGAGGGTAAAGCACTTGTATTACTTCAAATACCTACCAAATTGGTATGGGTATAAGGCTGGTATTGTCTCAACTCAAACTAAACTAGTAGGGTCCTTGCTACCAGTGTTGGCCAGTTCTTAGTTTCCAAGAGAGTCTAAGGTCCTGTTTTCAACTTTAAAAATAAATTTCAAAAGAACCTCTGGTTCCAGTTCAGGTATTCCGAAAACAAAATTGATAGAACATCTGGTCTGTTTCCAGACCTGGTTCTTCAAATTTTAAGACCCTTGGTTTCAGGTTCTTCCAAAAAAAAAACTCTTGGGTATGTCTGCTTCCAAACTGGATGGATTTTACCTACCTAGGCATAACACTAAACTCATTTTTTCCTTTACAATGTGACCACCTATATCAACTACATACCCAAATCAAAATTTTAAAATTTAAAATTGCATACTTGAGACATCTTCCAAGAGTAAGAGCTACATGTCTACTGCCCACCCCACTCCAATCCAGCAACCCAAATTATTATTTTAAAAAAATGTTGATGTTATTATTCAAATTGTTGATTTTATTTTTTCTCAAACCAGCAACCCAAATTATGCATCTCCATGTTTCTATATGCATTTGAAAGAGCAGCCAACCCAAAGAACCTCAGGGTGAAGGGCAGAATCTCATCCCCGGTTACAATAAGTAAGATTGGGTGTGTCACTTAGCTCACATTAACAGGTTTTCCCGGCACCTTACCCAACATAATAATGGGCAAGGGCTTGAACATTCCACAATACATAATCATATCCAAATAAAAATGGGTTCATTATTAAATCACAATTATATTATCAATAAAATTAGAAGTGTACCTATGCAACAAAGAGGTTTAGAGCATTAAAAAAAACTCTTTTAATGCGAGTTTAAAATTTTAAAAAAAAATTATTTGGAAGAAGTACGAGACATTTGTATTTAGTTCTCAATATTAATTCAAGTTATTCATTAGCATTATATTGAAAAAAATTATTGTGTTGTGAATAAGTTATACCCCCTCTATATAAATTAACAAATTTTTTTAATTAAATGTTTTTTTTTGGGTGGAAATGAAGTCAGTGTAAACATATCCTAAGTTAAATGGCAAATAATTGGACGTGTAATGCTAAGTTAAATAGCGAGTAATTGGAACCATTTCAAAGTTTTTGAAGACCGAGTGAATGGGTTTTGGGTGTGTGTCAGATGTTGCAATAGATTGCCTGACTGAGCATCTATTAAGAAAAACCTGGATTTGATCATGGCAACTCTTGGCTCATGTAGGGAATTATTACTTTGATTTTATGGCCAACTTAACAATAAGTTCATTCCAGTCAGCCCAGCCTCGCCTGCCTTGGATGATTGAGTGCACCGGCCACAATGCCGCACAATTCCATCATGTTCCAAGCTCACAACCTGACCTCTCAGCCTTCATCAAGCAAGTCAGGATAATCAATCGCCCCCTAGTGCACAACTGACAAGCGGGTGAAATGGACATGGAGTTGATCATTTATTATTATAGAAATTAAAAAAAGAGAGGGAAAATTTAAGAAAAATCTAGTCAGATTGGGAAACATCTGGCAAAACACCCTTTTGCATCATTACCAGGTTTTTTTCTTTTTCTTTTTTCATATTTTTTTAATATCAAAATGTTGGCAAAAATTTCCGAAAAATTTAGGAAATTTAGTCAAATTTACTCTAGGAAATATACATTTCTCCAAAACTTTCCCCCCGTTTTTTTGGTTGAAGAAACAACAAAAATTTTTCAAAGAAAAAAATTTGTTGATCACAACACATAGTTGTAACATTTGAATACTAGAATACAACGCTTTGAATGAAAAATAATAATTATACAAACCGTGGAATGGAAGACATCGAATTGAGACCTAATTCTCACTATCACCCTTTGTCATGGTTTTCTCTTGTTCACAATTTTTTTTAAACAAAGCCCTTGGGCCATGATTTTGCTCAATGTTGAACACATGCAATGTTTGGAATGTTTAATAAAGAATATACGAAGAGGGTGAAAGCACATTACAATGACCCCATTGCCATTTTTAGTCACTTTTGGTTCCAATAATATAATACGTAAAATATAATTGCTCTCAAAATGTGATGCATTTCCTTTTGAGTTTAGGTTTTGATGTTGAGGACTTATAATTTTGGACTTTCACAAAGCTAATGTCAACTAATATTATTTGAAATAAATAAATAAATAAATAAATATAAAAATCTTGAATATATTTTTATATACATAGATATAATAGAGCTTATTCCTCATTTTAAACTACACTAGTATTTGATTTTATTAATATTCTAAATAAGCATTTAACATTTAAAAAAAATTGTGATCCTCATTTGGAAGAGATTGTTTGTCAAAATATAAATTTCTCACATAGTTATGATAAATGATAAATGTTTTTAAAAATCACATTTGTGACATGAAAATGATCAAAAATTTCAAATTGTTGAAATTATGTGAAATCATAAATGAAATGGATACTTAAAAAAATTTAAAGGTTGAAAGTATTTTCAATCACTTTTGGAATATATTTTCATTGTTATTACAAATTACAAGTATTTTTAACATATATATAGTCCAACCCACCATATTATATATATATATATATATATATATATATATATATATATAATGTTATTAATATGTCATAATAATAAAAAATTTATAAAATACCTTAATTGTGACATGGTTTAGATTCAAATATCCACCAATTTTGAAGACATTACAATATGAATAAATAAGGAGGCCACCATAATGTGCTCTCACCCAAAAATTTTGTGCATAATTTAAGGGTTGATGTTTATGACATATCACAAATTAATTATATGCATGTTAATTCCTAGGTATGTAGATAAATCATAGGTGTTCAATAAATCAAATCTATAAATAATTCACCTTAAGCATCAAATCTATCATAAATTCACCTTAAGATGACACAAATGTATCATTGATTATTAAATATTACAAAAGCTTTGTGATTGTAAAGCTCTTTTTCTTGTTTTTCTCAAATTTATGATATAAAACTTTTGTTGATTTTCCCATGAAATTAGAAAAATTAGTTGAAGTTACACTAGAAAAAAAAAAAAAAAATTCTCCAAAAAAATCCTAATTATTTAATCCAGAAAATGGCAAAAAAATGCTGAAAAAAAGAATCTAGTGTGTTAAATTATATCAAACAATCATTCGAAGTTATAAATAGATCTCTTCTCAAAATACTTTAAAATTGAGCACAATTTTCATCAATCTTCCAAACACCTTTAGTAACCTTTATGTACTCAATGGCCCTTGACTCCTCATTGCACTAGATTCAAAAGGTTGACCCTTATTGAGTACTTTAAAAAAATGCCACAAAAAATTTAGCACTACAAATTCAAGCAAAATAGACATGCAATTCATCTACTTCAATCTTTACTTCTATAAAACATTTAATACCATTAGCCTACACCAAGTTCAAAGGTGCAAATGCATTTCCCTTACTTCATTTACAACATTTGAATCTAATAATTTTCAAAGAAGTCAAAATATGATGGAATTCTATATATCAGGCTATTGGGTATATTGTAGGTAGTTGTGGCAATTTTTGGCATTTTTATTATTTGGGAAAAAAAGATTTGACAATTTTTTTTTTTCAAAAAAAGGGAATTTGTTACAAAATATTCTTTTAATCTAATTTTATTTATTTATTGCAAAAGGTGAAAACTCCTCACCCAAAAAATCAATAGAGTAGATTTACACATGTTGTAAATTTTTAAAGAATTAATTTTTAAAACTATACCTAGTAATTCCAAAATCAAATAAGATCATTTCATAATTGTCAATAGCCCTCCCCCCCCCCCCCCCCCTTTTTTTTTTTTTTTTTTTTTTTT
>Ga0209208_10003412_pt1 | contig 22736 bp, 15 predicted proteins | sample S1TSphfallax_3_FD_187694 | JGI IMG/M metagenome (GOLD analysis project Ga0209208, IMG submission 187694) | Host-associated microbial communities from peat moss isolated from Minnesota, USA - S1T2_Fd - Sphagnum fallax MG (SPAdes) (version 2) | ecosystem: Host-associated > Plants > Peat moss >...
CGATGCTTCATATGCATTTGTACCTGTGCTGGGTAGTTCTTTAAATTTCAAAGAATAGTCACGTCTGACTTTTTAATTACTTGCATATGTAAGACCCATGGTGGTTTCTAGAATTTCAAATTTTATCTATGTTGGTTCTAACAAAATCAATTCCCTTTTCACTGAAAAGAGTTGGGGCTCAGACGTATGTTGTCAGTTTTTTTTAAATTGTGAGGGGAAAAAAATGGTGGGAGTCTGCTACATCCCACATCCCAACAATCCAAGACTAGGAAAGAAAGGTTGTGGACATCCAACAGCTTGGTGCTACCTTCCTCCCCAGCATTCAAGACGCATTCAAAAGAAATAAAAGGAGTGAGCTCTGTTGCTTTGCTCCCACCTCCACCCAAATCCAAAAGATCATGTAGTTCAAGTGAAGAACAGCCATTTCATTTTTGGTGTAGCCTCTAACATCCACCAGTTCTTTCAGTTCTTTCAGTTGTCAGATCTTTTTGGCATTCATACACATTGGTTTTCTAGAAAAGAACTGGGCTGAACCCCATATTGGTTCTGATTAGGATTTTAATACCCACCCAACACTAATTTGTACAAGTACAATTGCAAAGTTTTGAATCAATATACCTGCTTGAACACCTTCTTACCTCATAGAGATGGGATGATTTTAAAGGTTATTCCTCATAAAAGAGCATAATGAACTGCCAGTGCCTATCACCTCCCATAAGAATGAATGACAATTTGATAAGAATTTAGTGATGATGATAAGTGCAACAAATGTCCATTTCCCCAAATAAACCATCAACGCAATGAGCTTTGTGAAAATGAAACCAATCACCCAATGAAAAATGGGGAAAAAAACCTATCAATGAAGGAGGGGGGTTGTGGACAATCCAAAGATTGATTTCTACTTTAGCATTTTGCATGCACATATTTTGGTATTTTTTTCAACAGACTTAAAAATTAGGGTAAATTGATAATTACAAATGCTTTCTAAAGTCATTGTAGAGAGGCCAATTATTGTGGGGGGTGTAATGAAAGGTACTAAGATTAGTTGCTAAACTATTTTCCATCATAGGAAATTCATGTAGCATCTTGGCACCCTTTTACTCCTTTTCCATCATTTATGGACATTGGATTTTACTTTGATAGCTGTAGACTCCATGTTGATCTTGTTGTGGATTAACAAATTGTTCCACAAATTTCTCATACCCTAATTTCACATAGTGGTTAACCAACCCTTGACCAAATAATATTATGTCTACTTTTTTTTTCTCTAGGGTTTGTTCTTTTACTCACCACTTCACTTTGACCCTTTTGCCAGTCATGATCATGACATTTTTATGAATACCTTAGTTTCGGGTTTAATTCAAACCAAACAATGAAGTTGCACACCTTCTCTGATGTGATCACACTCCCTCAAATTTTTATCAGGTGTAGGTAGTTTGCAATAAGTTGATATAATTCTAGTGCTGCATTCTGGTTTTCATTCAAAATTAGGGGCCCTTGGTGTGAAATTGTCACTATGCTAAGTTGACTCAAATGCAAGTATCATTTCATACTTGCACAAAAGATCCGCACAAATGCAACTATCATTTCATCACAACATGTACAGGGAAACTGTTCCACTTACTTTCTCTACAAGAAATATCATGCATGAACCCTCTCTATGCTTTAGTGAGATTGATTGTAGTCCAGTGATACTATTCAGTGATTGAGAGTCCCAAAAGAAGGGACGAGATTTCATGCAGAGGAAAATTTGGTGATAGAGCTTACAGCATTCACATTTTTATACCACAATGCAATCCATTGCAGGCATGTTCGAACCTAATATAACCTTTACTCTTATGAACAAAATTAAGTTCCCTTGGACAAGTATCACTGTGATTTAAGATTGTACCTTCTATTGCTAGATCATCACACAAATCTTTCCTTTCAGAAAGGATAAATCTGCCAGGTTTGTCTACTCCTGATTTTTTGTGTTGATTGAGAATTCCACCTAAATAGCTAGATGAACTCACAGTTCATATTCAGAACATATGTTCACTTAGAACCTCTAGCTTGTAGCTTCACATATTTGAAACACATTGTTGAATTTAAAACTTTGCAAAATAGAAATGATTTGACATTTGGGGAAAGCATGTGAAAGCTTTCAAAAGATCAATGGAAACAGCACTGTGAACACCATTGGAAACTTTGGGAACAACACAGGATTGAAAAGTGGAAAGCCCAAAAGACTTCAACCTTCTATCTCCCTCTTCTTCCAGGGTACTTGTAATAATAAGAGCCTTCCCTTTTCTAGACACAAAAGATGAATAAAACAAGGATGTAACATGTAACATGTAACCCTGGATATGACATTATGACATTGGAGGAGTAGGAGTCTGACATGTCCAAGATTGTTCAGTCTGGGTGATGAGCAAACGTGGCAGTAAGTACCCATGTCACCCAGATTCTGAAGGCATGAACGCTCATTCATTTCTCCTGGAAAATCCATAAGGCCCAAAATGGGCTTCTTGGCTCAAATCAGAACTCCCTTTACATCACCACAAAATGCACTGCTCTAAACCTTTACTCATCTTTACTGCTGATTACCTCATTGCCAGTGACATTAGCAGCCTCATCCTTCACTTCCCCCTCCACCTTCAATTTGTCCAGTAGTCCTGCAGTTGCATCTGCAGCCTCTTCATCTTTCTCTGAATTCCCAGATACCTTCTCTTGGGCTACTTCAAATGCATCCTTGAATTTTTGTGCACCTATGACAAAACAAAATCACAGCAAATGTGACAAAGGTCCAGTTCCAAAACCCTAAACCCTAAACCCACCAACAACCCAGTACAGACCAGCACATTCAGTTGCTGAAGAAATCAATAGCAAGAATTCTGCTTTCATTGAAGACAACAGGATCTCTGTTCCTACAAATTATCTTGTCCTTAAGACACATACTGAATGCAGAAAGAATTTTTTTGCAAATGGCCCATTATGCTCATAGAAACTTCACAACTTGTCTACTCTGGCAATAACTGAACATAAAAGATCCATTAGACATGTCCATGAAACAAAGAAAGCAAAAGGTCAGAGCTCATCATGGCCCATGCTCTAGACAATGATGATCAAGCAAACACTTTAGATATCCCTGAAAACCTAAAGTGATCCATTGCATAAGACCATTTAGCAGTCCATACATATATACAACAACTCTCAGTGGCTGTGAATGATCTTGATTGCCACATGAGAGCTGTCACAAAAATGATAAGATCATGGAAAGTACAGACTTTAGATGGGGAAAATACACTTACTTTCAATGCTACCAAACCGTATGCAAAAAACTTCCTCCTTGAGAGTACCATCTGAGTAGTCAGGGGCATGCCATACCCAAGACTTATCACTGCCAGCATGCTCTTGCAAGGTGGTGGATGCTAGAACTGCACCAGATCAACACCTCTTTTGTCAAACCATCAGCTGCTAACAGATGACTGTCTACCAAGACAAGAAAGATGTAAGAGTACACATCAGAAGATAACCTTGAAGGGAAAATTGCTGCTCAGTACTACTACCATGCTCAAAGCATCAATCAAGCTCTCCCCCTGCCCTAACATAGAATGCCCACTAAAACTCACAAGGCGCCTGTCTCCATCTTTCAGATCAAATTCACTTACAACCATTCACATGACAATTGAGATCATTCACAGTGTCAAAATCTAGATATATGCAAGCCCAGAGGTACAGCAATTTTTTGCTCACAAATCTAGGATTCTTATCAAACTTCAACATAGATACTACACACCCCTACATCCTTCAAAATCACCACCCTTGATTGCCCTCACAGTGCCATATTTTCTGAGAAATTGATAGCCAACCTTCGAGAACATGAGCCAAATAGTAGCATCAATCCTTTTGACTGTGCAGCAGATGTCACAGTTTTGCACGACATGTAGCAGCCACAAACAATAGGTGGACCGTACCAAACCCTAGGATTTCTCACTCATGTCAAATCATTCTGGATGCGAGAGACCACAAGAGGAGCTCACCCATGTGATTGGCACAAATCTTCAGAGTCCTGGTTTGTCTCATGAGCAAGCGAACTTTTTTTGTCTGCTTATGTTCCAGCAGTTTCACCTGCCCAACTCCCCGCTCTTTCCACTGCGTACCCTCCTTATCAAACCGATACAACTTTGCCTTGCTGCAAAAACATGTCAGCCGCACCCGACCTCAAAACTGTCGAACTGATTTTTCAAATAAATATAAACTTTTTACGGGAACACCCAAAAAATAATTCCATTTACTTCAAGTCCAGGACTATGACAAAAGAATCACGGCTCACATGTCAAGAAGCACGTCTTCATTCTCCTCACCGGTACTGATGACAACTTCCTCCAGCTTCACAATCGGAGCAATCTGTGCTCCAGTGTCCTCTTCGTCGCCATGCTGCTTACCGGCCTCTTCAGCTGCTGCCTCTTCACCGCCAGTTGCAGGAGCTGCTGCTTCTGCGGATGGAGTCGCTTTCTCTTCCTCCGCAGCACTCACATCCCTCTTCTCATCAACCCCTGCCATTTCCTGATAGATTTTTGTAAGAGAAAAATCCCACGAATCGGTCACAACAGGAGGAGCAGTAGAAGCAACGGCAGAGTCTCAGAAGATCGGAAAGGAAGAATTGAGAGAAGAGAGAGAGAGAGAGAGAAAAGGAAAGAGAGCAGAGAGACGGAGGAGCGTCTCGAGAGCCGCGCTCGTCCATAGCCAGAGAGCTTGCCCTAACCAACCACGGTTCCAAGACCTCACAGGGGTTTCCAGTACTAACTACAGTTACTCTATTTACCAATTACATGACTTCCGGTTATTTCTCGGGTCTTTCATGAAACCCGTCGGTTCTTTGAGGTTTCAGAGCTCATTGGACCCAGTGATTCTTTTATTCAGATTTTTTTTTCTTTCAACAGGGTGTTCTCTGGTTCTGAAATATTTGAAAAATGGAACCGACGGTTATTAGCCCAAAAATTTACCCGCCCAAATTCTGGTGGTACGAAACCACATGGCACTAGGAAATATGGTTTTGGGCCATTGGCACAAAAACCCAATTTCATGAACTCATGACACGACTTGTAATTAGGTTTTTTTTAAAATAATTAATAAATAATTTTATTTTATTTTAATAAATTATTATAAATAATTTTAAATTAAATTAATTAATTAATTTTTTTTGTGGGGTATGAAAATGCAATTCCTCAAATTAAAAGGGTAGGAATACATTGTGAAGCTCATGATAACAATGCCTTGGGTATACTCCACGATCTTATTAGCATAAGATTACACAAACAAACAGAACAACGCAAGAACACCCCCACACATTGCGACTATTGTGTAGTTAGATACCCGACAAAACTTTGGCTCTACACCGAACATGCCAACTCCTTGAGATTCTCTTTATGAATGGGCAATTGTATCCTATTCACCTCAATTGTCTCAAGAAGAACAAGTCTTCATGAATTAGTAGATTCTTCCTCATGGAAGTGACTAGGTAGGCCATATACAAGTTAGTACTCCGAGAGATTTCCTAGTGCATTTGGAAGGTATGTATTATTCATCTTAAGGGTATGTATTTTTATTTGTTCATCTTTTATTGCATTTAATTAGATGGGGTGCTTCTCAAGTTCAACTTTTTATTTGTTTATCTACAATTAGTCATTTTGATTGGCACATTTTTATTATAAAAAAAACCGAAACTTTGGAGGGTCTTCAATATAGAAAAATATATTCTCAATATTAAGTGCCTTCAATAAATGAGGGGCACTTCAAAATATGACTCTTGTACAATACAAGGGCCCCCATCCCTAAGGTCATTACATAGTTGGAAAGCTTCCCAATCTTGCACTTAGTCAAATTGGGCTCAGGTTAGAAAAGTTTAGGACTCATGTTATAGGTTGGTGACATGTTAGAACCTACATTTTAAATATGGCAGATTTTTTTTATATAATCCTCATAATGTGAAGACAATGTGCCATGAAAAAATGGTTTTTTTCTGTTGCCATGTTGTGAAATTTCATCATAAAAATATATTTTTAAAAAAAACAACAACAACAATGCTAGTAGTTGTTGGTACACTCAATGCATTAAAATTAACCAAACAAGCTATATTTGATATGGGAAATTTAAAGTTTTTGGAGATCTTGATTCTATTGTTGGTCACAAGCAATGTTGGTTAGATATTGATTCTTTTAATGCTTGGCTAAATAGGCTTTTGCTCTAATTTAAAATTTCAATTGTCATAAGGGTATAATATAATTGAATTTTGAAATTCAATGGATCCATTTAATATCAATTTGCATCTTTACGCAATACCTTTGGTTATCAAAATTTTCAAGTATTATTTTTGGAAATATCCATCATTTTATGCATAAGGATTAGTTTTTGAAATATTAGACCTTGGAACCCCCTCATACTCACCCATTATGCCAAGAATCGATTTTTCTAAATATTCAAATTGAAGTATTGTGTCAAGGTAGGTGTCAGTGTTTAAGTTGTTTGATTGCATTTTCTCTCTTTTTGGTGACAAAACAAAAGAAAGTGGCTTTTGTCATTCAAAAATTCACAATTCATGACACATGTAAGATTAAAAAAATGTGGTTTTATCCATTACAATGTTAAATATGTGATGTTTATTGAAACATGTAATACATAGAATTTACAATTTGACACTACATAATGGCACATCCTTTAGGCCAATGGCCAACATAACTCATGGCCTAGGACAAACCCAAATTCATCTCCATTTCCTTCTATTTCTTAAGCTTGCAACATTATTTAAGTGAAAAAAATAGACAACTAAAGCAAGAGAATGAAAAATGGAATTTGAAGTGAGGCCTTGTGATTGATAAGTGTTAAACAATGACTAATGTTTAAGGTTGGAATTATTTACTAGAATGGCATAAATCCCAAGTCTTCCAAATGAAAAAACATAAAATATGTTCAAAGGTTAAATATTTTAGAATCTTGATAGTACAAGTTAAATGTTATATATATATATGTATATATGATTAGGGTAGCCTAATGGTTAAGATTGGTTGTACCCAAGAAAAGTTAGATCCTCCTAAATTCTAGCATAATAGGTTCACAAAAGATCAGCTTGCCCTTTAAAGGATTAATTATTATTCAACATTAGTTGCATATACAATATTCCACATTAAAAATTGAAAATGATGACATTCCATGATGTGTATGCTAATGAATTTTCAAAATTCAAATATCACCAAGAGACTCAAGCCAAATATCAAGAGGAGATTCAACTTTGGCAAAAAAAAAGTTGAAATGATATAGGCAACAATCTTTAAAGATAAACCTACTTGGTTGAAATGCATGTCTTCACACTTGATATAGGTAAGGAATCAATTTTTTTCCAAAGTGATATGAAACCAATCAAATTTTGACAAATATCTAAAAAACTAATATTATTTTGTTGCTTTTCAACAAATTGATATTGGGTAGGTTGAATTTCAATACCTTACCACAAACATCACCAATTACTTGAATCATTTTTCAATATCTAGCCAACACTAATTCAAACTTTCACTGGTTAAATCCAGACATTCCCATAATGGAACAAGCACTCCCATAATACTTAATCTAGTTTAGTACAAAATAAATAAATAAATATTATAATTATCATTCATTTACATTTGGAAATAATAATAATAAAATTATGTGACATTACACTAAATAATGAAGTTAGCGTGCTTGAGAATGTTTTTCAGATTTTTGGCATGGCAAATGTTTTTCAAGAATTTCTACAGTTAATTAGTGTTTCACCATGTTATAGTTTTTTTGTTTGTCAAAAAAATAAATTAATTAATATTTTCCACAAGAACACTAAAATTAAGCCCACTTCAATTGAAATAAGTTTGGAATCAACATTTTTGATTTCTATGAAATTTCACCAAATAGTTCATAAAAAACAATAGTAAGCAAGGAATTTTTTTTTAAAAAAAAGGGGTTGTTTACTAGATCTATTTGAGCAATTGATTCACAATTGCCACTAATTCCCCACCACAAATTTCTTAATGTTGTGTTGATTATATATGGCCCAAGATAAAAAGGATAAATCTTACAATCAAAAACTTAAGGTTTCATAGTGTGAGACCTTCCTACTCCATTCACACAGTTGTCTTTTTTTCATAAAATAGTTCACTTCGTGTACTAACATATTGCAATCCCTTATCACCACCTCCATTACTTTGATTGTCATAGGGTTTGCCAAAATGATCATGGTGCACATAAATCCATTACATAACATGTTGTTGAATGTTCATTAGGTCCTAGGAATTAAGTTTCAAGATTTTGCAAATCACTCAATGTTTTGAAATGGAGTTTGCAATTTGCATTGTGTCATGCAATGCAAACTCTAGAGCATGAGTAATGAGCTTGGTGCCTTAAACTTTGAAGGTTTATTCATGCACATCATGAATGTTGAAAATTTCTTGTGCAACAATCAACTCCAAAAAATAAATGGTGAAATAAATCTCCATTTCTCCTAATCCAAACATTTCTTGAATTTTTACGTCCTTGTGCATTTTGCCTCTACATTTGATGGCTTGCATTCAAAATTGAAGGTTTTAAGTCTTTAATTTCCTACCCCAAGTTTGTTTTGTTGTGTCTTCATGTCTATGGAGTATTGAGTTCCTATGTTTAGACTTTGAAACATCATGTTCTTGTGTATGAACTTTAATTCTATAATAGTTTTTCAAGACCAACTTGCAATATTATATGTTGGATGGTTGACAACTTAGGAGTCAAGAGTTACCAATCTTGGGCTAGGTATTGGGATTAACTAATTGACATTGTAATCTAAACATTCTTATGAAATTTCAATTGTGATCATGATCTCATATCAATTATTACTTGTGTGACAATTTTAAGAATCCAAGTCTTGGTACCTTGATTGATGATGTTTGTTTTAGTTCATGATTGACAATATTGGTCTTGGACCATGGTTCATTGGTTGATCATCAACCATCAAGAATGCAAGTCCTAGCCCCTTTGATAAATTGTTTAACAATTATAAGATCAACAACAAGTGGTGATAATCATGGGAATATGGCTTGTGGTCATGGCATCATGTTCACATTTGGTTGTGTTTTCATTTTTCAACACCAATAAGGTTCTAATTTTTGTGACCATTAACAAGCATTAGGTCTTGGTCCTTGGACTCTTAAGATAATGTCAAAACTTCTACCTCCTAATAATTTTAAATATGAATATCTATTTGGGGATGGAATCTGTTAGTCTAATGCTGGTTCTTTCAAAGATGTTTCTTCTATTGTGTAATTTGAATGTATAATCTTGGACCTTGTTACAATATAAAATAATATTGTAATACAAAAAATTAGAAAGAAGACCTATGAATTGAATAGGGATTTTCAAAATACATGGGCAAAAGTTTGTCTTTGGTTTTGATGGCAAGTCATTCAAGTCTAATGCAAGGTGTGCATTCAAATTATGGGTAGAAATAAATTCTTTATTCCCAAACTAAATTTCCTATGGAAGCATGTAGGTCATTTCGAGGTTTTGGTAGTTATGCCATGGGTGAAAAAGGAAAAACATTATTTGTTGAAAAACAACATTCATGTTGCCAATGAAAAGTTGTATTTTGCCAAAGGTCTTGAAACAATGTTGTAACAAATCACTCATGGTGCAACTCAAATTGACAAGAAAAAAAACTTGTCAAATTTGCTTTGAGTTTTTGTTTGTTCCATCATGGCCACCCCAAAACAAAACATACAACAATGCAAAAGTTATTTGTGCAATTGAATGTTCTTATTAATCCCATGAAACATTGGTATGATGGGGTAGGTTGGGAGATGGTAGATTGTATGTGTGAGCAAGTTTTGAAGGTCACAGTGTAGATAGCATAACCTTTTTCATCGCACAATCCCTTATGTAGCAAATAGGGTTGATTAAAGAGGAATTACATGAAAGGTTCATTAGTTTTGGTGCAAATGGAACCTTCTTTTTTAGGGACACCACATTGGAGTCACATCACCATTGAAGGATAAACATTTTCCCTACATGATGGCGACAACATTGTATGCTCTATAGGACAAATCTTATTGTGCAAGTTTTGTTTAACTTACCAATGGTGACCAAGTTTAAAGATTTGTTTCACTTGTTATACTTTAAATTTTCAAGCTCGCTTAAATGACATTTGGAATCCAATAAGCTTGTTGTGATTGTTGAAATAACAAGACTTAAGATCTTGAAAAATGTCAAAATTTGGTGACTATCAATGTTGGAGCCTTTGAAGCATGTCCTAGCAAAATACCAAACTATGATTATGAAAATGTTGCAAGATAGCCTTTCAATCGCTAAAGGTTGAATCTTGTAATGTGTGCCATTACTTAATGTCAAATTGTAATTTTTGTGTATTATATGTCACAATAAACATCACATATTGTACATTGTAATAGATGAAATTGCACAATTTACCACACACAAATGTCATGAACCATGATATTTGTGTGACAAAAACCACTTTCTTTTGTTGTGGGTTGACATTTTCATTCCCATTGGGGTTAATTAACCAATCTACATGAATATTTTCTTGGCACCCATTGTTCTAGTGTTCAATATTATTGTTGCTAACATGTTAATCGCATAATTAAATAGGTGTTTTGTGAATTCTAAGTTGATGAATGTTCTCGGCATTGTGTATCCACAATTTTGGATGCAACCTAACATTGATTTCTCTTTTCCTTGCATCTTAATGTCATCAATAAACATTATTGTGAATTGAAGGTCAAACCTTTAGTGGATTAGGTTGTAAAACCTTTGAATACTAAACTTATAAACTTGCAACAATCCATGTTTAAATTCACTATGAAGACACAAGCACCCAAGGCCATGTCTAAGCTTTATGATACCGATCTAGTGACAAAGTTGTAAATGACAATTAGCAACAATGACTTGTTGATTCAACAACTAATTGAGTATATAAAGTTGGCTAAAATAATCGTTGTTTTAATGTTTAAATCCATGGAAGACAAATGCACTTTCTCCATTCTTTCATTCATGAAGGAAAATTTGTGCAATTGGTTGGGGCAACATTTGGACACAATTGTTTGTACATTTTTGCACATGAGTTCTTTACTCAAACAAAATCCTTTATCAAATGGTCACTATAAGTTGGAAAGATTAAAAAAGTGCATATTGAAATAGCATTTAGAACCTTGTGTTCATTGTGTTTTTCTTGCCTAATCTTTTTATTTCCATGATCTAGACAAGCATGGTGATTATTTTTACTTCATTATATGAGTTTTATTGACATTGGGGTGTGGTAGTAGAACTTTGAATTGCATTAAGCAAAGTCTCATATCAAACTAAGGTTCAACTCCCTCACAAAATATTATTATTCCATGGTTATGCAATTTTGATGTTGTTATATGTGATTCATAGTGGTTCAAAATAGCCAATTTTCTTGTTTGTTATGAGTGAGTTGTTATGAGCAATATTTATTACTTTGATTTTTTCTATGGTTACCAATTGAGCTTAAATTTTTTTTAAATGAATTGCCAATCGAACTTATTTTGAAAAAGTCACATGCCAAAAGCCATATATGCCAAAAAATTGAATCAACAAGTGACCTAGAAATTACTTATTCTTATGGGAAAAACACAATTGGAGCCACTTAGGCACATAGGAAGACAAAACCATTTCCATTTGCGCATCTTTTAAAAGATAAAAACAAAACCTTTACTGAGAAGGTTAACCTTAGAGCACATTATTACACCTAAAACTTTCATCATAGACTCTTTTGGGAGGTGGCTCTTTGTTGTCTTTGGGCAAAAGCACCCCCCTCCTAAGCTGTCATCCTTAGAGGTTGTTGCATGCCTTATTGTCATCAAAACCCCTCTAAATTGACATGTAGTTCCTCCTTGCGCCTGCCAGTTGGAGCCTCTGACCACACTTGGACAGCACCCAAAAATAATTTTTGATAAAAAATTACAAGCTCTTCTACTTGGTCGCATCAATTCACAATTCCAAAATTTAAAAAACATTTTCATCTTATTATATGTTTAGGGGTTAATATGCTTATTGTCTTTGTATTCCTCATTCAAAGGTATTCTCTCTCAAAATAGGCAAGCTTGAGTTGACAATATTATCTCTCGGTGCTTCACAAAGTAAAGCGATAATTTCCATGCTATTGGCAGAAGCTAATCACCATTTAGAAGCATGTGAAGATTTGTTCTTTTCATATTAGCAAGCCATGAAGCTATATCTGCTTGACCACTGTCTTCGTCTACATAAAGTTCTCTTTCAAGGCCAAAACCTTCCACCACTAGGTTCATTAGTCCCCAACAACAACAATGAAAACTACACAATTTGTATGTCCTCCACTGGGAATTGGATTTTATACATCTACATTGTAAATACAATAAGCAAATGTCCTTGGATTCCCACCCAGTTTCAGGTGAGACCCAGATAGATTGCCAATGACTCGGTAAGCCTTTCAGGAAACAAAAAATACAGGTTTTCGGAGCAGCCCCTTGCAAGGAAAAAAAAGAGAGAGAAGGGGGTCTGAATTGTGGAAGGGAGGCTGAAAATGATCAGTTACCTTCCTCCGACATGCTTTCCACCCCTCTGGTTGCTCTGTGAGGGTGCAATTGCCGTGTGTGCATTAGAAGAATATCACTGAGCAAATGTCTTGAAGGAAGTCTACTTGTCTTGTGCATGAATAATGATAACAGAGGCTCCATGGGAAGGCTGCAAAAGGTCCCTAAAGGTTTTCTTCTACCAGTCCCACTCAAACCCCCTTCAAATTCTCCCTCAGTAATGACCACATAAGGCCCATGCAGATCATGCATACTGTCTCCCATGACTCCACTACCTGATGTCTGAAGTGTTTGACAAATATACCGAATTGTGGCTAAGAAAAAGCCGGTGATAGCAATTAATAGCCCAGCAAGTAACAGTGTTCTCAAGTGGAGTTGCAACCATGCCTCTGTTGTTCCATCCCCTGTACATGTGCCCGATCCATAGCCTTCTTCCCCACTAAATAAAGTGCGATCAGAACAGTCAAGACGGGCCCCACAGGCTTTATTGTACGATTGGCATGCAGATTGGCAAACTCTTAGTCGATTGTCACCATCCATGTCACACCGTTGTATGGAAATCTGCAAGCACCATACAAAGACAATGAAAATGCAGCAATAGATCTGTTCACAGGAAAAAATCTGTGTCCAACAGGTGAGACAAAAGGGCTGCTCAGCAATCATACCCAGCAAGCAAGGCGCTTTGCTGCTGCAGAACAGTAGCCATTATCGAACATGCTGAACAAAGGGCGGCCACTTGGAATAAGTCGGTTATAGTTAGGCACAACCACTGCAGCCTCCAGCTGCTGGAGGATGGATGACTCACTTGGAGCACAGTGTTGCCCCTTAGCCTCTCCAGCTAGTACATCCCCACATAGTGCCAGACTTGGAATCAGTGCACTACTATTCTGACAGGTATACCCAGCATAATCTGAGCATCGAAATTCACAGACCCCATTATCACACACTCCTCCATGTAGACTGCACTGCTCGTCACATCCCGCTGCAAAATATTACAGAAAGTTATTGATGTTTGCTACTTAAATCAATGTCTGAGTATCAATTGCCATGCATACATGTGCATTCCAAGATACAGAAACATACCTGTGGAGCAATCAGTTCCAGTATAACCCAACTCACAATCACACACTCCATTAGCTGTGCAAGTGCCATGACCACTGCACCCACTGGGACAAACACCTGTAACCAGACCAAATTAGTCTCCAGAAGCTCATAGAATCCCAAGCAAAGAAATACTCATTCTCTGGCCAAATCAGACAGCTTCAAAATATTTCAGAGGTCACTGAATTGAACATTCACATGAGCTTATAACTAGTTTCTCATGGAGAACTCAAGCTACACAGCTGGATACAATGCAGAAGCAGAACTGTCAGGCACAGAGAAATCTGATCCTCCAAATTGTGACTCTTTCCAAATGGGATATAGATGGCAACCAGAGATGAACACACTTACGTTGATTGCAATATTCACCACTAAAGCCCAGAAAACAGTGGCACTCCCCATTGATACACTCTCCATTGAGGTTGCAGGCATGAGGACATGCTCCTGGAATGTATGGAACAGTACTGCCACACAACTCATTGTAGGGTGGGCACACCAAATCTCCTGAAAAACTCATCAAAACAGCCAGAAAGACTTTAAGATGGCACAAAGGACAAGAGTTCACTCTTTCAAAGGTTTCTCCATCAAACAACTTGTCCAAGTGGTTGTGCCAACAATTCTGTTTCTGGTCTTTTTACACTGATTCTTCAGAGTCAAGCAGAAGTGGAAAATGAAACTGTGAATCTCTGCTTTTAGTGCAAGTCTTTGCAAGTCAAGAAACAGACCATTGAAGCCATTGAACTGGATAGGCCCACCACCAATTGGGCAGGTCTGCCATACTCCATCAACAGCAACCTGCACATTGCAATGTGTACCCCTTATGATCTGGGCAGCAAAAATATGTCCTTCATCAACAACATTTCCTCTCACTAATGGGAAATGTGCTGTGCACTTCGAAGAAAATTAAGGACCTTCTGTACCTCAAGGGTTTGATTACTGCAACGGTGCTCATAACAGCCATGACCCTGCATTGAAGAACCCCGTACAAATCCTGTGCGCACTAGTGATGATGCCATGCATCTGTGTTCATGCACAATCCAGTCAGGTGCAAGAAATTATCTTTCCTCGTGAACATTACCAGAAATGTACAGAGGTCTGGTACTGCATTGCTTCATGGTTTAACTTTGCTTGTCATAGCATGCAATGCTAAACATATTTGACACTCTTGAATCTAGGATGCTGAAAGTTTCAGCATGTGTCTATTTCCATTCCATACTTACAAAAATGCTCCATTTTTCACACGATATTTGGCTCACCTGGACTCACGACCTCTAGTCTCCCCTAGCATTCTGTCAGGAGATCGAGCACTATTCGTATCTATACAGGAGCCATCAGAGTATGCAACATAGTAGGCACAGTAGTCAGCCAGTGACGATTGTCCTCCTGCATTCATACAGTCCTAAAATCAACAATTTTTTTTCAAGTAATGAACTGACTTTTGGCCCAACTGCAAGCAAAACATCAGCAAGAAAACACCTGCCATGCCTCCTCAGACCAACAACTACTGATAATAGTATCTCAGACTCAAATCTAGCCAATCCATGGTCCCCTACCTGTACACCCACTCAATAACTGTACATAATTCCACAGAAACCGTAGTTCAGTACAGCAATTGGGACATCACTTACCTTTATTAGGTTCTGGAAAATAGCGTGCCCATGCTGGCAGATCATTATTATATTGTTCTATTGGGCAGTAGCCCTCTGCTTCACGATTATAGGTGCAGCCTGAGGAATGGGTGGAATTACAGTGATAGGCCCCATTCCATGCATCACACCGTGACATGAGGAACTCTGTACCCTGATTCTGGCCCCAGTCAAGCTGCTCGGCCATGCTATAATTTGCCTTGTACCATCCACTATCCTCCAACAGTGCTAGGGTCATGGCTGACACCACTGAGCGGGTATCAACTGACCCTGTCATAATCTCATTCATGAGTAGTCGCTTCTCCCAATGTGAACCTGCTACATATAATGTCAGACCTGTTAGAAAGGTCCTTTAACTAAAAATTGAACTTGTAAAATCCACTGAAAGCCACAGAGCCCCAAATCAGTGCGATCATCAAACTTCCTATTTTGCACAACATGGCCTCAAATCGTCAAATAACTAATCATGCACAGTAAATGTATCTTCATCTGAGGGAGTTTTCATAACTGTAATGGCTTGCACACAATGGAGACTTGATTGAACAAAAAGAGGTGAGCAAAGAGATCAGATTCATCATACCTGCAGTACCCCTTCCTCCACCATCTTCCAGCTCCAGTCCAGGGAACTTGTCATCATAAGCCTGTCAAGGTCAGATCCAGCAAAAAAATCAATGCCTCCAAGATGAAAATGTGAATAAATGCCCCAATGAATATGCCCTCAAAACCTCAAACAGCCATTTGACAACTGGGGAAAAAAATGAACACACTGATGAACATGGAATACCTTGACAACAGTGAAAATCAACACAAAAACTATGTAATGTGGCAAAGACAAGAATCAAAGCAGTTGCAGAAAATTGTAGAGCTGTTGGATAACACAGACTTCAACTAATAAGTTAATCAACAAAACCAGAATAACAAGAAAAAAGTATCATGATTTCTTTGTTGCCAATCTGTGGGACATGCTTTCCAAAAGTGTTCATGACAGATCCATAATAAGATGAGCAGCAGAGCATGGAAGGCCTTTGGTACCCCATAATGCTGCCGTGAATGCATAATAACACGTGGCAACACAACACGAGTAACCATTCGCCCCAGCTTTTGGTCATGTTCTTGCTGTACAACCTGCAGGCAAAATACAGATCAGTTGGCTTCTAGAGATGATCACTAAATCTACAGAATCATTGAGTGCATGAACTGGTGACCTGCCCATTGACCACAGAGAAGGACTTGTCTGGACACTCACTATCTGACTTGCACCATGGATCTAAAGATACACATACTAAAAGTCAAAGCATGGGAAGAAAAGCATAACAAACCTCACTACGTCGTCGCTTTTGCTCATCTCGAAAGTGTGCAAAGGCATGTGGATCAAACCCCAGTACGTGCATCACCTGCATTTGCCAAGAGCAGTAGATCACAGTCAATGCAAGTGGATCGACCGTCTGGCATGTAAGTAGAGTCAGTCAAATCTTTTATCAAACAGATGGGAATGAGTCCAGCCAAAGATTTTACAGCACAGGTCCCAGAGTCACTTGTAACATGAAGGCCTTAGACAAAACAATATGAAACACTGTTGCATTCTTCAGCTATAGAGTCACAACACAAGAAAGGTGCTACCTCATGAATAAGTGTGGCAGAGAGTAAAGATTCAGCCTCAGCAGTAAGGTGCCTGGGTGCCACATTTACATGACCTGCAAAAGCCACCAGTATTAGATGTAGTCACTTCCAAACAATCCCGGTCCCATAGAAAGATAAGAAAATCATAATTTTGACATGAAAAGCTTCAATGGATCCCTTACAAGATACATCAATCAAGTCCTCAAGGAAAAGTATTCTACCACTGTAGGCAGCATTCAACAACAGAACTTGAGCAAAATGATATCAGTAAAGACGAACTTATCAGAAAGAGGTTGGCCATTTGTTTTACCAGCAATTGCACGGCCCCACTGATCACGTTCACAGGCCACAGCCCAGGCCAGGGTGTTGCCGGTGGTAGGCCGAGTTGTCACTAAAAGCACCAAGTCTGCATCTTCCACTCCCTCTGCATTTCCATCCATCTATGAGAGAGTTACAACATAGAAAGAATATAAAAGTAACAAATTTCAACGTTAAAGAGGAGCACTTTGTTGTAAAATGCATTAAGTCAAGGTGGTGTTCCAAAAAATGGGAAGAATTGCAAAGTGTACCTTCAACATACTGCCTTGGAAGCTGCACTCCTCCATCTTGACCACAAGCAGAGTAACCACTCAGACGCAAGGGGCCCTTGATCTGCTCTACAGACAAAGCTCGTCTGAACCAGGCTGCAGTCTCCCCCAGTGCCTGGCATACAAGCAAAAGTCAAAATTCCAGAGGAGGCATAATGATGGAAGTACCGTTGATGATGCAGCTCAGACTTGAGTTCCAGACAAGATTACACAGTTCTCCTTATGAAGTTGTGAAAAAAGTAACAAGAGAAAAACCTCATGAAGGCGTTTCTTCTTGTCCTCTCCAGAGATGTCCTCCTCTGTACAGTTGTACCAACAGTCTCCATAGATAGGTGGCTCAGAGAGGGAATTGCATGCTGGAAATCCTGGGGTGGCACTTGGTGCAGGTTCACCCAACTGCTTAATGCAAGAATTCAACTGTAGGTCAGACTCTAAAGGGAATAGAAGTTTCCTGCCCAAGTATAGCATGAAAGTAAATTGAGCCAGTGAGCTTGCTGTTGTGGCCAGACACACACATGGGTAGGACCATTAGTCCTTTACAAACAGTAGAAAGATACACAGTAAACAATTCCCATCAATCTAGCTTGACTCAAGCTGTCTGAATATCTATTTGACTATGCCACAACTTCCTAAGGTAGGTATCACAGAGCAGAAGCAAGGGGACATAATAAGTTGTTCACCTTCACTACATCATGAAGGGAATGACAGTCACGGTCAGTAGAATGTCCCACAGCATCATAGTTCAAGAAGATCCTTATGGGCTGATGTTTCTCCAGTTCTGCATCTGCCCTGCTTGACACTGACAATAATCTCCGGCTATGTGGATCCTCCATGATCACCTCAACCTCATCCTCATAAACCTGCAGCACAATCTGCTTAATACTAAGCCTCTGCTCCATCAAACACTTGTGACCAAAACACTTACAATGCCAGAATGGTCACCAGGTCACCAAATCAAGCTTAATGATTACTGGTATCTCATTTATAGTGATACATGCATAAATCCAAATGCATTGAGCAAAACTAACCTGTGGAGTAATCTTGTACTGCTTGACACCAATCCGTCGCTGCTGTTCAAGAATCTTATCATGAATGCAAGAATGGGACTGTGGTGTCCCACTGCGTTGGCCCTTGTCATGCCAATGGAAGCGGCTATGATCTTCATGTGAGGCTACAATCTCAACCCATATAAGAAGCAAGAGAATCTGCTACAAAAGTCCAACCAGAATATGCTTTTAGCAATAGCTCATCCCTAGTATTGGAACCTTGCTCCAACATCTTTGACACAAACCCAAATTCATTTTCAGTCTAGGAAGGACAGCCTTTGGATTGGACACAATCTCTCCATGACCTTGTGTGTAAGTGAATTGACATTGAACAGGATGCAGCCTTGGTATTGACAGGAAGTTGATACATCTACAAGATTGCATAGAAAACTCCATAGTAAACACATAAAAGATAGCTGTCGTGTCAGCTCCAGCCAAAATCAAAACAAAGATGACAAGAATGATTGCAGTCATAACCTTGTGAGCATCAGTAATGAAGCATCAGACCATCACCTTCATCATGAACAGCAGTGACTAGCAGCCATTACCCCCCACTGACTGACTTCATCAGCTCCCAATGGAGGGTATAGATAAGTGTATTAAAAAAAGCTCAAAATTGGGGAGCACACAAATGTACAAAAAGCATCTTGAGTTTCTGTTGCATTAAATAAGCACAGGAAGACTTGGTCATGATGTCAGAAAGCACTGAAGAGTCATAGCTAATTCACAAAAGGCTGGTTAGCTTGTGAGGGTAAGCTTCAGTTCATTTAAGCTTCCTGTGAGGAAGGAAGCACATCTGAGCCCTAAGGCCAAGACAAGGTTGACAAAAAATATCAGACAAATGCACAAAGTATGACAAACAAGATGACAAACAATTCTGACAGATTTCACACGAATTGACAATCTTCTTGAACTTCATGAGGATCCATACTGCTAAGGCCTGCATAAAGGCCTGTCAGCAGTTGAAGAATATCCTTGAACTTTGTAGTTTGAACAGATTTCACATGAATTGACAATCTTCTTGAACTTCACGAGGATCCATACTGCTAAGGCCTGCATAAAGGCCTGTCAGCAGTTGAAGAATATCCTTGAACTTTGTAGTTTGAACGAGTCAGGATGAAAGATCTTCTCCTGTGACCACAAGATTTACTTTGAAAAGAATGCTATTTTGACACTGGTGGCTAACATTAAAGGGAACCAGAATCCTTGCCAAAGAAACTATGGTTGGAGGAGGGCAAGCACCATACAGGGCTAAATTCTTTGCAGGAGCTAGCAGCTGAGGGTCTGGTTGTGGAAAGAAAGGGGAGAAAAGTACTACAGCTTTCAGATCATACCTTTGAGCCTGTGGATCCCAATGCCAGGCACCTTTGATGCATGACTGTCTCAGGTAGCAATCTTATGCCCTTGGAGGAGTTCCATCCACCTGCAAAAATGTACCCTACCCTCTATAGATGACTTAAGCATGCACCCACACCTCTTAACAGCAGCTCATACATCACCTCCTTTGGGTCCATAGAGCTCCTCCTCATCCATCTTGCTTCCTCAGAGAACATGAATACTTGTTGCCGTTTCGTTGTCTGAAGTACCACTACCCACCTTGATGTTACCATGAACAGACGTGCCGCCGATGTTCAGAATAAGAAGCTCCTGTACGATATGAATACAGAGAGGTAGTCAATTGAGGTCTTCTGCTCCTGCTTCTTGTGTATTTGTTGCGTGCAGAGGGGAGGATGTACATGTCCCCTTTCAGAGACGGGTAAAGGGTTTTTCTTTGAGCGCATCATCCATGCCCCCGCACGGCCGTGTAGGGTGCTGTTGAGGAATTACAGCATTGCGAGAGCATGAATGCACCCAAGATGCAAAAGCACACAATAGGTATGCAACTAACTACATCCGTCTTCCTTCAGTTTCAAAACAGTCCCCGTTGCCTCTGTCCTTTTTTTTCTTTTGCTTCTTCACTCTTACATCCAGCAGCTTTTGGTCATCGACATGGAACTCAAAGAACTACCCAATCAAATCAAAAAAGTCATGACAATCGCAATGGACTTTTCTTCTTCCTCCAATTTGCAATCGCATCAGTGTTGTTTTTTTCACTCAACATCTCCGCACTTCTTCTTCTTCTTCTTCTCCCCCCTGAGCACAGTATCATGTAATTGTCTTTCCGCTCATTTATGTCTTTCTAGGAAATCTCAGCACTCTGCGACACTGTAACATCCAGAGAGAGTACCAGAATCTAAACAGGAACCCCCTTCCCTCTCCTTCTCCCGCCCCCCCCCGCGCTACCCCGTCAACAAATGACCCGCTACCCCGTCAACAAATGACCCTGGGATTCCTCAACCCGAGACCAGAACCCGCAGCAGTCCTCGACAGACAGACAGACAGAGAGTTCAAAATCAAAAGGGCCGTCGCGAACAGTCCCCCGCCCGCTCACAGACGCACAGAAATTTTTTTCCCAGACAAAATACAAACGTTATCCGCAAAACAAAAACCTCCTTGCTTGCTGCGACTTCCTTCTATTACGCGCTAGCTTCTACTACTCTCCTGCCATGCAACTAAGACCACACCGGCAGCAGCTTCTACAACATCATGCAACAACAACAACAACAACAAAAAATCTCCCCCGCTCGCGCTCCCCCTCCGCCCGTTCCGCAAGTACGGACCAGCACTACAGAAGACGAGGACCGAAACTGAACGCAGAAGACAGCAACTCAAGAGCAAAAACCGAAAGAAAGAAAACCGACGGCGCTACTCTTATTAGACCCAACCCACACAATTCAAAATTTCTTTTGCAAAACCAAAAGGACCCAAAATCTCCCCTCCCTTCCCCCGTCCCCCCCAAATTTATAAAAATTACAAAAATTGCTGTCAAGTATCTAGAAGAGACAGTGAGGTGATCGTCGCGTCGTCGTAGTTACATCGATTTTTGCAACGAGAGAGAGAGAGAAGACGCGAGATGAGAGAGTGCGTCGTCGTCGTCGTCGTCGTCGTGGTGCTGCTTGCGGCTGCTGCAACCCTAGAACTCCAAACTACGAAGCTCTAAGTAACAAGAAAACAAACCCAACCAAACCAAAGAAGCCCCACACCCCCGCGCCCCCCTTCCCCACCCACGCCCCCAAAACCGAAAAAAAAAACCACACCTTCCCGTCTCCTACCCACCCCAGACACACACAAACAGCAGAGAAGACGTAGTCTAATAAGCCAACAAAATATTGGACTTTGCTATGTACAGTTCTGGGAACGGCTTGCTTCGAGGGGGCTTTTGGAAATAACTAGCTAAGTTTCGTAGAGTTTGTAAGAGGGGGAGGGGGGGGTGTTTACCTAGTGTCCTGCCATTCAAACTACTTCTTTGCACACAACACGAGGGGTTTTAATATCATGGGGGCCAATTGGGGGTGGTGGTTTGGTCTTCATGGGGGTGGTGGGTCCCTTTTTTTTAAAGATTTAAATGACTTCCTTTTTAAAGGAGTTCCCATTCATTAAATTCTCAACAACTTAATTCTACCTCCCCCCCCTCCCCCCCCTCCTCCCAAACTTGGTGAGATTTGTTTCTCTAAACAAATCCCAACAACAATCCAAAAAAGGCAGGTTGGTTGACCCTTCTTTGTTGTTGCCCCAAAAAAACAATTTTAATTTTTCTTAAAAGAAAAAAAGAAATCTTTTTACCTTTCTAAAGCACCACATTTGTGGCCTACCTGTGTTGAAAACATAAAGAGATGTAGTAACTGGAGTTAGGGGCCAGGGTGAACCGGCACCCACGTTGGTCACACCTTCACCCTTTTGAGTGAGGCCTCTTTAGTGGCCATATTAAGCCCAAAAAATGTTAGATTTGAAATTAAAGACCCTGATTGAAAAATAATTTAATGGATTTTTGGTTGTTTTTAACCTTGGTACCAACTTGGGTACTGGTTCACCCAAGGCCTTGGTGTGGTGAAACCTTGTAGTTAGGTGAAGTCAAGTACTGGTGCCCCCTCTCCTCCACCCCCTCCTACCCATACCTTTTTTTTCAGCTCTCTTCAACATGATTTGAAACCAAGGCTTAATCTACATATGGCTTTGTCTATGGTATTGTTTATTGAGCCATGCCTGGAGGTAAGGATTATTCACTCACTTGGGTCTATAACAACTTAACATTATAAAGCTCCAGTCACACAA
>Ga0209208_10003413_pt1 | contig 22735 bp, 22 predicted proteins | sample S1TSphfallax_3_FD_187694 | JGI IMG/M metagenome (GOLD analysis project Ga0209208, IMG submission 187694) | Host-associated microbial communities from peat moss isolated from Minnesota, USA - S1T2_Fd - Sphagnum fallax MG (SPAdes) (version 2) | ecosystem: Host-associated > Plants > Peat moss >...
CAAAAGTTGAGAAAAAAAAAAAAAAAAACAAATAGAGAAAACAACATGATTTTGCAAATATTTTGCCTTTACAATCTAGGTCTTTAGAAAGGGGTCCGCCAATTCTTTTTCATGTTTATTCTTCTTCTTCCTAGAGATTTTCTCTGATATCTAAGTTTGAGAAAGATTATGAAATAATTAGAAAAATCAAGAAAAATGGCCATTTTATGACTGGTTATTGCGACTAATTTTTAGTTGCAAGCACCATTTGCAACTAAAATCTTAATAGTCGTGTTGGAAAAGTCACATTGACACTAGTCGCAAATGACAACGAATTTTGGATGAAAGAAAAAGTCAACGAAATGCGCCTTCATCTTTTGACTTGTCATATATGTATTGTTGCTTACAACTAGGATGTGACTTTTTTGGTGAACAATGGGAACAAATTATGTGTTGCCACGTGTCCCAACTCTTAATAATTAAATTTTTAAATTATTATTTTGAAATAATCTAAGACGTTTAATTCTAACGTTTGGATGGTTTAGATTGCGACACGTGGTGCAATAGAAATTTTCCACATGGCATATTAATTGAATTTGTCCAAATTCAATTTAAATCAATATCTAGGTATGTAGGTTGAACTAGGTACCTACCTACCGATATACCTACCTACCCATTTAGGCTAAACACTTATCTAAATAGTACCTATTTACCTACCTAGGCCAAATACCTACTTAGGTAGGTAGGTAGGTAGGTAGCTTAGAGAAGTATGTAGTTAGGTGTAAATATGTGAATATTTATATTTTATTTTGGGTTCAATCGTGTTCATTGGCTCATCCCATATGTCCATGTTTTTAAATATGAAAATGTAAAGACAAAACACTTTGTTTATATATTTTTCAAGATGAGAATGAAAACCAAAACATATGGGATAAACTTTTTAGTTGCAAGTCATTTTTAGTCCCAAATGACTTGTAACTAAAAAGTTTATCCCATATGTTTTAGCTTTCATTCTCATTTTGAAAAGTATATAATTAACAAGGTAAGTGCCAATTAACTAGCTAACTAATTAACTAATAAAATTACTAATTATTTAATGAACAAGATATACATAAATAAACTAATATGAAAATTAATTAATAATTAATTAATTAACTAATTCACTTTATAAATTATCCAACTAACTAATTATTATTTATATTACTAATAATCAATATATTATGATTATTGAATTAATTATATTATTAATTATTATTAAATATTACTTAATTTATTAGCTAAATAAATAGTAATAATATTTACTTTTCATTATATATGAACTATAATGATCTATCAACCAATTTCATTAACCGGTAATTGGTTAATATTGAAATAATTAGCTAAGTATTAATAATTTAGTTATTATTATTTCATAACCAAATAAATTAATATAATAAAAATAATTATTTATTATTTATTATTTATTATAAAAATTGAGTAGTAGTTTTTAAATCTAATAATATAATTAAAACCTAGCCTAGACTAATTATCTTATTACAATTATTCCCAATTTTTTTAAAAAAATTATTATTCATAATCAATATAAATGTAAATACTTAATAGTAACAATAACATTAATTCAATGATTATTGTAGCTAGTTGGTAGCCAATTTTTACTATTTTATTTTTATTATTCATATTATTACTTCACTCATTATAGCTATTTATGAACTATTAAAATAAATATTTTGTATTTTAAACAAGAACATTTTCCCTTCCAAAATAATTTTTACATCTGTATATTAATTTATTATATTTCCATTCTAACTTAAAACTATAAATGTATTTTGGTAATTATTATAATATATTAATATTTCATAATTGATTACTAATAATAGTAATAATAATAATAATAATAATGGTGTAATTTGTAGCTAGCCTAGGTTATGTCATTTATTATATCTATTACGATTATATTTTTTATTTTTATTTTTTAATCAAAAATAAAAATTTATTAAGTACATTAGTCATTTGAAAAGAATTTAATAATAATATATTAATATATTAAACTTTTGGTAATTATTTCAGTAATTATATAGTTATTTTTCCTATCATTCTAATATCATCATTATCATCATCGTCATTATGATCATTATGTAATAAATTGTTACTATTTAAAGAAAAATTAATGAAAGATAATATTGAAATTTAGTTTTTTTATTACATGTAATTAATATAAACATATAATATTAATATCAATATTAATAAATATCATTTTTAATAATTTTAAGAAGTATAATAAGATGGTTTGGATAAACTTGTAATATGGGCACAATATATTTAATGATATTTTACATAGATTTTTAATATACTCAAAATATACACTAATTAGTGTAACCATTATATTGAGGTCATTTATGTTAATAATATTACTTGAATACACATGCAATATGGTTGTTCATATATATTCAAAATATACATTTATGAACATTAATACACCCAATTATATTCCTTATAATTCACAAAATACACCTTTGTATATTCATAGGGTTGCAACTAATGGGACATAAATTGTTCTTTTTAGATGAAAACCAAACTAAATGTTGTTCACATGGAAGGATGAACACCAAAATAGTCACAAATTAATTGCAATGTAGTCGCAAATATGTGCAACACAAGAAATAGTTGCAAAATGTTCAAATGTAGTTGCAAATAACTAATAGTCACATGTAGTTGCAAATAGAGTGGTTACATTTTGGCTAATTTCTACTAGTGAAGATTGTAAGAAAACTTTGAAGAGATATAGTTTTAGGAAGCCTAAAAAAGAGGCAAGTCCAAGTGAACAAATCAATTCGATTTCCATTTTTGACTTTGAAGAAGAGAAGTAAAAACACAATTTGCAACAAGATCAAGAAGTGCCATTACATCAAAAGGAGCTTATCCAAGAGTAGACTCTAGAGAAGGTCTTCATTCCCAACAAAAAACGAATGAAGAGAACAAATCGACAAGCAATGGCTGCAAATTTGCATGGGAAAAAGGTGTAAACTCACTAGGATGATGAGGTTAAGTATATTTTTACTCCTACATAACATAGTTATAATAACAACTTGAAGAATATTTTGCTTTGGACAAGCTTTGGAAAGGAAGAAAAAACCTGGGCAAATAAAGCTGGATTGGTAGGTCTGTTTGAAGTTGAATGGAAGACTCCCCATCACAATATTCTAGTTGAATTTTTGAACAACTGGAATTAAATTCTGAACATAACAAATTCAAGGTCATGTGGGGAGAAGAGTAAAAAATTGTAAACAAACATTTGTTGGTAGAGGTTTTAAAAATCTACCATAAATAAGAAACAAAGGAAGACAAGGTCGAGATGTTAGATGCCAAAGTAACATTGGTAAACATAACTGATAAAGTCCCATATATTTACAACACCATTGAAGGGTGGGTTGTAAAGAATATGAGGTTAGAGTATGTTAATAGAATTATTGTAAATTTTCCCATTATTTATCAAAAAAATAAGGTGCAATATTTTAGCAATAAATTTTCCATGATGATTTAAAAAATAGATCATGGAAAATTTGTCAATTGGGTGCAATTATGTATTTTCGATTGATCAAAGAGTTGATCAAATGGGAAAGGTGTCAGAAGAGCATGATTGAAAGAACAACCAAAAGAGAGCCAAAAAAGGATGTATGCCATTATGTTATTATCTTAGAAGTTTTATTTTAGAATTGGTTTCCACTTCAAGGAGCAGAACCACAAAAGAAGAAGTAGACAAAACAACCATAGGAATACAAAAGGAAGAAGGAGACTTTGAAGGAAAGGTTAATAAAAAACAAAAGACCTCTAAACCTTGCACATTTTTCTCCTAAAGAGGATAACAACCAAAGACAAGGACAACCAAAAGAGCAATTCTAATGTCCTAGTCTAATGATGATGAGGAGAAGGGGACTTTACTGAAAAGGTAGAGAAGACAAAAGGATACTACAATGAGGGGTAGTGTAAATCTGCAACAAATAATAGAGTTGTTGAAGAAGTAACAATAGCAACATTAGAGATAGAAAGAGAATCCAATATCTCTTAAATCTGATCCATGACCACAAATCTCTCCCAAGCAAGAGCAAAGATCAAATGGGTGGGAGCACCAAAGATGGCCCAAGAAAAAGCTAGAATCTCAAGCCCATCAAACAACAAAGGAGTAGATACAGGACGTAGACCTAGATCCACCAGAAATAGAATAATATGTTTCAATACCATAGAATATTGAAGGTATGCTACCTTCAAGACCAAGTTTTGCAACATGAATAAATATATTTGGAGAAATCTAGATTACACAAAGAAGTCTAGGTTTTTCAAATATAGTTTTAGAAAACAGATTCCTAGGTTTCATACATTAAGGTTTGTGCAAGGGATAGAAGCAGACTTGGATGAAGATAAGATAATTGTTATTATGTTTCAATAGGCAGCAAAGTACAATGTACAAATGACCAATATTATATTTAGATTTTTTAATTTTTTTAAAAAACAAATTATAAAGGAGAAGGAGATATTTATTCAAAATTTATAGGGGACTTTGGAAAAGGGTTAGAATTTTAAATTAGATTTACAAGTCAAGAAAAATGAAAATAATGTGGTATTGGCAGATTACAAACAGCTAGACAAAAGATTAATAACATGGAGAAACACAACAACGATCTAAAAAACATCAAAGTAGAAAGGGATTCTTTATAAGAAACTCTAAAACATACAAATGCCAATTATTACAAGTTGAAGATAGAGAAAGATGTTTTGAATGTGGAGTATAATAAACTTTAGAGAGATTACATGAATATGGAACAAACTCTCTTAAGTAGCAAAAGGAGTTAGAGGAGCTCAACATAGACATTGGTAATGTATATCAAATCAAGAATAATATACAAAGGTAATCTAATTAGAGGTAGGCAAAGATGGACAAAAATTTGCAAAGGCACATGGCTTTTATTGAAAAGTTGTAGAATCTTTTGGAAGAGGCCCAAGGAATCAAGCCTTTCAATTATGATAGTGTTTTCAGGGAAAATAGTGAATTCAAGAAGCAGCATACTTTGCTTCAGGTAAAATTCAAGGCATTGTTAATGGAAAAAAAAATGTAGATCTGTGGTGGAATGGAGTGCAAGACATTGTCTAAAAATTTATTGGAAAGGTCTATAGAAGGCATGAGAGAAATGAAAAGTTATATACGCATAAAATATCTTAGATGGAAAAGGTCATACCGTCATTTCAATATGAACCTTTGGTCATCTCTTTAGAACTAGAAACTTTAGATGAGGAAGAAACAAAGGAAATACTCATGGTGCAGGACCATCAAGTACATGAACAGAAGAGGAAGAACCAAGAGACTGCAGAGGAAGGAAGGATAGCCCTCAAAAGGAGGCCAGTGGTATGACATATGCATTAAAATAGACTCTAGAACTAATCGAATTTGTTTTACATGAGGTTAATTTTTAGGATTATGCATATGTAATCACATAAATAGGGGAGTTGATATAAACTAAGGAACAAAAAACTCACGGGGTTCAAAAAGATCATATTGAATTTACATCAAAGTTGCAACAATAGAAGTAGACTTAAATTACATCAAAACTACAACAATAGAAGCAGACTCATATTATTTCAAATATTATCTTTTGATGCAAAATACAATTTTGAAAACAAAATAGAAGTCATTATGGTTATAAGCTTCTAAATGTGGAAGATTGGTGGAATTTATGCAAGATCAATTGCTAAAGGACATGTAAATTATGTTTGATAAGCCTAAGGCAAATGAAGCTAACTATAGAAGGAAGTTGAAAGCATGCAGATAAACATATTAAAAATTTAAGTATGAATCACCTTTTGTGACTCCTGAAGATAGTTTTGATACATTAGAGCTCAACTAGTATGGTGCTAGTCCATGGTAAAGTCCCAAAGGTTCAATCAAATGCACTTGTAGAGCTAAAATGAGGAGATACTATATAGGAGGTTATGGGGGAGTAGATAGTGACTCATATAGAGGAGCAAATCATAGAAGAAGTTTTGGCAGAACACAAAGTACATCATATGAACCTACACATACAAAGTCCACCAAGTATGCCACAACTCAACTATAACTTCTCCATCAACAAAATTTGTTATAACAATTGTAATAAGGATAACATCACAAGATGAAGGAAATAATGGTCATACAAAGACCACTGTAGATACTCAACATATCAACTATAAAACCCACTACAAACTAAGGAAGCCACTATATTAGAAGGGTAGCAAGTTATGGAACAAGAAATCTTAATTGTAAACCAAATAACTATAGAAGTAAGTTAGGAAGATAAGGTAGTCCATTCTGTAAATTAGTTGTTCCTTTAATACAATTATACATAACATGATTTTGAGGAAAAAATCAAAAGTATAAGGTGGGGTGATGCCAAAGGTCTCTATTGTCATTATCGGACAAATTGGATTAGATGGAAGTAGTGAACAAAAGTTGTGTTGTCTCTGTTGGACAAAAGTGATTTAGTAAAATAGGGTGGATAGAAGTATAAAATGAGTAGGTAGGATTAAGACTACTAAGAATGGATTCAAATAAATTTTATGGTTGGAAAATTGAATTGATTTAAAATGCATTTAAGTTTTTGTGGGATGGTTTTTTATAAAGAGTTTGGAGAATAGAGAAAGATCAAAAAACAATTTTGATGGGGAAAAACAAATTAATATTCTAGTATACCTAATTTTGTGTTTTTTTGGTGTGATTTTTTCCATACTTTATGTTTCTTTCAATGAATATGAGAATTGGAGTTGTAATAAACTAATTGTAGATGGATAAATGTGCAGATCCTTTTTTTTTGAATTTTTTGGGTTTAACTTTACATTGGTTTTTATAATTGTTTGAACATAAATTCTATAATTGGGAATTAACATGTTAAAAGAACATATTCTAGAATTAATATGATGTTTGAAGGTTAATATTTATCAATTAATGTGTGCAAGGCAAAATCTTATTATGTTATCCACAAATTTCACACCTTTTCACGCCACACACAAATCAAATCTCTACAAATTTTCGTTTGTAAAGGTGTTCGATTTGTGTGTGGATGGTATTGCTAGTAATGTTGATTGGGTTTAACATATGCAACCACATTACAAACTTTCAATATCATGAAAATCAATAGAATTTATGCAAAAATCATAAAATAATATATATGTGTAAAATCCATGGGCTTCAAATTATAAAAATGACACAAAAATAAAATTATAAATATGTATTATTAAAATATAAATGATAAATCTTTTCTACTTGTGATGTCTTCATGTGAAGTACATACGATTTACATTTTAAGTAAATTTGTGCAATTATTGTGATGTATTTTTTGTGTATTAAACATGGACATTCACTTATGTCATTTAGAAAAAATATTTCATCTATTTGAATATTTAAAATATTGAATATGTATAAATATTTTTCATATTAATCATAGCATGAAACTCATATGATTTTTGTACAAACTTATGAAAATTGAATTTTGTGCAAAATTTGTGCAAACCTATGAAGCTTAGTAAATTTGTGATGTAGTGGAACAATCTTGGATGATGTTTGGTCATGTCAAACAAGTAGACGGATGGACCACCATAGCATGCCATATTTATGAACATGTGTATTGTTGTAAAGTGATGACCATTGTTATTTATGACATGCAATTAGAAACCATCAAAGCTCAATGTGTCTTTTGGGCAAAGTTGGACAAGGTCATGCTCGAGCATCACGTTTAAAACACCACATCACAAATTTAACATCTCATGATTTAGAAATGGAAATTGTGTAACATTGGTTCATTCATAATTCATACGTTTCATACACTAATATTGTGCATTAGAAACACATTCGACACAAAAATTTATTGGAACATGCAAAATTCATGTGAAATTCATTCATTCATAGGTTTGCACTTCATCCGTCATCACATTTATTCGTGTGTCAAATGTGTTTTCAATGCATGATATTTGTGTGTAAAATGTATGAACCTATGAATGAATGAATTTCATATAATTTTCATTATTAATTCATTGCATGCTAAATTTGTGATGCAATTTCAAAGGGTTCATGGTGAATAATACGTAAGCAAATTAGATAGTTGTCAAAATTGTATATGGGTTAGGAAACCCCAACATTGATATGCATGGGAAGGAATGTACTTGTTTGTTTCATTGGATGTTATCACTTGACAAACATATGAAATAGCCAATCGCATTTCAATTTTAAAACCAATATCAAGCTCTTTGCTACAAATACAAATATTCCGTTTCTTGGAAGGTGTCAATGAACCTTGTGTTGTAATCCGATGTTGGTGGTACTCCTATGAGGTTAATGTTGAAAGTGCGATCCATGAGCTAAATATTTTATTAAGGTTTTGGCATTTATGTGTCAAACAATAAGGAAGATTCATGTTACATGTAAATTCTTATTCAATGTCCATCTAGCAATTTCATTTCATGTTTTATGTACATCATATTGTCCTCACAATTTCATTCATTTAATGTTTGTCATGTTGATCATCATGTCATGCTCACATTTTTCATTACCATTTGTTGTGGAAGTTTTCATTGGAGGAGAAGGCAAACATGCCAACATGTAATTTGTTTGAAATTATCCATAACATTTGGCTCCAACAACAATGAAAAAGGGGTAAATGTTTGTACATTGCAACTTATAACAACTATTTGTGAGCCTTTAGGCATAGTTATCTATATTGAACATACTTGCACGGTGGTTTGTCAGGAAAAGGTCTAGATAGGAATGAACTTTGAATTCATCTACATAAAGTTAGTGAATTTGATGACTCTGTACAATGAATAGTAATTAGTGCAATTTTTTTATTGGTTTACTCATTTACATTTTGAATGTTACGCTTAGAGGATGAGGAGGTTTTTTCACAAACAAGGGGCAAATTTGCTAACAAGGTTTGAAAGGGATTTGCACAAGCATGATCATGTTAACTTTTTTCATGTTTGAATCGAAGTAGCCTTTAACATCAACACTAAATCAAATGTTGATCATGCTCTTCCCATTGGTGAACCCTAATGTGCAATTCTAGTTCACATTTAAAATGGTGAAGAAATGTGTGAATGTATTTTTGGATATGGTGTTTGGCATATTGAACATTGTCCCCCCAAGTCCAATGTCAATACATAATGTTTTGTGAAAAAATAAAAATGGCCAGACTGCAAAGCAAAAATAATATTATTGACCAAAGTTGTTGGTGTTCTTACTCCATGTTATGATTGTTTGTGAAATCATTTCTAAATCGGTTATCAAATGGATCACAAATTCTAGTTTTGTTGTGATGACTTGGATCGTTGTGTTGGAGGTTAAGGAAAGAAGTATGTTGTGGATAAGCCCCCTCTACCTTTGGTATGGCCAATCCAAAAAGAGACCAATTTTAGTCAATATGAGGTAACAATTTTATAAGAAGTTGGTTTCTTTTGTTTGACTTTGTTAAATGTCCTTGCAATCTATTTGGCAAGGGTATATTAGTCCCTTGTCACAATCTTTGGTCATTAAGAGTTCTATCAACCCTCTCGTGTTTGTTGATCACATTTATTCCCATGTGAACAAACCTTTGGATCCAAATGCTTGGCCAAAAATTCGTAGTGATAAAACTAGTTGTTGCCCTACTATATTCAAGCTCTCCAAGGAACATGAAAACAAGTGGGAGGTCGGACATGCATTACAAGCAATAATATTTCCATTAAACAAGTTCGTCCATCAAGATATGGATTCATTTGTAACATCAAATCCAGCATGGGTAAAACAAAAGGCCTTATCAGGTGATAATTAGAGATTACCCAAGTTGTCATTGTATGGATTTTGTCATGATAATGGCAAGCTTGTTAGGAGAGCAAGGAAATGGGTGTAATGTTAGCACATTTATTACATTTTATAACATGTTATGGATTACAACAAGTCCAAAGAGTTCATTCACTCTTCGAGTTGGAATTGGAATGAAGTCCAAAATTTGGTTAATTGTGTTAACGAGTTTTCTTGTCTAATCTAGAGTTAAATCCAATCCATCTAAACAAATTTTTGTTGTGTTCAACCTTTGGCAAATTTAGTATGAATGTAAATGGTTATTTTTTAAAGTTTTGAAAGAGAGGTTTTCCAACATGAAAAATTTATTTGATGTAAGTTTGAATTTTTAAAACAATATAAGCTTTCAAGTTGATGAAGGTGAACCATAATTTCCTTCCATTTTCAACTGCCAATATCAATTCAATGTTACCAACACCACATCCATGACAAGGTTTTTACATGTTTGTTCATCAAGGTATTATGGATGTATGTATATAGGCCACATGGCAAAAAAATTTTGTCAAAGAATATTTTGTTAGATAATATTTTTAACATATTATGTTTACATGGCAAAAAAATTAAAAATTAGATTCCTCTAAGCTCACATGCCCTTGCTCACATTCACGCTCTTGAGTTCACAATCTAGTGTTGTTGCAACCAAAGCATGTTAGTTGGAAGTTATAGAAAAAGATAGGCCTTGGTTTGAAGTTGGACATATTTATTGAAAAATTCTGGCACGATAAAAAAATCTTTGCTAATGTTAAGGATAAAAGGTTCAACTTCAATGCAATGACTAATGAACTAAAATAAATTGTGAATGGTGAATTTCTTGGTTTGGAGGAAAGTTTTCAAAAAAAGTGTTTTGGTCATGCTTTTTTCGAAGGATGTCAATATGGCACAACAAATTAAAAAAGTGTGAAGAAATTTGAAATATGTTTCTATTAAATATATAAGTAGATTTCCAAAAATGCATCACTTGGCCTAAAAAAATTGGGAAAAGAAGAAAGCAAGAATGGAACAAAGCTTGTGTTGAAGTTGAAATTTGCCCAAGAAAGTTGAATACCCCAATGAAAAGAAAGTAATGATTAAAAAAGTAATAATTTATATATATATTTCATTTAGAATTGGACAATAAACTAATATGTTTGTTCACAAGTTTGGTAACAAAATAATCATGTTTAAAGAAATATTATAATTTTGGCCAACTATTGTGCTTTATTACATTAGACAAATTGTTGTGAGAATTATTGGTTTAATGTCACCTCCTCTAATGTGGCACATCTTCTACATCTCCATAGGTGCTTTTGAGAGAGATGAAACATTTGAAGTATGAAAATGCAAAAATAAATTGTCATTCAATTTTTTTTTAAAAATTTTACTTTTTGCAATTTGAATCTTTTTGTTTGTCATAATGAGTTTGTGAGAACCAGCTAGGGATAACTGATTGTTTTCACATTTATGAGAACCAGCATTTTGAGAACTGGCCTGATAAGACAATTAAATGTTTTGATTCCCTTCCCCAAAGTTTGAATTTATTTATTTATTTCTTCTGTTACAAAGAACTAGATCCTATTAAAAATCATTTGAGAAAACCGAATGCGGCAAGTATCTTGAAAAAACAATACCCACCCAACACCGGTTATGTCATTTTGTTACGTTCATATTCCATGAGCTCCTTTTTTTGAAAACAGAAATTTAATGGCAAAACAATGCAAAATATACCGGTTCAGGCATTTCATTGGGCTCGTGACCTTAGTGAAAAGCCGACTGGCCCAACTTTGACCGCTCGCTCACTAGGAAATGCTCCGTTTGAAGTTTTCCCCGTTATTGGGGTCCTATTGTACAAAAGGGGATTTTCCGTTTAATTGATGCGCCTGTGCGCCCCTGGCCTTTTGGCTTTTCCTCCTATTGTACAAAAGGGCTTCATATATGACCCTGAAAATCCAGCAAGAGAATGGGGAACGAGAGGGAACGATCTTGGGGAAACGTAGGTGCGTCGAGGGCGCGTATAGAAGTTGAAGCCGGCTCGTTGCCGGTGCAGAAACGGCCGATGCCAATTTGTTTGAGGCGGTCTCTTCGTGTTGCATTCTGGAACCAAAATTTGCACAAGGAGAAGGTCGCTATCTGTACTGCAATCACCAAATTAGAATTGAAATTTGATCGGAACAAATCCTGCGCAGAATTCCTGGACATTTCCGACCAAATTTGGGCTCTTCCTTTGTTTTGAACTCGCTGGCGTCGTCCGAGGACGAGGAACCGGAATCTAAAATCTGATCACAAGGCTGAAACTGCGCAAAATTACTGGAGATTTATTATCTTCGTTTGTTGCAGATGAGATGTAAGAGTAAACAATAATGAGGTTAGAATCTGAAATTTCCTTGATTTTTTTCTGTAGGTTCTGTTCGTTTGGTGGAGAGCAAATTAGGCGAGGAAGCTTGAGGGAAATGAAGGAAAGGAGTGAAAACAAAGGTGGTTAAGCAGGATGTGCTTTGCTGCAATACGCTGGACTTTAAAATGTGGTTGAAAGATTTGTTGTGTGGATACAATGTTTGAACCCCCTTGATATTGTTCTTTGGACTCCCGTGTTGGAGAGTGATCAGGTGAAGTATAAGGGGTGCGAAAGATCGAATGCAAAGAAGGAGAGCATTCCCTTGAGAGAGCCTCGAATCAGAGGTTGAATTGCAAATCTCACGATACTGCGGAAATCAGGGAAGGAAGGATGGAAAACAGGTCTTTTGGAACTTGCAGTTTTCGATTGAAAAGTTAGTCATGCGAAAACTTATGCTAAAAGCCTGAGAGCTATTTTGCACTGTTGCGCAGTAGACAGATCAAGTGAAGAAAAAACTGAGAGAAAGTCCTGTGGCTGCTCGATTTGCTTCTTGCTCTGGTTCTAAAAGTGTCTCCAACGTATTTATTCTGTTACGTTTTGCCGCCATGTTTGGCCGCACGCCAAAGAAGAGTAACAGCACGAGATTCTACGAGGCTTTAGGTATCTCCGGGACTGCAACGCAGGAGGAGCTCAAGAAAGCTTACAGGAAGGCAGCCATCAAAAATCACCCTGACAAAGGAGGTGACCCGGAGAAGGTCTGCTGGCTCTATATCGTGCACCTTTCTAGCAATTGTTGTGAAGTAAGCAGAACTTTTAGGAATCAATAGATCTTCTGTATGCATCCTCATTCCTGAATACTTGCACAGCGTTATATCTTGTGATGCCTGTAAAGGAGAATGGTAGGCATGCAAAGACGTGACTCTGTACATTGTAATGCACAGCTATTTGCTTCCTCTTTATATTTTGCAGTCTGGATAGTATTCAAATTATGCTGTGGACCCTTTTGCAACCAATGATTTTTTTTGAACAATGCCTTATGCTGTGATATTCCTGAAACCATTCTCCAAATTTGTCAAAATAGATTTGCAATCCATTCCACTGCCTACATTTTAACGATGGTGAGGATATAACAACTGCACTTTAAAATCTCTTTGCAATTGCTGGTTTGCTATCACCTTTGTATCTTGTCAATTTGATTAATGTCAAGCTAAGACATTATGTCATTTTGACAGTAGTTGACCTTAGCAAATGCTGTCTTGATGCAGTTCAAAGAAATCTCTCAGGCTTATGAAGTATTGAGTGACCCTGAGAAACGAGAAGTGTATGATCAGTATGGAGAAGATGCTCTCAAGGAGGGAATGGGTGGAGGGGGTGCCACCCACAATCCATTTGACATTTTTGAATCATTCTTTGCAAGTGGTGGTGGTTCACCTTTTGGAGGTACACAATACTCTCTTGCAATTTCTTCTGTTGTCTTCTGAGTCTAATTTCATTTGAAAAAAGATAGATCTTAGAAAGTCCAACTATGTAGCTCTTGTGCAGGAGCAGAGTACTGCACACTGATGTTGCACATTTTACCTTTGCAGGTGGAGGTGGCAGAGGGGGCCGCAAGCAGAGAAGGGGAGAGGATGTTGTCCATCCCTTAAAGGCTTCACTCGAAGACTTGTACAATGGAACATCAAAGAAGTTGTCTTTAGCAAGGAATGTGCTGTGTTCAAAGTGCAAGGGGTGAGTGAGGCTTCACTCATCTGATTGTAACGGCCATTTCTGATTTTCTGGCTCTAACCACATTTGCCAATTTGCAGCGTCACTCTCTTTGGCTGGTTCAATTGTCACATGACTGGGACTTTATCAGGATTTTTTTACCATTGAATGCCTCTCTTTGAGCTGAGCACTACTTCATCACCTGAAGTGTCTAAATTCTTGCAGCAAGGGATCAAAGACTGGGGCATCTGGCCGCTGTTCTGGATGTCAAGGTTCTGGCATGAAAGTTTCAATTCGTCAGCTTGGTCCAAACATGATACAGCAAATGCAACATGTTTGCCCTGATTGTAAAGGATCAGGTTTGTATCCATTATGCCTGTTTAATTCTCCTCTTCCACAAATGTATTTTTTGACTTTTCTTAGTTGATGATCCCCCTCAATGGATCTCACAGTAAACTCAATGATTTTGCTCTCATCACTTCTACAGGAGAGATAATTAGTGAAAAAGACAAATGTGGACAGTGCAAGGGGCAAAAGGTTGTCCAAGACAAGAAGCTGTTGGAAGTTCATGTGGAGAAGGGAATGCAACATGCACAGAAGATCACCTTCCCAGGAGAAGCTGATGAGGCGGTAACACATCACTTTTGTCCATTGTCTTGAATTCATCCAGTATGTTCCCTCCTGAAGAGTTTGGTTAGTTTTCACATACCCTAGGAGGATATTTGGTGCTGGGTATTACACATAGCAGTATGTACTTTGAAACTGTTTCTTCTGTTGGTTTTGGATTTCCTTGGTTTAACTCCCTAATCTACAATGGTGACTGTGTAACTGCAGCCAGACACACAAACAGGTGATATAATATTTGTTCTGCAACAGAAGGAGCATCCAAAGTTCAAGAGGAAAGGTGATGATTTGTTTGTGGAGCACATTTTGACTCTGACTGAAGCATTGTGCGGTGTCCGCTTCTCCCTGTCACATTTGGATGGTAGACAGCTTCTCATCAAGACAGGCCCTGGGGAGATAATTAAGCCAGGTTTGCATTACACTTCGTCATCCCTGGAGTTTTGGTTCACCTGTTGCAAGAGTAGATACTCCCTTGGACTAGCCATTGAGTTGCTAGCTAGTAGGGGGTTGGCAAATGATAGCTTTACCACTCAAAATGGCACATCACTTTTTGATCACACAGATTCTCAAGGCATTGGTGGACAGCCAGTCAATCTTTTGTAATACCTGTTAGTCTGCTGAGTGGAGATATTGGCCCAATAACTGACCTTTTGAATTGCAAGACCAATGACAACCAGATTTAACTTCTCAGAATCCAGTTGGAGAATGAGAAATTCTTCCTTGCTAAAGTCCCAGGATTTTGCAGGTTCAGAAGATGTGACCTTGAGCGGTGAGAAGCAGAAGTATTCCAGCTTGGGAGTTTCTGGCCACAACATGTCATTACTATTCCTTCATTGCAATACTCTAAGTTAAGGATTGTTGGTTCATTTCTTTTAAAGACAGCTCTGAAGTTTTGTGTCTTCTGCTTGTTCAGGTCAGTACAAAGCCATCAACGATGAAGGTATGCCACACTATCAGCGTCCATTCATGAAGGGTAGGTTATACATCCACTTTTCTGTTGATTTTCCAGATCCTGGGTCACTCACTTCTGACCAATACAAAGCCATTGAAGATATCCTCCCTCGAAGAACAACAATCGAAATGACAGCAATGGAGTTGGATGAGTGTGAGGAGACTACTTTGGTAGATGTCAACATTGATGATGAGATGCAAAGGAAGCAACAACAGCAGCAAGAAGCTTATGAGGAGGATGAAGAAACTACTGGACCTCGTGCCCAGTGTGCTCAACAGTAGCTACCGGTCACAAAATCCTCAAGCATTCCACGAGTTATTCAATTCTGTACTCTTTCTACCCCATCTAACCGCCAATTGAGGTTAAGAAATTTCCGTAATGCAGAAACATGACAGATTCATAACTTAACAAGGAAAAAGAATTGCTAATGGTTCTCACCTAGGCCCTGTGGTAGTAAAATCCATTCAAGTTCTCAACATCAAACATAGCAGTCTTGGAATTGACTACTGTTCACAAAAAAGCCAAATGGTAACAATTGTCCAAAAGCAAACTTCACCATCTTCAATAACATGTCTATACCCAGAAGCAAGCAATGATTTCCTTTGTATGTCCCTCCCTGCTGCAATGGCTTCAATGGTATTTAGATATTGTTGAAGGTGGTATCATAGTTAAAATTGTTTTGTTGCCACTTTTTGCATGTTTACATTCTAGTAGCAAAATGTCCTTGAAGAAAAAACTTCACAAAATCCAGAAGTCACTCTTCTCTTCGCAAACAAGATCCAAGAATACTGTGATGTGAGCAACACCCTGATTTGAAAACAAACTGTCAATTGAATGCAAATGTTGAAACACCAGTGGGTCAGTATTCCACTTCTTTCCAGTTGGTATTTCTATTCCACAAAAGATCAACGTTCACCACCAGTAACTATGTAACATTATACCAAAGCCTACAAATAATAGAAAATAATACATTTTTTTTAGGTCATTGAAATGGGCAAAATATGCATGAATAGTTAAATGGTCCTATACACTTTCAAGTCAGAACCATATTATTTGGTCAATTTGAACTCAGACTAAATAAGTGAAAGCAAGTAATTTCAATATATGCTCCTGGTTGCTTGCAACTTCGACTTGATAATAATCATTGATCAAATAATCATCACCTCCTTCAAATTCATTCAATAGATCAAATAATGTTGAAGCTCAGGGAAACCAAGATTATTGCAACCACTTCATTTTGAAATTTCATCTTCTGCAAACCAATTCACTTCCTTTGGGACCAAAAAATCCACATGCTCATGCAAATACTTCATCTTGAAATTTTCATTGTGTGCAAATCAGTTACAATTCCCTTGTGACCAAATGTTCTCCACACTCTACTATTATTGGGTGCATTGTTCATGTGGCTTCATAAGCTTCCTCCTATTGTTGTTTCCTTCTCATCTCATTTTGAATGTTGACATCAAGAGAAGTAAACTCATGTAATATGTACCTAAATATATACATATTGTACAAAAGGATGCAATACAAGAATGGATGAATGTGACATTGATCCATTTGGATGTCATCCATCCGTTCATCAATATCATGCATCCATGGAAAAGTCATGGATGAGTTATATCCAACCAAAGGAATGCAAAGAAGATGAATGCATGAACATGAAAAAATTAGGAAAAATTATAACAAAAGGAATCATTGTTTTTCCGAGAATTGTGATCCATTTAGTGTCACATCTATCCATCTTGATTGAACCTTGAAAAACCTTTTCACAAACTAAATTGCTAACATAAAAAAAAGTTTGGGGCAATGATGCATTACTAGATATTCTATAAGCATAATCTTTATTCATGGATGGATATAAGATGAATTGCTAGAATTAAAAAAGGGACCAGAACAAAAAAAAATTCATACTTCCTCCCTCCCCTCTAAATTGTTGTAGAAAAGCACATAATTAAAGGCATATGATTGCAAACAACCTTATCTTAAATTCAATATTTTATATTTTTTGAAATAATGCCTTTGAAAAGACCCAACATGTTTCGAAAACACATATATTATATTGGTAGCATTGCCCCTACGGTGGAACTTTTTTTTAAAGTTGAAATTAAGATTTATGTTCAATTGGACATCATTAATATATCAAAGCTTTCTTCTTTCCACATATCCAAAATATGTTATGTTTCCATTTTGATAAGATGTCCTTTGGCTTTATCCTTTGTTAAGGTTGTAGAATGATTGCAATGTAATAAGTTATTGTGTACTATAGGTCTACTATGGTAATTACAATGTAGCTATCATGTGAGTATGAACTATGAGCTTGCAATGAACATGAACAATAAGCATGTGAACTTCATTATTGTGAGCACAACAATATCTTTTTGGAATATTCTTACCACAAATACAAAAATATTTTGTTTACATGACAAAATATTTCCATCTACATCAATGGAATATTTTAGTTGCAGAAACAATATTATCATGATTTAGTTGCAACTCTAAGTTGGGAAATGAGTGAAAATTTAAAACTCCCCACAAGACATGCCATGTCATAATACACAATACAAGTGTAGTTTTATCAAGACTAAAATGCTTGGAATTATCCATCCTCGACATAAGCATTGCTATATTGATCTCTAAAGAAACCCTAAACTATGAATAGTTTTTTTGTTAACCATTAGGGGCTTTTTCAATCCTAAATGTGCTTAGAGGTATTGAAAGATGAAGGCTTGTTGGTAAATACAAAATTCCTAATCTTATATTTTGATCTAAATCTAGATTGAAACATATCAGAAAATTAATACTAATAAATTATGTTCATTCAAATCAACTCATATCTAGTTTCAAAGTTAAAATCCAATAATGAAAGTACAAAAAAATCATCAAAACAACAAATCTGGCTATGGAATTGAAGTTTTTCCAAAAAACAAAGTGTTCTTGTTTCATATTTCATCAAAACTCCATGTTTTACAATTCCACCTTCTCTTCCTCTTCTCAAAAGATATTCATTAAAGAAAAAATAGTCTTGTGTTTTATTCAAATTCAAACGGTGACAAAAACTATGTAATATAACTAGTAATTCTTAAAATAGTAACTAGGTAAGTAGAAATATAGTAACTAACCATTACCATGTGTAATTACTCCCCTAACATTACCCCACCCATACTTTGAATAATGTCCCGAAATTTTGGAGCAAAATATGTTTAAAAAGCTAAATTTGATGTTATTTATGATCTTATGAATTAGAAATTTGGTGTTGATCTTGCTATACTACAATTTGAACTATTTATACTATAGTCTGATTTGTCTATGACTGTTGTACTTCAGATTGAACCAATGTCTGATTCTCTAGTGTATATAAAATTTGTTGTTGCTCTTCTTATGCCTTTGTTGACAATTGTGTAGTTGGCTGAAAACGTGTTGTTGTTTGCACCTTTGACTACAAGTTTGATGTCACTTGTAATTCACTATGACTACAAATATGATGTAATCTAAGTCTACTGCTATTGTTGTAGCTCTGATGCAACTTGTAGCTATTTGTTGTGATTATAGATTTAATGTAATTTGAGTTTGTTCCTATTATTACAGATTTAATGTAATATAAGTTTGCTCATGTTATTACAACTTTGATGTAAGTTCAACCTAATCCTTGTGGACCTCTTGAGTTTTATGTTCTTCAGTTTGTATCTCCTCCCCTATTTCTGTGATTATAGATGCATGCTCCTAAGAACTAACCTCATGTAAAACAAATTTTATTGATATTAGAGTATGTTTTAATACACATGTCATACTACTAGCCTCCTTTTGAGGGCTATCCTTCCCTCCTCTAAGGTCTTTAGGGTCCTCCTATTTTGTTCTTATATGTGATGGTCATACACCATTAGTATTTCCTTTGTCTTCTTCCCATCTAAGGTTTTTGGTTCTAGAAAAATGACTAAAGGTTCATATTGAAATGATGGTATGACCATTTCCATCTAAAATATCCTATGCATGTATAACTTTTCATTTCTCTCATACCTTCTACAAACCTTTCCACCAGAAATCTACACCTTTTCCTCCATTGATAATGCCTTGAGTTTTACCTTAAACAAAGTATGTTGCTTCTTGAATTCATTATTTCCACTCAAAACACTGTCATAATTGAACGGCTTGACTCCCTAGGCCTCCTTTAGAAGTTTCTATAACTTTTCATTAAAAGCCATGTGCCTTTGCAAATTTTTGTCCATTTTTGCCTATCTTTGGTCAAATTACCTTTGTATCTCATTCTTGACTTGATATACATTACTAATGTTTGCTTTGAGCTCCTCTAACTCCTTCTACTACTTCAAGAGAATTTTTTCCATATTCATGTAATCTCTTTGAAGTTTATTATACTCCACATTCAAAGCATCTTTCTTTGTCTTCAACTTCCAATAATTGGCATTTATTTGTTTCATAATTTCTTGTAAAAAATCCTTTCTACTATGATGTTTTCTAGATCCTTGTTGTGCTTCTCCATGTTATTAATCTTTTGTCGAATTTTTTGTAGTTCTACTAATACCTCATTATTCTCATTCTTCCTAACTTGTAACTTTGCTTCGAATTTCTACCCTTTCTTGAAAGCCCCCCTACAAATCATAAATAAATTTATCCTTCTCCTCTATAACCTATTTATTACTAATTTTCATATTAGAAAATCTAATTAGAATATTGGTCATTTGTACACTATACTATGTTGCCTGTTGAAACATACTAGCAGTTATCTTATGTTCATCCAAGTTTGCTTCTAACCCTTGCATAAACCCTAGTGTATGAAACCTAGGAATTTGTCTTCTTGAATTTATACTTGAAGAACCTAAACTTCTATGTACAATCCAAATTTCTCCAAACATATTTGTTCATGTTGCAAAACTTGGTCTTGAAAGTAGCATACCTTCATTATTATATGGTATTGGAACAAATTGTTGTACTTCTAGTGGATCTAGGTTTAGGTCATGTATCTACTCTTTTCCTATATGTTGGGCTTCTGATTTTGGCTCCTTCTTGGGCCATCTTTGGTGTTTTCACCCATCTAATCTTTGCATTTGCTTGGGGGAGATATGTGGTCTTGGATTAGACTTAGGAGATATTAAATTATCCTCTTGTTTTTAATGTTGTTATTGTTATTTCCTCATGAATTTTGTTGCTTGTTGAGGATTTAAATTGCCCCTCATTGTAGTATCCTTTTGTCTTCTCTACCTCTTCAATAGAATTTCCTCATCATCATCATTAGAATGGGACATCAAAATTGTTATTTTGGTTGTCCTTGTCTTTGGCTCTTTATCTTTTTTAGGAGAAAAATGTGCAAGGTTTAGAGCTCTTTTGTTTTTTATAAACCTCTCATTCAAAGTTTCCTTCCTCCTTTTGTATTCTTATGCTTGCTATATTTGCTTCTTATCCTATGGTTCTGCTCCTTGAAATGGAAATCATTTTTGAAACAAAACTTCTAAGATAACAACATAATGGCATACATCCTTTTTTGGCTTTCTTTTGGTTGTTCCCTTGTGAGGCATTCTTGCACACCTTCAACATGAAGATATGCACTCACAAAACCCGCTTGGAAGTGGAACTATTATGTAGTTGTAGTCTAACAAGTAAAGTGGTTCAATGTAATGCAATGAAGTTCATTAAGAATCTAATGCATTGTGTCCACTTGGAAGATACAAGACATTGTGGGAAAATCGTAACTCACCATGATAGAATGTGAAGGGGCATTATGTTGATGTTCATTCAATGTCACACTTGATGGTTGAACCCCTCTTCTTCCATTCGTCATAACATCTACATACAACCTCCTAATCTAACATGCATTGGATTTTTGAAAAGTTAATCTAAAAGGAACCATGTTACAAAATCTTATAAGTTTTTATTTTTTTGATCAAGAGTTAAGCCTTGGGACTAAGAATCACTTTGCTTAGATTGAGGGAAAAAAAATAGACAATTCAACCCCCTCTACTTATAGCAAGTGTAGCTCCCTTACAACCAAACCAATGATGCTGAAATTTGGAGAGAACCTTCTACACCTCCTAAACAAGAACTGTTTTAAGTTTGACACAAATCTAACAGTGTATTTGGGAAGAACAACTATTTGAAATAAAACTCCAGAGGCTTTGTCATGGAAATCCTTCCATGAACTCCACTACAACACCTTTCGCTTCCGGCAAGTGTAGCTCCCTTACAACCAAACCGATGATGCTGAAATTTGGAGAGAACCTTCTACACCTCCTAAACAAGAACTATTTTAAGTTTGACACAAATCCAACAGTGGATTTGGGAGGAACAACTATTTGAAATAAAACTCCAGAGGCTTTGTCATGGAAATCCTTCCATGTTTAATTCATGCACACATCTCTCTCATGAACAACACCTTTCCACACATAAAAACTATATTTTTTTTTCCACACATTCCTTCTCTTCTTTTTTCCTTTCCCCAACCCAAGAGACTCCCCTCTTGTTCCTTGGTAAGCCTCCATGACCTTTCCTTGAACTTGTTCCCCTTGCCCAATGGAAGCTTCGAAATCTTCCCCTCCAATCAATGGCCTCCTCATCCTTCAAGAACCAACAAAAATTGAGAATGATTTGCCCTCCAATTGATTTTAGGATGAGAATTCTTGGGCCCAATGAAACACAAAAAAATATTCCATCCTCCAATCAAATAACATGACAATCCTCATGATTAATGGGATTGGAGGACTCATCCTTTCCCTTATCTTAGATATCTTGATGAGGTTCTTGAGCTTGATCTTTATCCTTTCTGTTCGTTGACCCTCACATCCTACTTCTTCATCCTAATTATTTTTGAGTTTTTAATTAACTAAATCAATTCAATGGTTGAAGTAACATCCCCACATACCATTTACTCTTTTGATATCCCTTACTTATTTTTAAAAAAAAATTCCATGCACTAATTAACTATGTAATACACAGTAAATTGGAATTAAAATTTGCATAACAAAAACCCCCACATACTTCTAGATCCACCGTCGAAATTAAGGTTCAATGAATCCATTAGATCTAGGATGTTCGAGTTTTCATGAGGTTCCGCCGTCACTCCCACACCTTACACCTACCTTAATTTGTTAAATAAAAAACCCTCGACCTCTTCTAAACACAAGTACCACATTGTTTTTGCTACCATTTTAGTTTTTATTGATGTAGGTGAGAATTTAATCATGGTGGATGATGTCGCTACGCCCTCGAATCCTCTAGTTCCACTAGTAGAAAAGGAAGAGCTTGAAGAAGCACTACTTGATGTGAATGTTTCTCAACGTTCGCGTGAAAAAGAACCGTCCAG
>Ga0209208_10003414_pt1 | contig 22733 bp, 17 predicted proteins | sample S1TSphfallax_3_FD_187694 | JGI IMG/M metagenome (GOLD analysis project Ga0209208, IMG submission 187694) | Host-associated microbial communities from peat moss isolated from Minnesota, USA - S1T2_Fd - Sphagnum fallax MG (SPAdes) (version 2) | ecosystem: Host-associated > Plants > Peat moss >...
GGGTGTGCATATAATTATTGAACAAATGGGAAAAATTAATAATAAAAAAGGCGAATTTAATTTTAATTCTTGAAAAATGGTTGACCGTGAGATTGAATTAAAAATGTTATAGACATCCACTTGTAGCACCATCCAATTTGGGTGTAAATTTAACATCATTAGAACACCATGAACCACTATTTTACACCCATCACGAGTCACTACACCAAATTGATGTGGATTAAAATGCTTTGCAAAAATATCCTTAAATTGAATGGCTATTGTGTAGGTAACTAGGTGATAGGTCACCTCACCAAATGCAATGGGACGTATGCTTCTAAACTATTTTTTCAACTTAGGAGTTGAGATGCAAAAAAAAAATTGGGATATTGAAAGTGGAACATGACCTTGAGTAATGTGCCCACATACCTCAAAAAGAAGTTGAAACCACTCGTAGATACATTTGGAACAAAACAATTTCATAAAAGTTCATACACCGTATTCGAAGGACCATTGAAAGAAAAATGTGGTGAATGAACCAAAGTAAAGTTAAATGCATTTTGATTTAAAGTAACTTCTATTTTAGGATGAAAATCATCAATGAAAAGGGGGAGATCAACTTTAGCAAGTGGATGGAGCAGGTGATTGACTCCCATGGTTTCGTTAAATGGGGTTGCAGGTGTGCTCAAAATTAGTGCACATAATGTTTGAATGTATTCCCCTACATGAGCAAGGGCCTATGAGCAACGTAATCGTGTTGATGGCGGTGGGGTAGGATCTAAATTTGACTGTAAACATCTACAAGAAGTTAAAGTGAATCCTCTAATTGTGTGCTCCTTTTATAATGTTTCCCAGTCACCACTTATGTATCAATGTAAGCAAACACAAGTCTCAAGGTGGCCATTCTCACCACCCCATGGAAGAAATGACAAACACCAAGAAATGAATAACAACAAAAATGCCAAGTTGCAATATAAAAGAAATCAAATGTTAATCAAAATAAAAGGATATGCAATGCGTGTTAAACATCAACTCAAAGATCATATGGTTGACTGGGTAAGATTTTGAAGGATATTGCAAATTGACTTGTAACCTATAACTTCAAGGTTGATTTGTAATCATAACCAAACTTGGGACATGTTAGGTTTTAAGAATCAAGCTTGCACCCAAATTTGAAACACTAGCCTTTTTTAAAAGCCAAGACCTAGCATTGTCCTTGCCATTTTACAAAGACTATTGTCAAGGTATTTTTACATTTTGACTTTTGGGGTTATGAGCTTGTAGCATGTTGCCTCTTTGAAATTTCATCCTCATCATTGAACTTTTTTCTTTTAGCCTCCTTTGGATTGATCTTTCTACTTTCCACTTTCTTTAAGATTTTCAAGATCCCCCCCCCACCCCAGCCAACCTTTTTTTAATTACACACATACACGTAAGTCTTCAAATGTAGGATGATCATCATACTCTTCTTGATGTGGTGACACATGTAAAGATCGATACTTATCCCTTCCAGCTTGGATTATGGGATACTCATGCGATGAAACCTAAGGTTGTCTGATCGCATGTTTTGCCTTTTGAGAGTCTAATAATGTAATCTTATCCTCAAATGTAATCTTCTTTGCTGGACCAACTACATAAGCAAGAATTTCTCTAATTTTTAGTATATGTTTTTTCGGATGTTATGTGAGCACGTTTTCATTCATGTGCATGTCCAACAACAAGGGCATGATTATTAGTTCATCTTAACACCCTTTCATTTTGTTTGTCTTCTGCCCATGTTTTTACAACACTTTTATTTGTTTCAATATATCGCATCCTATAGTTGCACATCTTTCATGATGTTAATCTGATCATGTCATCGATGATTTGGGTATCCATTTGTTATATTACTAGTTCAGGAGAGAATGCATTGCAGCCCGTGATACGTTTCAAAATACCGTTAGAGCTATCACATCAAAGAGTGGAGTTCATGTACAAAGAGAGGTTTATCACCTTTTCCCTTCCCACACGTGGAGACGAGTGAATATTGTCATCACCATAAACAATTTTCAAACATTGTCATTGTTGATTCGATTTGTACAAATTTGGTGCAATGTGCTTTGATGATGATAGTGCATGCAACAACTATTACCGCTCAAGACAAAACATGATCCTACACAAGGTGAATGCCAAGAAATGATTTCATTCCCCTTGCCATAGAGACCTCTTCTATACATGCAAGTATAGCTCACCATCAGCATATCTCCTTGGTACCTTCGATGCTTATATCTTATTATCGGCAATGAGTGTCGATAGCCCTACAATATGCACAAGTCATTGCGATTTTTCAACAGGCTACCATGTTTAATCAAAGTTTTTCATCTTTTCCACCCATAGCTAGTGCACTTCCATCACTAGTTGATTTGTGGTAGAAGATGGCCTTTTGAGCATTACGTCTTCCACTTCATTACTATTGTTTTGATTGTCTTGGTTTTCCTTTAGTGCACATTTCCTTTGACATGCCTTGTACTTTTTGTGGATGGATATAGGGTCACACACACTTCATATGTTGTTTTGTGTTTATAATACAATTAACATTTTTATTTTTTGAATGCCTGATTTTTTCAATTTAATCAATAACCCAAACCAGAGCATGTATTACCTATCCTTCAAAAAATGGGAACTGCTGTAATCTGGGATTGTCATGTTTTACAGAAAACAACCAGAACCTCAATTGGAAGTTTTTGCATATTTAAAAATTTGTTCAGCACCCAAAAAAATCCAACCTGAGACCACAAGTTCTCTTGAAAATAGACAATCATCCAATGCTGGTAACCATCAGGATGTTAAACAACCCCCTAGGAACTTGGCGGGTGTCAATCCAATGCCTTGTGTGACACCTGCATGGTTTTGTCACAGGGTTTAAATGATGTCAATGTCATAAATCAAATAAATTAGAGTGCCATAGCACACTGGCAGATGGAACTAGGTTAAGATATTAGTGGATACCTGGCCTGTCTCTTGAAGGGTTGTGAGTTGAAAATTAGTGAGCAATTAAAGGACATGTAGGACAATTTTTTTGCAGGACATACAAGACAAGAGATGTGATATCTGGGATCATGAAATGTGCAACCATGCAGGACACCACGCACTGACACCCTCGCAAAGTTTGCCATCCTACGTTATCAATTCTGTAAGATGTAAAGACATACGATGGCCTCCAAACATCAGAGGGGTGTTCCAGGGTTGATCCAAATTAATGCAAAAGGTACATATTGTTTGCATCTTTGCTATGAATTTCTTTTGTTCAAGAGTAGTGTCCCTGACCAGTGGAACCAGGAGACCAACACCAATCACACCTAGCAAAACAAACCTACAAGAGTGTACTCAGTTACAACATTAAAACCCTGGATGCATATGAAGAACCATGCAACTCACACCAGGTGGAACTGTTCTACACAATGTCTTTCTCTTGGTATATTCGTCACTTGCTACAAGTGTTGCTACTTGTGTTTTTCCTTCACTTGTTATAAGTATTGCTACTCACGTTGGCAGTCCTTGCTTTTGCAATTGTTGTGGTTCTTGACTTTTACTATCATGATCATAATTTTGGTGTGCGAGATGGGCAATAAAATGTTTTTTTCAAATGACTACAAGACTTCCAAGTTGGATTCATGTTGAAAAACAGATTGAGATATGGATTGAATGTAAGTGAGTGTCAACACACTCACACATTAAATGAAAATGTGTGAGAGTCAGCAGAAGGCATTCCCAAAACTCCAAAATTCAACTCTCATATTGAAAATAAAAAGTTGCAAGATGTCCCAAAACTTGAATCATGGTTTCCAAAATTAGATATTTTTTAGATCATTGAAAAGGTGTGATGTGATGGGTCACATTGCAATGCTATCTATTCTTAAGAACAGGAGTGATTTTATGCTTACTTATAGGTTTACACCTACTTATAGGCATAATATTTCTCCCATTTTCAAGGGGTAGGTTTAAGCACCCTTATGAACTTTAGACATAACTTAGGTTCATGATAACATGAACCGTAAAGATTTATGATAACCTTTGCCTTGTGCTTCATGATGGGGTGGGGGGCATTCCCAATTTGTGGGGACAATCTCCTTAGCTATCACCTTGTCCTAGACCCCTTATTTTGGCAATGCCCCCACATGGGGCTTTTACCAGCATGAACTACTTTGTATCCCAAGGTTGCATATCTCAAGTTTAAAAACATTTTAAAAACGAGTGAATCATTCATTCAAAGGAATATGATTTTATTATGGTTCTTATATAATTTGAAGAAGAAAAGGGAGCCATTCAAATGCATGAAGGTGAGTAATTGTCCATGTGGTTTTGTCATAATGATAAAGCTAACTCTTTCTAGATGTTGAAAGGAATATATATTTTGAAATTCTTCCTAAATGTTTGAAAATGCGTTTTGCTTTTCACCATAAACATAAAAGACAATATGCTACAATTGCTTTACAAAAATATGGTTCCTACATCCTATCAAAGCATTAGAAAAGGAGGGTGCAGCTGCTGGTGGTCTCTTAGCGAATGTAAGATCATAATTGTCTACTTTGAGTGCTGATCAAGGGTGCCAGGAAATGAATGAATGAATGAATGAATAGCTTTGAGAAAGCTGAATCTTTTCTCATAAGACGTTGACTTAGTTATGTATAACGTAGTTTGAGCACATTGACTTTGGTGTTTTGTCTCTTGCTCTTGGAATGAATGCATGGAATGAAATCAGTTGTCGTTGAATCATCACGATGACTCAAGTGTCACCATTGAATGGGTCTGTGCGCTCTTGTGTGATTTGAAAAAAATCTGCACTAGGCAATCTGCAAGACTTGGGGCACTTGTTCTGGGATTACAATCCCCAGATCTGATCTTGGCATTGCGAAAAGAGGTTGGTAAGGCCCTAGGTCAAGGGCCTTCACGACGTAAAGCACTTAAACTAATAACAAAAGAGGCGCTACGAAATCGGGAGAGATACCTCCCAAAAGTTGAGATACGTACCAAAAAACAAAACGCCCTCCAACAAAACGGAAGGCATTGACGTTGACTGGACGTCAGATTCCGCTTTAGGAGGTGCCCTCCAACTACACTAGCTAAATTTCAGGAGTGCTTTACGTCAGCAGCAGAGTCGGAGCTAACACCCATGAGACATTGTGTTATACCCAAATGCTGGACGAATGATCAAAGACGACGACGTAAAACGTGGAACCAGTTGAATCCAAGCCGCCGAGGTCACGAGTTGTCTTCCGGTCTCGTCTATGTTTGTAGGATTGTAGATTCTGCACGTCTGTGGTGACTATCTAAGGCGGAATTTTTTGGGTAATTCCAACTTTCAAGGAGCCCTGGAGCAGTGGAAGTTGATATAATTTTGTCTTTGCCTTGGTGAGATTTCCATTGACAGGAGGAGGCTCAGGGTATATATCTGTTTGTCATGGCGCTTTTTCGGGCCAGCAAGTGTTTCCGGCTTTTAACAAGCGTTCAGAGTATAGAAAACTATTGCTGTTCTTGTTGAAAGAGTTTCCAATTCCTCTCTCGAATGTGTTTAGGCGCTAGTGTTGAATTTGGGATCCCGGCTCCTTCAGCCTGATGATTCTCGACAGTGAGGATTTGAATGTGCACGACGTTCTCTACTGTGTATTTTCCCCCTCTTTCTCTAATTTCAGCTGGTTTTTCTTTGAGAAGCTCATTGCTGTTGCAGACTGAGAAGGATCACAGAGTAACAGATTATGCGACGGCAAGTATCCTGAGCAAGGCCATATGGCTGTGGATGGATCCCTTCTCAATGCCGGCACAAAGCAACCACTAGAAGCAGCTGATGTTCCTCTTCTTGGTGCCAGTGATCTGACCTTAACTGTGTACAGAAAACTGCAATCGAAGTGGTTGCAACAGGAAGAATCGTCTCGCAGTCTGGGATGAGAAGTTTCGGAAGAAGCTAGAGGATTTGAGGAGTGTTGAAAAAAGTTGTGTTTCAATTTTCATGTACATCACAGGATGGAATGTATCCTCACTCTGGTTGGCATCCACTGCTGCTTCATAGCAACATTCATACTCTACATCTCTTTGAATGGTCAACTCATTGAGCCCGGAAAGGCATTCACAGCTGTAGCCACATTTAGCATCCTACAGGAGCCAATTCGTGTGTTTCCAGAGGCTCTCATGGCCATTACACAGGCTTTGGTGTCAGTTCAGAGATTGAAAAAATTCATGCAGAGTGATGAGCTGCAAGATGATGCAGTTGAGCAACAAGTTTATCTACCTGGACTTGAAGCAGAAACGGTTGCTGCAGTGTGTGTGGAGGATGGTTGCTTCAAATGGGAATTGGATTTGGAGCTGCCAGCCTTGAATCATATTAACATCAAGATAGAAAAAGGCTCTTTTGTGGGCATTGTGGGCATGGTGGGGTCAGGAAAATTCACCATTCCAGCATCTCTTCTTGGAGAAGTTCCAAGGATCACAGGAAGGGTATGGAGTCTTGAGCTCCTCTTATGAACTTGAACCTGCATGGTCTAGTGCCATCTTATATGATTCATGATGTGTTTTCCTGCTCTTTAGATCTGCATCCTTTTGTCTTTTGAGGAGAGCATCTCTGGTGGCAGATATAGATGACACATTTTTCTAGCTCATTTGAATTGGATTTTCCAATTCAGGGTGCAAGTAAGTGGCAGCATTGCATTTGTTGCTCAATCCGCATTGATTTAGAATGGTATGATTGAACAGGACAACATTCTTTTTGGCAAGCCAATAGATTGCCAGAAATATCAGGAGACTTTAAGAGTTTTCTGCTTAATGGTAGATCTGTGTCAAATGGAATCTGGTGACCAAACAGAAATCAGAGAGAGAGGTATCAATCTTAGTGGTGGTCAGAAGCAGTGAATCCAGTTAGCCAGGGCTGTTTCCCAAAATGCAGATATTACCTCCTTGATGATGTTTTCAGTGCTGTGGATGCACACACAGGCTCACAGCTGTTTCAAGCAAGTAGTTGAAATTGTTCACTAGCAAGCTTCAGAAACCAACTTTCTTAAAAGCTTCTGGAGTTGTAAAATGTTTCCTGTGATAATTCTCAATGTTTCTTGAAGGCAGGACCATGACAATATCAATTGCATCTCCCTTCTCTTTGTGTGTTATAGTTTACCTCATGGAATAGGTTTCAGTGAATATGGTAGTGATTGGAAACTAATTTTGTTATGTGCAGGAATATGTGATGGGGGCATTGAAGGGAAAGACAATTTTGTTAGTTACCTATCAGCTGGACTTTCTGCATGGAGTAAACAACATTCTGGTATGCAACAGTATGGTCATTTTGTTGGGCTGGTTTTCAGATGTGTCCACATGTTGGCACAGGTACATAGATTAGATTTCACAGTACATCATCTGTCCATGACAATGTGTTGTTAAATGCTCAAACTGACTAGCAAGGGGTAGGTGTATGACAGGTGCTTCAGGATGGAGAGATAGCAGTCAGGGAAGTATGATGAGCTCCTGAGTGTGTATATGGACTTTATGGCCCTTGTGGATGCCCATAATGAAGCAATAGACATGGCTGCAGTGACTGGCAGTTGAGAAAGGATACGATTGTGAAAAGCAGTCCAAGTTTGCAGGATCATCAGTAGAGAGAACATCAAGTCAAAGTGCAAGCACGACCAGAAAGAAGGATCCATTGAAGCTGATTGATGAAGAAGAGAGTGCAAAGGGATGGGTGAGTCCAAAGGTCTACTGGGTGTATATCACACAAGTGTATGGGGTTGCATTAGTTGTGTTGCTTGTTCTTATCCAGTGAATTTTGCAAATACATAAAATATCCAATGATTATTGGCTGGTATATGAGACATCTGAGACCAGAACCAGCTTCGATGCCTCCTTCCTTGTCACAGTCTATTTGTTGCTTTCTATTGGCAGCTATTCACTTTGTTGCACTGGATAATAGTAATTTTTGTTGGAATACAAACTGCACAAAGCTATTACCTCAAGATGTTGTGAAGGATTCTCCAGGGACGTATGTCCTTTGACACAACCCTGACTGGACACATTATAACCAGGGTGAGTGAGTGGAGATTAAGTATGCATCATTTGATCACAATGTGCTAATCCTGCTGGATTTATGCAGATTCTTACAACCATCACCTTACTCCCCTCGTTGTAAAAGGTCCCTTGTCATTCACTGTGCTTTGATGAGAGTGTTTTATGCAGGATTGAACTGTCTAGTGAACTATAAACAAAACTCTCAGATGTTGCAAATTGACTTAGTGTTCTTGCTCTTATAATGATCAGTCACTGATGGATCAGAGTGCATTGGACTTCCAATTGCCAGTGTTTCTTGGGATTGTCCTGGACTTGGCTTTTTGAATAGTGGGAATTTTGCTAGTAACCTCTCAGATTGCCTGGCCGGTCATTATTGTGATTTTTCCATTGTTCTCCATATATGTCAACTATCAGGTGTGTTCCATTCAATTGATCATGTCTTTGATCCACACATAAACAAATGATTTGTTCTCTCAGTTCTCTATTTGATGGTATCACCACACCCATCAAGAGATGGATACAATTGCATAGTGCATCTGATGTTCAAGAGTTGAGAAATATCCTAACAACAGGACAATCAGATCTTATAGTTCTATATGTGTGGGCATGTCTACCTTGAAATGTTCTGCACAGCATTCCCTCTATTTGGATTTACCCTAATCCTTCTGCAATTTTGGAATTTGAAGTGGCTTATAATTATCTCAAACACTGAGCACCAAATGTTCAGGTGATACCTGAGAAGAAGGGCAGGTGGGAAAAGTAGTGGAAGCAGCCCATCATGCAAAGAGAGGATGATGATTAACAGTCCAATCTTTTTGAATGGAAATGTGAAAAGTTTCAGCAATTATTTTGGTCTCTGCAGCAATACTACATGGCATCTTCATGAGAGCTGACAATGCTAGACTCCCATCACAAAAGCACCAATCATCCACCATTTCTCTGAGACCATGGCTGGCATCATGACCATGTGTGCCTTCTCTAGGCAAGAGCAGTTTGCAAATGTATTATTAACAACTCACACCTATTTAACACTGGGTTTCTTTTTTCTCTGTCTGCAAACCTAATGTTTGCATTGAACTCTTCCAAGTAATGTACTTTTTGTACTGTCATTGAAACTTTGCAGTTCATCATAATTTCCATGTAATGCTTGATCGTGTGGATGCAAATGCTTGCATGGGTTTTCATAATAGTGGAGCTCATGAATGGTTCAGCTTTCACTCAGAGATGATTGGTGCCACTGTGCTCTGTTCATCAGCATTTTTTTTAGTCATTCTTCTGGAGAATATCATCAAACCTGGTTATCTTCAAATTACCTTGGTACAACTTGTAACTATGAACTTCCTTTACATAGAAATTCCCTTTGCTGTTAGGCAGGAAGAAAAATTCAAACCAAGGTACCAGTTTCAGCTTTGCTGACAGGTTTTCTGTTGTTTTCATTGCAGAGCTTTTGAGTCTGTCTTTGACATATGGGCTGGCTTTGAATATAACCCTCTCTGTTATGGTCTTTCTTGCTTGCCAAGTAGAGAACTTGATGGTATCTGCAGAGTGAATTGGACAGTATTCAGACATTCAAATCGAGGCACCACTTGTGGTGCCAAATTGTCAGCCCTCCCACAATTGGCCCACTTCTGGCACTGTTGAATTCTGCAATTTGGAGGTACAGTCTTCTTAGAGAAGTTTCAAATGGTTGGATCTTTTTGGGAACAGCAGTTGCTTTTATTTGGCTCCAGGTGTGGTGTTGTTAGCTCAATCTTTTTTCTTATTAGGCTATTTAATTCAGATGATTTCTTACCCCACTTCCATCATGCTGTTCTTATACTACATTTGCATAATTGAGCTGACCACAATTTTTAGTCTCCTCTAGATCTGGTTCAAGTGCATCTTTGAAGTCAGCAATTGACTTGCATCACCATGTACACAGCTTACAGCTAAGATGATTCTGTCTCTTTGTGCAGTTTTGCTATCAACCAAATGCACCACTAGTCCTGAAAGGTATCACCTTACTAATTCAGGGTGGAGAGAAGGTGGGTGTTGTAGGACAGACTGGCAGTGGGAAATCAACCTTGATCCAAGCTCTGTTCAGGCTGGTTGAAGCAGACTAGGGTTCCATCCTCATTGATGGCATTGAAATTTCCAAACTAGGGTTGCTTGAGCTAAGGTCCTGCTTGAGTATAATACCACCAATTCTCTTAAATGGGACTGTCTGAAGTAATATTCATCCCTTGGGGCAGCATACTGATCATGAGATCTGGGAGGTGTGGTTTCCATGTCCTTTCACCATAACACTGATCTACTTTGGGAATGCAAATGCATTCAATATCACAGAAGTCCAGTTTTACTGAATGACATATTACAGTGTTTGTTGGAACAATGAATGTCCAAATAAGATTTGCAGACTACTATTGTCACATGGCATAATTTGGAGGAAAACTAACTACTGGAATGTAAACTAATGTTTGATGTGTAAGTCTGCATACAGCTCTTCAGAGAATGGACAGGTGAACTGCACCACCTGCAGTAAACCTTCCCTTACAGCATCATTAGAGCTGGAGAAGGTTCAAGAGTTGCTTCTTTTAAGCAGTTCATCATGCTGTTGTTGAAAAATATTGAATCACAGCTACTCTGCTGTCAGTTTCAATCTAGATTGAAAACCATGTGACAACTTGTTGAACTAAGGCACCTTCTTCTCATACTAGAATATCCGTTCCTGGATTTGTACTGTGCAGAGCTTAGAGAGGTGTCAACTGGCAGAAGCAGTTCTTGAAGCAGGGAAGAAGCTGGAATCACCAGATGCTCCTCTCTTGTTGCTAACTGTGCTAATTGTAGGTGTAGTCGCTAAAAGTCAAGCCAAATTAGCTGGATTCAAGGCTTGAATTCATAGACAGGCTTACTTATCTGCATGATGTCTTGGCTCAAAGCCTTATCATCAAAGTCATTGCTAGCAGATGTTGAAGTTCACAGCAACTTATTAAACTGACAATACTGGCAAAGTTAGCATCATCAAGCCAACAAAAATTGTATATGGATTGCTTTAGTATGAGGGGTGCTAATCAATGCAGTGGACAAGAATGGAGAATTGGAGTGTTGGACAATGGCAGCTATTCTGTCTTGGGCATGCACTGTTGAAGAAAAGTTGCATTTTAGTGCTGGATGAAGCAACAGCATCAGTGGATGCCCAGACTGATGCTGTGATACAAAGAACCATACATAAGGAGTTTTTGCACAGCATTGTCATTAGCAGAGCTCACCGCATCCCAACAGTGATGGATTCCAACAAGGTGCTGGTGCTTCATGCAGGCAAAGAAATTCCTTGCTCCATGAACTACCAAAAAATTCACCTCGCACTCTCTCTCTCTTACTCTGCCCACAGATTTTTGCAGCAGAAGACATGTTAGATTAGCTACAGTGATAACTGTGTTGAAGAATCACTAGTCTAAAACAATGTGCCTCTCTACCCACTTGCCATCTGTGCTTGTTGGTTTTTGTTTTTTGTTTGTTTTTCCTTCAGACTCCTTGGTTCTCTGGCTTGAAAAATCTTGAGTGCATCATCTTGCAGCATTGGTGAAGGAGTTTGATAGTCCGGCAAGATTGTTGGAGAAACAAACATTGTTTGCTGCTCTTGTACATGAATACACAGCACGATCTGTCACAGCCTGCTGACATGGTGCTGATGTGGTAGTCCTTTTTGTACTTCCCATAACTACTGTCCTTGATAAGTGGCAGTCCTGTCATACTTTGTGCAGCTGATATTCTTTGATATGCTGCTGATGTGACAGTCTTGTTGTACTTCATGCAACTGATACCATTCATATGGTGCTGATGTAGCACTTGTTTGGTACTTTCCACAACTGATACCATTGATATGGCACTGATGTGGTAGTCCCTTTGTACTCACTGCAACTAATACCCTTGACTTGTTTGATCCCAGGAAAGAAGATTGTGATAACAAAAGCAGAGGATTTGATGGTCAGCTCAGATGCACATCATAAGTAATCTACAAACTCCATACTTATTAATATTCTTTGTTATTAACAAATAGAATTCCAAAATTTCAACGTCCCATCCAATCTACATGTTTATTAATATACGTTGAAAAAACTTCTCTTGAATCTTCTTCACTTTTGCTTCGTATGCTCCAAAATGAGCCCTAAAATGACAAAGTTCATTCATGGAATTTGGAAGGTCATAAGGCTTTATGTACATTATATAGGTCTTTTTTGAGACCTTTTCAAATCAAAGGCCATAACTTATTATTGTTATTAAAAACCTTCACTTTCACAATTTCTGATTCCATCAAGTGAATACTCATGTGAAGTGGGTGCATGCTAAATTTCAAATATTTCTGAAATATTCTATCCATAGCCACCACCTAGGTCGCATTCCACCCATGTGTTTATTGAAGGGCTGGCCACTTAGATGGCAACACATTGCTAACCTTTTTGTCAAATGCATTGGCCCAACCATCTCAAATGGATTGGGAATATAACATAATCATATCCACACACCATCTGATTGACATATTATACTGGCTAACACCTTGGGAATTCATATATGATAGCACAACATGTCTTAATTTTGTAAAATCCATTTGGACTGAAGGGAGAATAGGCACATAGGTCCTCACATGTACCATCCCAAGTGCTTATATCACTGATGCTACAAATGGAGGCAATGTGTGTTGTGCAAAGCACCATTCTATATATGCTTATATAAGATGCTCAGGCTACAATGTTGTGGCCTAATACAATGGGAGTACAGTTTGGAATGACCTTGTATGGAGTTCGGGAATGGCACCACCCTGATACATCAAGAATGTATGTTAATTTGCAAACTAGCCCAAATACTGATCAATTTGAGATATGGTGGGCAGAGCCATTTGTCATTTTGTCTTCTGCTCGATCCAAGCTCAAAACCCTGAAGTTGCTATATCTGTATTTCCTCCTCTAGAAGGATTGCAAAGGATTTTAGGAACTTGGAAGATATTTGTTTTTGTACGTCCCTTACAGTCACAGCAACTATCAGTAAGTCATCATCATCTCCCCCATTTATACTCATGTATGACGGATGCAATAGAAGATAAGAAGGTTTTGAGCAGGTTTTCCTCTAGGTTAGAATTTGGTGCTTGGTCACTATGTGGGAAAAGGAATCAGGGTTGGTGGGGATGATGGAAGAGAGTTGATGAGAATTGGCAATTCCATACTTGACTAAACTATTTGGTTGTCAGTCAATGGTGTGGAGCTTGAGAACTGCAACACAGCATAGTATGGATGGGTTCAATACAGCTTCTTGTGGGTCTCTGCTAGCTACTGGACCTCATCCTGTGGTGGTCTGTCAGCTTGATCACAATGAAACTCGTACCACATCTGCAGACCTCTCCAAGGTTCCCTTGTTTCTTATCTCTAGGTTTTTGTGTATGAAATTTCATGCTTTATGGTTCATGGAGCATTCATTTGTCTGAGTCCTTTGTCAGCAATTGTGTATGGAGCAGAGTGTTGGCTGCTGATTTCTGCAATGTCAAGAATATCTGAATGGACCAGTCAATCCTCTATATGAAGATGATGCAGATTTTCACTTGTGCTTGAGGGGTTTATGGTATCCGAGCCTTTCTTTATGTAGTACTTCACACTCGGTGCATTGGCATTACAGGCAATCAGTCAATTACTGGATTTGACCAGCTCTGAAATACAACTGAGAATCTAGAGCAGACTTTCATGAAGGGAAGATACTCCTTCTGGGCATTGGGTTATAAGACTCTTGGTTGCCTATATGTTTGTATACATACAAAACATGCCATTGGCCAAAAGCAAGCCAATCTTAGAGCTTCCTCTCTGAGGTTAAGAGCCAACAACAGGATGCCATTGCAGAATCCTGCTTGAAAGCTAATTTGAGGGCTTCAGCTGAGAGAGCTTCAAATGAGATTGCCAGGATTTGTCTTTCTCATTTTGGATGCGTGGGGCTGTCGAATGTATGTTTGTTAATTTAAGACGTTTCCTCAACTTGGTTGCAAGAGTCCTTAATAGTAGTGGTACAGTGCAGAGGACCTTGACTTCTTGGAGTCTCAAATGAGCTTTTTGTGATGGAAGGTACTTGATCCACAGTCAATTGGACTCAAGTATGGTGCAAAGAAAAGGCTCTTGGATGAGGAGAATCTAAACCCCGTAGATTGCACGAGATTTGCGGATTGGCCAGGGCCCTTCGTGAATCTAAACCCCGTAGATTCCACTAGATTTTGGTCTCGCGTTTCGATGTTTATGACAAGATTTAGGTCTACCGACCATCAATTGTACATGTAGCAGGAAATTTATGGAACACACTCTTTGAATTTGCAAGTGCCGCCTCCGCTGCCGCTGGGCGAGGCAAGTTTTGTACATCACAAACTATCTGAAGCCACTGCGGTCGGAGATGCAGCGTACCCTGCTGCAACCGTGGACGCTGTGGCTCTCTCGCACTCACAAAATACTCACTACGTTGGCGCGCACACGCTTTATCCTACTTCGCTAATTTTCCATCGCGGAAGATTTTAAGTGATCCTCACAAACAGTGACAATATACTTGCAATTGCGAGGAGTTTTTCTCTATTGTCGTCTTCTCCAGTGTGTAGTCCTTGGACTTCGCGCACGTGAGCTGCCCATTGACCTAACCGTCGACGATTTCTCTCTAATCGGAGAATATTCTTGCCAATGGCTGCAACAGCTGTGAGCTTTCTGTAGATCATGACAATAAGTGAAATGGCCAACTTGTTGCTGCAAATGGTTGCAGATTTAAGGATCCAACAACTCTTGCTGTACTGATTTAGGTGTTATTACTCGTACAAGTACGGCTAAATTCACAGGCATGTGGATCCTTTAGTTTTGCATAGGTTTGTACATCCCATTTGGGTTCCCATGGTAATGGGAAGTGTGGAAGATTTTACCAGTACTATTGACCATCACTTCAAGGATTTGTGGAAGCTTTGTATAGTGATGCCAGTTGGGATGTATTACTAACTCTCTGAAAGTCTCTGTGAAATTGCATCAAGAAATCTGATCAATCAGTGCAAACTCCAGATTGCTGAATATTGGGATTCAATCATAGATTTCAACAAAAATAGTCAACAAAAGACAAGATCACTGCATGTGTATTGATCAAAGTCAGCTACAAAAAGAGTAATCTCGTGTCCTTTGATTAGCAAGATGCATCGTACAAATTTGACAGTAACCTCCATGAGACAAGGAGAACTGCTCAAGTTGATTTGCTTGTGAAAGCAGAATGAGTATCTAAACTGTAAGTCAAAGTTCCATTTCAATTTCTGATGAGGAGTCAGTTACTGCAACTCTTCCAGAACTGGCATTAAATGTCATATCCTCACAACATCTTTGAAGATTCATGGGTGCCTGTCTGCAGCAATGGCAAAACTGTGCAGGAGATGAGCATGGCGCTCCTTCCCCACTCATGACTTCCATCACAAACCTAATTGCTCTCAATATCAGCTGCTTTGCAGCTGAGATTGCCCAAAAACTTGCTCCACCTTTTGATAACAGATCATCCATCTGTCAAAGACACTTTCTTAGTAATTTGCTGAATCGAAAACTCTGCTACAGATGCAATTCTTGCATACCATCTCAATATCTTTGTATTGGCTGTTGAACCGAGCTTCAAATCTTAGCCAACTTGTGACAAGGAGATGGTCTAGAGAGAGAAAATCTGTCTTTCCCTCATCCCTTCTAGAAATTTCAGTGTACTCATCATGACTTTGCTCCCCAGCTACTCTAAAGAGTTTTTAGAGTTTACCGATAATTTTGATGTGTACCTTTTGAAATGAGCATTGACCTGTTTCTGCATGTTGGTGTTGATGCAAGGATTGTCCCAACCATAGCACCAACCTATTAGCGTTTTACAGAGAAAAAAATCAAGCTTTGGTTGATGTATGAGGCTGGGTGCACATGTGGTGTAGGACATAATTTGCTCCAGGAAAACCACTGTTGTCAGCTGGGAGAGGCCAAGATCTGATTTCTCTGAAAGATGTTTTGGCCTGGAGCAAGGATAGCATGTGGATCAAATGTTTGTTTTAGCTCAAGAAAGTTCTGCCACTGACTTCCAAAATGCTGCTCCCATTGTGCTGGATTATTGTATGTTGGAAAATACTGCTTACAGCTGATGTCATGGCACATGCTAAGAATCTTGGAATTGTCATCCATCTGACTCTTGAGGCTGGGGCCTGATGAAGGGAGAGCATTTCGAAGGAAAGCAACAAGGTAGAACATGCTTTCCTCTGGAATGACGGCAGAGGCTTGGTTGTCCCATCTGCAAGGAAAGTTACTGTTACTATCAAACAGAAAGCAGAAGAATCTGCAAGGTTGGAATACTAAAAGTTGTGTCCTGAGAAAAAAGTGAAGTAGAGGATGAGATATTTGCAACAAATTCTTCATAAAAACATACTTGTCTCTGTTGACAGGATAGACGACGATTGGCCCACTGAAGTCTTGATTGATGAGCTGCTTGAACACTTTAGTATTGAATTCCAAAATGGAAGAGCGTGGTATGAAGAGATTAAGCCAGGGGTGTGGCACATCCCATAATCCATGTGAGGATAAGGACAGCTCCACATCATGTATCCGGTTTAAGAACTGGAAGTAGGAAACATCTGTAGTGAATCTGAGAGACTGGATGTAGTTTAAGGGTGCGAGCATCTTCTCCACTTTCTGCACGGATTTCCCACAGCGCCGTAAGTGCACATGCAGTTAAGGTTGGTAGGAAGGCTAGTAATTCCAAGGTGTTGGCAGGTGTTCTCGTTTTCCAAGTTTTTTCTGAGCAAAATCCTTTGAGAGAAGGCCAGACGCAGGAAGATGATTCGCACCTGTTCCATGGCATGAATGTCGATGGAGTCGAAACCTTTGGTGAGCTCAATGTAATACATCACAGATCCAGCATCCTCGGGGATCATGCTGCGGTTGAGTTGTTCAGGTGCAAAAGGGACAGACTTCCAGCCATTGAAAGGATTGTCGTTGTTGATGATCACGAAGCCTTCAACGTAATCAAAGGTTTCAGTCGTACTCGGTTGCGATATGAGCATCTCCTGGTCCCTTGTGAAAGATTGGAAATCCGTATAGATGGCACGAATCCACCTGACCTGGCATGCCAAACAACCGGCAAATGAGTCCATCGCGAAGTCGAATGTCCCTCGAAGTTTCAAGGTCGTCAGTAGTTGCCATGAACAATTTCGTACACCTGCGAAATCACTTCGCAACGCTAACTTCTCCATTCCTACAAGCTCTTCACAGGAAGGAGGACGAAATTCACTTACCTGTTGTGGGGCACTCTCTAAGACAATACGAGCATTAGTGATGATGCCGAACTGCCCCAATCCGCCCAGCACTGCAAAGAATAATTCAGGTTGCTTGCTTGGAGAACAGATTACCAGCTCGCCTTTTCCTGGTTTCAAGAAAACAACATATAAAATGCTGAGAATTTTCACTTGACTAAAGTTCAGAGATGGTCACAGTGCTCCGGATTGACAGGAATAATTTTGCTTTGGTGGAGAACAACTTGTCGCAAACGAACCTGTGACAACTTCAAGCTGCAACACGTTGTTGATCTGAGGGCCATATCGAAATGTTTGGCCACTGATGCCGGCGTTGGAAAGGGTCCCGCCGACGCTGAGATAGAGATAGTCGGTCCAGGACCTCGGAGTCAACCCTTCCTTCAGTGTAGCCTTGAGCACATCGATCCAAAGCTCGCCTCCGGCTGCATCCACGAAGGGCCCTGGGCAATCCGCATCTCCCTCGGGCATCACCTTGATCCCGCGCATTGTCGACATCTCGATCACGATTCCCTCCGGGGCCTACAAACAGATCACACAAATATTCATCAGAAAAATGATACTCGTTTTTTACCCTTTGCATGCGCACGGTAGCTGAAATCTGCGAGCCGCAATGCAATCGCCCTCGAGAGCTACCTGTGCCTGCCCATTAATTGAGTGACCTCGACCCTTGGCAGCAACAGTGAGATTCGACGTTGACAATCCCGCAGTCCGGACAAGTGACACAATATCGTCCACAGATTCGGGGTAGAGAACTCCCGCTGGAGATAACCTTTTGATTCTTCCCCAGTCTCGAGCAGCATCCGCAGTGTCGGAGAAGGAGAGACGGCTTCGCAAATGCAGCGAGTGCAACGTGCTACACTGAGTCGACGACAGACGACATGTATTGAGAACAGTAGCATCAGAGTCGCCGCTCTGTCGTCCCCCCCATCTCGCTACTAGAAACATCAAAACCAAGGTGCAGCTAGCGGCGTTGAAAACGAAAGTACACTCCATATTGCAGGTAAAGCTCGACTGATTGTTCCTGAACCCTTGCGAAATCTTAAGTAGACAACCCAAAGGATCAGACTTCGCTCACTCACTCGCACTCAAGTGCTCAACACCATGAAAAATGCCAGACAGTCAATCATTTTGATGATTTTGGCTCCGAAGTTGCTGCAGAAGAAGAGACGTTCACCTCTGGGAATCACTGTGGAGCAAACAGCTGTAGTATTCGAAGGCCATTATCTTACATGCGCATTCACCGTAGAGCATGTAGGCGATTCCGATCGGAAACACGACTGGACGGTCAGGAGCAACAAAATTTGTGGATTATTCTCAGGAATGTCTGCTATTCCCCTTTCCAATCTCTGAAGATGCTGCAGATGAAGAGATGGTCTCCTGTTGGAATCACACTAGACCAAAAGCAGGTAGAGTATTTGAAGGTCGTTATCTTACATACACATCGACCGTAGAGCATGCAGAGATTCCAGCCAGAAACCCGACTGGGACGGTCAGATGCAACAAGTTTGGGGGTATTCTCAGGGCTATCTCCTGCTCCTCTCTTCCACCCTCCCACCCCACCTCCTACGCCTCCTGGTGTTTCTGACATCGTATTTTGCTACTGGCTCCACCTGATCTTTGTCCGTTATTGCACGATCTGGAGTTTCAGGCCAAGTATTCAGCGAACGTAATTACGCATCTTCTACTCTCAGATACTCAATGGAACGCTTCACTGGCAAACTAATCCCTCTCTACAGGCTTGATGATACTTACATGCTTTCTCTCCTCTTCTTTACTAGTACTTTCCATCAGGTATTCCAGCTGCTTCTTCTTCAATCTCAACGCTTTTTTTGCTTTGTTAGATTCAAAGGTAGTTAGTTACATACATTGTATCATAACGGACATTGGATTTATAGATATTTGTGGAAACTGAAACATACAGTGAACAGTGCAGCAAGTTTGTTATCCTTTTGATTGGAAACGGGTATCTTACAGCGAATTTGTCATGTAGTAGTAGTAGTTTAACGGGGTTGATTCTTCGGTCATTCAGTTGGGTGGGCATGGACCTTCTCACCACTAGGAAACAAATCTGTACAGGGAATCAAGAGAATCGGAGTTGTTACAGCAACATGTACCATTTGGTTTGTCGTTTTTCTCCGCACCACCCCCCAACGCCCAACCACACCAACTGCTGCCGTTGTTCGCGCCTCCCTACTCTCGAACTTGCAAGTTCTACCGGCTACGCCCGCTGTTTTCCACAGACGCCCGGGCCACCACTATGAACACGTGCCCCCGACACAGTTGATGGACGGAAAGGGAGTATTTTGAACCCGCAAATTCCCAACAACACCACCACCTACTGAAATTGTTTCACTCGTGCGCAATTGTGGCATCGCATTCTGCCTCCGCCACGCGGATGAACCATGAAATCATCTTCGCCCTTGATCTAATTACAGAGGTTAAAGAGTTGGGGACTGTGGGCATGCATTGGAGCTCCAAGCCCAGCTTTTCAATATTTTTAGGGGAATTCAAATTCTTATTCACCAGGGGAACCTGTTGCACTGCTTGTCTGAAAAAGATTTGGAACAAATTTCTCATCACTCTTGAAACTCAGGAATATAGGGTTTGGTTCCTGCCTACTGGAAGAAAGACATTCCGCAGTAGAGAGATAAACCAAACTTACGGTTGTGTGCGCTCCTGGCGTGAATCGAACAACTGAATTTCTTTTCCCTCCTGAATTGAGGATGATTTTGAGATCTTGATAAATGTCAATTCTGTTTCTGTGTGTGTGACATCGAAAAATTTACTTACGTTAGGTATTAGAGCTTAGAGATGATCATACTTATGATTCTGCTGCAATTTCCAAGCACAAGAATCAAGGAAGAAAATGCGGTAGCAACTTTCTTATAACAAAGCATAGATTCATTTGTTGATTTCATGCACATGCTACAAAGCAAGCATTCTTATTATCACAAGCAAGAGAGACCATCTATTTAGTTATCCAGAAACATTGCTTCAACATCATATTGAAGGACCCAATTGGATAAAGATTGAAACCTAATAATAATTGTTCATCCACAATTCTGAACTGGAATGTTTCCCCACATAAAGATTGCACTCAAGGAAAAGGGTATTGGATGTCTTGTAATGCTTCATGTCTATCCTGTTTATGAACAGCAAGAGTATTGAGTACTAACTTGAAATCGCAAAATTTTGCTGCAAAAGTATATGACTCATAGGCTATAATAGAGTTACCGGTGTTTGGCGGTTAATTATATTGCAATATGTTATCTTCTCTTGTATTTGCAGCACACCAGTTTGCCCTAAACCATCAATTCTTGAAGGTTCACGTCAAGCTCTGGACTACTTCTGCTATTGAAAATAATGAGGTGAGTAATGAGATCAGCTGCTGTGTAGCACCCAAACATTGGGATTGACAGGCGTCAATTTTCATCTCATGGAACTTTGTCCTCCATGTATAGTTATGGTACAATAGAAGCTGGAAAGTACTATAGTGCTCATGTTCTTCACCTGGAGTAGAAAATATAAGGTGTGCTGTGATGCTATCCCTGCTTTGTTCCAACAGTTTGAAGCCTTTTGCATGGAGGATTATCAGCACAACACAGGATCTTAAACCTCAATATATCGTTGCCTCCTGGAGTTCTCAAACTTAAGCATGCCCCTGGACAAGATCTCCACCTCTTAGCCACAGAGTAGGTCATCCAAAGTACCCAACTCAGTTTCTGTGTACAGCTCTACATGTAACAGAGGAGAGATTATTTGAGGTGCAACTCCCACATTATGTAGATTTGCTGACAGTCTTCGAGAGTATCTCTAGCAATGGATAACTACTAACATGATTGAACGTAATGACTTCGCATGTACCCTCTGTCACTTGCTCAACAGAGTAAAGCTTCTAATCAATAATACTGATGAAAGCAAAACAGGAAAGAGTAACCACATAATAAAGACAGAAATAGTAACCTCTTCACTCTTACACACAAAGTTTTTTCCCTGCTCAAATGAATAGATTTGCCTCCCCTCATGAACCAGGGATTTTTTTGTGTTCAGCCAAGGCTTTCATCTCACCTTAGGCAAAGAAGAAGAGAGAATTATACTTGCTTTCCAGTACTAAAGGTCAGTAGGCTTGCCTGGAAATTTGAACATTTGTATTTTTCTGCTGTGTAAAGTCCTTTTTGTCTCTTGGCGCTTCTCATTGGCAAACTAATGCTGCTATTTATGCTGCAGTGATCAGGAACATTTGGATGTTTTCAAGGGCGTAATTTTGTCATGTTCTCTGAAAGTGGTTGCTCTACTGTATCGTGAGATGTTTTGCCTTTTTTACTCATGAAGATTGGGATAGTGGCCCAGGCCTGATTCTCCATTTTCAACCTCTCCTATTAATTAGATGAGGTGCCTCCCAAGTTCAATTTTTTTTTTGGCAATGAGCCAATTTGATTATCCCATCATTCAAAAGACTGAAACTATGAAAGCTCCCCAAAATTGAAGGTTCTACAATAAACCCTCTTTATAATCACACCCATTTTAGTCACATTCTTGTTTGTCTTACACATTTTTTTTGGTAACCATCCAATTTAGTTAAAAACATCATTTTTTAGTTCACTATCACGCTCGTTAGTTGCATAAAATATTTGCAAAGCTTTCTTTGTAAATGTGATTATAATGGGAGAAATTTAAGACAAATATTAAGGTTTTATAAATTGTAGTTCCATTTGACAATGTTAGTGTGCCTTTGTGTTCAACTTGTGCAAATTAACAAAAATGAATTCAATTGAAGAAAAAAAAATTAACAACTTTTTAGTGCAGACAACCAAAAGATATGTGAAGTTGTCAAGAAAATAAAAAAAATTAATTAAAAAATCCAGTTAACAAAATACACAAGCTAATAGTTAAGAGCTCATACTCAAAGTAAATCGTCACATTAAAATAAGTTAGAATCACAACTTTTTCTGAGTCTAATAATGCATAGTAGAACTTAGAATAACCCATGTTAAAAATTTAAACAATTGACACCTTTATTCTAGTATAAAAGGGTTGTTTTGTAAGGTTTTATTTGGTCTATAATCACAATCTTGTAAAGGTTTATATGAAATGTGACTGTACACATATAAGTTACAATTCATTAGTGTCAAAAAAATTTGATCACCAAAGACATGATTATAAAGGGGGTTTATTGTATTTTGAAGTATAGAGTTCCTCCCCTTTGGCCCACATAATATATGTGAAAAGAGAACAACATTTGCCAAAGCATATGGGATAAAAGTGAGGTGCTATGAAGAACATGTTGAGGAACATATGGGAAACCTAACGGGAACTTAAAAGAGAACACATTGAGAACCAGGGAAAAATGAAAAAAAAATCCCCTCCCTCCCCCCCCCCCCCACCCCCAAACTTAAAAGGAAGAAAAGAAAGGCACCTTGAGTGC
>Ga0209208_10003415_pt1 | contig 22732 bp, 9 predicted proteins | sample S1TSphfallax_3_FD_187694 | JGI IMG/M metagenome (GOLD analysis project Ga0209208, IMG submission 187694) | Host-associated microbial communities from peat moss isolated from Minnesota, USA - S1T2_Fd - Sphagnum fallax MG (SPAdes) (version 2) | ecosystem: Host-associated > Plants > Peat moss >...
AGGGCAAGTACCCATGATTTTGATTTCAAGGCTAGAGAGGATCTTGGTATGGGGTTTTGAAATTTTGACCTTCATAGTTATATATATATCTAGCCTAATATTCATGTCAAATATCCTAATCAAATCTAGATGTGGTTAATTTAATCATCTTAATTTCAAAAAATGGTGAACATGCCTAACAATCACAAATACTTTGTTTTTTCCCCATTTTTTCCATTGTTTGTAGCTAATCATATAATTTCATCAACATCAATGTAGAGAAACAAAATTGGTCAACAATGACATAAATTTTTTTGAGATATTTCAAAAAAATAAATTGTTTCAAATAATAATACCCAAAAATTGAAATGGAAATCATTAAAAAATAAAAAAATTTGTGAATATTATTTGTCTATGACACAGATACATGCCCTATAAATGGTATTGATACGAAGAACACTAGTAACTAACTTTGGCCTCCACATCTAAGAATTGGAGTTCTAATGGAACATTACAATTTTTTTTGTGTATGGGTGCTCAGAGTAAGCAAGTGAAAACCTTTTTGTGGTTGTGATCAAATTTTACACACATAGCAAATTACATTTTACAAATCTGCCATGCCATTTTGTCATTGATTGATACATAAAATCACATAGCTTTTGCCCATCCAATAAAAGATAAATTCAACCACTATTGTTCTTATGTTCACAAAATTAATTTTCTAAGACCTTGATTGCATTTTTCACATTTAAAATGTTTTAAGTTCATGTATCAAACCTATTTCTTTCAACATGCTTCTCGATGTCCAATAAACCCCCAAAATGTGCATAATCAGGGTCCAAACGTGTTTGGGCCTTAGCCATATTTTTCTGGAAAAATATGAATCAGGCTAAAGGTAGATAATGAAAAAAGCAATGTAATGATATTTAAAAGCTTACATTTAAAACCTTGGCTGATTTAACATCTTCCCAATCACCTTGTTGTGGGCATAAACACACTAAAGCCCCAAATATTACTTTTGGTAAAAAGTGACTAACCTTTAATATCCTTTCACCCTTGTTGGAGTCCATGGTATTGAGAACTTTGGTGGGAATCCAAAGTTTTTCTTTTCAAAATTTGTGATTTCGCTGAGGTGGTGATCATCCATAAGCCAATTTAGCCAAATTTGGCTATAAACAAAACATGAAAAGAAAAATTCAAACATCCGCAAATGTATTTGGCTACCTCTTGAACCATGTATGGAAATCTGGTGGTTTTTCTAGATCCCTACTTTGGTGAATTTTTGGTAAAAGAATCATTGAATTTGTGAACAGGATATTTCAAAAAAAAATTTGGCGACAATGCAAAATGTTGCACCCAAAAAAAGAAGGGCTGGATCAATATTGAATTCATGATGCCTTAATGTCACAGCAGTTTCTCTCATGCAAAGAATTTGACAACCTACTCCTACACTAGTAACTAAACCTTCTTGAGTGAGGCTTTAGGTGAACTAGCACCCACATTGGTACTATGCTAAAAATTCCAAAATCCATTTAAATTATTTCTAAATATTACAGATATCCCATGCTTACACTATATCAGGGTCCTTAAGTTCAAATATAATGTTTTTCCCATTTCCTTATTTAATATGCTTCTTGCGACTAGAGGGGGGTTCGGGAACTTGATGTTCCCCTTGTGGTTCGCCCTCTTGGGTGGTTCATTTGCCTTCTTGGGCATGAGTCCTTCCATTTTGTTCCTTGTTTTTCCCCTTTTTGGGTGCTTTGGTTCATACATGGTGGCAGGGTTTCATCATCATTTTTTGAGCTTAATACGGCCACTAAGAGGCCTCACTCAAAAAGGTAGAGGTACAACATGAGTGCTGGCTCACCCCCATCACTCACCTTTTAGTGACCATATTTAAACCAAGGAATGTTAAAATTTGCACTCAAGAAGCCCCCAATTCAATCTTAGGAGGTGATCTTTACCAGGGTTTGAACTTAGAAGCAACGGAAGAAATCCATGGTTTTTACCATGGTACCAGTGTAGGTGCTGGTTCACCAAAGGTGATAAACGACACCCCTATTTTGGAAGGGGAATTAATGACACCAACACTCATAACAAGGGGTGTGTCACACTATGGCCTTGGCATTTACATTAAAAAGTATCTTAAGGCAAAAGAAGAATTATGGAAGTTACTCAAATAATTCATCATCCAAAAATATAATCTTCCAAAAATCCTCTAAAAGAAACCAAAATCCTTCAAGAGAATTTATAACTCTATGAAATAACTAATCTCAAGTTTCAACACAAGCCAAAATATCATCTTTCAAAAATCCACATATAAAACAAATAGACCTATTATTATTATTATTATTATTATTACCTAGGGGCCTGTAAGAAATCCATTAAGCTACTATATACTCTATAATGAATCTAAACACAATAATATCCTTGCCTGGCCAATAAATGACTTAACTTTCATTAGTCTAGGCCTACAGATTGTGTAGTGAGACTTCAAGTGGTTTCTGCTTGTGTGAGTAGGGTCTTCTGCTATCTTCTTTCTCGTTTGGCTTTTTGATGAACTTGGCCTGTGTAGGGCCATTTGATATTCTTCTGGCTATTATTATTATTATTATAATTATTTCATTTCCTTTTTTTTCTCTTCTTCCTAGTTTTTAACCTTACCTTCCTTTGACCTCTACTACCTATTGACCTTGCTACCTACTAACCCACTAACCCTAACTTATTTAGTAACAAAATTGGTAGCACCTCCATCTTTGTCTTCTTCTTAATTTAATTAATTAATTAATTAATTTTTGGTCTCTTCTCTTCATTTTTTTCTTTTTCTCCTCCTCACTCTATCACCTCCTTAGCTTGATGCACCTTGCCCAAGCTCATAGGCAAACTTGTTTGTTTTATTTTGGTTGTTGTTCTTTGCTATAGAAGACAATGGTAAGTTGAGGCTTATCATCATCATCTTTTTTGTTTTTGTTCCAATAGACATCTTTGCTATTGAAGGAGCTTGAAGCTCCCCAACAATGGTGTCCTTTGGTCATCATCTATTTTTTTGAATTTGTTTTGGTTGGTGGTTATGGTTGGTTTGTTTTATAGGAAGAACACCATTGTGGGGGAAGTGCCATGGGGGGTTTGGGGGGTGGAGGGTGTGCCATCATCATGCGCATTATTAGCACCATCATTTACAACATGTAGATATCAAACTTTTTATTTTTTTATTTTTTTAAATTTATAAAATTTAACTTTGTTTTGGGGAAGGAAAAAGAAGATTGAAACTTTATTTTGATTTCACATAGTTGTTTGTAAATGAGATTGAAGCAATATATACATTGTATTATTAATGTCATTGTCTTGTACATGTTTAAATCCTCCATAATAAACTTCAATATCTTCTAACCTACTTATGAAAAAGTGTGTTTGCCAAGACTAGATTACCATGCAAATAATGTACAACTAATAATCAACTACCTACACAAATATCAAATATTCTTGTGCATAAGAATATTAGGTTGTTAAGTTCCATATAACTAAAATGAATTATTGATTATAAACTTTGATGATGTAGGTTTCAAGAGATTCAAGTTTGATAGACTTTTATGTAAAAACAATGAAGGTGAAGGTGAGTTTACACCTACATTTGAAAAACTTCAAAACCAATATACTCCAATTTTTCTTATATGACATGTTAACTTGAATTTAAATGGTTGTTTGTAAATGTATAACTTGTAATTTAATCATTGCATTGCTATGGTGTGTTGTTTATAATGCATTTCAATGATAAGTTAATGATGACACTATGTATGTTGTTAGTTAGTTGCATTGTAGTTGCAAACAACTCTTACTTAAATTAAAAATATGAACAATAAATTACTTAAAATTTTCATTGTTTCACATTTGGTAGTTATCAAAATATAGCCTAACTTTTGAATAGAAACAACATTATACACCAATAAATAAATTGATAGGATGTTTGATAGTAATTATTAGCTTAACATTAGAGACATTGATAAAGTACATATCATTGGAAGGGACCATGGACAACCAAAAATGTTCACATGAGTTGCATTTTCCAACCTTGAATATTAATACATACAATTGTATTATTGGAGCAAGATGTTTGTCATTATTTATGTAATGAACTTAATATGTAAAGTGTGTTTCATTGCAAAATTATCATTGTCAATTCTAATATGCACAAAATAATATTATCCATAAATGGACATTACTTGCAAAATAGTTTCATCAACCTTTTGATAAGTTGCAATATAATATTACACTAATTGAATTCAAGTTATAACATTTGCAAATGCCAATAGTTGGAAGATAGTTGCAATGGACACAAATAAATTTCACTCATCAATGGATGAATGAAAAATTGTACAATATCGTGTTCATCCATGGCATTTGCATGAGAATTTGACAACTAGTGGTAAAGTAGTTGTAAGTAGGTTGAAAAGGCACAACATGATATTACACATTGACATTCCATTCATCCATGTGCATTTGCATGCGAAACTAATGTGGAGATCTAGTTGCAAAGCAGTTGCATTTAGTTGCATGTATGTTTAGTAACATACAACATTGAATATGACCTTGGGTTGTTTGGTGCAACTATTGCAAAGTGTTTGACAACACTCATGGGATAAAAATGACATGAATTGTGATTGTTAACTACAACTCAAAAATTTAGTTACAAGACTAGTTGCAAAACCCATGTTTCTTTCATATTGTACATCTAGTGAATTAACAATGTGTCCATATTTTTTTGCCTAAACTAAGGATACAACTTTTTGGTGTTCCCAATTAGGTTTTTTAATGGGTTTCATTTCATTGGTAGAATCATTGGTCCCATTTGCTTTTCTTTTGCCCTTTGTTTTTTGATGGTGTGCCAAGTTGCACAAAATTGTTTCTATTGATTGCAAAAAATGCTTGTGCAATGCAATTTGATTGCAACAATTTGTAATTTTTAAATTTTTTTCCCCTCTAATAATGTTTTCGATTTGTTTTTTGAATTGCAAAAGAACATGGATGAATGGATAATACTTGGTAGTTGAAAAACATCACCATTTTTTTCATAAACATCATTAGTATCATATGCCTCCATATTGCATTTCTTTTCAGATTGTCACTAATGTGACACTTCTTTTGCAATTGTTCTTATTCTTGTGCATGGAAATGTCATGTTTTTTTTGTGAGCATGAATGTCGTTGTTCTTTTCCAAGATTGTTGCATGTGAGATTTTTGATGTTGTGAAAGTTTGAAAAGAATTGTTGTTGTTGTTGTGAGCTTCAAGTTGCATGTCCTCAAGTTGCACATGGTGGTAGGAGGTGGGGGTGCTAGTCACCATTGAATTCTTTGGCATTGAAGTTTGTAGATGTTAATTAATGTTAACTTTTCATGTTGAAATTTATTTTTTGGTTAAATTTGATGGTAACTACATTTTGTTGTTAGCTTAGACTTAACTTGGCATGCCATGTCTACATGTGCATAAGACACAAAATTACATAACGTTGGATGTTTGGACACAAAGTTAAATTTGACATTTTTGCCTTTGAGTTACCTTTGATTTACCTCTATGTGTGGCCCTATCTTTAGAGTCCAAATTATGTAATTTGATAGGATGATACAAATAGTTCTAACATGTGTTTATCAAATAATTTATTAATAAAAGAAATTATTTTGACAAATATATTATTCTTGAATATTATTCTTCACATATTTTTAAATATTTTAACAATTATTTTGAAATTTTTATATAATTAGGTGGAAGCTACCAAGTTAGTAGGGTATGTTGAATTATATGGGAGTTTCTTTTTAATAATTTCCCTTTTTTATGCAATTATTTGCTGTGAAGTAGAAAAATATGAGATGTTTTTAAAATTATAAAATTTGATGATTACTAGCACAACTTCAACACATATCAATCAAATAACTAATCAATTTTGAAGATTCCATGTGGTTGTAAATAGATTGTTCCTTAATATTCCAATATATATATATTTCCTTCACAATTTAAAAAAAAAAAAGTGCAACATTTATTCAAATAATATAAATAAGGCAAAACTATTCATCACCAAGATCACTACCTTATCACCAAACAATTATTTAGATCTTTGTCATTTGTGCTTCATTTTGAGTGATTTAAAATGTTATGGGAGTGCTATGTCAAGCTCTAAAAGTAATTTTTGAAGTGCAAATGAAAAGGAGAAATGAAAAAATAGCAAGAAGAAAAATAAGCTTTCCAACTTACAAAACATGTTTTTTTTCTTTTTTTTTCTATGTGGACCTCTCTTGCTTTCAAAGCTTATAACTTTTTTTTATTCCTTGTTCATTTTAAATGATTTAAAGTTCTCTAGGAGCCCCACCTTGAGTTCTACAAATTATGTTGGAACTCTAGCAGCAACATAGCAACATACAAGGAATGTTTTGGGTGTTTGAGAATCAGCTTTGTAGCGTTCTATGGTTTGCTTTTTTGAGTTTGTGACCCCCTCTATTTTGCGGGGTTGTAACTTTCTCAATTCTAATCTGTTTTTGACAATCTTTCATACACTAGATGCACCAATAGGAGGGTTTCAAGTTTTATTAAGACACCAAAAACAATGGAGCCCTCCCCTTGGATCCAGCCTGCCCTGAGCGCTTAAGTGTTTGCTCACCGGCCGTTCTACCCTAGTGCCAAAGCTGCCACCGTCCTACAGTAGGCACTTTCAAAATTCCAGAACTGGCCTTGGGTTTTAGCCCAGGACCTTTGTGTGAGTGGCATGTCATGGAGGTGGAACAAAAGACACTCAATTCTAAGTACTATGGAACAGGCTTTGTAGGGCTTATTCCACACTGGAATGTGTTAAACCCAGCAGGGCAAAATAGGATTCCATCAGATGGTGGGGTTGAATGGGGGACTTGTTCCAAAACATAACCCACATTCCACACTATTGAGTCATATCACAAGTTCTTTGAGTGGTTTTTTGATTCTGATTTTTTCCAAAGAACTGGAACCAGCAGTTCTCTCCAATTTTTTAAAAGAAAAAAAAAAAAAAACCAGAACCCAAGGTTCTTAACAAATGTTCAAATAACCGTTGAAGACTGGAAAAACTTGTTTAAAAGGACCGAGAATAAGACAACAAAACCGGTGACTTACTTGTACTACTATGCACGCAAGAGGGTAGCAAGAAAGCAAAGTGAACAAATTATTCGAGATCCCCAGAACAAGTCAAAAACATGTCATTTTGGCTCAGCAAAATGGTTTTCGGCCAGTCCATTTCTCACAGTTTCCCAAGGAAGGCTCCTCGTAAAAGGTACAGCAAAAGTTGTGCACCTGCTCGAGAAGAAGAGTTGTAATAAAATAGGATTTGATTTCTGCTTGCTCCCTATTTCTCATTGGTGAATCATTATGATTGGTCCAAGTGGTTTGCTATTAGTAGTCTCCCACCGATTTTCTGGTCCCAGTTTTTACCTTTTATATGTGGGGTTTCCAAAAAGGAAATAACTAAATTTGGATGTGAGAATTTTGTTTGCTGGGTCACATTCGGAGCACCCTCGTTGGGGATGCTTGTGAAAGATCTAGAAGTAGTAGAGTACAAACTTATATGTGATGTGTGTGGCCCTTGTATGGTTGACGGGTTCAGCTCAACTCAACCCACCATTTTGTAACAAAAATTGAGTAAAAAAGCAGCTCTTCTCTTTCTTCTTCAATTGTGTGTGTGTGTGTGTGTGTGTGTTTTTTTTAATGGAATTAAGTACATTTGTGATCAACCTGACTCTTCTTCCTTGCAACATTTTAGGTAGGAATGACATCAGCTGAGAAATTCAGGGTACATAGAAGACATTAAAATTATTAGAAAGGGTTGAACTTTTAGGACACACCAGGTGCACTTGCAGGTGGACAGAAAGTAGTTAACAAAAGTAGATATTTGGAAAGTCTCAATTTAGGTAAGGTTGAGTATATATGGTAACTTTGAAGGATGGATATGCAAAAGGAAGACTTGGAGAAGCAGAGTAGGGTGAGTGTGGAACCTATAAGTCAGGTGTATGTTAGAATTTGTTTCGAAAACTAATGGAAAGAATCCATTGCTTTTGAGTATGTTACATCTTTTGACACTTCAATGTTAAAGTTGATAAGATGGTATGGGTGAGGGTGTGAGATAGAGGCTTGTGGCAAACCCAAGAATTTTGTTAAGGCCACCTAAGTTCCTTCCACCTAACGTGTTGGGCAAAAGGCCTTGTCATTTGTCCACTATAGTGTTAGTGCTATTAATTAGTTGGGGGTGCCTCACAAGTCCAACTTTTTTTTTGCTTGCAATGAGTTAGTTTGATTGCCCTATCGCGCAAAAAAAAAAGGTTGAAACTATTGAGGCTCCCCCAAAATAGAAGATTCTATTGAAAGATGCAATGCCTCCTCCTTTGGCCCACCTATACAGGTGAGAAGGGGAGGGCTTTGGGCAATACATATGGGTTTGAAGCGAGGTGCTATTGGGAACACCCTTGGGGAACAACATTGGAAACTTAGGGAGCATATTGGGAACCCATTTGGGAACTTGAAGGGAACATGTTGGGAACAAAGGAAAAATGAAAAAACATCCTCACCCCACCCAAAACTAAAGAGAAAAAAAAATCAAGGCACCTTGAGTGCATGTTTGAGCCTACCCATTGGCTGCATGTATTTTTGGTTTCCAAAACTGTTGGTCACCATTTTTGGCATAGGCTAGGGTAAACTGGCCCATCACCAATTGCTTGCCAAATGACCAAACATTTTGGCAGGTCTTTTTCAATTCTTCTCCATTTTGAGTGATTTAAAATGTTATAGGAGCATTTTCTCAAGCTTTACAAATCATCTTGCAAATGCAAAGTCAAAGGACCAGCCAAAAAAGAGCATTAAAAAAACAAAAAAACGTTTTTTTTTCGAATTGTGTAAAACATGTTTTTTTTCATTTTTCTTCATTTTGATCCCTCCACTTTCAAACCTCATAACTTTTTCATTTCTTAATATTTTAAACAATTTAAAATGCTATAAGAGCACCACTTGAAGTTCTACAAATCATCTTGGAATTCAAATAGCAATAGAACAACATACAAAGAAATCTTTTGGGTGATTGGGAACTGGCCTATGTAATGTTCAATGGTTTGTTTTTTTAATTTTGTGAAGTACTCTCCTTTGGGGGGTTGTAACTTTCTCAATTCTTTTTTTTTCTTTTTTTGACAATTTTTAGGGCGATAGATGCACTAATACAAGAGGTTCAAGTTTTGTTTGGACACCAAAAAAACAACAGAGCTCACCCACCCCTTGGATCTAGTCTGCTCTGAGCACTTAAATGTTTGGTCACCAGTTGGTTCACCCTAATGGCAGGAGTAAAAATTGAATAAAGAAGAAAAAAAAAAAACTAGCGCCCATCATGACTCCATGCTGAGCCTTCCCATTGGCTTCATGAAATTTCTATTTCCAAAATTGTTCGTCACCATTTTTGGCTTGGGCTAATGGCTGGACATACGGTAGTGTGAACCAAGAGTGTCATGTGGATGGGATAATTTTTGGCCATCTCCATGTGTAGACTAGTGTTGGGTGGTTCTTGCATTTTGCTGAGAACCATCAATTTTGGTTCTTCTAATCACTTTAGAGAACTATCTTCGTCCTTTGTATATATATATATATATATATATCTATATCTTAGAAAATTCAGATTTTAGACAATTGTCGAACTTTTTCAGTTTTCAATTCTTATTTTGTTGGTTGTTTCTCAAATGCATGATTTTCACAAATTTGATAATCATTAGTTTTCTTTGTTAATTTTTTCAATTTCATTATTGTAATTAATTTTTAAAATGATAACAAGTATAGAATCTTTATTAAAATAAAAAAAAGAGGATTTAAAAAAATAAAAATGATTAGAATGAAAAACTCATGTTGCTCATTACGTTTTCACAACTTCATCTCATTCAAATGCACTTTCAAAAAAAAATAGCATTTTTCACAAATCTAAGTTTGTTTAAATTAACTTTTACCAATCTAGTAGGTGAAGTATAACTTACCCTAAAATAATGATAACAAATGACTTTTTAAAATTGTTTGATTGTAATTTACATCTTTTCAAATTTTGTAAGTATCTCAAGCAAACAAAAAAAATTGTCTCAATTTGTGACCCTACAATGCCAAGGATTTGTCAAGTTAGAAAAGGAACAATAGAAAACATTGACTTGTGTTTCCTTCATCATTACAAGGGACATCTAATGTCCTTCACGTTCATTTGGTAATGTCAAAAGATTTGGAGTTCCCTATTAACAAGTTTTCTAAGTAGGTTGTTTATGCTAATATCATAGTACATGTGTGATTTTGGCATAAATTTCAAAAAAAAAACATTTTCCAATTTTTTTAGAAACATATTTAACCTTGTTGTCAAAAATTCCAAGAATTTAGGGTGCAAGAATTTGGAATGGAACCTTACCTTAATTAGTTGTGAACACATTAATCACAAGGAGAATAAGAGAATTTTGAAATTGAATTACAATTTAATATTTAAATTTTTTATATGTCAAAAAGTCCAAAATTAAAAATTCATATGCCAATTTTTTTTTAAAATAAATAAATAATTGTGCACTTGTGTGTCGAACCCACTAGCTACTATGGTAATTATCATTTTGAAGTCTAAATTAAAATGTTCATCAATGATTTGATTTGACAAAGATTTAAATTTTGCCAGAGGTGATCACATTTTAAAAACATAGGGAACAAAGGTTTTTTATTGTATTTTTTAACAACAATAACACCTTATTCATGTCCAATGAAAGAAAAAAGGTAAACAAAGGTTCTTAAATCTAAGGTCCAACATTAAAGATAACATGTTCTAAGCTTTTTTCTTTTCATATTTCTTAGGGAATAAAATGAAAAATTCCAAAACAAGAAAAATGTTTTTATTGATCTTAGTACAAGTAAGGTTAATTCAACAATAATACTGAAATCTTCTTCCATTAGAATCTTTATAGAAGGTTCATTTTCAGTTTTTTTTAATTTTAAGTTCATCGTTATGATAGCATGTAAATGCATCACTAAGTAACCAATGACCATAAGATTGGTTAAAACACAAACACTACCAACATAGGAGAAACAATCCATAATAATTTATGAAATTTGCCAAGTTAGAAAAAATTGTTCACATGCAGAGTGACTATCATTGTAGCTTTGCCTAGTGTAGCAAAAACAATTGCCTTTTCAAAATTGTAAAATCTCTTGGAACTTGATGATCTTATTATCTACAAATAATTTAATTTAATCTAATATTCATTCAACCATTTAATTCCTTTTTTAAAATTACAAATGAGAATTCATAAAATTCTTAATGTTGCCTTGTTTTCACAAAAGTATGGATGAAGACCATAATTAACACATACCTTATTCCATTCATGCTTCCCTTTACCAATGTTTTTGGGTCAAGTAAAATATTATTGCAAATCTAAATTAAAAAGAAACATGCACACACAGTTGAGGCCTTTGCACAAGCTTTCATTGGTTCTAGCATATTAATAAATTTTGGGAAACACACCGCCAAAACAAACTATCTTCCAATTAAACTCATTGTTTCATAATTCACAACAAAATTTAATAGTTGTGACATTTAAATTGGAACCTTGATCTTTCATATATTCAATGATTTTTTTCCTCAAGTTATATTGGTAATGAAGGTCATTAAAATCTATTATGTTTTGGCAGTTTCAAATAATTTCATAATGATGGATCCAAACAAGGTAATATGAATCAATCCAAGACATAACCACTACTTAATTTCCATTGTCATAGCTGTTATTAATTAAGTTGTTCAAAATTTTGGATGAACTTGTACAATGTAATATTTACGATGTATTATGAAAACATTTGCAAAAAATTGAAATGAATGTAATGAGTATGGAATACCCAAAACACTTTTAAGATAATGTAATTAATGTTTTTCATTACTTAAACAACTTTAGAAAAGCCATGAAATTATTTGAAAATGACCTTTTGATGGTTTTTTTTTGTGTACATCTAAGTTACATTATAGTATGGTGTAATATCTTTTTGGGTCACAACAATTTAAACAATTTAAAAGTCAAATGTAAATCATGATTTTTAAGCATGCTTTGTAAAATACTTTATTTTACAAGATTCATTAAAAATTAGAATCCTTGGTGCAAATGTTTCGTACTAATCAAATTGGACCCATATGTTTTGGCTCTTAATTGATTTTCAAAAAATTAATGACCGGTGAGAAATGTCTTTTGCTCTTTTAGACATTCACAAATCAATTAAATTATCCTAACATTGGTTATACACACTTATGTTGGTTTTTTCCATCAACCCAAATGACATTTCTTGTGAAAAAAAATTCCTTAAAAAATAAGACCATTCCAAGACATAAATCATAACCATGCACCTTTTACAAACTATAAAAGAAAATGAATTTTCATTATCAAAAGGTCTTCAAAATAAGTTTTTTTTTCTTTTTGTTTCACTTCATCTTTTCTGAATTTTTTTGTCAAACACCCAAAAGTTAATATTGAAGAGCCAAACAAATTAGGTTTTTTTTAATAATAGGTTACCTTTCCCCATTTCCTTTCAACACATTGTTCACATTGTTCACATCCTACTTTTTAACAATTATTGAATGGTTTGCATCTCCATGTTTTTAATGCCATTTTTTCATTGGTCTTATAATAATTTATTATATTTTTCTTTGATTATTTTCTTGAATAAACTAATCTCCATTTTTTCACCCCAAAGAGGCTTCCTATGATCATGGAACTTTGGATTTAATTTGAGAAATAAGCCTAAGTTTCCCCATGATGTCACATGATTTGTTATTTAACATTTTATTTTAGTATATTCTTTAAGTTTTTAGATTGTTGCATGTTCTGAAAATAAAAGAAAGGTGGAAGTTCCATGTTTGTCTAGTGGTGCACATGGACACCTAATCCATCTATGTTAGTTTATAGAATTTTAATTTGCAATAGATGTAGTGAACTTGTCATCCTTTTTCTTATCACATGATTTTATCCTTTATTTTACAATAGTTAGCCAAACTTTGTGTATACATGTTGAATGAGATTTTTTTTGACCCATCCTCTTTGTTCAAAATTGACCCAATAAATAACCAAATCTTTTTAATATGGAGAAGTTGGGCATGACACCTTTGAACCCATGTGACCTTGCAACCACAATTTCACTTTCAAAAAGGTCAATTCAAGATTTTAGCTTATTTGCTTCAAAATAACATTCTTCCATGGCATTGAATTTTCGACTTCAAAATGCATGATCCTTCTATTGGACAAAAAACCTTTCCCTCTATCTTCAAATGTTCTACATAAAGCTTAGAAAATAAATAATCTCATATTGGTAAGGAAGATTTTGCAAAGTTCCAAAATACTTCCAATGTGCTAGCATAGACTATTTTGACATCACTTGCACAACACATAGTCAAGTAACACCTTCCTAAACATATGCAAAATCTTGCACTATATGATGGCAAAGCAAGCAATGACACAATCCTACACAAGGACATATTGCAAGAGAAATGAAATCTAATTCTTAAAGATTAGAAACATGTGAAGGCAGTGTTGATGGCCCAATAGCCTCCTAGGCACATTGACAACACCATCCAAGGACTACACAATCTCACCACATTTACATAGGTCACAATGGGAGTTTGTACCCACCAACAAAATTAAAGGATTTTTTCATGTGTAATCATAGACCTTGCTTGCAACTCTAAGATACTCTCAATACAATAGACATGACTAGTTGAAATGTCATGTGATCCAAATGAGACAAACACTTAACATCAACATTCATAAACATCCTTCATATTTTTCTTGAAGAAAGCTTGTGATGAGAAATTATGGGATGAAACCTTAATGAATAATGTACAATGCCATCATATCTTGGAAGTTGAAGGTAGCAAAATCTCCGCGATTGATTTTGATTGTTGGCAAGTCTTGTGAGTTTTTGTTTTTGTATTGTCTTGTTTTTTTTGTAGGTTATGAGCTTGCTACAATCTTTATGAATGACAATGTTTTATCTAGTGTGGCTTTCTTTATGGGTGAGCTTTGTGTGGTGTGGAGTAGCTAGGCCGATCTTCTTTGTTGGGTGTCAATCAATTGTGAACAATGGTTGATGTTTAAAAGGGTTGCAAAGTTTTTGCAAAGAACAACAAAGTTAAGTTTTTTGTTGTTGTGGTTTGTTTTTGGTTTTGGTTTTGGAACTTGGGTTTCAAAGTTTTAGCTAGAGAAGAAAGATGGGACACACTTGGAAGAAAATGCATGAAGGTGTGGGTTGCATAAGTTTTTGGGGATAATATATTTTCCGTTGTGCTATCCATCTTTCAGAATGTGACAATTTCACAATAGAATTAAGGGCTTATGATTGGGGGGATGATGATGATCACTAGAGATCTTGAAAGCAACTAAGTTTGGCAAACAAATTTCTATGGGTTTAAATGGGGATATGGGAAGAGAACACTTGATTATTTCAAGACCTTTGAATGCACATTGTGTATTTGTTTTTGGTGGTGTTTCGTCTATGGGTCTAGTAAGGGCATGGGTTGCACATGTGAAATTTTTGGGAAGCCTATCTACACCATGAATCATTGTCAAATCTTTTCTTGCAACATTTCCTATAGATCTCAAGACCTCTTTAGCCATGGGGCATATTAAGGTTTTCATATTTTGTGAGGATGGATCCTTTTGATTTGCCAAACATTGTTATTGGAAGCTCATGAGAGAAAGATCAAAGTGATATAGCCCCCATAGGATTTTAAAATTAAATTTTTACTTGATTAGGGTAATGAGTGTTTGAACTTGTGAAGGTGCCTTAATTATCAGATTTGATGATTCTATAGATTATTCAAGTTATATGGATTGTGTTCATGGATATGGATGTTTGATGTGAAGGGACTTTCTTGTGCCCTTATTTCCTTCAACACCCTTTTGTGAATTGCATTCCTTCATTGAAGTCTTGTCCTTTACTCATTTTATCTTTCAAATAACACATACCTTGAATAATGGCACAATTGTGATAGTTGTATCAATAGGAGCAGTTGTAAGAAGAAGCTACAGTAGTCACAATTGACAATACCAAAAGGATTATCATGTCCCTCCATACATATCTTTAAAAACTCCTAATACTACCTCCAGTCTCATTAGGACTTAAGAACGCTTATGAAAATATAAGCTTTATATGAACAAAAAAATTGGAAGTTAACAAAATCTTCTTGCTTCAACTCTCTTGAACCTTTCAAAATTCGTAGCTTCTCATAAATAACATTAAAGCTTTGCCTGCACATGATCTTATACACATGAACACATGTAAAAATCTAGTTCCAAAAATTTAAAATATAATAAGTCTTCATGTAATGTGAAGCCTCAAAATAAAAACCCTAAATTGAGATCCCTTGTATGCTGCTTTGGATTCTTGATCTCAATTTCAATGCATGGCATGGCATGGCCTACTCTATATATGCCTTGCATGGAAGCATTAGAAGCTCTTGGGTTGTTGAGCTTTTCTTTGGAGCTTGGGGGGGAGGCTGGACCTGCACAGTTAATCCAGAATTAATATATCCTTTTCTTAACCTTCAAGGAAGTATAGATATGAAACATTTGAACATTGGGAGTTGTAAATTGATCCATTAAGCCCTCCTTTCTTCTAAAATCCCTGGTGCATTTGGCATAGATTGTGTTCTTTGCTCACCATTTTGGCATGGTCTTGTTGCCTCTGATTTGTTTGTTGGGTTGCAGAAAACTGGATTTCAAATGGAGATTCAAATTTGAGCTCCACTGACAGGAGCCCTAGTATCTGACAATAGCAACGGTTATTTGAATCACTTGATAGAGATTTCCCTGGTGAGGGGTTCTCTGCCCAAAATAAAACATTGAGGTACCACTGCACAGAATGTGCCTTTAGATTCAAGATATGCCCATTTTAGGAAGTATTTGTTGGTACTACACCCTAACCTATTTACTAACTGCATAGGTACCTACACTCTTAGGAAGGGGTATTTGCTCAAAATTTTACTTACCCTCGTACCTAACTTACATAGCTCAACCAAAGGAAAGGGCTGCATAATTCTTTCTTTTTTTTTTTGGGAATATCCATAGTGTGAGTGGTTTTAAAAAATAAAATGAAGCACCAATCAAAGAGGTCCATTATTGAAAAAATAAAAAATTACTTTGGATGTGCCCCACAATTAATTAATACAACTAACAAGAGGTACCCATGCACCACCACAAATATTGAAAAGAAGTTCATGTTCTCTTTTTCTCAACTGGTTCAGTTGTGTGTCTGGGTGAAAGAGGTTCAACAGCTGAGTGCCCACTTTAGTTGTTCAAATGGGTAGTAATTAATGCACACAATGGGTACTAGTTGTACATTCTTGCAAAGCTATCCTCAAGGAACTTACAACACCCTAATAGAATTCCCACATTACAAAATTGCTTAGGTTTTTTTATTTATTTTCCTTTGAAGCACAACAACAGACCCGACCTGAGAAGCTTGTTGGCACCCCCCAAGTCAAGCTCATTGGCAGAGTGCAGGCATGAGTTTCACCTTGCACTCTACTGGGTTTCAACTCAGGACCTTTTTTTCGAGGTCTCGGGGTCTCAAAATGGGCTATATCCAGGATTCATTGCAATCTTGGTTGATTCTTAACTTTTATGAAGAACCTCCAGTTTTGGTTCTTTGATTTTGTTAATACTATCTGGTTATGATGTTATGACAAAATTTCAAAAAACCATCAGGTTTCATGAAACAACCTGCAAAGAACTGGTGGGTTAGAATTCAGGGTAAGTTCTTGGATCAGTTCCCTGAATTTTTGAGATTCATGGTTAGGTCATAACTGATTCTTTGATTTTTGAGAACCTTTGGTCAAGGGTCAGTAACCCATTGTTTGATTGTTTGAGAATCACTGGTCAAGAGTTCATATACCCAACCCTTATCTGCAAGTTCTTTTTTTTTTTTTTGGGAAAGAGAATTGCAAAACATGAATATATCATTGTTGGTTATTTCTTGGACTTCAGTGGGTTCAGGTTATAAGAAAGATTCTAGGGTCTCCAAATTGAAGGTTTTGAGTTTTTTTGGCATTGTCGTTGAAATTTAATTGGAGAATCAACTTATTTTCAAAATTGAACAGGAACTTGAATTGTGACAATGTTTTTTTTGTCTGCAAGTTTTTGTCAAAAGGCTAAGGGTAATTATGGCATGCAAAAGGCATAAAGGGGAAAAGGGTTACAAAAAGTGATGGCATCACCAAAAATAGTTGAATTGTCAATAGGTGATTGTAATCACCCCTCCATCATTACCTAGCAAGGAGCTAGCTCCATTGTAGGTGTGTGAGGATAGAGTAGCCAAACCCTTCAGTTTCATCTCTCACAATCGCTTTTGTTCTTATAGTTTTTAACCCTCTTCAACACTTGCTTTTATAATTTCTAAACCATCTTCATCAATTCTCCTTATTGGTTTGTTGTAGAATTGGCCATTAGTGGATCATCCCCTTGATTTAGGGATGAGTAAGGAGTCAAGACTAAGGAGGGTTTTCATGGGTTTTCAAAATCCAAAAGTTGAAGTTGTAGGCTTTTAGGTATATTGTTGTTGGTGACTTATGAATTTGGGATTTCTTACAAGATTTGTAGCTAGCTATTTGTAATCCACATTTCAAAGTACTCTCACGTTTTAGCTCCAATGATTAGTCTCCATGGATTTGCAAGAAGATTCAAGAGTCAACTACTTAGAATTTAAACTTGGGAGCTTGGAAGTTGCACGATTCCTTGTGGTTGGTTTTTGTTCACCATTGAAGTGCGATCAAAAACCTTAAAGCTTAAACCTTATATTACAACCTCTTTATAGATTAGGGAAGCTTTCTTCATTTTTCTTGTATTTTTTTTTACATTTTTTTGAATCTTTGAACTAATTGTTGAAGCTTTTTAAGTTCTTAGGACCGAACTTCCATTGTTTTTGTTTTCTTGACATCATTATGTGTTTCTATTCCTTGCTTGGCCCTAAGTGCATCACCTTGTGCTTATGTTTTTTACTTGGCCCTAAGTGCATTGTCGTGTGTTTCTTTTCTTTGCTTGGCCTAGATGCATCATTGTGTGTTTTTGTTCTTTATTTGGCTTCAGTGCATTGTTGGGTGTTTCTATTCCTTGTTTGGCTTGAGTGCATTACTGAATGTTTGTATTCTTTACTCAATTTTAAGGCATTGCCTTATGTTTTTGTTCCTTGTTCAACTTGAATGCATTGTTGGGTGTTTCTGTTTGTTATTTGACTTTAGTGCATTGCTTTATGTTTCTATTTTTTGTTTGGCTTGAATGCATCGCCAAAGGTTTCTATTGCTTATTCAACTTCAGTGCATTACCCTATGTTTTTATTCCATGTTTGAGCTTTAGCCTTCATGTTTAAGTTGCCATTGAAATTGTAGCCCCTTAAAAACTTCAAGTATAAATACTTGTTTGGTGACAAAATTTTGAAAGGGAATGATTTTTTGGTAGCCATTTTATAAATGATGATGATTTTTTCTTTTTGTTCATTTGTTGTGGAAACGGATGTGGAACTTGATTGTGAACTTGTGGATCAAATTTTGGCACAAGAAAATAGTATTGCATTGACCAAAAAAGAAACAAAGGCCTATGAATTGAATAAGCATTTTTAGGATACTTGGGCAATCAAGCTTCTTTGGGTAAAATTTGATGTAGGTTCCAATGGCAAAGTTGTTTAGATTTGGTACAAAGTATATAGCCTAATTGAAAGCAAAGACAAGCTTGTAGTTACTAATCTTGATTCACTTTGGACACATGCAGGTCATTCTAAAGTTTTGGTATCTATGCTAGGGGTATAGGTGGGACAACATCACTTTGGAAACATGTGAATCATTGTAAGATTTTGGTAGCCCTTGAAAGTAAACATAGGGCAACAATAGTTTTTGAAATCCAATGCCCATGTTGCTTATGAAAAGCTCTATGGGGTTTAACCATGCTATAAAAAACCACACCTGCCCCTTTAGATCATTGCTTCTTCATTTTTTAAAATAAAATTCTTAAAATTTGTTTAATACATCTTTTAGAAAAAAAATGAATTAAAAAAAAAATCTTGATACTATTATGTTAAGGTGTATATTAAAAAAATCTTAAAATATGGTGTATTGTTTTTTTCAAATTGTGTTTTTAGTGTTAAACTACTTTTAAACAATGGCTACAAGTATTTAAAAGTGTAAATTCGATTTTTTTAACTCAATAGATTGATTCCAAGTTTTTATGACATGTACATAATGTATTCACAATAAAATTTTATGATATATATAATATTTACAATCCAAAATTCAAAAAATAAACTAGTGGTCATGATTGTTAATGGTACATGTTAGTATGACTACACCCTTTGATACTAATTTAATGACCAAGTTGTGGGTCACAATTAGCACCGATGCTTTACTCATTTAGCCAATTAAATGAAATTGGCTAAAATTATGTTCTTGTGAATGCTTGGATTTGTAGAGGATGAATGAACTTTTTCCATGTTTGCATTTATGAAAAATAAATTGTGAAATGGGTTGGGTCTACATTTGGACACAATTGTTCGCATGTTTGCACAATAATTTTATAGTAAAGATAACTTCTCTTATCAAAAGGCTTTTACAACTTGGAAGGATTAGAAAGTCCAAATTGAAGCTATCGCTCTAATAGGTTTTGTTCTTTTCACAACACAAGATCCAAGTGTTCTTGTTTGCATGATTTGGAGAAGTCTAGTGATTATGTTTGGTTTCCTATAAGTTTATGAAGTTTACTAACATTTAGGTGTGATGGGTGTGAATTTGAATTGCATTAGATGAAATTTGATATCAAACTGGGGTTCAATTCACCTTCAAAATATGTTTGTGTTTAGTCTTTAAGTTTGAAGTTTTGTAACAATGTAACTTTCTATCTTTGTTTCTCACTGTCCACATTCTACACTACTTTTTTTGGTGGGTTCTAGGAAGATTGTAAAAAATTTGTGGGTGGCATTTTAATTTATTTAAAAAAAAAGTGAATAGCCACTTTGGGCTATTTTGAAATATCCATGTTTGCCAAAAGCTAATTCAATAAATGACCGAGAAGCCACCTAACCCTTTGTCAAAATTACATAAGATGCCAATTAGGCATATTAGAGAGCAATCCTATTGCCACTTGCCCACATTTTATTTTTTATTAAAAAAACTTGGAATTGAGGTTGTCGTCTCATTTGAAGGAGGTTTAGTGTTTTTAAGGATGATATTATAAAAAAAAGTACAAGTTTGACCTTACTTGTTAGCTAAGTTATTGCATTTGATTGGTTGTACATAATTAATATTATATAATCTTTATTTTGAATTTTGTGTATCAGTTGAAAAACTTAATATTACACAGCTTTTTTTATTTTAGATATGTGTAAGGAGGATAGAACCTCACCTTGTCTTAAATCAAACCAATTCTAAATTCTTTGTGAGAATGATCAAAACCAGAGATTAAAAAAAATTATCTCAGAAAATCAATCTCAAGACTAGACCAGAGGTTCCATATAAACACTAAAAGAAAAAAGAAAAGAAAAAGGTAGAACTGAGACCAAAGGTTCCATTTGAAATCAAGAACTGGACAACACTGAAATATACTCACTTGTTGCATGGATACCTAGACTCATACCCAATTGATAAGAAGATACAATGGGTACAGTAGTCACTATGACTATCATCTAACATTCAACAATCCTTAGTGATCACATGGCATTACTTCATTTTGGTTTCCCCCATGCAGACTCCATTGCAGATTCAACAATTACTAAGCCATTCTGCAAAGCAAGAGTGTAATAAAGAGCTTTGCTCAAACATTGAGAAGTTTCAAATATAATTTCTCAAATACAAATTGGGTATTATAGTCAACTTGGCAAATCTACAAATCTGACACACAAAATTTAAAAAAAAAGAAAAAAAAACTCTAGAAGCTATGTGCATCATAGTCAGCAAAGATCTGCTTTCTTGATAAGAGTATCAAAGTTTGTAAAGACTTTGGGGGTGATGCACAATCATATTAAAAAACCCTTTCGAGTGGCCCGAATGAACCAGCACCCACCAGTGCAGTGTGTGAAGGATGACTTGGTACCATAGTACATAGCCTGGTTAGGCACTAATTAATGTTTTTGGAATTGTCAAAAATGCTGAAAAATACTTGCCTGCCATGTCAAAAAGTGTCTGAAAGAAACTCTCTCCAGAACACTAGCTTCATTATTTAATGTAAATGACAAAATAATATTAATATATTTCAGCATCTTGCTGCCAAACCAGGATTGGTATTCCACAATAGGTCAGGAAGCAAATTCTGTTGGGTTCCAGGTAACCATAGTGGTTAGCTAAGTTTCTTGTTAGTACCTACTTACTAACAACCTGCTTGCCAAGCAGGTTGTTAAGAGATGTATAGCAAAATCAGTCCGTAGGGTAGACCAGACCATCACTGATCGCCTGCTTATGATCAAACACTTTGGCAGATCTTTCTCAATTCTTCTCCATTTTGAGTGATTTAAAATGTTATAGGAGTGCCTTCTCAAGCTGTGCAAATCATTTTTGAAATGCAAATTTTTTTTGAGTTTTTTTATTTTCAGACTTCATAACTTTCTTATTCATTTTAAACAATTTAAAAGTGCTATAGGAGCGCCACCTCAAGTTCTACAAATCATCTTGGAACTCTAATAGCAACATAACAACACACAAGGAATTTTTTGGGTGTTTGGGAACTGACCTTTGTACTGTTTGGTGTTTGTTTTTTTTTGAGTTCTTGACTTTCTTTATTTTGAAGGGCCATAACTTTCTCATTTCTAATCTGTTTTCAACGATTGCTAATGTGTTCGATGCAACAGGAGGAGGGGTTCAAGTTTTGTTTGGACACTAAAAAACAAATGCAACCCTCCTCCCTTGAGTGCTTAAATGTTTGATCACTGGCCGGTCTACCCTACTTATGTGCAAACCATCCACTTATCTAATAATTTGGCAGCTTAGACACAAATCATATTACTTTTAGAAATGCTGAAATATCCAAAATCATTAATTATTTGATAAACATGTGTCAAAGTTGTCGTAGTAATCACCTATTTTCCTACCTATATATATATATATATATATGACCTATTTCTTATAGAATGGGTTACCAATACTCTTTGTTTTGGTGAATTGTTGGAAATTATTTTCTAAATATGGCAATTTTAGATTTTTTTCCCTTGTTGTGTGATGATTTGGCCCATTCTTTTCCAGAAGAAAACCCTTTGCACCTTTCTCACCTTCCTTTTGTTTTCTGACTAGGTTGCAAAAGTTCACCCCCCAAAAAACCATGGTTAGTAAGGTGAAACCGGATATCACCTAAGTTGAGCTTCATGCATCCACAACTCAGTCATAATGTGAATCCAGTGGATGTGGTGGTGGTGGTGCTTTGGATGCTGGCTCACTCTGGCCCTCTTGGACTCTGACTCACAGGCTTTTTTTTGGGGTGTTGAAGAAGAGAAATGAGAAATGAAAAACTAAAAAAATATATAAAAATGAGGTGATTTTAGATGGGTTTCAATCAGCAGAAGTGAGACAATAAAGGTCAAAAATATTCGCCAGTTATCTGCATATATTTGGCATTTAAGTATGTAGCCATAAATATAGAAGGTTGATTAAAGCCTAGCTGAATTGAGAACAAAATCCCTGGATCTACTGAGCAGAGGGTATCAGATCTTGGCTATGGTCATCTGCTGGCTATGGCAATCAATTCCCCT
>Ga0209208_10003416_pt1 | contig 22726 bp, 18 predicted proteins | sample S1TSphfallax_3_FD_187694 | JGI IMG/M metagenome (GOLD analysis project Ga0209208, IMG submission 187694) | Host-associated microbial communities from peat moss isolated from Minnesota, USA - S1T2_Fd - Sphagnum fallax MG (SPAdes) (version 2) | ecosystem: Host-associated > Plants > Peat moss >...
GTTTTGTTACATTGCCTGCAAAAAAAAAAAAAAACAAAAGAATTTTCTTTTAAAGAAATAAGTAGTTACTCTATTTCCCAAGTTTCCACTGGTAAACTCTGAAAAGAATTAGGGGGGAAAAAGGGAAAGAAAGGAAAAACACGAATTAATTAATCAATTAATTAGTTAATTAATCAAGCCTAATTAATTAAGCTTTACTCTTAAAATCTGCAACCTACACCAAAAACTAGGTATCTAGTTACCGTACACTTCCACGTGGCCACTATAGGAAGCACGTGGTAGTTAGATGAGTAGGTTTGTTCAGAAACGAGAAGGTGATGAGGTATGGGATGCTTGCCACTTGGCTTCCCAGATGGGTGTCCGCGTGCCATCACTCTGGGGGTGGGGGGGTGGGGGAGGAAAAACACGCACCCCCCACCTCACCTCCCCTCCCCTTTCCCTTTTCTTTTTTTCTCTAATTTTGGCAAATCTTTTAACCTATTTGGCTACCTACTAACTACTCTCTTTAAGAAAACGACATATTTTATTGTGTTTTAGTGCATTGCCAATCAAGCACCGCCTTTTTGTATTATTGGGTTTTTTCCCCCTTTTTTGGATTGCCACCCCGCAAAGTTTGTTCTCTTTGGGGGTGTTTGAAACGTATTGCTGCGTAAATAAAATATGGCCTTCCTAAGTGTTGGGAATCAATCCCATTTATGACTCTTGAAGAGACATTTGTCTCGTGCAAATTTTTGGATGGGTTGTTTCAAAGCCAAACCAACCAACCGACCAACCGACCCACCAAACCAACTCACTTATTTTGATGATTAACAGGAGCGTCAAACTCGATTAATTTTGATGACCAACCCTTAAATAAATGCCTCATAAGCTAAAAATGGTTTCTTTTCAATTTTTTATACTTCAAAAAAAGAAAAAGAAAAAAGGGTGTGAAGTATTGTGGAACAACCATGGAAATTTATATGTTCTTTTTTCTTTTCCAAATTGCTTTGGAATTATTTCCATTTTCCTAAATGCCCTTCCTAATAACTACCTATTGGGAATCAATCCAACTAGGTATGACTCTTCAAAAGATAATTTAGTAAGTGCAAAATTTCAAAGGGTTTGAAAGGTGTAAAGTGAATTAAAGAACTCATACATTTGATGATTAACCCCATATAAGCTTTTAAATAGGTCTTTCTTCTTAAGTTTAAGTTAAATGGGAGTGAAGGATTGTGGAACAATGATAGAATTTTTTTTCATATTCTTCTTTTCCAAATTCGTTTAGATTTTTTCCCCTTCATCTTTTCCCTTCATGTTTTTGGGCGGTTGGAAACCACATGTTGTCCTTTTCAAACCCGCTTATATGTTCAAAATAAACCACAATAGAAAGATAACTTTGGTTCTTGGCCTTTTTTTTATGTAGTGTATAATTTTTTTCCTACACTTGTAAAAATTAGTTCCCCGCCAACTTTTCAACCAAAAAAAAATATCAATCTTTCCAAAATCCTTAAAAAGAATGATGGCCTTTAGAAAAATTTGATATTACTTTTACAACAAAATTATGGCATTTAGAGAATTGAAATGCGATTCACATCCCAAAAGAAAATGATGACGACCTTTGAAAATTTATTAATTGTTGGCTATTTTGACCCATTGGAAACACTACATCTCCTTACATTTTGTAAGGCCTTGAATGCGACAAAAGTTCTGCTTGTAGCGGCGCCCGGCAGCTTCTATGAACATGCATACAACCGCATCATCACCGCAAAAAAATAATAAAAAATGGAATTCTATATCCAACACTCTCATTGCACAAAAACCCAAATGGGGGAAGCTTCTATGAACCCACAATCACATCACCACCACAAAAAATTAAAGAATGAAATAAAAAATCATTCCATGAACAAAATACGGGTCCAACAACCCCCGCCCCCCTAAAAAAAAAATAGGGAAAAAGAAAAAACACAGACAAAACCCCAAAGTAAAACCATAAAACTATTTTCCATTTCACACATTTGCACATACCAAACTTCTTACTTATAAACAACATGGTTTCAAAAGACAAAACATAACAAAAAAAATTATATATAATGTTTTGTCCACTCCCCAAGTTAACAATTCTCTACAATTTTTATATTTTCCCATGGACCACAATTTGCTTTGAGAGGGTTCAAAAACAAAACAAAACAAACTCAACTTGAGTTAACTTAAGCTAACCTCACTTAACTTATCTAGACTACAATTTAAACATGAATTTAATTAGAGAATAATAATAATAAGAAGTGGTAATAAACTACATAAAAGTTGTGTTGTTTATAGGGTTGGTGTGTTAACTTTAGGTTGCCTATTTGTGGCTAGTCGCCAACCAGCCCAGGGCCGGCGGGGTGGGTTGGGGTGGGGCTGCCCTTTGGTTCCTTCCTAAGCAAAGCAGATTCCAGACCCCTGGAAACGTGGGGCGGAGGCAATTGGAATCGTAGGGTGAAGAAGCATGGAAACGTGGGGTCTACAGGACTGGAATAGCAAGAGCATGGAAATCCAAGAGTTTCCTTTCTTCTTCTTCTTCTTCTTCTCATCTCTTCAAGAGTTTCCTTTCTTCATCATGTCCTTTCCTTCTCCTTCTCATCATCTTTGATTTGTGTTTGTGTTAAAGAATTCTTCTTTTGATTCCGACTTTCCTTTTTTTTAGGAGTAATAATATATTTTGATTCACACGGATATTTGAGTCTGTGTGTGTTTTTTGTTAAAGAATTTTTCTTTTGATTCTGATTTTCTTTTTTTCTAGGAGCAATATATATATATAGATTCACACACAGATTTGATGCATCCCATGTGGAAGGAAATGCAAACAGCCAAATTCCTTTTTTGTTTTCACTGTATTTTAATTTGTTTTGTTTTGTTTGCTAGCTTAGTTTAGACAAAGCACTTCCCTAAGTTTGTTATTATTGAGAGTTTTGTATCATCACATTCTCTAATAATAGTCTTCTTATTGCTTCTTCTTTTCTTTCGGTTGTGTAAGTGCAAGAGAATTTCTTCTTCTTCTTCTTCTTTTGGTTTTGTAAGTGCAAAAGAAGAACAAAAAAAAACAAAGAGCGGTGGTGGGTTGTGGGCGGTGGTGGTGGTGAGTGTTAGGATTTTGGGAGTTGGGTGCAAACAAACAACAACAGCACTAACTGGGTTGGGTGGCAAAGAGAAAACAAGGAAGAAGAGGGAGGAGATTCATATATATACTCATAACTGGGTGCTACATTTGTAGATATATATATAAATTCCAGTTTGTTGGAGTGATTGTGAAGTGCAATCTGGAGGAGATTGGGTTGTAGTAGAAGAAACTAGAAAGCTGAATTTAACTTAGAAAGAGGAGGTATCTGCTTGGGGAAGAGTGCAGTGGAGAGCTTGAATAAAGCAGTTGAGAAGTATGGCAATGTTGCAGAAAATGGCGTCTATAGACGCCCAGATGAGGCTGCTAGCACCCAAGAAAGTGTCAGAGGATGACAAGCTCATCGAGTATGACGCCTTGTTGCTAGATCGATTCCTTGACATCGTTGAGGTCTTGCATGGCCAGGAGCTTAAAGAAACGGTACTAGCTGTTGCCTGCTTGCTGCCTTTTGCTGTTGTTTTTGTTTTCTTCCTGTCTCTGAGTGAATGGTTACAGTTGGAGCTGGATTCCACCATCCCTTGCTTTGAATGAAGCTCTCAGCTCATGTGGTTTTGCAATTCTAGTCCCTTGATTGCCACCACAATATCTCTACCCCCTATCTCGTGCTTCAAAAGATTTGCAAGTCCTGAGGATAATCATCTTGTCGTGTTTAGAACAGGCTGGCTTGACCTAGTCTCAGCTCTGATGGGTACAAATCCAGCTTGAAAATCTGTTGACATGGTTTGAGATGGAGTCGGACCTCATGGGTTCTCTTTCTTTCTCTGAATTTTTCCAGTGAAGATGGGGATGGATTCAAGGATGAGGGTTTTGAGAGGGTGTTGAAATGTTGTTTTGAAGCTCTAGCTGTGAGTGACTGATGAACTCTCTTTTTGGGGGTTTCTGTTTGGTTTTACCACAACAGGTGCTTAAGTGCTATGAATTGTCGGGCATGTATAGTAAGAATGGAGATCTGGAGAAGCTGAATGAGCTTGGAGATCTCTTGAATGGGTTGGATCCAGGGGATGCGATCGTGGTTGCCAGCTCCTTCTCTCACATGCTCAATCTCTCTAACCTGGCAGAGGAAGTGCAAATTTCACAGCGGCGCCCAGTTCGGAATGCCAAGAAGGGTGATATCGGAGATGAGAACAGTGCACTCACTGAGTCAGATTTGGAGGAAACTTTCAAGCGCCTGGTGAAGCAGCTCGGCAAAACGCCTCACGAGATTTTTGAGGCCTTGAAAAACCAGACTGTGGATTTGGTGTTTACTGCACACCCCACTCAATCTGTTCGCCGATCTTTGCTCCAAAAGCATCAACGGTAAAATTATCTTATCCTTTGCTATAATTCAGCTCAGATGATTGCCTGGAGCTTATCCGAGTTCCCCCACCATCATAGCCTTGCATGGCTTGTGGATCTGCCCTTTCCTTTCCTTCTCTCTGTGTGGCACTTTTGGAAATGCAAATGGTCACTCTCACAGTTGGCAACATGGTCATTGTTGGCAACAGAGACCACAAATGATGGGCTTGATGATGAACAGCGTAGTGTTTTTGTGGTATGTAAACTAATTTCTGTTTCTGTGGAATTGGCAGTATCCGAAGTTGCCTGTCACAGATGTATCAGAAAGATATCACAGATGATGAGAAGCATGAGCTAGATGAGGCACTCCAAAGAGAGGTATGAACACCCTTTCACACATTGTATGCCATCCTTCAAGCTTGAATGCCACCCTCTTCATTTTGGTTTCTAGTGGAGGATGTTGATGTTTCTGTTTTTCTTATCAAATGGGTATTTTCTTTTTTTTTCCTGTCCCCCACCAAAATCCAGATCCAAGCTGCATTCCGCACAGATGAGATTCGTCGCTCGCCTCCCACACCCCAGGATGAAATGCGTGCTGGAATGAGCTACTTTCATGAAACTATTTGGAATGGTCTTCCCTTGTTCCTTCGACGAGTAGACGCTGCCCTCAAATCTATTGGTATTGATGAGCGACTGCCATATAATGTGCCCCTCATTCAATTCTCTTCCTGGATGGGTGGAGATCGGGATGGTGAGTGTCTCCCACTAACAATTCTTCAGCACCCATTTGCACATTTCTTTGGAAATGCTTTCACATCATTCAAGTTGTTGTGGGTATTGTAGTACTTGAATGCAAATTAGAAAATGGTGTGAGCTTTTCTCTCTCACACATCTTTTGAGTCTGGGTTATTGTTTCACAGGAAATCCACGTGTAACACCAGAGGTAACAAGAGATGTCTGTTTGCTGGCAAGGCTAATGACAGCAAACCTGTATTTCGCTCAAATCGAAGATCTCATGTTTGAGGTTGGACAAAAGAAAAACCTTGTCATCTTTTGTGCTTCAAGCTGCAGTGATGGGAAATCCTAGAAGCAAAATATGTTTGAATAATATATTTTATCAAGGTTAGGGACCTATGGTTTGGAACTAGTTCTGATGGGAACTCCTCTGCTTTGGTTTGCCATGCAGTTGTCAATGTGGCGCTGCAGTGATGAACTCAAACAAAGAGTCACGAGACTGGAGGCACAGACCAGGAAGGAGGCTAAACACTACATTGGTAATCCAGTGCCATCTTGTTGTTGCCACTTCTTTCTGGAAAGGATTTCTGCCTTTTTGCATCTGTGACCACTTATGATGACAATGACAATGAGAACAAGCACAGTCAAGGCTTTTCTGTATACTGAATTCAGATCTGGAATGTAGATTTGCTCCTGTTTCAGGGGGCTCATAAATAAATATCTTGATATTTTTAAATTTGATATGTGATGTAGAGTTCTGGAAGCACATTCCACCAAGTGAGCCTTTCCGAGTTCTTCTGGGTGACATGCGAGACAAACTCTACCATACTCGTGAACGAATTGGGCAATTGTTAGCCAGTGGCAAGAGTGACATATCCATTGATGACACGTTTACAGATGTATCACAGGTACTGTGTTCTTCCTCTTCTCCTCTAGCTTCTTCTGTTGGATGAACCACCCCTTATGCTTTCATCATGTTTATTTGAAGTCAGAAAACATGTAGTGAAATCATTTAGGAGCGAAAGACCGCTGGAACTAGATAGTGGGTTGACTGGAAAAAAAAATTATTGCTGTGTTGCATTGCAGATCCTGGAGCCCTTGGAGCTCTGTTATCGTTCACTAATTGAGACAGGAGACAGACCCATTGCTGATGGTAGTCTGCTGGATTTCATGCGTCAAGCATCTGTTTTTGGGTTGAGCTTGGTGAAACTCGACATCCGGCAAGAGTCAGAGCGCCACACTGATGTGCTTGATGCCATCACTACCCATCTTGGCATAGGATCATACCGTGACTGGTCAGAGGATAAGCGTCAGGTAAAAACCTGGTACCATGAGAGGACAAGGAGTACTGTCTTGACAATATGTAATTGATGCTACACCATTACGTTGTGGAGTTCAGAAATGATTGCCTTTTCCAATCCAAGTCAGGAGGACCTGAGGAGTTTTGTTGAAATCTTGGGTTTTTTTGCAGGAATGGCTTCTTTCTGAACTCCGTGGCAAGCGGCCTCTCTTTGGTGCAGATCTATCATTGACAGATGAAATGAAGGATGTGATGAATACATTTATGGTGATTGCAGAGCTCCCATCAGATTGCTTCGGTGCCTACGTCATCTCTATGGCAACCTCTCCATCAGATGTTCTTGCAGTTGAGCTCTTGCAGCGTGAGTGCAGGGTCCCAAAGCCCTTACGTGTGGTGCCTTTGTTTGAAAAGCTGGCTGACTTGGAGTCAGCACCTGCTGCACTCAAGCGGCTTTTTTCCATTGACTGGTATCGCAGCCGGATCAATGGGAAACAGGAGGTAAAAATTTATTTCTTCTCTCAATCTAGTTTCATCAAACAATCTACTTCAAGCTTCTTCTTCTCTTGATCTACTTCCTTATCAACACAGCTACTTCTGAAAAGTCAATGGGTAATCAGCTTGAGTGAAGATTTTTCTGGTGAGTTGTACTTCATGGGTATGCTGGCCTGAGATTGTCTCCATTTGCTTTGCATTTGCAGGTCATGATAGGGTACTCCGATTCAGGAAAGGATGCGGGTCGTCTATCTGCAGCCTGGCAGATGTTCAAGGCACAGGAAGATCTGGTGAAAGTGGCCAAAGAGTATGGGGTTAAGTTGACGATGTTCCACGGACGTGGTGGCACTGTGGGCAGGGGTGGAGGTCCTACGCATCTTGCCATCCTGTCCCAGCCACCAGACACAATCAACGGATCATTGCGTGTCACCATCCAAGGAGAAGTAATTGAACAGTCGTTTGGTGAAGAACACTTGTGTTTCAGGACGTTGCAGCGTTTTACAGCAGCTACACTTGAGCATGGAATGCACCCTCCTATTGCTCCTAAGCCTGAGTGGCGTGCTTTGATGGACTCCATGGCTGTGGTGGCAACTGAAGAGTACCGCTCCATTGTCTTCCAGAATCCCAAGTTTGTTGCTTATTTCCGTGCGGTATATGATCACAAAACTCTCTGCATCTCTCACCTCCCTTGAAACATATCATCATGTCCTTGATCTGTCTTCAAATGGCATGTGGTTGTGACCATTATTGTACTCTGCTCATTTCTGATGATGGCTTGTTGGCATTTGGCATCAATATTTTTTGTACAAAGTCTGAGTAGAACCAGGAAAATGCAATGTAATGTGTGATTGGCAGGCAACACCTGAGATGGAGTATGGAAGGATGAACATTGGTAGTCGACCATCAAAACGTAAACCAAGTGGAGGCATTGAGTCTTTGCGAGCAATTCCTTGGATCTTTGCCTGGACACAGACGCGCTTTCATCTTCCTGTGTGGCTAGGACTTGGTCGTGCCCTGAGTCATGCATTGGATACTGATCCAAAGAACATCACAACCCTGCGCCAGATGTACAATAAGTGGCCATTTTTCCGGGTGACTATTGACTTGGTGGAGATGGTGTTTGCTAAAGGTGACCCACGTATTGCTGCACTGTATGATAGCTTGCTGGTCTCACCTGAATTCAAGCCCTTGGGAGTGGAATTGAGACAAAAGTACAATGAAACCCGGAATAATTTACTGAGGGTAAAGTTCCATTCTTCTGAGGACTGTCCCTTTGTAATGTTCTGGTCAAGGTACAAGACATTTTGGTTGATGGGATGTGTTTGGTGAAGTGGGGTTTATGGTGCTAGTGAATGTTGTGGTTGTTCCTTGTATTCTTCTGTGCATTGAAGAAAAGCATAAACCAGAAATCTTCCAAATGCCCATGCAGGTAGCTGGACATGATGATGTTCTGGCAGGCAATCCTACACTGAAGCAACGGTTGAGACTACGAGAGCCCTACATCACTCCTCTCAATGTACAGCAAGCTTACACACTAAAGAAGATGCGTGAGGAGAACAAACAGCTGAACATAACCCAAAATGGGGAACTGGCAAAGCCAACAAAGAGAGCGACAGAGCTTGTCAAGTTGAATACCACAACTGAGTATGCACCTGGACTTGAGGATACTTTGATCTTGACCATGAAGGGAATTGCTGCCGGCATGCAAAACACAGGATGAAGGTGTGTGTATTTCTTTTTATGTTTGTGAAAATGCTCTCCCACTCTCTTCTTCCAATCTCTTAGTCATTTGAAATCGGGTCAAACTGGACAAAACAGATCCCTGAACAATACCTTCAAAGACTCTGCATTGAATGTCAAGAGGTGTAATGCCATAAAATCAATGGCACATGCTTCCCTCATTCTCCATGTTGAAAATAATTAGGATGATGACAGAGCTGAGTGGGAACAAACAATGAGCATCTATCTGTGAGGTGGTTTTGCCATTGTGCATCTAATGTTGGATCAGTGCTATATTTTTTTGCCCTAATGAAAATAAGAGATTGGATCTATGCTTTATTTTGTTGCCCTGATGGGAATAACAGAGAAAAAGTCCACAGTGCACTTTTGTTCTTGAAGGTACCCAATTTTTTTTGGAAATCTTTTTCCTCTGTTTGTTGTCAGTGTGTGAATGACAAAGTGATAAATACTCAAAATCGCCAAAGTGAACAAATCTCACAATGAAAATTGCAGCTTTTTAAAGGAAATAAGTTTGTATGTAGCTTACAGACACTTGCATGTTATCCCTGTATCCAGATGTTGAATTGGAGACTTTTTTATTCCTTACTTCTGGATGTTGGGTTGGAATCTTTTTTATGTATTCCTCTTTTCAGATGTTGGGTTGGCTTTTTTGGGTTGGATGTTGCTTTGGAGGTGAATTCACAACATGAATCATATGAGCTTCATCATTCATTGGGAATATAGTATACATAATGTGGTACTTTAATTTATACTTTGTTGTCCATGCAAAATTCTCTGTGCGATGAGAACTGAAATGAAATATATAACACAACAAATATATTTGTACTTTAAAATATATATAACATAGCAAATATACATACTGCAACATGAAAATCGTTCATAATCCTTAAGTAATTTTTTATTTTATGTTGCGATTGACACATTCTTATTTGCAAATTTCGAAGTTGTGGAATTGAATGCAAATAATAATACCTGGCATAACAGTAAAACTTGTGCAACATGGAACATGCGCATTTGTATCAATATTGTAAAATCTGGAGCTACTAGAGACCATGTATAATTCATCATTATTTATAGAATCTGCAGGTGGTTGAGAACATGTATGTAGATTATGTAATTCTTGTGGAATCAGGAACATGTACTTATCACCTGAAACAATTACAAGTTCAAATAGTTTATCAGCATGGAAGAAGTTTAGAAATATGACTTCTCATATGAAAAGACTACACAATCAAATATATTTATAACAAATTAATATTATACAATTAATGAACAATAAGCAATTGATACTTGCCAACAAGCAAATCAACATGTATCATATAGAAATTTTTTCTTTGCATATGAAACAAGTAAACTATGAACAAGGAGCAATTGAGTCAATGATAGCAAAAGAATAATCAGAACTTGATATTTGCCAATAAGCAAATTAACATGTATCATGTGGAAAATTTTCTTTGCATATGGAACAAGTAAATGAACATGCCCAAATGAATTTTCACTTTGAGAGTTGAAAGTTTTGGAGTGTCCCAAATCTTTGGAACAATGATTCAAATTGGTTCTTTCTTTAAATTTTCAAAAAGGTCTTGAAGAGTAGTACAATATAATGGGTTCACATTCTCAAAACAAATATCTATTGTAACCGAAAAAGAAGGGTGAACGAAAAGAATCTCTTGTGCACAAGAAACTCATGGTAGAAACAAAAACCTTGGGAATTCTAAAATTCCATCAATTCCAACAATTTACATTGTCAAGACTATAAACCTGATGCTACCAAAATTTCCATTGGTGCTACTAATATGTTAGAACAAGATTCAATGTTCTATGTGTGAATTGCCAACTGGCACATACATGGTGATCTTTCATTAAATTGTTATAGTGACAACAAACAATCTGCTGCTATGTACAATATCATACATTATAAGTTAAAGATTTAGCTTGGGGTCAGAACCCTCAATGTTCAATCAATCCATGTGAGTTGCTAACCCTTCTTCTATAAATGCAACAATGCAAAGAACATTAAGTTTTTTATTTAATAAACCCTAATCTCATAAACATCTTGACCTCCATGTCCAAACCAAAGTATGAATGACATATACTAAGTTGACTTAAAACCATTTAAGAAAGACAATTTTTTTGTGTAGATATTAGCTACGAATAGATTTTTATTAACTTCCCACTTCTGTCGTCATTTCTCTCATTCTACCCTTCCCACTTCTGTCTTCATTTCTCTCATTCTGTCTTTCCTACTTCTGTCCTAATTTCTCTTATTATGCCCAACCCAAGGATACCCCACTGAGGCTTCTAGTATTCATTCAGATACTTTCCCTACTACATGGATTAAAGAGAGATTCAACCAAGGTCCCCTTTCAAATGCATACTTATCCCTTTACATGCCCATTTTTCTATAGCTCGGACTTCCTTCTTTTCAACATCAATCCTCAACATCAACCCCTTATAGAATTTATTCTTAACAAGGACATATTGTTTGCCATAGTGTAGTCACTTGCGCAACAGAAATTAAATACAACAACTATTAATCTCAACAAGCCAAACCTACCATCCTCTGAAAACTGATGATGAAAAAAGAAAAAATGCTTGCATTGTTTCTGAATTCCCCTTTTTATCCTACCTTCCATCATCCTACTCTACCAAACCTCCATTTAATGTTGCAACCTCCTTGGCCATCCATAGCTTGGTGTTGATTATTTCCACATAATACACAAATAAACAAGACTTCCTACCCATGCTCACAAGTCTCCTTGAAATAATAATTGTTGCAACTAACAAACAGTGACAGAATAATTTACGTCATTAACATGCAAAAAGTTGATGGCCACAAAAAGTAAAAACCAAAACCCTAAAAACTTGTTATTTTCACATGAAAACATTATCTAATTGCCTTCCTATCTAGTCACACTATAACAATAGTTATGGTAATTTAAAAGGTCAAAAGTCAAATTGGTCAAATGTCTCCTAACCACTTAAACAACAATTTGGGCAAAAAATGCATTCTTGAAGGAGTTGAACAAGCCATTGAATCAAAGCAATGTTTTTTATTGTGGAATTCTTTTTCCATTTTTCTAAAAGAAAAATGCCCAACAACATCAACAAAGGATGTTTTTGAAAAAAAAAACTAAATTCACCAAAGTTCCAAAATAAATAAATAAAAATTATTTGATTTCTACCTTAACTTTTAATAGATAACCACAACTATAAAATAATTTTGAAAAACTATATACTGTGAGATCTACTTTGTAGCCAATTATGGCTTAATTGTGTTATTAATGATTGCCATCTAACAACATTGAAATTTTGAAAAATAAAAATAATAAATTGGGTCATAATGACAATTATAATTATCATAGATTTGTTTATGTTTTTCCATTGGAAACCCACGGTAATCATAGCAAGTTGTGTTAAATGACTCAAATGGAGGTTAAGATATTCAAATTAGAATCCATATAATCTAGCTTTACAATTTGGTTGTACTTAAGGATTTTTTATTATGAACATTGGTGTGTCAAACAAGGATAATTTTATGAAGGACTTTCTTATTTCTTGTTTCATAAAAATGTTTTATTTAGGTTCCTTCTATGTTGCCTAGGTTAGGGTACCATCTACTTTGGTTAAGCCAAAAACAAACCTAAAAAGAGCCTAAGTATGACACTTAAGCAAGAGACCTAGGTAACTTAAATTGTTCAATAAGTTGCAAATGTGAGGACTTCAACTCTTTGGTCTACCTTAACAAACCTAACATAAGCAACCTAGGCTATAAAAAACCTAGAAGGAGCCTAAGTAGGCAACTAAGCAACGAACCTAATTAATGTAGGTTGTTTACATAGGTTGCAAGTGTGAGGACTTGAACCCCTTAACCTAGCCTAGGAAGCTTAGTGTAGGTAACCTAAGCTAAAAACAAACCCATAAGGAGCCTAGACATGCCAACTAGGCAAGAAATTAGGTAACCTAGGCCATTTACATAGGTTGCAAATGTGAAGAGTTGCCCTTCATCCACTTTGAGGGTTTAAGTCCCTAACCATTGCATGTCTCATAACATGTAACATAATTACCCACCATAAAATTACCCACCTAGGTTAACATAGGCCTAATTTACAATAACCTAAAATTACCTAGGTTAACCAAATTTGATTTAGGTTATCCAGGTCCAACTTATGTTAACCTACCTTAACCTAGGTTAGCCTTAAGCTAACATAAGCTAACCTAAGTTAACCCTAGGCTGATTTAAGTTATGGGTGGGTGGGCGAATATGATTTGGCAAAAAAAAATTCTTCTTCTAATATTAAATTAAATACCTAGGTGACCTACTCAATGTCTGTTACTTGTCCCAAAAGTTGTCTATAAGTTCATTTAGAAATGTCTAGCACAATAGTGGTGCCAATGTGAAACCCCATGGTTTGTTCCTTCTCATTCACATTAGGCTCCTCCATAACGGATGAATTGGAGTCCTAAATCATCCTTAGGCCCTCATCCTAAAATGCATGAAGGTGTGGGAAATTGAGAAATGTTAGTAAAGCTACTTATGGAAGTTCAACCCTATCGACCACAACTAATGGTGGTTGGTCATCATGATGAACTACACATGATTATTGTCCTAAATCAATATGTCATCCACCAAACATGTGGATGATTGAATGATGAACTAATATGCTTATTGGATCACCTTTGATGGTGTTAAGTTAGTCCACAACCACTAAAATCAATGGGCATGTGAACCAATTGCTACAACATCCACTTGCACTAGCTCACTAATTCAAGTCTTGATCTATTGACATCCTATTCAAAATAGTTGGCTAAGAATCTTCCAACAAATAGATTCCAACAAATATGCAAGAATAGTTGGCCAAGAATCTTCCAACAAATATGCACATGGGTGCATTTGTGTAACTTATGAATATTGCAAAATCTGAATCAATTTTCAAAATAACCTTAAGTTCCTAGGATCTAAAAGTCCTTGACCCATACTAGCCAATGAAAGATTGTAGAATGGCCATCACCAAATAAATTGGACCAATCATGGTCAAATATGATGCCCCCAACAATATGATGTTGTTCAATAAGGAACATTGGTAACCCTATACAACCAATGTTGGCAACAAGTTGGGATAACATTGTCATAACATCATAATATGCTACATGTAGGAGTGTTTAGGTTGTGGATCCTTTTTCACATAGTGGTATCTCCAAATTTAGAAACTACACTATAAAACCATAATTAACAATATTTAATGCCTTTGAACAACTTTAATAGGCATATCCCATTCTTGGGGATCTCCCATTGAATAATTATGGTATCCAACAGGTTCAATCCTAGTGGCTGATTACTAGCATCCATGAGTGTCTATGGGCTTAATGATGGGGAGGAAGAAAAAAAAAGGAGAAAAAAAGATGAGGTAAAAGTAAAGAGGGAAAGAAAAAAATATATATGAAAAAGGAATGGGGTCATTGTTGGTGGGAGGCTCTTCTTCCTTGCTTGTTGAACCTACAAACTTCTTATTTTTCCTTCACAAATAAAACACCTCCTTCCACACTTTGGGTATATAGGCCCCACTAAGGTTCAAATCCCTAGGGCACTTTATGAACAAAAAATAAAATGAGAAAATATACCTCACCACTCAATGTTTGAGCAAAAGCTCTAATGAAAAACACAAAGTACAAAACCCATTGCTTCCAAAATTGAATCTAACTACAACACAACACAAAATTAAATACCACTTTTGGTGATTCAAAAGGATGTATTCACCTACAAGTTATAGGAATCCAAGCCCAAAGACAATGCTCATAAAAACTATGAAATGCATGAACACACAACAATGGTTAAAAAAAACAAAGCAAGGTGTTGGAATTTCAAATCACCAAAAATTCTAAGGTAATGTACATGTTAGAATCTTGGGTTAACCAAGGCTAGACATTTTCTCAAGGTAAGTTAAACCTTTTTAAAATGTTGACAAAACCTTGGTTAGACTTAAATTTTGTAAACCTTAGTTAAACTATAATTTAGTTAAACATTGGGTATGTTTAAGCTAATCAAAGCTAAACTTAAGCTAGACCTAAATAACCTAGGCTAAACCTAGGCTAAAAAAATTAAACCTATGTTAACTAAGGCTAAACCAATAAGCCTTCATACATTATTGTTAGTTAACTCAAAATAGCCTAAGGTTGCCTAGGTTATCCTACGGTCATGTGGGTTAACTTAAGCATGCCCAGGCTAACGATGTAAGTTAACCTAGGATAAACTAAGGGTACCTAGGCTAATTTGGGTTAACCTATAATAACCTAGGCTTATTTATGCTCACCTAGACTAAAATATGCCAATTTAAGTTAACATAAGGTAATGTAATTAAGGTCACTTAGGATAATCTAAGTTGATGTAAGCTTATTTAAGTTAGCATATAGGTTTATTTATGTTAACCTACTAGGCTAATTTACTTTTAGGGTAATCTAAGATGGCCTAAATTGTGACACATGTCATGGGTGAAAACACATTACAATGACCCCCTTTGGCACATTTTTGGGTCTAATATTATAGTACATATAATTTAATTGTTCCAAAAGCATGGTACATTTAATTTTGGGTATCAATATTGGTTTTTGGGCACTACAACAATTGTTTTACAAAGCTAATGTTATGTAGTATTATTTTAAAAGTAATAATAATTTTCGTTCTCTATATTGAAGGATCCATGAGTATATTTATAATATACATTGGTATAATAGGGCCATAGTTTCATTTTGACTACACTAACTTTAGGGTTTCATTAGTCATTAAAATATTCAATTTTAATGGAATTTTTAAAATGACCCATCTAGCTATGCTTGTCATTTTCTACGTGGATGTAATTTCTTGTCAAAATTTCAATTTACCACACATTTTTCGAAATGAAAAATTTCAAATTAATCACATGGTATCCAAACATGATTCATATTTTGTGAAATGACATGAGTCAATATACCTTCAACTTTCATAAAGATTAAAAATCATTTAAATTATTTTTGGAGTATATTTGTGTTTTTGAGTACACAAGTACATTACATTTGTTTCCACAAATATACTCCAATCTCCCACTTTATAAAATGAAACAAAAATAATAATCTTTTTCTTAAATTATATTCTAACATAATATGCAAAAATATTGTGAAAATATTTCAAAAGTTTGAGGTGGGATACATTCAAACATGCACATCCTTGGAAAGTAGTATAATGTGACACCCCGATGGGGGTCACTATAGTGTGCTTTCACCTCATGTCTTTGAAAATGACTACAAGTTGCGTAGTCATAATTGTAATCATATACTGTCATTTGTATGTTTATATTCATATAAATGGTAACAATTAATGTCCACATCTGACTCCATGACTAAATTTGGTAGTCACAGGTTATATCCTAGTCATAAAAACCATGTTTTGGCATAGTATCAAAACCTAACCTAGTTTAACTTAGCTAATTGTCTCATCTAATCCAATTAACTTAAATAGCCTATTAGCTATGCTTATGCCAAGGCTACCTACTTAGTTTAACTAACTAGCATTACAACAAATCATGACTTTTTTAGAGGTTCATGTGGACTAGGTTGTTCCTTTTTACTAAAGAAAAAATATTTTTGACTAAAGGCCTTGTGCATGAATTGACACATATAAGTTTTAATTAATCAATTTGACTAAAATTACTAATTGACTATCTTATCAAATTGGATATTTAGTCAAGTTAGAACACAAAAATGACACCCCTAGTCAAGATGACTAAAGGCTTAATCAAATAAAACATGTTATTGGGCCACTAGCTAGGTACCTATTCATAGGTGATTGTAATTCCAACTAGTCAAGTTGGCCAAGGGTTTAGTTAAATAAGACATGTTATTGAACCATTAGGTACCAACTATTATAATTCCAACATCAACAAGACCCATTTATTTCTAAAGCTAATAATGTTAAAAATTAAGTTCATTTTTGCCCAAGTTGGTAGGCCAACTTTTACCAAAAAACTTGCTATTGCATGTGTGGAAATGTTCTATTTTTTATTACCATAAATTCCAATTATATTTTTGTTTATGAGTTTTGTGAAAAATATTTATATTGAATGAATACACATTATGTACTCCCTTAATTGGTTTTAGGTCAATGGCTAGTTGGTGTGCTTGAATTGCTTATCTAAAGATGCAAAGGCCTCTAAACAAATTACATGTGAAAGTTACTAGAAGAGTTGATGCAATGAAAGGCATTCAATTTACCCCAAGCATCCCTATTAAGGAACAAGACATAATTTGTCAACCAAACCTTAATGTCATCAAGAAATAAGACATAATTTGCCACCTAGACCTACCATGTGATTAAAAAAATAACATAATTATAATTTGTACCTTAATCCTCAATGGTACATAAACTAAACATTACATAGGGAACAAATGTTTTAAAACTAGAATGTCATGATAATGTCAAATGGAAAAAAATGCACAATACCTATTAGTTAGGAAGACATGTTACCTTCTAATTTAGACAAAGCAAGATTTAGTCTTCATCCTCTTCATCATCATCATTGTTTTTGGAAGAACCATGTGTATATGAAATTGTGAACTTGTTGATTAAATGCAACAAACATTGATGTAAACTACCATCTCACTTCACATAATCCTTGGTTACTCTATAATGCTTTTGCAAATCTTGATTGTCAATTACATAATAACAAATGTTGGATTATTATATAACAGGCATTCACCATCCAAATTTTTTCTTGACAAAAAACTTAGAAGGGTATCTTCACAATTGGGGTACCAAAAAGAAATGACTTATTTTTAAAGGATTACAAAAAAAAAACTATTTATTGTTGTATATATGCCAATAGATAAAATGATGTCTTGTTAAATTTATATAAAAATTTATAAATAATTTGTATACTATGTAAATGTTTTGAATCCTTTAAACTAACTATATCAAGTTTTTAAACTGCATTTTTTGTGGAAGCAACTTTTCTAGGTGGCCAAGAATATTAGCTTTAAAGCCATCCATGTTGTTTGTTATTTTTTGAGATCTTAATTGAAATGTCGTAAAGGTCTCAAAATTAAGGGAAAGGAAACAACACAAAACAAAACCCCAAAAAACAAAAAAACAAAAAAAAAACACCGGCAATGATGTAGCAACAATGAATGTTTCTTGTTTCTTTATTTTATATTGGAATCAAGCTCTAGGATTTGCATCTTTCTTATTGGAAGTTTTAAGGGCTTAGAGGAGAAGAAGAAGAAGAAGAAGAAGCATAGTTAGAGGGGGAAGGAGGGTCCAAACAAGAGAAAGATGCCAGGGGGGAGGGGTGGAGAGAGGTATACAAAAGGTTTCAGTTGGGGTCTTAAAAGAAGGTAAAGTTGGATTGGAGAAGGCTTAAATGGTCATGGGAAGTTCGGGCTCCAAGCTAGAGAAGGCATTGGGGGATCAATTTCTAGAGGGAGAATGGTATTTTGGTCTTGAGAATTTTGACAATATGTGCAATTGCAACAATGTTCTCTAGGTATGGTTGATAGTTATTTCACAAACTTTTCTAAAGTAATCATGTTGTATCCTTTGTCTAGCCCAACCTCTATTATCATGGCAATTGTGTTAATTTGGAGGATTGAATTTGCATAACGGTTTTTCACCACATAGCAAGGCAATAACCATACATGTTGATGCATGGGAACAAACAAAGGAAATTAAGGATGGAATTAGTCATAAACAAGCCTCCTACTGTTATCATTGTTGTTTAGCAAATTAGAGTCTATCGCATAAGGTGCTTCAAACCTTAATAATATGGTTTGGTTTAGTGGAAACAAATGGAAAGGCATTCTGAAAATGTAAAAAGAGAGTGATCAAAATAGTGTTTTTTGAATGGATACAAGTGCAACACAAATGACATTTAAAGATAGCTTAGATTCTAAAATATGTTTTTTCCTACTATATTTCCTTGAAAACTTGGCCAAATTTCTACATGTTTGTGGATTCAAAGGGTAAGAGATTCTACACTAAATGTGTGCAACTCAAGGATGTCATTTCCCTCAAAGATTTGACATTTAAAATGTTTCTTAAGACTTGGTGGTGGGGGATCTAGGTTTTTTATTTTTGTGTGCCATTCAAGGACCAACTACTGGAAAATTGTGGTCAAAACAAAATAATTGGAAAGACAACAAAAGAAAATCTTCTAACTTGCTTGTCAAAACTATTTCCATAAGGAATTAAGTTCCATGTATTTTGATCTTAGGCTAAGGGAATAGTCTAAGGTTAAAAACTCCCTTTATTTTGTTTGTTTTGCTTATAAGTACCTTAGATTGTGGGGTGATTTAACTTATAAGGCAATAAAAAGATGTTTAACTTAGATTCTATAGATTATGGTTTTAGATTAAGATGTTTTGTTAGAAAAGAGGAATTTGTTGGAGGTGCATGTGGAAAACGACGGTATTTATTTTATTTTAGAGTTTTGAAGCAAAGTAGTGGCTTCACCAATGGATGTACATGAAGAAATCATGTAGAAAACCAAAGCATGTAAAGGTAAGGCTTAATTTTTCTTTTTCATTTGTAATGGTAGATTAGGAAGTTGTAAACAAATGTATGAATGTAGATTTGGTCTTACACATTTACAAGGAAAAGAGAGGAAAAGTTCCAATTTTTTTTATTAAAGTTTATAAGTAAGTACATTTATTATAAACAAAGTAATTTATACATAATTCAAGCTTAAAGCCAATTGATTTTTCAATTTTATTTTTGTTGACATCAACACCACTATATCTTGTTACACCTTTGTCTCCATATTTGTAGAAGCTAGATCCACTTCCTAATCCTCTACATGTCTTCCCTAATGTTTAGTATGGACTTAAAACCATTTTGTTGAGATTGCCCCATTTTAGTAGTACATTCATTTGAAGGTATCTTCAGAATATAAACAATTCACTTGTGAACAACTTCCATTCATGGATATAAATGACGATTGCTATAACCTAATGACTTGATTATAAAACATTCTTGCCAATAAAAACTCTCTTTAGTTCATAAATCCTTTTGTATGTGATTTCTTGTGATTTATGATTAATAATCAATTTCGTGTGTTGAGATAAATATAGAATGTTAGACATCAACTTTGGCACTTTTGATGATTGAAATGATTTTGTCTCTTGTTTATATAAAATGTTACAAGTATTTTTTGTTTTTTTTTGGTGATGATCTTGCCACAAAGTAATTTCTATTCCTTTCTTGGATTTATCTATTAATTGAAAATTTTAAAACAATATTTCCAATTTTTTGTTGCAATTGGATTAATAGGCCCCACAATGGACACTATCACAATTTCACATCAATTATTCCACCTATTTCTTTTGTTGATATTATTGTTATAGACACAAAATGATACATCTTCAATATTGATGTTGTATTATTATACAAACAAGTCGCACACAATATCCATTTAAAAATGAAGTTCATGTTAATTTATCTTTGTTGGAAATTTTGTGATTGGTTTAATTTTTTTTACAATGTCTAATGACATGATCATTATTATTAATCTTATTATAAAATAAAATTACAACATTGTTGAAACATTCAACTTTAATTTCACCTTTATTAATGTACATATGATCCATAAAAAATAGCTTATTTAGTATGCCCAAAATTTTGAAATTCAATAAGATTAATTTTATCACCAAAATTTTCCAAATAATGTTCCAATTGCATGAATATAATGCCTTTCATTTTTATGTCCAAAGTGATAAAATGGAGGTGGTCACTTAAATGATAACTCTTCAAGATTTTTCAGAATTTTATTACTTTCCACTGTGACAAAATAATATGTTGCAAAAACTAATATTGCAAATAGCAGCACATGTAATTGATATTAAAAAACATCCAAGGATGAAATTTTGAGACATTTAGTTTTAAATTGCAAACACAATCACAATGATAGCCTTAGAGATGTGTCTTATATTCTAGGATGCCCAACTTTGAGATTTTCATACATATAATATTGTCATGATGAAGTGATTTTCAAATATTTTAATCATGGTTATTTCAAATAATTATGTCTTTTCAATAATCCTTTTTATTATCCACACCCTTTGGAGATGAATTGTGCCCCTTTGGATGATATCCTTTCACAACCACAACATATGGGATTAGTTGTGTGCATTGAAAATCAATTGACCCCATCCTAGATTGATCATATTTGTTTAATCAATTAAGAATAATGGCATTCATTTAGGGGCACTATTTTTCACATCAATCTAAGATTGATCACAACCCTTTCATGGGTTGCATTGGTCTCATTCAATTGGTCACTTAATTGCATTCATGCAAGATTGATTAGATATGTCCCAAATTGACCTAGCCTAGACAAAATCCATTTGGAATTGACTTAGTTAAAACAACATCAACTTGTTTAAGGTTAAGACTTTCCATCAACTTAACCTCATTCAAATCCATCTAGATCTATAATTTGGTTGGGATTGGACTTGCATTTGGAGCAAAAATCAATTGGAATGGAAGTTCGGAATGGATGTGGCCTAGACAAATCAAATAAACAACATGAAAATTTCAATTGAATGTAAGTGAAATTGAATCAAGATTAGTTTGAGCTTAGATCAAAATCGATTCAAAATATCATTTCTATATATTTATTGATTGAAATAAATTCTTATATTCTCAAAGTTGCAACCACAAAATTTTGATGCAAATTCATTATCTTTCAAGGGTCCTTTTATATGTTTGAAGCATTCAAGAAAATGATGTCGACATGTTTTTTTTTGCTTCAAAAGTCCTTTCTCCTTATCAAAAGTGCACCGAACATTTTCAATTATTTTGTGAGATCTAATGCACTTCACAAGAAAGGATCTATGTGTTCAAACCATCCAAAAATATTTTACACTTTCACCCTTTTGGATTCTAATATTTAAACATCCTTAATTGTTATTATAGTTTCAAATTTGTGATCATGGTTCAAAGCAAAGTTGAACAGTTGACTATAATGTAAGATTTGATCCAAAAAGAAAAATACTATTTACCATGTTATGGATCATATTTGACTTCAAAATCAATATCTAGCTTGAAAAACTATGCAAAAATTGCATTATAAACTAATGCAATTATTGGAAAGACTTTAACCTTGATGCCTTTGACTCCTTATTTCATGCTTTAACCCGTGTGAACAACTTCCCTTCTATTTTGATAACATTGAATGTGCCATTTTTCATTTATGTCCAATTTGATTGCAATGAAGAACTTGGTTTTTCAATTTTTACTTATCTACTTTCTTAAGTAACAACATGGGCTTGTTTAAATACAAATTTAAAAAACTTGACTTCATACCTAGCTAATCATTGTATTGTTTATTGTAGTTCATTGATACTGAAGTTCAAAGGGTTTTGTTATTGTTGGGAGCTGTATGTTTTGTAAGTTCAACATGTCTTCTAACCTACAAATTGGGGATTGTGATAGTGTCTTCTTAAACAATTATGGAAACTCATGCAAGTCATGCCAACTTGTCCATGTAAAGAGATGGTAAGGCGAAAGGGCATTTCTACATGTAAGAAGTTAGGAAATATGTCAAGCAAGATGTTGCAAGCCGCAAAGAACTATCTTCAAAAATATTGGACTAAAACATGGGCTCTTGTCTGATATATAGCATTGAAAACAATTTTGGCGAATTGTTGAAAAGATGTTGCATGCAATATTTAATTGGACATGGAAAGTGAAAGTTACTTTTTTTTTAAATGCACTACTTCATGGGTCACTACATTGACACTCAACTCAAAAAGATGGCATACAACATACATTTCTGAGGATTTGTGTGAACCTGCAGAGGATGTGATTCATTGATAGCAAACATGTGAAACATTTACACACATTTCTCATTGAAGTAGTCCTTGAATAACAATCTGAAGAAGGTACTATGATTCCTTATTTTGTAGGCAAAACAGAACATTGAACTCTTGTGGATGATTATTAGCATGGAGCAGTTTGTGAAATGGGTGAAAAGAAAAGTTGAGCTCTCTCTCACCCAATCTTGGAAGATTAGCTTGTCTGATCT
>Ga0209208_10003417_pt1 | contig 22724 bp, 16 predicted proteins | sample S1TSphfallax_3_FD_187694 | JGI IMG/M metagenome (GOLD analysis project Ga0209208, IMG submission 187694) | Host-associated microbial communities from peat moss isolated from Minnesota, USA - S1T2_Fd - Sphagnum fallax MG (SPAdes) (version 2) | ecosystem: Host-associated > Plants > Peat moss >...
ATAACAGACCTTTCCCTCCCCCACCCCCCACGTCAGGCCCGGTCGGTCAAAATCCGGGAGTGCCGGGTCGGGTCAGGTCGAAATCCGGGAGTGCAGGGCCGGGTCAGGTCGAAATCCGGGAGTGTTGGGCCGGGTCAGGTCGAAATCCGGGAGTGTTGGGCCGGGTCAGGTCGAAATCTGGGAGTGCCGGGCCGGGTCTGTCTGTAATAGACCTCTCCCTCCCCCACCCCCCACGTCGGGCCCGATCGGCCTGAACGCTGGACCCCGTCACAGACAGATGGGGTGCATTATGCACTGGGTTCACACTAGTTCCTATAGTTGTTACAATTGTATTAAGTGATTGAATGACCCTTACTGCAGTAGGTTGTGTCTAGGTTTCAACAATTGTCGCTTCTAACACTCTTAGTGAAGTTGTGTTGACTCAAGGTCGACGATGTTCCATCATATGGTTACCCATTGGTATCCTCAATGGTGTAGAATGTGGATGTGAATTTACCTCTGGTTCTCTACTCTTGAGTTAAATAGATGAACAAATTTGTCGACTTGATGATCCCAATTGGCTTCCCAACTCCATGCCTCTCAATCTATTTTGGACTACAAGAATTTTTTATTCTTATTCATGTGGTTGATCCATTAATGCTCCCGCCACATTTTGTAACTACACATGTCTAGTTATATTTGCTTTGATGTGGAAAGGCACAAAAGGACAATCCATAATTGCATGTCCTTCTTCCTCACAAAATGCATAGACTCTTGAAAGTAACCTAACTACCTTCGAATCCATAGATTCATGATCATGTGTTTCAATTGTGTACTTTATTTGATCCAACTTTAAATTTCTTTGATGTTGGTATGATTATGGTACTTCATCCAACATATTCACCTATGCCTTTGCATATTCAAATGATCGTGGGTAATTTTCCTTAGTCTTTGCAAACACATCCACATTGGTGTTTTCGTCCACCTCCCAATCTTCCATTGGTTCATAATAATATGGAAATGCAAACTGATACATAAACATGGGTTGTATACCTCCTATAACATCCCTTCCTCAATTAGTCAATAATTCTAAACTTAAGATTCCTTGCAGCTAATTAGATATTGTAAAAGTCCTTGCTCCGTCTTAATCTCTATAACTTTGAACCACAAATTGTGGCTGAGAAATATACTACACCCTTTCATTTGGATGAGTAGTTGATTGTATCTCTTTTTGTGGAGATCATTGTTTATAACTATGCCTTCTTTGAAAACCCCCAATCCATACTTCACACCATACCACCTCTTGTGGTAGAAAGGATATGTGCCCTGTAAACCTTTCCTCTATTATCATAACTCATCTATCCAACATCATATTTCGATATGGGGTTTTTGTAAGCCTTACATACTCCTCTCCATTGTCAATTTTTTCTTTTGTTTGGTTTGCAATGACTTGACGATCTACCTCCACGTCCAATTGTCATTGTAAACTTCGGGTTACCATCCGATTCATCTTGTTTCACAATCCTTCATTTTCAAAAAAATTACATTGTTTTGCAATTGTTACAGCATCCACCACTTAGACCTTTGATACTTTCAAACATACCCCTTTAAATTTTGAATTTAACAAAACAAAACCACTCATTTGAACCTTTTCATCTACATTACAACAACAAAAATTGTAGTAAACCTTCTTGCTACTATAAAAAAAACAAAAAACAAAATTCCCCACAAGATGTCGCTAAATGGTAGAAGTGAAACAAAATTCTTGTAGAATATTTCACACTATTATAACAACATATTTTCACTTCACATGCATACATTCACTTTTTTTGCCTTGATTCTCAAGACATTTTATTCTATCATTCATTAAAACACCAGATTCATAGTTATTCCATATAACCAAAATCTACATTTCAAAATACATGTAAAAAAACTCCATAAATAAGATCACAATTTATTTAATCATATTCAAATACTATGGAAATTTCACATAACAATTTGAACATAGAAATTACTACAAAAGTCTCTATTTATCTGTATTATTGAAAACTAAATCAAAATTACAACATAATTCCATGTTTTACTGAAATGGAATCAAAACAACAAATATAATTTCTTATGTATCAAAACAGAATTTGTGGTTTTCTACTTCAAAGTACCTACAATGCCTTTCACTATTTTCCTCAAAATTGTGTGTCTAAAAATGTTTTCATTTTTTTAGAACCTCCCCCTTTGGGCAATCCCAAGTCTTTTCATCATGATTCAAAACCAACAAAAACTCAAAATTCAAACTAACAAAGTTCTTTAATCAAGCCCTATCCTAAATAAATGCCTTGTTCATCCAAAACCATGCAATCATCCTATCCTTTTAACATAGATGCAAGAGACCAAATTTTTGATGGAATCATCAAACAAGGGGGTCTAACCATGTTATTAGGAGCTACATGTGCCCCTTTAGATCATTGCTTTATTTTATTTTTAATTAAATTTTTTAATACATCTTTTAAAAAAACATTAAAAATCTTTAATTTTTTAAAATATTATTATGTTAAGGTGTATATTAAAAAAATCCCAAAATATGTCATTAAAACATATTTTCAAATTGTGCTTATGGAGATTTTGAACAATGGTTACAAGAGGTTAAAAGTTTTTATAGGTATTTTTCATTCATTAGATTGATTCCAATTTTTTATGATATGTACATAATGTATTCACAATAACATTTGATTAAAAAATTATTTATTTATTTAATTATTACTATTTACAATCCAAAATTCAAAAAATTAAGTTGTGGTTACAACTACATTTGGTACATGTTAATATGATTGTACCCAAGGACTAAGGTTCTATGTGGAACGACCTAAAAATGAAGCTGGACTTTCAACAATATGAACATCCGATCAAGGTAATGGAAGAATTATAAACCTAATTAATTCTAGTTAAATTCTTCCATCTAAAGTCCCACATCCTCAAAGTTCTATTATTCTAATTCCTTTCCATCTTGCACATTTGTTGTCATCGAATTTACCTACAAGGAGAATAAGAGGTACATAATTGTTAATTGATTATAACAAGTCACACATTTTGATTGTAATTGAATAGTTGGAGATTATGTGATAGAAGATTACACAAAGAGAAGCTACAAAATATATTAGAGAGGCAAAAATAAAATAAATAGAGGAATGAAGGACAAGAGAGTGGCCATTACTAAATGTTGCAAAACAAATAACAAAGAAGCAAGTTGAGAGACAAGTAAGAATATCCTTTAATAAAGCTTAGTATGCAGCACAAGTCAAGGCAGTAGGAGAATGGTTTCATTGTAACATTTAAACCAATTGCAGAGTTAATCTTGCTAGGGATACAAGTGGCATTTGTAGCATGTTTATAGAAGCCCATAAAGAAACTAGGGCAAGGACAATGCATAGGATGTTTGCAAAGGGGCATGTTGCAACAAGTTTGCGACCACTAGAAAAAATATTCAAATATATGATTGAGTTTATGATTGGTATTCTAATCATAAAGGAAAAAAATGACTAATAACCTTAAAGTCATTATGGATGAGTCATGAAAGACAATAGTCGTTTAGGACATGATGTGGCACAATGATGTGTCAATGATGTGGCACATTTCATTCAATAGTCATAAAGGACATATGTGAAATCATTAGTCATAGTTTAGTCATTGTGTAATTATTTTTAATCATAATAAATTATAATACTTGATATTATTATAATATAAATAATAATATGTTTTTTTATTTATATTATTTATATTTTGGTTATTTTCATCCTATCAACTGTTGACACGTGTCACCACCTAAACTAGGTTCAAAATTAATTTAAATGGTTAAGTAGACCACCTAATCTACCTAGGTATGCATTTAACGTAAGTAGTCTAATTAGGTATGGAATATTTAATCAATATTCCATTGTTGAGCACAACAATGGCATTTGTGAAATTTGATCCTTGGCCCCCAAGGGAATTGAATTCCTTTACCACCAAACCACCCCACTTGTTATGTAAACAATTTAGTGTTTATTTTATTTAAACCATACTTCATCTAAACATCACACACAACTTTAAATTTGATGATTCATATTTTATTAATAAATTGTCCAAATGAAAAAATAAAACATTTATTCATAAATTTTCAATAATGTACACAAATTATTATATATATGTGAGTGTAAAAATATGTTCAAAAGAAAATTATTTGAATTTTGTCATTGATTTCAATGACCATTCTTTGGAAAAAAAATTCAAATGCATGATTTATTAATGGAAAAACCTTTGTGGGTAGTACAAGAATAAATAAAATATATTTATCATATTTTAAACCTTCATTTGATTTATGAATTTATATTATAATTATTTTTCAATATATCAGAACTTTATTAATAACGTTTAATTTAGACATATGAGTCCATAAAATTTATACACAAAAAATATTTATAAATGGTCATAAATCAATTGTAATATCTAAATGTACATATATATTAAATTTTTAATGTTAATATTAAATTGATTTATAAATTTAATTTGAAAATTTTAATATTATTGAAAAATTAATTAAATTAAATATTAAATAATTTTCTAAAATTATAAAAATTATTAAATTTTACACATATAATTTAATATAATTGTGTAATATCTGTTTATATACATATAATATAAATTTATTTACTGAAATCGATGATAAAAATTTGATATAAAAATAAATTATATATTTACCACATTTTTATTTGATTTTAAATTTATAATATAAAATTATTTATAATATATCATTTTTTTCAATGTTTGATAATTAATTTACTCATATAAAATATTTTAAAATGGATCATATATCAAGTATATTCAAAATATATAATTAAAGTTTTTATATTACTTATATGTATAATGTTAGTTGAAATCAATTTCTTACATGTTGGAATTCCTTATGTGTAAACTTATATCGATAGTCATTTTTTAATCATTGTAAAGTAATTTTATGATCACATTATGTATGTAATGACACATCATTTTGTCCACGTCATTTGCATAGTCATTTTAAAATTATATTTGAAATAGTTTTATCCTAGTCACATTTTCATATGATATTTTAAACATCCATGTCATTTTGTCATAAATCGTGGATGTCATGGATGAAAATTTGTAATGAAAAAATTAACATTGACCTTCATGTTACCATGTCATTGTCTACTAATCAATGGCACCATTAATATATGACTACAACTTTTTACATGTAGGATTTGAAATAATATTGTATTATTATAGTAAACTATTAGTTGTTTAGGACATTTAGTCATTTATTTCTTGGTTGCAAAGAACAAGATTTTTTTTAGTGGACATTGCATACCTGAATAATACCCAAGAAAATTGGGAAGAGGTGTTGTGGGGGGAGAAGAATCAAAAGACTAAGGGTCCAAGGCAACAACTCGAGGAGAGGAAAAAATAAAGAGAAGGACTAGGGTAACATTGAGCTTGATGAGAGGAAAGAGAGAAGGATAAGGGTAGCTCAAGCTCAAGGATAGGAAAGAGAGGGAAGGACTAGGTAGCACTTGAGCTTGAGCTCAAAGAAAAGAAGGAAATATACTAAGGTAATAGCAATTTGAATCAAGTTGTAGGAGAGGAGACAAAAAGAAGGATCATGTAACACTTGAATTTGAGTTTGAAAAGAGGAAGGAGAGAGACTAGGACAGCAATGAGTTGAGTTTGAGGAGAGGAGGGAAAGAGAAAAGGGAACAATAGTTTGAATTGAGCTCGAGGAGAAGAGAGAGAGGGAAGGACCAAGGAACATTCAAGTTCAAAGATAGAAAAGAGAGGGAAGGACCATAGAGCAATTGAGTTCAAATTCGAGGAGAGAAAGGGAAGGACATAGAGCAATTGAGCTCAAATTTGAGGAGAGAAAGGGAAGGACATAGAGCAATTGAGCTCAAACTCGAGGAAAGAAAGACCAAGGTAACAATAATTCGAACTTGAGCTTGAGGAGAGATAAACCAAGGAAGCAAAAGCTTGAGTTTGAGCTTGAACTAGAGAGAGAAACCAAGGTAGCAACAATTCGAACTTGAACTTGAAGATAGAGAGAGCGGGGTGATAGTAACTTGGGTTCAAGCTTGAGGAGAAAAAAATATTAGGGTAGTAGGAACTTAAGTTTGAGGAGAGAGACCAGGGCAATAACAACTTGAGCTCGAGCTCAAAGAAAGAAAAAAAGATTAAGGCAGTTGTAGGTGAAGTTCAAGCTTGAGGATAAAGACTAGTGTAACAACAATTTGAGTTCAAGCTTGAAGAAAGACAGACTAGGGCAACTATAGCTCAAGTTTGAGGAGAGGAGAGAGAAGGAAGGATTAAGGCAATAGTCGAACTTGAGCTCTTGCTCGAGCAAGAAGAAAGAAGGACTAAAGCTACAACAAACATAAAAACTTTGGTTCTCCCTTGGTTCAAGTGTTGTGCTCCATACTTCCATCGCATGCAAGGCATGCATGAACATGGAAAATGGAACAAATATAGAGCATCAACAAGTAAAACAACCTCAAACCCTACAAGGAGAAGCAACCACATGAACGAGCTCAAGAAGCTCAACTCCAAGTGCACATCTTGAGTTGCACGTGCAATTCTCAAGATCTAGAGGGAGACGACCAAAGGAAATGAGAAAAATCATTGAGGGAAGCCTTGTGGTGCCTCCAAGTGTCAAGGACTAGACTAGATGGGAAATGACCAAATAAAATGAGAGAGATTGTTGTGGGAAGCCTGATGGCACCTCCAAGCGGTGAGGACTGGACTAAAGGGAGACAACTAGTGGAAATGAGCAAGATCGTTGCTGGAACCCCCTGGGCACCTCGAAGCATTGGGGGAATTAGGGTTAACATTGTGGGAATTAGGGTTAACATTGTGGGAATTAGGGTTTAGAGAACAAAGAAACAACCATCACCATGGATGTGAAACCCTATGTGAAAATTTTGATCCCAACTATTGATGGTTGATGTACAATTTTACATAAAATTTGGTCTGGTTTTCCCTTCATCCAAATTTTGATTATAAGACACACGAGGTGTTTACTTTCATCAACATTGATTTTGAAAATAAGATCAAAACTGTTTAGTCATAGGGAGTCCTTTGTTTGTTGGCTATTTTTTCCAGCAGCTAGGGGTATCTGACTTTGGAACGTGATATCTTGTTCATTTTTCACTCAAATGACAAGGAGTAAAAAGCGTTGGGAGTGCCAAGAGGTGCTCTACAATTCATCACAAAACTCCACGGTCAATCAAGCTACTCCCTGAGGGCCTGAACTCTCAAAATCCTTAAGTGTTCGGTTATGGGCTGTTTTACCCTACCTTTCTGGCTGTTCCTTGTCGCTGACTGGTTGAACCTCATAACTTACCCTATGGTGTGTCACATAATCAGTACCTTTTTAGGGTTACTAGTTGATTCTACCCACTTAGGGTTAGGGTTAGGGCTTAGGGTTTAAGGAGAGCGGGTTTCCGAGAGCAGCAGTTTTGTGTGCACCCACGCGCGCCCGGGCACAGAGAGGACCGAGAGAAAGACAGAGCGCACGCGAGAGACATCTGTTGCAGCATAGCCACGCGTGTGATGCTCTCTCTTTTCTGTTGGACGCTTCTGAATATAATTTACTGTTGCCCGGAAGCAGTCGAGGTTGCGGTCGCGAAAAGACTGCAGTTTTGGTACACAAACCGTCAGCAAGGGAAGGTAGGGGAAGAGGCGAGTGGCGATGTCAGTCGCTCGTAGAATGAAGAAGAATCGCAAGCGCAAGGAGAAAGAACTACTGGCCATGGCATCGGCAAGTGATGATATGTCTGTTGAAGAAGAAGGGAAATCTAGCGGTATTTCTGTACTCGATGGAGCCAAACCGGCGGTCGTTGACGTTGAGCACGTAGAAGATGGAGTAGGTTCGGAATCGAGACGCAAAAGGAAGCTGAAGCGGAAGCGGAAACCAGCTCCTGCAGATGATGTCGAGGTATGGTGTGAATATTCTTATCTCTGGTTCCCTCCTGTTGTTATCAGGGTTTAGGGTTCCAACACTCGTTGTTATAGATGTGGCGCTGGTGGTGAAATCTCTCTCTGTGCTCACTATCTCCGTTGTGGATTTGTATCTGCAGAATGCAAACCGAGTCAGGGTCCAAGGGTTAGGAGCAGTAGAACAAGAAGCTGCAATAACAAGGATCTGTAATCCTAATAGAGCAGAGAAGATTGGCTTCGAGATGGTACCAGGCAATAATTGTGTGGGAAGTGATAAAGACATGAATGTAGTGGCAGCTGTGGCGAGGACATCAGAAAAGTTGCAGAGCTCGAGGAAGAAGCGGAGAAGAAGTAGTGAAAGAGAATCAGTGAAAGAAGAAGACGGAAGTAGTAATGGGTTGTCACTAGAAATAGCAAAAGCAACACTTCTCGAGGGTAGGGCATCAGAAGAAATTGAGAGTGCCATGAGGAAGAAGTTGAAAAGAAGTGAAAGAGAAGGAGTCAAGGAAGATGGTAATAAAAATGTGGTGAGTTTGTCATTAGAAACAGCAAAAGGAAGACTTCTCGAGGGTAGGGTGTGGCAATATGTATGTCAAAGAGCACTCATTGGGGACACAAAAGGCTCAATTCGGAACCCACCACATTTGGTGGTCAAGTCCTTTGATATCTCAGACCCAATCGCTGCATCTCAGGCATCAACAGATTTAAGAAGGAATCCACTGTCAGGATTGAAGTCACCGAGTGGTATGGCTTCCAAGTTAGGTGCTTCTCAGGCATTGCATGGAGAGAAACAATTGCTGCCGTTGGGGATCAAGCCACTTGCTGCTTCTGCTGCTGTTGCTGAGTTTCCAAACTTCAATTTGACCAAGCCAGGGTATGGCAACAAAACGGCAGTTACAAATGTTATTGCAAATGGAAATAAGATTGCTGTGACAGTCACAAAAGAAGGTACTGTTGTGCAAGACTGGATTCTGAGGCAAAAAGCCAGAGTGTATGGAATGGACTCTGAATGGAGGCCTAGCTATGTGAAGGGTGTGGAGCACAAAACTGCTCTGTTGCAGGTAAAATTTCAACTTGCTTCCTTTCTCAGTTTTGTTATTTTCTGTATCCAATCTTCAGACTTAATTCCAGCTCATGTTGATTATGTCATATAATGTCTAGGAAATGACAGAATCTCCCACCCCAGACCTTAATTTTCTGTAGAAGCTTGTCACTTTGAGTCTCTGAAATCTACATTTAAAGGTTTTAAGTCTATCAACAGAGGATGGTGTGTTTTCCCCAATGCAGTTTCATTCCTTTATCTTCCTTACTCTGAAACTTGCACCTCACCTCTAGTTCTCTCTCTTTGTTGACTCACAGGAGGTACAACATTGACCTATTGGATTGTTTGCAGATCTGTGGGGAAAGTGAATGCTTGATGATCCAGATGCTGTTTATTGATGCAGTACCCCCAGCCTTGGTCAATTTTCTGAAGGACCCAAAGATACAGTTAGCTGGTGTGGGAATTCATGGTGACATTCAGAAGCTGCAGCGAGATCATGGTCTCGAGTGTAATGGAGCCATTGAACTTACAACTCTAGCTGCAAAGAAATATGAGCGGGTTGACTTGAAAGGAGCTGGGCTCAAGGCTCTTGCCAAATTGGTTATCAATTTTGACATGGTGAAACAGAAGAAGGTTACCATGAGTAACTGGGCAAACCGTTTCTTGGATCAGATTCAACTTGAGTATGCGTGCCTTGATGCATGGGTGTCATATGCAATTCATGAAGGGTTGGTGGAAGGTCCAGCTCTATGATTGGCACCTCTCACTTCACAGGTTGAAATCATTTCAGCAGAGTTTGCCCCAAATGCAATTTTCCCAAACTGTTGCTGTTCTATGAAAGTTCCCCCAACTCTCATTCATCTAAACCTACTGAACCTTACATTGAGTGCAAGTAGGTTACATTCTTGGTAAGTCAATTTGTCGAGAAATTCAAATTTTCTTATGCGAAAAGATTCCATTGAGATTTGTAGAATTGCTCATCCTGTGTCCAGATAACTGGAAACAGATGGATGTGCTGATATCATATTATTTTCAGTTGCAGGTTTTTGTACTGACCCAATGAATTGTGTCCACTTAAGCTATTGTAAACTGCAGATGCAAATTTAAGATATTACTAAATTTGCAGAACAATATTCTGTTATTGTCCCTGTGCAAACTTGTGTTAGTAGGATAAGCAGTTCCAGGTGATGGTTGATGTTCACATTGATGTCCTAATGGATATTGCTGAAGCATTTCAAACATAGAGTTCAGCTTTCAGATTATTTAGTATTTGGACCCTTATAACTAATGTTAGCTGTTCGTAAACTGATCTGAGAGATTGCTGGAATGGATGAGTTTAGAAGCTGAATCTTTTTCTGGCGTCAGGAGATGAAGTAATTTTTCATCAGTGTTAGATATGATAAAACCAGTAATTGTAGCAAAGATGAGAATACTCTTCTCTCAAATAAGTCATCTCTTCCTTGGCCAGAAGCATGTCTGAAAAACCTGCAAGAAGATGATTGCTACCTATATGGAAATGTGCATTTCAACTCCAACCATAGGCACAGCTACCACAGGAGGCAAGGTCATGTGAGAAGCATGAATGCCATACACATCATAACTAAATTATGGATTCATCTATTATGCCAAAGAGCTTTCCCTTACAAAGATTACATTGATTTCAGACTCATTTTTCTCAACCATTTTAACAAAGATAAAGTGTGTAGAAAAAGGATTGTGTTGGCATCACCAGCAATCTCTGCAGGAACATCCTAAAAGTGATGGAATCAAGGGTCATTTCTTACTATGATAGTCCTCTCAATAATCTTTGACATGCACTTGGTGTAAGGGTTTAGCACATACCCATAGATTCTTGATAATGCTGAGTGTAGTACTGGGAGGGCTGCTGATAAGCCTGAATGCAATGGCCAGTTTCTCACCATGGTTTCACAAATGAACCAGCTTTTCTTCTTCATTGACATCATGCAGGACAAATTTTGTATCTGGCACATACCCTACATCATTCATCTGCCATGGCAATCTTTTCAATTCTGCATGGATTTCAGCAATTTGAGGAGGATCTTGATCATTTACCATGAATGTATGGACCTCATCATTCAGCTCAATCCTGGTGTGACCAAGCTGTTTCTTCACACCCTTTTTCTTCCTTTGCAGTTGAACACTAGCACTGAGATCCCATTTGCCAGCAGCAGCATAGATATTTGATAGCAGTATATAGCCCACAGAATTTCCAGGTTCAACATCCAGCACTAGTTTTGTGATTCATTCTCCCATCTCCACATCACCATGAATTCTGCAAGCACCAAGCAAGGCTGTCCACACTTCTGCACTTGGTTCAAAGGGCATTGTCTTGATCATCTCCTTTGCCTCTTGCAAACATCTGGCACGGCCAAGAAGATCAACCATGCATGCATAATGCTCCACTGTTACAGAAACATCATAAACTGAACCCATGGAATCAAAGTAGCACAAGCCTTCATAAACTAAACCTGCGTGGCTACAAGCTGACAGAAGACAAACAAATGTGACATTGTTTATTGGAACAGCTTCTTCACACATCCATTCAAAATGTGCAAGTGCTTCCCTTCCATGCCCATGCATGGCATATCCCTTTAGCATAGCTGTCCAAGCTATCACATTGCGTAAAGGCATCTTGGTGAACACTCTCCAAGCATCCTCCATGCTCCCGCATTTGGCATACATGTCAATGAGGCTACTCCCCACAAACACATCAGATTCAAAATCACATTCAATGATCTGCTCATGAGCACGCCTGCCCTCTTCAAGAGCCATTACAGTTGCACATGCATTCAGGACCCCCAAGAAAGTGACAGAATTTGGCTGCACACCTTCCTGTTGCATTTGCCGAAATAGTTCCAATGCCTTCTGTCCTTTCCCAGATCTTGCATATCCTTGTATCACCGCTGTCCAAGAGATGACATCCCTCAAATGCATCTTGTTGAATATCCTCCATGCATCCTCCATGCTCCCACATTTGGCATACATATCAATGAGGCTATTCCCAACAACCAAGTGAGACTCACAACCACTTTGGACAATCAGTCCATGAGTGCGTCTGCCCTCTTCAAGCACCTCCAGAACAGCACATGCATTCAGAACTGCCACAAAAGTCACTGGATTTGGCTGCACACCTTCCAGTCGCATTTGTTGGAACAGCTGTAATGCCTTCTGACCTTGCCCGCATTTCACAAGTCCCATCAGCATGGCGTTCCAAGAGACCACATCCCGTGATGCCATCTTGTTGAACACTCTCCAAGCTTCTTCCATGCTGCCACATTTGGTATACATGTTGATGAGACTCGTTCCCACAAACAGATTGTCCTCACAATGGTTTTCAATGATCTGTTCATGAGCATGTCTGCCTGCTTCTAATGCTTGTAGACTAGCACATGCATTGAGCACCGGAAGAAATGTGAATTTGTCAGGACTCAGTCCTTCTTGTTGCATTTGCTGGAAAAGTTCCATCGTCTTCTCAGGTTGGCCCGCCTTCACATATCTTGCAAGTCTTCTGTTCCATGAGAACTTGTCCAATTGTACAGTACCAGGTGCCAATGCAGCCAACTCCGCTTCCACCCAGGGTGGAATCCAAGGATCATCCAGCCAGAGTGCCTCATGTGTCTTCTTATGCTTGAAATCTGGATACTTTGCATTTGTCTACAACCAGAGCAAAAACTCCATCAGAAGCAGCAGCACATGTGTGTTGTTTTTCACTGCTTGTTGTGTGCAGCTAAGCTCTCACATGGACAAAGCTTCATTACAAAGCCCAAAAAAACTTTACCAAAGGATGTATTGTGCATGCCTACCTCTCCATGCAGTACAAGGAAAAACTGGTGACAGTAATCAGATTACAATTACCTTCTCATGTCTGCCATCCCACCACTCCAAAGGATTCGAGAAGAACTCCCGCCAAAGCTTCTCTCTCTGGCTTCCTGGAACCCTTGTAGTAGGAACTGGAACCCTTGGAAGAGCAACTGGTGAAAACAACAGACAATACTTGCATCAAAACAACGGATTGTGTTGATCATTGCAAAAGATTTGGCAAAGAGAAAGCGAACATTTTCTGTTGCTAAACGTTTCTCTTTTGTTCTTCTGCTCACTGATGTTCATCGCCACTTGTGAGAGTAGCAATTCGCAAACAAAAACAGGACAGAACAGACAGAGACAGATAGAGAGTACTTACGACGACGGCCGTCGTGGTCTCCGAGCGCGGCCTTGGTTTCTATCGATCGCACTGTGGGAAGAGCAGCAGAGTAGTACAAAAAATCACGGCAGCGGCTATGCAAAGGCGATGCACAGACACCACGTAACAACAGGCTCTTCCTGGCCTCGCTCTCTCCCCTTCTGATACTCTTGTAACCAAGGGAAGAGCTACACCCTACAGCAGCAACAGCAGAAGGAGAGAGCAGTTGCACTTCCAAAGCCATTCATATAACTTCACAAACTTATCTGAACCCAATGGGTCTCAACGAAATCACTGAGTTTCGATTCTTACTGACAGACACAAAAGATTCAGTTTCTGTGTTTCATCAATGCTCTTGAACTTGTTCATCATCATTGGGTGGGCTTGATGCTTTCGGGTCCTGGAGAGTCTCCTTCCTCTCTATTCGAAACGGTAGCAACAACTCTGATCAAGGAATGAATTTGTGTTAATTGGTGGAGTCTTTTTTTCTCTCTTTGTTTGCTTATTAATATGCTGTGCAGGAACTGGAAAGGAGATCTTGATGATGGAAATGGCAAAATCTATCATGAGCGCATGATTCAAACCAAATTCAGGTATGTCTCTTTCAAGACTTTCTTCTTCTCGATTACCCAGATGGGATTTACATTTCTGCAAAGGGTTTGATCCTGAGGATTGGCTAAGAGGATGGATTCTTCAGAGCCTGTTGCAGCATACTAGGTGTGCTGATGATGATTTCTCTCTCCATGCAGCAGAATGAGGGAGATGTAGTTGAAAGCATGCGAATCAAGCTTGTGGGATTGTGTGTCTGTGAGTAAAAATAAGAATCTGTGAGCAAAAATCCGGGATTGTTGTGGTCTTCATGTTGGGTTTGCGAATGGTCGTCGGATTTTGTGTTTGTTTGTCTTTGGAGATCATGATAGGGTTTGTGTGAAAGCTGTTGTGTGTGGGGGGGGGTTCGCGGTGATGGGTCTTGGAGGGAAGAAGAAAGAAGCCCCGAGGACATCATGGGTGTTTCGCTATGTGAAGTTTTGGCGATGGAGAGGAGGGTTTTGCTTCAGCAGTTTGTTGTTGCTGCTACTCATCATTGCTGTGAAGCTCTTGAGAGCTTGGCAGCTCTTCAGCTGGCAACAACCAACGGCGTCGATTCCCAACTGGTCGCAGGAGGTCGAAGCTCTGCAGTCCTTTCCTGTCACCGAGAAGAAGTGTTTTAGGTCGTCTGCCAGCAATTCGGCGCTGCTTGCATTTGTCACCATCGATCCGGTTGCGGAACAAGAGCGGAATGAAGCCAAGCAGCTGCTGGATGCAAGCTTTGAAGAAGTTGCTGGCTGGCGCTCTACTACCCATGTTGGGTCCTACAGGAAAGGAGGAAGCCGCAGGAATCATCACGACCTGAATTTCAGATCCAGAGGAAGAAATAAGCCAGATTGGCGAGCACTTCTTGCTTCTCCCAGGTACATGCCCTTGTGGCCACAGTTCCGGCTGCTGTTGAAGACATGGGTGCTGAAGAACAGAGCCTTCCAACCCACTGTGATGCAAGACTTGGTTTCCACCATCAAGGAGATGATTGACAAACCCTACTCCTCCTCCTCTACAGCAGCAAAGAGTAGTGAAGACAAAGACAAACGGAGTAGCAGGAGGAGGTACAATACTTGTGCTGTGGTGGGAAACAGTGGCATGCTGTTGAACAGGAGCTATGGTGTGAGCATAGATGCTCACGAGATGGTGATAAGACTCAACAATGCCAAGACAGTTGGCTTTGAGCAATTTGTTGGCAGCAAAACCACAGTTTCCTTTGTGAACAGCAACATTCTTCATCAATGCTCGAGGAAACCCCAATGCTTTTGTCATCTCTATGGTGCGCATGTCCCCATTGTCGTGTATCTTTGCCAGTTGATTCATTTCATGGATGTTGCCATGTGCAGCAGCTCCATGCAAAAAGCTCCTCTGATTGTCACTGATCCTCAATTCGACAGCTTGACAGCAAGAATTGTGAAGTGGTATTCAGCCAAGCGATTTGTGGAGAACACAGGGAGACCTCTGAGTGACTGGAGTGATGCACATGAGGGACCATCTTTCCATTACTCTTCTGGCATGCAAGCTGTCATGCTTGCATTGGGAATCTGTGACAATGTGAATCTGTTTGGTTTTGGGAAGCTCAATGGAACAAAGCATCATTACCACACCTCACAGAAATTAGAGCTTCGCCTTCATGATTACGAAGCTGAGTACTGCTTCTATGGGGATCTTGTGAATAGAAGATTTGAGTGCATACCATTTCTGGACAAAGCAGGCATTGAGATTCCTGTGGTGCATATTTTCCAATGATAGTTTGCAAATTCAGAAAGCACAGGCAATGATGAATGTCTCCTGGTATTATTATTCCATTCTGGCAGATGGCATACCAACCTTCTGCTGATAATGATTACACTCAGAGCTCAGTGTACAGGTGATGGGGAGTCTGTCTTTTGCTTTTTTCCTCCACTAACTACCCTAGTATAATGTTGCAGCAGCTGTTGCAAACACTAGATGGCAATGGGGTGAGTGGATGCAGACAGATTTCATTATCTACATCTGTTTTCTACAACTCTTCATGCTTTCTGTGCTTTGAAATAGCAGCAGCCTGCACCACACAACTGTTGCAATAGGGAGGCAGCAAGCCAAATACAGAAGCAAATTGACAAGGAGGACCCAGGCTATTCCATCTGCAAGACTTACTGGCTCTACTCCAATGAATTTTCGCTGCCAACATTCAGAGAAGGGTGGAAATCACAGTTGCTAAACATTGCAGCGTATATTATCATGGTCAACCCAATTTCCTTTGAGAAGATGAGATGATCATTTCTGCAAAAGTTGGAGATAGTTGGAGAATGATGTTGTGACTTTACAACATTTAAGATGTGAAACTGATGCTTGTGCCACAGGAAGATGGTAGGAGGAATGTCCCCCCTCCAGATTTTCTTTTGCTCTCTAGCAACTGAATTGCACTAGTCAAGTGAAAGAATTCTGTCCATATAAATGGATCTTCTCCTTACTTATGAAATGTTTCTGTGTTTGATTCATGCAGTGGGAGAAAGTCAGAACTGGCAGCAGCAAGTAAAGACCACTTTTCAGCAAAAGTGGGGATGGGTCTAGAAGGAATTCACAGAGCATTGAGCGTACATTCATGTTACTCTCTGCCTGTATGAGCGCCATCTCCATACATGCCTTCTCCTGCGTACCAAATGCAGGAATCCCTTACTCTGGAACACACTATGAACTGCACACTCACATGCTTTGAGCATCTCCTCCTGCCAGAATATTGTATTTGTTAGGCACACTGGAAGTGCCAATCAAAAAGTTTTATACTCTTATACCTCTCTGCTTGGATCCTATGGATCTCAACCGGGCAACTCTGATCATACAAGAAAGTAGAGTCTTGGGAGCAGGACCAAAGCTGACCAAGAGCACATGCACCATCCCTGGTACTGACTTACAGATCCATCTGCACACCACTTTTTTCCGCAATGGTACACAAGGCTTGTATACAATGGTGTTAGCAATCTGAAAGACCTTGTTTGACATGTGAGTCAACTCCAGGAACAACAAAGGACACTAGGCAAATCCTATTAATTGGAGAAGGGGCAGATTTCTCGTCACAAATTTAGGGTTTAGGGTTCTCAGAAATTCAGAATTATGGGTTCTGTTGTTGTCATTGTGTTCTTTGTGCATGAAGAAAACTCAGGATTAGAATTAGTGGGGTGTTCTGTTTTTGTTTGTTGAGCATGTGTTGAAACTCTTTTGGGTCTCATTCCAATGATGCCTGAGAGCAATGGACCTGCCCTTCTGGAATTTATCTCATGGGTCTGAAACATCTGCTCTTTAACGTCTCTTGATTTCTCTGCCGTTTCTTCTCTGATGGATTTGTGTTGAATGTTAAAATCTACTTCATTAGCCAGCTCTTTCCTTCAGAAGCTTGTTGCAGCTTGAATGAGGATACTGTTGACTTTTTTGATTAGCAATGTCTCTTGAGTGCTAGCCAACATCACGTCTGAGTCTTCCCATTGCTTCTGGAAAGGCAACAGAAACTCAGGATGCAGATTGTGCCTAATGGTTTGCCCAAGTTTTTGGGAAGATTATTATATGCTTATCTACACCCACTGTTGGGAGCTGATGAACTCAGTGGGTAGTCATGGCAGCTCATCACTGCCGTTTGTGATGAAGGTGATGGTCTGTCACTTTGTGAGCGACTCTCATGAGGTTATGACTGCACTCATTGTTGTGTTACCTTTAACTGTTGTTGTGGAGATTTCTCTGCAACTTCATTGATCTTCATTAGCCAGCATGGAGCAATTGAATAAACCAGCTACTTGTTTGCCATGCTTGCTCCCCAGTCTGTGTTGAAATCATGTATTTGCAGAACAGACATCTTTTATTCCTCAGCATGTTTGATTGCAGACATGGAAAGGTTACCAACTTGAACCATGATGGGATTGCACAGAAGATTCTGCAGAGGTTTGCAATGGCATTGGATATAGTCAAGATGCATGTCAGGCTGTTTTTGCTGATGAACTTCTGAAACCCATGTGTTCTACAAGTCACAGATCTGCTGCACTTCTGTAGGAGGAGAAAGATGATCTGATGCAGACTTTTGAGCTTCGACTTAAGATTCAGAAGTTTGAGGATGTGGTGATGCTTGCCTCCAGCAATTTCACCACAGTTCCCATGGTGGGTCGAGAAGCAGGATCATCCTGAATGCAAGCGAGAGAGATTTCAATGAGCTTGATGGCTTGTTGCTTGTCAAATTCCTGACCCAGTCGTGCATCAATCAACTCCAGCAGCTTTTCAGTGTTCCCTTGCAAAGACAATGCCTTGGCAGGAACATAGCATTCTTCAGTCTCTTGTAGATTCTCAACATCTGCACTGTTGAGATTCCTCCTGCCAGTGCAAAGCTCAAGCAGCACCATGCCAAAGCTGTATACATCACTCTTTGGCGTTATGGGAGCATTGAGCAGCAACCATTCTCTTGCAAGGTAACCGCGAGTTCCTCTCATATTGCTAATCTTGTTGCTGCGATCTTTCTGTAGCACTTTGGATAACCCAAAATCTGAGAGCTTTGCCACCATATGCTCATCAAGAAGAATATTTTCAGGTTTGATGTCACAGTGAATGATCTGTCGGCTGCATCCTTCATGAAGATAAGCAAGACCTCGTGCCACTCCCAGAGCTATGGAGTATCTTGTGCTCCAGTCTAGCAGCAGCACCTCAGGTCGGCTTGTTGGCTGGTCATCAAGGTCATGATGATCTGATCTAAAGAGGGATCGATCAAGTGAGCTTGATGCCATGTACTCGTAGACGAGTAATCGATGCTGTGCTTCCATGCAGAAGCCTCGCAACCTGACAAGATTCACATGGTTTATGCTACCGATTGTTGCGACTTCCGCTTGAAACTGTTTCTTCCCTTCACCTGTATAACCTCCTTCCAATTGCTTCACTGCTACTTGAGATTTGTCAGGCAGAGTTCCAGCATACACAGAACCAAAACCACCTGCACCCAGCTTCTCTTTGAAGTTCTGTGTCACTGATTGCAACTCCTTGTAAGTGAATCTTGGTGGTAAACTTGGCAGCATACCAAACAATTTCTCCTCTTCTTGCACTTGATTGTGGGATTTTCTCTTCTGCCTTGATCTATACCTCCAGATACAAACTACAATCCCAATGAGCATGCAAAAGAGACCAGCAGCAATTGCAACAGCTATCTTCATCTTCATTGCTGTTGAGCGAACCTCCTCACTGCTAAATTGTGCAGGAACAACAGATCCTGGTGAAGAAGGTGGAAGATTTGGTGTGGGGTTTGTCTGATTGACAAGGATCTTCAAGAACATGAGCTGATTTGGATTTGAGGTTCTCTGGATAGTTTGGACGCGCCCTGGAATGTGGAAACAAGAGCCCGTATCGCTGTAATAGAAACCAGCAACACAAGAGCAGTTCTGGAGACATAAAGATTTGCATTCCTCGAGATCCAGATCCTCAAGAGGTTTTGAGTATTTGTTTGATGTGTAGTCGAATCCCACTGCCACTGATGACGATGATCCCATATCAAGGAATCCATAGGATAAGCTGCTGCTGCTGCTGCTGCTGCTACTAGAGTTGTCAGCAGCTGCTGATGAACTGCATGATTTCTGATCAGGTACTTGTACAGCCAAAGAAAAACAGCCTTGACTTGGATCTGAAGCATTCACAGGTTGGAAGGAGGAAAGACAAGAGCAGGTGCTGTTGATTGAGCTGCAGATACCGTATGATCCACAGAAGTTGGGGTACTCATAGCCTGTGCTGAGAGCTGTGAAGGTGGTGTCATAGTAAACTCCCTGCTGAAGAGAGTAAGTGCGGAGATTCCCATCAGAACCCAACTGCATGTAAGGGAAGCCGGGTGCAGATTCTCCAGATATATACTGGTAGATCACACTACCATCTGCAGCATACAACACAATGCTGGCACCTTGTCGTCCAGTGCTTGCATATGCTACATCTGTGAGATTGCCTTCAAAGTTCGTCTGGTTCAGACTCCAGTAGCACAAGGAATTGCTGCTGCTCATGTTGTCGAAGTTTGAGTAGAGACGAAGATCTCCATCCTCCAGCACCATGGAGTAGATCCCACCTGCAAAGTCATTTTGTGTCGTACTTGCCGCCACTGCTCTCATGCCTGATCTACATACATCTCCCCCATCTACCTGATTTTATCCTTGACCCTCATGAAGCAGAAGAAGAAGATGATGATGATGATGATGATGATGATAATGACAACAAAAAATAAAAGGAATTGCAGGAAATGAGGTAAGAGTAAGCTTCACAATAGTACCTGAGCTGCTGTGAATACAGGATCTGTGAATTGGGATGGTCGAAGCTTTGCCAGATGGAGTTATTCTGGGCATCGAGAAGCACCAAGTTGCCAAAAGTGGTGAGGTTCATAAGCTGTACACCCATACCTGCAGTGCCAGAATTCCAAAGAAGCGTCTGATTTTGTGGAGCAGTTCCGGCAGTAGTATTAGTATTCCCTGAGACCAACAACAGCTGCAGATCGCCATCACCTGTAAACTGCAAACTGCAGCTTGTTGTCGTAGAGTTTGCTGTGCCTGCTGCATAGCTTGTGTCTAGAAGTGCACTCTGGTTGTAATAATTTGCTACCCACATCAGTGGGTATGAGCTTGGGGAGCTTGTCGAGTACATCTGCCGGATTGTAATTCTGGGAGGTGCAACTTCTAGCGACAAAATGTAGTCTTCAGATTCCAGGATCGGTGTCATCAATGCTGAGTAATTGCAATCTATGATTGTCCCAAGTTTTAGCCCCACTGTCGATGGCAATGGCACAGCTGCTGCTGCTGCTGCTGCTACTCCTACAGAAGCTTGATCATCAATAACAGCAAGAACTACTAGGAAACAAACTATGCACACGTACTTTGCAATGAACTGCAAGCAGAAGAGTGACAAGAAAGATTCTGTGGACTGTTGTGTAAGAAAGTTCTCTCCCTTGCAATCTCTTCCATGATTCCGAGCTTTCCTAAACAAAAGTGCAGGAAAGAATTGTTCACCCATTTACTTCAAATCCTTTCTCATCAACTCAAGTTCACACAGTTGATCACAACATGGTGACCATCAACCACAAGAAACACGCTTGGAACATCAGCATCTCTTGCAATCTTCAGAGTTTTACAAGACTCTGGTGCGAAGTCATGAATTTCTTGCAATCTTCAGAGCTTTTGCAAGACCTGAAGATTCATCATATTCTCTGCCAAGATTTGTGATTCATTTGCAAGCAAGTTCCATAAAAGACAAAACACACGTTGAAATGGTAACTGAGAAAGAAGCAAGATTGTTGAAAAAAAGGGAGTGAATGGGCAATTTCCTGCTAATGCAATCTGAACCTTCTTCTTCTTCAAGAGCTGTTGCTACTGCTGCCCCAATGGATCTTCTTCTCAAGAGCAGCAGCTGCTGCTGCCAAAAGAAATCTTCTTCTTCTTCTTCTTCTTCAAGAGTTGCTGCTGCTGCCAAAATGGCTCTTCTTCTACTTCTTCAAGAGCTGCTGCCACTGCCAAAGTGGGTCCTCTTCTGCTGCTTCTTCAAGGGCAGCTGTTACCCAAGTAAGTTTTCTTCCTCTTCTTCTCCCTCAGGCATGACTGCAACAAAAAACCATTGCAAATCATCTGAAGCTCTTTCTCTCATCTCTCTCTCTCTCTAATCTTACATGTGATCTGTGTTGAAGTCTTTTGCTGTGTTCTTAGTAATTGAGTTTGGACTTGGTCTCATCCTTTCCTTTTTTTTCAACATCCTTCTAAGCTCTGTATCTACCAAGAAAATTCTTCTTCTTCTTCTTCTTCTTCTTCTGCTGCTTGTGTTTTGTCTTTTGCAATAAAGTCTTGTCAAGTTTTTTCATCAGTCTTTTTTATACTTTTTTCCACATATACTTTACACACACACACACACACATATCTTATTTTCTATACATGTACATATATAATCAACTAGTTGTGTTTGCCCCATACATGCTTGGTAAAAGCTAAAATCATACATGCATGTCTACTATCTTAAGGCAATAATAAAATTTTATGACATAAAAGGCAACAACAATATAAACAAATTAATCAATTAAAAAATTAATTTTATTATGATTTTTTTGATTAAATCTTCATCAAAGCCTTATTGAAGTTTTTAAAATAACATTAAATTAATTAAAAAATATATATCTCAGAAAATGACTAAATAAATATTTTAATTTATTTTTAAATTGATGTGTTTTATTTTAATCAATTCTTTCATAATCTTTCAAATCAATTTTTTAGGAATCTCATTTTAATAATATTTAAAAGAATTGAAGCTAATTATTTGTATGTTTATAAAAAAAAATTCATTTAAAAAATTAATCATATGAATTGTTTTTTAGATTTCATAGTGATATGAAACCTCGGGATACAAGAAGGCAAGTGACAACCCAAAAATAATAAATAATATAAAGGCATGATTAAATCAGTTACGCAACATTCACATTTTGAAAAGAAACCCAACAAATAGATTAGTAGACTTCTAAACAACCCAGCAATTGGAGGGGTGCACCCAAAATCTACATTAGCTTGGGGCAATAAAAATAGTAAGAGTAAAGAAGCCCAATCAAATGGATGAGAAGAGGAAAAATTAGAATGACAAATTGTGATGACAATCTTTCAGTAGACTCAACTATCCAACTATGACAAATTTGATAGTATGACAAATTGTGGTGACAATCTTTCAGTAGACTCAACTATCCAACTATGGCTCCCACACTCCAACCTTAGAGTGTGGGACTGGACCACACATGGGTGTTGACTACTGAAGACATCTTGGACCGTGCTTGTGTCAAGTGTTAACCATCATAGTAGTAATTACAAACTTCTCCAAATTAGCAGCAAAATTAGTTCAATTCGCACTAAAAACAAAACAATTTTTTCCACGACCATTCTCAGTAGATGACTTTTCTCCCCCTCCCCCACCCCCAACTAAAAATGCTGCATCTTGTTCCAC
>Ga0209208_10003418_pt1 | contig 22719 bp, 20 predicted proteins | sample S1TSphfallax_3_FD_187694 | JGI IMG/M metagenome (GOLD analysis project Ga0209208, IMG submission 187694) | Host-associated microbial communities from peat moss isolated from Minnesota, USA - S1T2_Fd - Sphagnum fallax MG (SPAdes) (version 2) | ecosystem: Host-associated > Plants > Peat moss >...
GGGGGAAAAAAAAAAAAAAAAACCTGGCTGCAAGGCAAGGCAAGGAACCGAGTTATCAACTGACTGACCGACCGACCGACCTAAGAAGTAGGTGATTAACAAACACAAGCCACCGGCAGTAGGCGGTGGATGGAGAGTAAGAAGGGCAGAAGAGTAGGCAGGCGGGGAGCGAGGGAGGGAGGGAGGGAGGGAGAAAGGGGAGGGGGGGGGAGGGAAGGAGGGAAAGGGGGGGTGTGTTCGTGGTTCGTTCGTTCGGTAGGGCAAGACAGACAGAAGAGCCCAAAGAAAGAAAAGAAAGAAAGACTGTTGTTAGGCTATTTGCTCACGCACGCACACACACACACAATAGAACGCGGCGGGGGGTCTGGTCTGTTCTGGTCTGGTCACCATTGCGGCCTGTGATTTTGCTGTAGCCAGCCAGCCAGGCCGGAACAAATAGCGGCGTGACTTAGTACTAGTACTAGGAGCAAAGGTACTGCTGGGTGTTAGTGGCGTGCCAGTTCGACTGCCGCCATAAATCTCATCTGCCGAACCATTCAAATAATATTCACACCATAACAATACCGTTGTTTGTTTTGTTTTGTTTTGTTTTGTTTCTTCTTTCCATTTCATTCTTTGCTTGTTTGCTTGCTTTGCTTTGCTTGGCTTGGCTTTTGCATGGCGTGTTTGCGGCAATGGTCCGCCATAGCGGCGTTCAAGCCGTTGTTTGGTGCCGCTGGACGCACAGGGGATGTGCACTCGCAGTGGAAGAAGGCGCAATAATGAAGAAGAACCGGTTTGGAGTGATTTTGTTTGAGATTGGGGAGTGAATGGCGTCTCCTCGTCAAGAGAAAGACAAGAAACGGAGGCGACCAGGAGGAGAAGGCGGAGTGATTGAGGAGGTTGGAACAGGCATCGAAGAAGGCGTGGTGGATTGCCGCATCGACGAGGGCAAAGTGCAAGGTCAGTTTTGTCGATTGAGCTCCTCGGAGTTTAGTTGGGGTTTACGGAGCGACGATGTTGTTTGTGGTTGTTGATGTATTCCGCAACCTATGTAGAGATAGTGGATTTGTTGTTCTCCATGGTCATCGGAGTCGAAAGTCCGGGTTTTCGTAGACGCCACACGCACACACCAGAAAACAACAAGAAATGTTCCCAGAGGATGTGTGGAATCGGGATGGACAGAAGGGAGTATTGTGACAGGGCTATGGACCGATATGTGTTTGTGGATGCGACAAACTTTTTGCCTCTTGGTTCTTTTCCAAGAGCAACTGTTGTTCCCCTTTTTTGACGGGTAGTAATGAGGGCCGCCATTTTGGTTCTGGAGACTCTGTGCTTATTAGGTTTAGGAGGAATTGCCTGGTTTTCAAACTGAAAGTGCATGGCAGCATGGAAAACTCCAGGAAAACCAGAGTTGTAAGGTGTAATCTGCAGTTGGCTGATTCATTCCAGTGAATGTGCTTCTTAAATTGCTCTCTCTCTTTTGGGAATATCCTGGATGGAGAACAGCATGTTGTATTCTTAAGTTATTGAAGTACATGGAGGAGCACAATTGACTTGTCAGGAACCCCCACTGATGCTTGTGGATCCCAGAGTGGTTTATGCTTGGGAAAATACAATCGCATATTTTTTCCAGATGCTTATGCAATTGCATGTTCGTGAAAGCAGCTTTTAAAATAAGGTTGACACGCAAGGGAGACGCCTTTTCAATTTTGAAGCTGGAGAAAGAAACCGCAGATGAAAATGGAGGGGATGGAGGAGCAAACAATCTAGCCAGCAAGAGAGATGAAGGATTGGCAAAACAGGTGACTCCAAATATGGCCAAGGAGATCCAGGAGAGGGATGGTGAAACAGAAAAGGAAACATCAGAACCTGCAAATAAGAGGACCAAGCATGGAAAGAATAGTATGCCACAGATTGTATCAGAATCAGGTGGCTATGGTGGTCAGGAAGGGAATTACCCTGGAACGAAGGAGGACAGCCTATTACATGGTGCATTTGCAACACATTCCAATACAACTTCTCAAAAAGATTGTGTTGGTGGAGCAGGTAAACCTGTGCCCAGTGTGAGTGTGTCTGAGGGTGCCAAGGCATTTCAGGATGGAGTAGCTTCTGCTGTCCTTGGCACAGGGACAATGCAACAAGCGAACACTGCTGAGAACACGGCTTCAAGGGAGTCTCTAGTACAGGAGATCTATCCAATACCCAGCCATGCTGGTGAGTTTTATGCTGATCTTCTGTGTTCTGTCTCTGATGCTGGATATAAACAAAGGAGCCATGATTTAGAAGGTGGTAGGGAAAAATAGTTGTCGTGCTTGTTCTTCTCTCTTGTCATCCCATGTGTGTGCTGTGCTGCAGTCCTTGATGGCTGACTTTGACCATGAAGCTCATGATTTACTTACTGTGCCCTGTTTTTGCTGATTTTGAGGTGATTGCTTTGTAACATTGCAGGCTGGTTTGTTTGGAATAAGATCCACTCACTAGAGCGTCGTTCACTGAGTGAGTTCTTTGATCAGAAGGCAGTCTCTAAAACACCTAAGATCTACAAGGAGTACAGGGATTTTATCATCAACAAGTACAGGGAGAATCCACACCGGCCCCTAAAGTTCACTGAAGTGAGGCGGATGCTGATTGGTGATGTGAATTCCCTTCGGAGGGTGTTTGATTTTTTGGAACACTGGGGACTTATAAACCACCAGGTTTTACAAGATTCTGAAACCAAAGCAGCAGGGGCTGCATCTCCTGTCCCTGTCCCTATGGTGGTTGATTCTTTACCAAGCGGCATTCGAGTGGTCCCTTCTCCAGTTCCCTCTCCTTCAAAGACACAAAGTTCTGTTGTGTTGGATGCTTCAGGTAGGTTGTATGTGGATCAATTTCTGGTGGACCCTTTACAGTCTTTATAGGCCCTTCAATGGAACTGACAGGTGACTCAGGCCACACAAATAGGGGTCGACAGAGAGGTGATGAACAGCAATTGTTTGGGAATGTATTCCTGTGATTTCAGTGATTGGGCATTGCCCTGCTTCTCAGTGACAGCTCAGTCCCCATCAGGAAGGTCCTCAGTCTATACTTCTCATGATATCTGTTACCTGTGTTAAGTGTTTTTTTAAACTGTGCAGATGGTTCTGTAGGGGCATTGAGATCAAACAGCCTTGCTACCCACAAAAGTGTATATACATCAGCTAGTAGGCATTCAGTCTCTGATGATGCCAGTGGTGCCTCTAATAAGCCAGAGGCAGAGATCCTGTGCCACATCTGTAAAGGGGAATGCTCCAAGCAACGGTTTTACCATCGGCGGGTCAGCCCTATTCCTTTTCTACACCTTTTACCAATTAGGATGGAGTTGCTGGTCTGGTAGGATGATGTGCTGCAGCTGAATCTTCAAGTCAGTGTATATTCCTCCTGTTTATTTAGTATATCCCTTTTGTTGGAACTAAGATTGGAGTAATTTATTGGAAGAGCTTCTCATAGCTACAACTGGGATGTAGGCAGTATGAGAGGTGACCATCAAACACCTCAGTAATGATTTCTGTTAACAGAGGTTGTCCTTATTGTGGCCCATGGGTGATTTGTGTATTGACCTGTATATCATGACCTCAACAGGTAGGGATTAGTTTATGCGTAGGCTGCTTCAAGAATGGGAAGCTTCCAGTGGGTACCACAGTTGGTGAGTTCATCAGAATTGAGGCTGGTGTAAGAGCTCCAACCAAGGAGTGGTCAAGCAAGGAGAATTTGTTGCTACTGGAGGCCCTTCTGAGTTATGGAGATAATTGGAACCAGGTAGGTTGTGAAAATTTGGTACTCCTTATCTTGAACCGAAGACTTGTTGTGGTCAATAAGTATCTCACCCTATAGTACTCTTTCTGCAGGTTGCACAGCATGTGCGCAGTAGAACTGGAATTGAATGTGTGAAACAGTTCATTCAATTGCCTTTTGGAGATCAGTTCATTTCTGAATCCCATGATACAAATGGAGTGGTCACCAATCATGCAGTAGTGCTTGAAGAGGCAAAAGCTGTTTCTGCTGCATTGAGTGATGGGATTAGCATGAGTAGCGGAGTGAAGAAGGGTGAGGCTGTTCTTCCTAGCACCATGCCAACAATGGAAGCATCAGAATTAACAGAAAGGCATGACTTCGTTACACCATTTGCTGACAGCACCCATCCACTGTTTTCTCAGGTGTGTACACCCTACAGTTCATGATGGTAAGTTCCATCTTGGAATGTCTTAGGCATTTACACTTGGAATAGTTGTCACTTTGGCATTCTGCAATATGATGGTCTTGCTGGTAAGAGTACCCCATGTGTGCAAATTTAATGGACTCTTTCTGGCATCCTTTTTTATTTTAATCAAAATCATTAGTTATCAAATAAAAAACCAAAACTTTTGCAAGGGAACCACTTCTCTGCTTTCTGTCTGTTTCAACCCTGGTTATCTTCTATGCAGTTTAAGATAGCAGGAAGTAAATTCTTATCTAAAACATGGCATTCTCTGGCTGTGTAAGACGGTCTTGATTTGCAGATGTTTTACTTCAGAACAAAACTTTCTATGGACTCCAGCAGTTTTTTGTTCTGTGCTTTACACTGCTGACCACAGCCATGATCATGATGATGTCTTTGTTGTCCTTCCACTGTAGAATGTTCCTGGTTATGATTTGATGCTAAGGCTCAGTCTTATGTGTACACTTGGGTCTTCTGCACATGTCTAGTGTCAAAGTCAAATGAATGTTTCCTCATAGCTGTATGTGAGGGCCATGTGCTCTTTGTGATACTGGAAGTTGGTGACAGGTAGCAATGCTTGCAGCCATGGTGGCCCCAAGAGTTGCAGCTGCTGCAGCTGAGGCAGCTATTGGAGCCATTGCTGAAGTTGAACCAGCTCTAGTGCAGCAGCCTATCATGGAAGCTCACAACATGCAATCTACAAGCCACCTCAATGCCATCCACAATATGCAAGACCATACAGACAGGTCCATAAAGTTTGACATCAATGTCTAGTCTATTAAGATCTGCAGCTTTTGGGCTAAGGGGCACCAGCACATCAGCTTCTAGGAGTTTATTTCTTGGTGTATGTTCTCATTGTACAAGGTGTTGCTGGCACAAATATGCAGCTTCCAGGAACAAAACAAGTATGATATGCAGCGACAAGAACAGGGATCCTCACAAGGAGGTATTTCTTACTCCAACCTGGAATCTTGCTGTATTCCCTGTCTGTGACTGTTGGATGGGAGACCCAGGTGCAGAAGAAATTTGCTTCTGGACTTGAATCCAGGTTCAATGGAGATGATCTGATGTGGAATTTGTAACAGTTAGTGTGTCCTTTCTGAGTCATTATTTATGGTGATAAAATGCATCTGCCTTGGGAGCCCTTTCCACAGAGTCAAGAGGTGACTCTATGTGATTAACATTCCATACTCCTGGACTTGTAACAACTAGCCCCAGGTGTGTGTATACCCTGTGAATGTTATCTGGTTGCAAACTGGTAAAAAGCATGATAAAAGTCTTGTGTTGGGTCCTTCTGCTAAAAGATTATTTGATGTTCCTGAAGTCTGGGCTGATTTGTCTAGCATAGAATGGTTAAGGAAGGCTGGTGTTGCAATGATACAAGCATATACATCTGTATGTTGGACCATCTCGCTTGTGAAAAGCATGTGCTAAACTAGTGTGGTTTGCCATCAGACCTCGGGGTTACAGGTCCAGTAGTCACTTGTTCATGGTGTATGGACAACAGGTCAATTTTAAGTTGTAGATTTTCAAAAATGAACTAGTTTCTTTCTTAGTATTCATAAGAACCCTGCTATGCTGTGCAGAGAAAGCCCAAGCTCAAGAGCCATCATCAATTTCCAATGACAACACTGACGGAAATAGTAAGCTTCCATTGGCATTCCAAGCAAGGGTAGCAGTTGCAACAGCATTGGGAGTGGCAGCTGCAAATGCAAATCTTCTTGCTGACCAAGAGGAACTTGAAATTGATAACCTGGTGGCCAGCATTATTGACACACAGGTAGAAGAATCTCAGCATTTTGTATTCTTTATGACTGTCCAACAGAGGTCAGGTGTCACTTGGCAGATTGTACAGGATTTTAGCTCATCATCTCTCAAGCATCTGTTATGGGATGACCTTGCAGCATTCTGGATGTTGCAATTGTCTTCACATTCTTCTGCATCTGGTTGCAGATGAAGAAACTCCAGTCAAAGCTGGAGCACTTTGAGGAACTTGAAATGCTATTGGAGAAGGAACGCATTGAGGTGGACCGTATCCGTCAACAAGTGTATGCTGATCAGCTTCGCTATGCTGAGGGAGATGCTACATACCCTAAACTGACCAGCCATGAACCATAAGCCAGAGGTAGCTTAAGAGGTCTATCTGTATACAAAAACATTCCAGTTCTCCTAGGCAATGTTCATTTCATTGAGCTCTAGGTTGAGGGAAGGAGGATTACTGCAGTTTTAGGACATCAGGTAAGGTTACTCAGAAAGTGGCCAGGAGTAGAGACAAGGGGCCGAGTGAGAGAAATGAGATGTTCTTGTTATTGAATACATTTCTCCATGCTACTGACCCCATTTGCATCAGGCACCCAGTGTTCAAATTTATTGCATTTGCACTTTTTCTTTATCCTTTGTTACTGGGATGGATTTGTCAGGCGCCAGAAACTTAGCAGTATCTGAAAGCTCAAATAGTTTCTTCAATTTCCAGTCAAAGTTGACAGGTCTTTTAGTCACTTGTTTGAGCTTGTTTGATTCAACAACTGGAGTTGCCAGAAGTACTTGTTATTCTTGTTTGCACTCCATAATCAAGCATCAATTCTTTGAAATTGTAGACATGTGATCATGTAGTAGAATTTTCCAATTAGAGATGTTGGATCCTATGTAGACAGGCATATTCTACAATTAGGCTGCATATCAGCTTCTCATTGCAGGTATTATGGTGACTTTCCATGGGGAGTTTGGCACACTTTGCTGGGCTCTGGAGGAATCAGGTGGGGTCCCTGTGAATTGCTCTGTGGTGTTGGTGTCAACCTGGTGGCCCATATCCTATGGAGTGCCAAGACATTGCCATTTTTATTGTGGTACTGTGCTTAGTGGGACCTCTTTTATGTTTTGTGAAGAACATGCTTGGTTCTGTACTTGTCTACTCCACTGTTAAACACTTCGTATGGTTGTTTTGTGTGGTTGTTTTGTGTGTGCAGATGTATGTTTCATTGGACTTTCGAACCATAGAAGGTCATCCTTGATGGTCAATGTTGAGGAACATGGAGGAAAACGATGAAGGAACTGCAGCACAGTCATGAGGAAGAGTGGGTCCTGTCTTTTTGTGAGTGATTCTTGGTGCTGAAGGCTGCTATTGTCATGTCAACTCTCTACAGTACAGGTTCCCTGGAGAGTGGCTTTTGGTTTGTTTAGCCTTTCCAAGTTTGTGAATGTTTAGTGCATATGAGAGACATTGAAGAGTTGGACATGATCAGCGGATGGGGGATCAAGGCATTTTCATGACAAATGTAATTGCCTTAATGATTGCTTGCTTGTTATACTCAACTAAACATGAAGAATGTAGTAACCATGTTTTTAACATGGGCCATTATTACTTGGTCAACGTTCCATGATTTTGAGTGCACAATAATGCTAGCTCCAGGAGTTCTTGAGTTGCAAATTTGAACTCTTTTCAGAGGCTGATGGTGATATTGAAGCGAAGATTCTGAATGTGACATTTATTTTACTGCAGCTTAAATTTCCAGTTCAAAAAGTCAGGATGTGAAATTCTATGTATGTCATTTTATATGTCTCAATAAATTGCAGGAAATGAAATGACTACATGGTACATGAAATCAAATTGCTGCATGGGCAATTTTTCTACTAATGTAAAATGAAGCTTTAAATCAAAGCTAAACCCTATAATCAAAGGAATGTCTACTGATACTAATTTCAGACATTTTCATATTCCATGTGGCAGACTGTGAGCCATGAAAATTATAAGCCCAATGATAATCCAGTTCCAATGATGATTTGGAAGGCCCATTGACCAACCAAATGTATATGCAGTTGTCAATCTTTGCCAACAGCTTTGCCATTGATAAGTAGCTTGCCTCAACACATTTGCCATTGGTAGGTAGACTACAAATTGTCTTTTGCAGATTAGAATGTCAATTGTGTTTGTCACGATCAAAAGTTGATCATGAATCAAATTTTGAATAGAATAATGGTTTTGCAGGAATTGGAGAGCTTGGATTCATGATCTTGGGAGAAGAATGAAATTTAGATGATATTAACAAAAATTATGACCAAACACAAACAAATAGCAAGATGGACTTTACTAGTGATCAACAAGGTGTTAAGATGGAACCCTAGGAATCTTAAAAGAACTGGAGACTGCATTGTCAAGCTTAATTTGTGAGGTGGGTGTCTAATTCATGGACACCTTTGATGTTCTTCAAATTTTCAGTTATCCGGCCCACACCTTCCATGATCTTTCGGGCAAGAGGATAAGGGCCTAGCCTTACTGCATTTACGTAGTTTATGGGACTGTGGGCAGCAACTCCTGGAAAGAATAAGCCAATGAATCGGAGAAGAAGTGCAATGAGAGATTCTTGGTAATCATGGCCATGTTTCATGCTCAAAATGATGGCACTCTGAATTAGTTCCCAGAGAGCATTGATACGTAATCTGAAGAATCTCCAGGCAAAGAAATTTTTGTAGGGCTCTTCTTGAAGAATCTGCAAAAAAAACCCCACAAATGACATAACAGTGAGGAACAAGCACAAATTAAACAAACAAGCAAAAGTTCGAGTATGTTAAACTTGCAAACCACATTTCTTTTTCTACTAACAAGCTCCTCTGAAACAAGAAAGAGATTGCTGCAAAACTGGATGTAAAGTACAAAAGTGTACCCCAGCTGAGACTTAAGTTCAATAGAGAGAAAGCAAGGAATTTGTTTGTGCTTACCAGCCCATTGTAAACACTATCATAATAGCTGCATTCTCCAATATGCTTGTACTCAAAGATCTCGTTATCAAATGGCACACGAGGCACAATATCATTGCAATAGACAACCCGGAAGTATTGGTCTTTGAGATGGGTCTCGCCATACTTTGCAAACTCTTTATCTCCAACTCTTGGCTGCCCAAACGTATAAATTGCTGCTAACTTGTCAGTAATTTCATGTTCTGCATTATAAAAGAGCATGGCCCCATATAGGGTTGCAAGTGCACCTCCCAGACTGTGGCCTGTTATGAATACTTTCGCATCTGGGTTGTCATGAATAATTTCAGCAACTTTCTTTGTGATGTCATCATATGCAAGTTTTTGGTCGTCATTGGCAATGATCTCATCAGACAGGCCAGAGGTTGCTTGTTTTGTATGTACGTAGGAGTTTGTAGAGTCTCTTCTCCTTGGCTGGAAAACCAGGTCAACAAAAAAATCAGCAATCCATATCACTTTTTTTAACTTACACCATTTACACAAAATTCACAACAGAACATTAAGGGGGTTTAACAAAGCTGATGGTTTCACAAAGTTTTGCACACCATTGAGTTAATGCGGTATTTGCGTTGTGAGCGCCTGTCCATTTTGTTGAAAGTTTCCATGTCGTCACGGTCACACAGGCCCAAGGCCTCCAGAAACCCAAGATGCACCCCCATATTATTTTGGAACCGCACCCATGAGAAATCAATGTCAGTGCTCCAATCATAAGCATTGAATGCCTCAGTGCCTCTCCAGGCAATCACAACTGCATTTGCATCTTGTTTCTTGTCTGTGAATATATAGACCTGGGTGTTCTTCTGCTTTTGGTATTCTGCACTCAGACAACCAATTCATTAGTTGGACATATGTAATAAACTGTAACCTGTTGCATATACCAAGAATCCACCCTTTAATCAACAAATTAGTCAATCATTTCTACAATTGAAGAAGTGGTACAAGTATTAGCTTATCTGAGAAAAAAGTGTTAAAAGACTATGCATAAATACACATTGTCTCAAATCATCTGACATGCAGATCCTTCAACAAAATCAGATCAGAGAAGAAACACAATTGACCAATGAGACCCTATGTTGTCCTATGCAGGAAGGGAACAGAAGCCAGGTAATCAGGGAAACCATCTTAAGAGATGATGATTATGATCCATCATGGTCATCGTCGTCAGATTCTCACCATTCCAACATTCGTAGAAGTTCACAAAATGCATCTGCAAAAACCAAAAGAGATCAAATTCCCGTAAGCCTAACAGTCCTGACACCTGAAACATCTAGGCTGCCAAGGTAGCACAAAGTATCCTCTTGAAAGGGATTGACTTGCACATATCAGATGAAGCATAGGTCAACTACAGTACAAAATGGCTGTTATGCACCTAAAGCAAAAACTTGTTTGCAGAATCATTGTTCACGAAAAGGACTATACCTGCCAATTCAACAGGTTTTCAAGTTGACTAAATGGCAGAATTGGCCACCACTGGTGATTCCAATATTTACAATCTACCTATACAACATAATATTAACCAATCTGTGCTACCTATCAACCTTTACTCTAGGCAATGCACCCAGCCAAGCCCAATTGAAAATAGTGGTTTTTCTGATGAGCTTCATCCTCTCAAAGGAGTTGTGAAACATTGAAGTTGTATGAGCAATTGAAAGCTTGCATTTTGATTTCTCACTATGCGTAATTGAAACCTTTCACCCTGACTTCTCACAATGAACAATCGAAATCTTGCACCTTGACTTCTCACCAACTCTCAATTGGAGCACACAAAAATGAATCCCTCCAACTTGTGAGGGTGTGAGCGATTGAAACAATTGCATTTTGACTTCTAACTATGAGCAATTGAAACCTTGCACCTCAATTTGCTCACTAGTGATTTCAACTGCTCATAGTGAGATAGTTCTCACTAAAGTCTCAATTGAGTGCATGGAAATGAAGCCCTGAGACCTGCGGGGTGTTGTGTTGCTTGAGAATCTATGTGCATACATTAACATGGCTGTTTAGGGTGGGGTCTTACATTCCAGTCTTCTTCCACAACTTTTTGGACAACCAGTTTGTTCTCATAAGCAAGCTTGGAAGCCATGATGCAAACATCCATGGCACTTCTTGATCCCGATCCTTCAGCTGGAAATGAAGCAGTGTCTGTCTTAGTGCTGTTTGCCTTCGCAGCTGCTGATGTGTTCATATACAAATGTCTTCTTGGGTCCAAGTGCCAGATGATAGTGTGATAGTCACTTGTTTCTGGTTGCGGAAAAACAAGCTCATCTGCCCCACAAAACACCATGACTTTTCCCCTTAGTATTTCCTCACAAACACAACTTGTAAGCAAGTCTGCTTTCAAAGAGTCTTCAAGAGCAGACTGGGAATCGCATCCCCGAGCAGCCCAACCAGAAAGTCTATATACTAAATATCAGATGCTTACTGCGATGGAAGATGCAGCGGTAAGGAAGTGTACACAGACTTCCGTTCAGTGCAAAGAAGTTGAGACTCCATTCTATTAGAAACCCCACAAAGCTCAAGGGCTTGGCACACTTCCACAGCAGCTTCATGCAAGTCAGGGATACTTTTTGCTGCCAACTGGTCTTCTTCTCGCATTTCTTGGCGGACGTGATCTTGGTAGGGTGCCCATGCTTTATGGTTGCTGCCAGAGCTGCGGTCCTCCTCTTGGGATGAGCTGCTACATAGTGGGTCACCTGCTCATCTCGTCCATCGTCATGCTCAGTCTTCATCTGGTGAACCTTGTTGTTGTCATCCTCATCTAGTCCATCTTCGTGGAACCTTTGCATGTGGTGGTGATGCCCCTTATGATCGCGGTGCTCTGCCAGCATTCCATTTCCTTGGACGGAAGCCATGTTTTGATGTCCTCTCAACAACAAAACTTAGTTTTGTAGAAAGCTAAGAATAATTCTGTATGCAGCCAAAACAAAAGACGTTTTGTTAGGAGTATTAACGGAGCTCAGTTATCATGTCAATAAAGCTGGCAAAACTTTTGGGAAGTTTGGAGTACTGATTCATTCGGAGAAGAAAAGAAAAAGAGTCGGCCTTGATCTCGACAAATATATACAACAGAGAAAGACATGACGATCTTGAACTCGTGAAGATCGCTAGCAAGTTTTGTAGAAGATTTGTAGAGAAAAAGCTGCTAAAACCCAAGCAAATTCTTACCAACAATCTTCTTTCTAGAGGGGAAAAAACAAAAGCTGCTAAACCCAAGCAAATCGATACCAACAATAGACTTCCTTTTAAAGGGGAAAAAACAAAAGCTGCTAAACCCGAGCAAATTCTTTTTTTGGGTTCCGTAATCTGACATAGAGCTTCAGATCAAATCAGACATTGAGCCTCTTCTTTTTGGCGGGATTGTATGAATATTGCACTCCTGCACTCTTCTAGGCCAATAATAGCTCAAGACAATATTTAAGTGAACACATAAACAAGGATTTGTTAAGAAGATAAACAAAAACCTCAAAAAACATCCGATGAAACAAAACCGTGATAATGAGGAAAGCCTGCTTTCTGCTGCTCACCTACACCCTTTCTCCGCGCGTGTTGATGCAATACCTGCAAAGCAAAAGACGAATATGAAAAGACTAGCTTTGTGTTTGCAGCTCGCAAGGAGCTTGCAGGAAGTATTTAATCCTGGTTGACGAGATTTTTCTTGGGTTGAAATCTGGCAGGAAGAAAGGAGATGAGTAAGCAATTGTTTTGCTTCACTTGACTCCCATGCTGTGTGGTCGAAGAGGGCTTCGGTTGAAATTTTGCAGGAAGAAAGAATTGGGTTGATGAGATTTTTCTTCGGTTGAAATCTTGCGGGAAGAAAGAATTGGGTTGATGAGATTTTTCTTCGGTTGAAATCTTGCGGGAAGAAAGAATTGGGTTGATGAGATTTTTCTTCGGTTGAAATCTTGCAGGAAGAAAGAAGATGAGTAAAGCAGTTGTTTCGCTTCACTGGACTCCCCGCCTTTTTTTACGGATGAAGACTCAAAAAGACGCGCTTGAACCCCCCCACCAACAAAAAATGTGAACAAGACTTTCTTGTCAAAAATGATTTTTCCTTTCCAATCTCACACAGATTTCTCCCACCTGGAAACTTCACCTATTCTCCAAAATTAAGATTTCTCCCACCTGGAAACTTCACCAATTCTCCAAAAGTTTGTGAGATCGATTGGAGCGACAATATCTTTTTGTTTTTGTTTTTTTTTGGTCAAATTCCATAGTCAGCCAACATAGCCTTATCAACAATATTGCCACCATACCAAAACATACTGCCACATGTTACAGAACAAGATTTGTGTGCGTGTGTGTGTGTGTGCTTTTTCTTAAATGAGCTTGATGGTTGTGTCACACCCATAACACGATGGGTAGAAATAACAAGTTTTGATCTTAAGGTTTAATATTCATCTTATCTAAGACAAATAGGTCTTATCTTATGTACAAGGTTTTTTTTTCCTTTCTGTGCAATTTTTGTGATGGCTAAAATTTGGCGAGCTTTTCAAAACAAACTAGCAAAACTACTTGAATTTTTGCTGAGGGCAAAAAAAAAAATCCCAACTTTTTGTTCAGAAAAAGAACACCACTTATTTATGGCAAATGGGACCTTGTTTTGAGATTGATTGATTACTTTTGAACTCAAACTTTTTCTTTCTTTTTTTCTTAGTTTTGTTTAGGACTTCAAATTTCAGACCTTATTTGAAGGTAATGTTTGTTTCACTTAATGTTAAGGCTCAGCTTAAGCATTCCGAATGTATAATGTCATGTTGGAGAGTACCCAGTTGACATTTGCCTTACCTACCACAATCAAGTGTGCAATCAATTCACGAGCACATGGAAGCTAATAAGTCCAAAATGGAGGTCCCCTGTACAGCTATTTGGTCAGCACATGGCACCGGATAAAGTCAAAGTGGAAGTCATGTGCAAGCTTTTTCATCAGCACATGCCAGCTGAGAAAGTCAAAGTGGAAGTCATGGGCATGGTGGAGAAGACGAGTGAGAACTGTAGCAGCTCTTGCAGCAGAGGCAGCTGAGGGAAAGGAGGAACTCAATCAAGGCTACCAATGCCTGATGAAATCCCTCTCAAGATATTTCCCACAATTGCGTGGTCAAATCTATGGTAGTTTTGGCTTTTACTTGTTCTCCTGCAGCAGTTATAGCAGCAGGTAGAGGAGGAACTCAATTGAGTGAGGCAGTCAATGCCCAATGCAGTTCAAGCTCTCAAGATTGGAGCATGATTGGCATATTCATGTGTAGTTTTGGCTTTTGCTTCTTATTCTTCTCTTGGTCCAAGAAGATTCAATAATTTGTACTGTTTCCTTCATTTGTTTGATGTAGTTACAAGCTTAGAGCTTGTCCCTGAAGATCGCTGGTCTGCCAACATGCATGTTCCATGTCTCAGGTCCAGATTTGAGGAATTGCTGACCTTGGGGCATCCTTGCTCAAAGTGATACATCTGTTTCCCAGTTCCCTAACCTTGGAATGGGGACCAAGGGAGGACAGGAAAATGTGAGAAAATAACTTGGGAGGGCCATCAAGGTGAACACAGTGCATGTCTGCCATCTCTGCACAAAAGCAAAAAATGAGCCAAATTTTCTTGCAAAGAATTGCATAAGGTGATCAGCAGTGAAATCAAGGGAAACACACAGGAAAGAGAAAAAAGAAGGAAACTTACAGTTCACGCAGAGAGCATTTCCTTTAAATGAAATTCAAGACAAGCAGTACTTAAAGCATCCAAGAAAACAAACAGCCAAAGCACCAGCAGCTTTGAACAATATATATCCCTGCAACTGCCAATAAAACTTGACAGATACTTTGAACATAACTATGCTGTCAGCTCCAGCAAAATCAAAACCAACATTGACCAGAATTAGTGAAGTGATGAACTTCTGGGTGTCACTCACAAATTATCAGACCCATCACCTTCATCATGAACAGCAGTGACTACCTATCATGACTTCCCACTGACTTCATCAGTGGACAGATGCAGATAAGCATATCATAATCTGCACAAAATTCCAGGCAAACAATAATGCAGAAATTTACTTCCTAAATTACTGTCAAGTTCCAGAAGCAAGGGGATGTCCACTAACAAACTCAAGAGACATTTGCGCAGTAGTGCAAAAACCTCTGAGAACAACAGCAGCAGCAGCAACAAAGATGCTCCTAAAAACAGCACGATGCATGCAAGCTGGACCGGTGGCAAGGCTTAAGTGACTGCCAGTTGAGAGGTGCTCCGAACAGAAATTTGGAGCACGTTACTTCAAATACTGTCCTGTTAGAAAGCCCAGACAGTTTACGAACCCGAAAGGAAGAAGACACAGCCCTGATTGCCAATCATTTACCTATTTTTCATAGCTGTAGGATCCAACATAGTTAACACTCTTAGCATGGAGTAGTGCAAATAGCCAACCTACCAACCACAACATTAGAAGATTATACTAACATCAAAGCCAACCCTTGTAATATGGATCATTTCTCAATCATTCCACATCATACTATACTCATATGATGGCGATTGAAGAGGAATGGTTCTGTGCAGTCTGCTTTGCACCTGGAACCCAACTCATCACATTCTGTTATCCAAACAAATTCCTTCATCAGGCATTTACTGCTCACTTCAGATGTAACAAATTGCAAGTTGCCTCCATTAGCATACCAATCAGACACATCATCATACAGGTACTCCATACACTCCTTGGGTCTGAACTCTGAAACACTGCCAGGAGTTTGCAGTTTGTGAACATATTGAGTGCCAAAACTAGGCTGTCTTTTTGTACCAGATATGCAAATCTGTGAATTTGAGCAAGAGCAGGAGTACAAAGTGGCCACAATCAAAGCCTGGAAAAGGGAAGGAGCTACACACTTTTCAGAGTACAAACTTGCCTGAATTCCTAATATCTTGCACTTTACCTGTCATCATCTCCCTCACCATCTTCTTCAGCATTTTCTACCTCAGCATCTGAAGCAGCTCCACCACTTTCATGAACTCCATGATCACCCTCAGAAACCTCTCTCTGATCCCCAGCTGTGTCTTCTTCCTCATCACTTTCATTGTGTCGCTCCCCACTGTCTTGCCGGCTATGATGCTCCTTCTCTTGATCAATGGAGTGTGTCAAGGAAAAAGCAGCCTGGTGGTGTCGTCCATCATCACTCCCAGCTTCATCAGATGACTCTCCCACCTCCACCAGAGCTCTATGGAGCATTTCTTCATGTTCTTTAGCTTTGAGTCTCACACTCTCCAGCTTCTCAAGATCTTCTTCCTGCTCCAGTTCATCTACCTCCTTTACAAATGCTGCCAAATCCGGAATCTGTATTGCAACAGCACGGCCAGTTTTCCAGTCAGACCCATTTGTCTGTGCTTCCCCACCTGGTCCTCCTCTCCCAGGCCTGGCTGGGTGGCCAGAAGAAAAAGAAGCCATTTTCTCATGCAAGCCAGCTGGCCTCCCTCTCTGGCCACCCTTCGCTCTTCCTGCTCCAGCTGATACCTTTCCACCTCGTTTCAGGCCTCGCCCTGCACCCCTGCCTACTGATGATGCTGGTGTAGTAGGTGCAGCCTTCCCATCAAGCAAAACAGGGGGTCCTTCAATCCATTTGACATCCTTTTTGTCCATTCCCTTCAGATCAATCCACTCCCATGTCTCCTGGGGTGTACTCATGTCATAAACAAGCAAGTGCAAGTGCTTCACACGGTCATAATCTGTTACCACTGCCTCATAGAAGGTGTTATCTTCTGGCCATCGTGTCATAACTCTGCGGCCAACCCATGGATCAGTGTGCATATCTGAAGGGCCTGCACCTATATGGTTGCTCCAAGGTGCATTGCCCCTCCCAGCATTACTCCCTCTTCCCATTGGAGGTGCAGGTTTCAGTGTGGCCACTGGTGGACCCACTGACCCTTTACTCCTGGTTTTCTTCCCTCTCGGACCTCCTCCAGTGCCAGGAGCCGGAGAAGACAAGGCAGTTCCAGTGATGGGAGCTTGTTTGAGCAAAGGGGGTGGTGGAGGGGGGGGGAGGGTTTGAACAGAATGACCTGTTTTTTGCTTCTTCCGGGACTGTGAGACAGCAGGGCTTGGTGCTGGGTCATGGGAAAGGATGGGAAGGCCTGTACCTTCTCCCAGCTGCCTCCATTCCCGGATTTGCCGCAATGTGTCATCTGATGCAACTCTTCCAAGAAGCTCCCGGTGCTGTTCATCAGCAACTCGAAGCTCCTTTCGCAAATCTGACATAAGCCGCTCTTTGGTCCAAGTAATAACCTCTGACTGAGCCCCAAATGCCCTAAGAACTGCTGTGTATGCATCAAGCTCAAGATTGCGGATCTGCTGCTCAAGAGAGGCCGCAGTGCCTCCAGATTTGCCATTTCCACTTGGACGACCTTTTCTTGTCATCCGACCAAGGTGTGTTGGAGGAAGGTCCTCATCATCTGTGCCATCACTGTCAGACTTATTATAAACCATCCTCGTGCTGCTCAGGGTTGGATCCAAATTTTGTTGCACTCTTTTCTGTCAAATCCAAAGGTTGCCCTGAAGTTAGAGCATGACTCCTTCATCCCTCAACTAACATTTATGACCTATCAGACATTGATAATCCTGTGGATCTCAACTTGCTAGAATCTCTTCATTATCCAATTTCTGCATCTTTCCAACCTTTTTGATACCAGTGCCCTGGTCATAGATTTATTCTTCAATGCAAACCCTCCTTTTCAGACTCATTACATTAACCCTGCACTGCTGTAATCAACCTCATGTGCTTCTTGTCCAAAACGAAACTTCAGGAGAACCTGGGTAGGTCGGCAGAAATAAAAGTCTTTGCAAGAAAATTTCCACAACGGCACTATCATGATAACTTCCCCACAAGTCCTTTCAGTATTTGGGAAGCGGTACTCTTGCTTTTTAGTATATCCCAGTCGAGTGCGGTCTGAAATCCAACAGAGAAGAAGCTCCAGGGCTGTGCGTAAGGGAAGTGGCACAGAAGTATGGCTACAGAAAGAAAACCTTAAACGTCCCTGAAGCATACATAAGTAAACAAAACCACTAACCATGGAGGCAACGAAGCGGACCACCGCGAGACGGCTATAGTGTAATCTCCAAAACCCCAATACGAGGGTTAGGCCGGGCCGTGCGTAGGAGCATTACAAAACACAAATGCAGAGCGAAGAAAAAAAAACCGTTTGGACGGTGTGTACGCACCTTGACCCTTGCTGACAAAGAGGAGAAAGAGAAGCTCCCTCGGTTGCCGACAGAGCTTCCTCCACCCAAACTCCGGATTCCGGAGACGGGAATCTTAGGTGCGTGCCTTCTTCATCGCAAGTTTAAATAAGAGAAAGGGGAACTGCCGCAACCGGAGTTCGCACATAATAGCCCTTTGCTTGCCTCAGAGGTCTCTTCCAGACAGTCGGACTGGCCGCCGAAGGCTTCCACGAGTCTCACGCGCGCTCCATGCAAGAGACACAGAAGTCATAGACAAAGACTTGAATAGCCGAGAATCATCGCTAGGGTTAGTGCTTCATAAGATACGAGCTACCAACACAAAAAGCCCTAACTATGGTACAGAGACCCCACCCCGTCCAGCCAAAAAAAAAAAAAAAAACACTGGTTCTAGTGCAGCGTTCTCTGAGTACAAAGTAGCTCGCTCTTCGCGTGAAACTACAGCGCTGAACCGACTGACAATAGAAGAAGAGTCTGGGGTAGAGAAGCAAGTGCAGCGCTCATGCAGGACTAGGCCGGGGTCGGATCATCAGAGCGCCATCGCCCCATCGCGGCAACGACGCTCTTCGCCTCTCTCGCCCGGCCTACGGATTGGCAACCTGGGCTGCAATTTGGATGAAAAAATTTCTACTATCATTTTCTCATCCGTCCAACTCAGGGCCTGGCTGGCCATCACACTGTCGGAATGACAACGTACTACCAACATCGACGACCATCCACCAACATCGAAGCTGTCATGGATGAAAATGTGTGTTTTGTCATCTACCGAGGGGTATGATTCGTATTTAACACCCGTTTTTTTTATTAGTGATATTCCAGATCCGACATATTGACGAATTTCATCGAATTCTCATCCGAAAATGTTGAAAATGTTCAACAAATACTCTTATTTGCATCCATTGTTGTCTGTGGTTTGGTAGTGTCTCCATTTGAACAGAATGAAACACATCCCAACTTCAACATCCAAAATAAATACCCATGGATTTAGTAATGAAAGTTGCATCAACCAATTTCATTTGCAAGACGAATTCCATCTAAAACTACATCCATATTCCAGACACATTTTTTGCCAAAATAAAATATCATCACCTTAATGAATGGAAAAGAAAACCCCTCTCAACTCACACATAGCAAGCAAATGACTAATGTTGAATGAAAAAAATTCAGGCATGTAAAAGATTGAATTTTTGGCCAAGAAGGATACCATATAATCGACTAATAATCGACGCTTCTTTGCTGAATATTTATTTATTATAGAAAACGAGAGAGGTTTGCTAATTTTAAATTTATTTTTTTAGAATTTCAACAATTTGAGGAATAAGTATGCAAATAACACCTTGAGTTGTGTAATTCTTATAATAAACCAATGTTTAGGACAATAAACAATTTTTCACATGTTGAGAATTTGATTCTCAACAATTTCAACAAACATAATTAATATTTTTTTTCTTTTTCTTTCGACAAGACCTTTTGAGATTTATTTTGCGATGAACATTAGTTGTTGGTTTAAGTAGCTTACGTAAATTTGAAATGTTTTATTCTTTGGTAGTTTTTATAGTACATGTGACAATTTGGATACACTCCTTCTTAGGTCTATCTCTCTTCTTGTTGTTTTGAAATTATTTTAATCTTTGCAAGAAATTCAATCATTTCATGAATTCATTACAAAGCAATCTACAAGATTTGACACCATTAAACCATGTTTCTACCGACAACCACAAACCAAGGAGCCACAAATCAATCTCATAAGCAAGTTTGATGCAAGAACATGTTCAAAGTTTAGAGATTTTGTGGATCAAATGCCTTGGATAATTTTATTTTATTTTCATCATTATCCAAATTACTTAGCCCATGTTAAACTCATTGTACATTACTATTAAACATGGTTGAAGCTTGCAAGCTCGCACCTTTATGGCAAGGTTACTCTCTCTCCATTGTGCAAGAATTTTGGATCGTTTTTTTTTAAAAATTTGATGTAACTTCTACGGATTTTAGAGAGGATAACAAATCCATGAAAAACTTATGGTATCTTTGGCAAAGATCATGCATATGCCAACATCACCATTGTCAACATCATCATGAATGAATTTCATCTATAAACATCTAATTTTCATCGATAATAAATAGTTTTCATTTGATGGATGAAAATTCATTCTTCATTGTTCACTTTCCATCCATAATTTAATGCATTCAACATCATCCATATTTAATCCATAATGGATTAAATTCATTCATCATAGTTCATTTTTCATTCATAATTTTTAGCTAATTTGTAATTTATTCATAATTTTAAAAAGATCTTGGGAAAGTTCTTTCGACAATGGCCATATAAAAATTTCTATGAAAACTTTTTTGAATTAGGTCCCCCAAAGGAGTATAATTAAAAGTAGGACACCTCATTTACATTCAATTTGTTCAACATTAATATGACATACAATTTTGCATCCTAAACTTATTTATGTCATTTCGTGTTCATATTTCAATATGTTATTAGAATCAAAATTTATTTTAACTTTTGTTTTATACATTTCATATTCTTGTTTTGAATTTTTTATTTTTTATGTTTAAATTTTAAATTAAGCCTATTTCTGACATAGTTTGTTTTGGTTTTTGTGTACCTTGAAAATCTTTTTGTCTTCATAATTTGTGTGCTTGTGACACCTGATCATTATGTATGTATCTGAATTTAAACAATTAGCTTATGACACCTCATGGGACAAAATTGAACCTATAAATCAATTTGAATATGGGTTACATAACATGGACTTGTTGTTCACAATGTTGGACCACCTTTAGCCAAGCCATTGCACAAGCTTTTCAATGTGATAATAAATGTTTTGAACAACACCAAGAAAGGCATTTGGAACCATTATTGACACAACAAAAAATTACATTTCCCATGCTAGCACAACCACTAGTGACTCAAATGCCAAGAGATGACCCTATATTCAAGCCCCCCATAGAATAGGAAAATCAACAATATGTCAATAAACATTTCAATATGAAGCTACATTTTAGATTATGACAACCATTTATGACACCCACAAAATCATTACAAACAACAAACATTTGGTGCCATGGGAAAAATCTACAAGAAAAAAAAACCTTGCTTTTGGATTTTAAAACAAAAGCAACTAAAGTGTGCATTTCAACCCAAGTAAATGATCCACCTAATGACTACACCCAAGCCTTCATCAACTCATTTTCTTGACCAAGTAAATACCATGTCATTAATATTACCTCATCTACTTTGAACCTTTAATATAAATTATACCCTTTCCATCCTTTGAATTGAACCTACTTATAACAACTAGTACCAAAGGTTCATGCATATTGCAAAAAATGGAGGTCTGCATTTTTAATATATGTTCTTCCAACGCAAGACCCAACACAACATAAATGATAAAATTCCTTCTCAATATGAAGATTGCTTGGACATTATTGAGAAGAAAAATGTCAACACTTTAGGTTGGTTCATCAAGTATAAAATTATATGATTAACCTCAAAGAAGGTGCACAACCCTCAATTGGAGCCATTTATAATTTGTTAGAAGATGAACTTGTTGCAATTGGAAAGTACATCAACCACAAAATGTGTAACCACAATTTATTTATTTTAAATTTTAAATGATAAACCAATCGATTTAATAATTTTTGGTGCACTTAAAGGTGCAAACACAACAAAAGGAACCACAAAGGGGTGTAGTGCTTTAGATTGTAACTCTATATCTTTGAAAAATTATGAGGACAACACAATGATTTGGATTGTCAAAAAAAAAAATTCAGGAATAAATTGCATTACTTACAAAGTTTCAAATATTAAGATCTGATGCAAATTGATGATGTTTGAAAAGTTGTTTTGCATGTTTAAAGCACTCAAAACCTTATTGTGGACCCCTTGTGGACAATTGTTTTTCCAAATGTTTTTTTTCAATATCAAATGTGCACAATTCTTTGTCAAATTTTGATAAGATCTTAATTTATTGATGATTAAAATCAAAATTTAAGTTGAAGTTGATGAATTTCTTGTTTACCACACATTTTGGCATCTTTTGTTCAAACGTGTTTTTGCCCTTAAAAATTATGCATTTTAAAAATGTGTCATCAACAAAAATTTATTCATTTTTATGTGATAAAAAACATAAATGCATAATATGCATGATATAGGATCAAATTTTTTTTAAAAAAAATACATATATAGCACTTAATTGTAAACTAGGTATAAAAATAATTTTAAAATAATGTAATCAACACCTTCACTATTTAAGAACTCTTAAAAGGGATTAAAATTATTTAAAGGTAATATGTTTATGAAAGATTTTTGAAACATTTATTTACATAATAGTATAATGCAACAATTTTTTGAGTCATAAGATTCTTATGTTGATTTGTAAATCATCATTTTAAGAATATTTTCTTTGAATATCTAGTCCAATTTTTCTCTCGAATAACTAACCCACTATTTTTAAACAAAGCAAGTTGGCATTGGTTCATTTTAGCATGGATTTACCCATTGATGGGAATTTCCAAAAAAGGTCCATTCAACATTTCAAATCTCCAATCAGTGCCCCCATCCTAT
>Ga0209208_10003419_pt1 | contig 22718 bp, 10 predicted proteins | sample S1TSphfallax_3_FD_187694 | JGI IMG/M metagenome (GOLD analysis project Ga0209208, IMG submission 187694) | Host-associated microbial communities from peat moss isolated from Minnesota, USA - S1T2_Fd - Sphagnum fallax MG (SPAdes) (version 2) | ecosystem: Host-associated > Plants > Peat moss >...
CTAAAATACTTAGAAATATTTTATTACTTTTTAGAATATGATCAAATTATAAATAATATAATCAATGTAAAAACATTTAATGACTATAATTTCAATTTTAAAATATTTATTTTAAAATTAAAAATAATGAATTAAATTTTTTTGTTAGAAAGTAAATTCTTACATGAATTTAAATATATATTATTCAACTAATTACATTACTTACTATATAATTAAATTTATTCTTGTAAGAATTATTATATGTAAAGTAATTTCTTTTTCTGGGTAATTAACTATAAATACAATAATTTGTTAAATATAACATTAATTTTCATAATTACTGTAAAATCAATATAAATATTATCATAGATGATTAATCACAAAAGTTTTATTTTAAAAAAATACTATATAATAATTCATGAAATTAAAAATCAGTAAAATAATTATTTTAACTAGACTATAATTTTTCCAAGATTTTCATTCAGGTTTCAAGTTATAAATTGCAAATTGTGAATAATTATGTTCAATTAAAAAATAATTATGCACATACTAATTAATTCTTAGTTAAAAATAATGTCACATTAATTTCATTAGCTAATTTCTTTTAATACAAGAATATAAATTATATAATATACAAATCTATGTTATAACAATAATTATTTTGTGTAGCTTATATTAAATAAACACAATCATTTGTAATTATTTATAAAAGTGATTTATTATGGATAACACTAATAGAAAAAACCCTTAAAACTCAATCAATAATTTTTTGAATTAAAATATAAATTTAAGATTCCAAAATAGTAATTCAAAATTCAAATATGAAATTTTAGATCAAATAAGTTTTTTGAAGTTAAATAACAAATTTCAGAATTGAAATGTCAATTTTCAGATTCAACTAATAATATTCAAAATTGAAATATCCATTTTAAGACTCAATTAATAATTTTCTGAATTGAAATTTTACTTTGGATAATCCAAAATATTAATTTGGAATTCAAATTTTAACTTTCAAGTCAAATAATTTTTTAAATTTAAATTAAAAACCTCGGAATTCAAATATCAAATTTCAAGTTCAAATAAAAATATTTAAAATCAAATGTCGATTTTTAGACTCAATTAAATTTTTTTGAATTGAAATATTAATTTTTAGATTCGAAAATAATAATCTAGAATTCAAATATCAATTTTGAGATGAAATAAGTTTTTTGAATTTAAATTTAAAAAATTCAAAACTGAAATGTCAATTTTTAGATTCAAATAAAAATATTCAAAATTTTAATGTCCATTTTTAGACTTAATTAATAATTTTCAGACTTGAACGATTAATTTTGAGAATCCAAAATAATAATTCAAAATCAAAATTTCAGGTTCAAATCAAATGGTTATTTAAAATTTATATGAAAAATCTCTAGAGTTGAAATATAAATTTTTATATTCAAAATAAAAATTTCCATTTTTATAATCAATTAATAATTTTTGGATTCGAAAATTATAATTTAGAATTCAAATATCAATTTTTAGATCAAATAATCTTTTTGAATTTAAATTAAAACATCATATTCAAATCAAAAATTTCAAATGTAAATAATGTTTTCAACAATTGAAATAAGAATTTTCAGATTATATGAACAATATACATATGCATGCATATTATATATATAATTTTAGTACATACATTAAAATACACCTCTATGTCATTGTAGAATACCTTTAAGATGCAACTAATTTGGTGACTATTGCGACTAATGGGACATATTAACTTATTAATGGATGAAAATAAATGTAAAGTTAATGCAACCAATAGGATGAAAATTTTAATAGTTGCATCATAGTTGTGAGAATGACCAAAATAGTTGAAATTTGGTCTTGTAGTTGCAAATATTCTCAAATCTAGTCACAAATGACTACAAGTCGCATGTAGTCATAAATGGAGTGGTTACATTTTGGCTGATTTCTACTAATGAAAGTGGGTAAAGACCAAGATGAGGAATATGATTTATGTAAATGTTGCTCCCAGGGTTGAGCATCCAACTTTAGCAAAAAAGGCAAGTGTTAAGCCATATTCTAAAAGTGATATGGTGCATATGATGCTAAAGTTAAAGTACATTTTGGCATCATTGCCAAACCTAGAAACATATTACCTATTGCATCATTTTTAGATTTGTTTTAGGGTAGGAATAACACTACCGGTACTAGGAGGCCATATCACTAAAAGGAAATTTTTAGCAATGTGGGTTGCAAAAAATTTGGAATGGAGAGAATTCCTAGTTTACAACATAATATGCTGTTACATCTAATACCATTAGCTAAAAGGATATGGAGTATTAAGTTCAAGGTGGGTTGCTTGGGGTTCTATGCCTTGAGGTATATTATAGGTTGGAGTATGCCTATTGGAAATATTACCACTGGCACCAAATTGTTGTTTCCAATAGACAAACTTTTGCCATGACACAAATGGAGACTATTTTGGATCATGTGGTAAGTCAAGTTCATGTTGAGCATGAGTAATGGAAACAAATGATGGATTATTACTAAGAATTAGCTTGTTTCATTGACTTGGGAGATTGTGCAATGGAAGCAATCACGTGGAGAATGAGTTGTGAGTTGATGTGACCCCAAACTCCTTAAGAGACCCAAATGTGGGTCCTAGAGTGAAACAATGAAAAAAGAAGATAGTTGGGGCACGTTCCCTAACTCGTAACACTTTGGGGGTAAGAGAGATGCGTTGGAACTTTGGGATGGGACCTAGGATGAATTCACAAGAGTTCAAGATGGAATCAAACTTGTACAACCAAGAAAAGAAGGCGATTAGTGCAAGTTGAACAAAAGTGGTGTGATGGATTTAGTAGGGACAACCTCAAGCATAAGCTTTACACAACTTGTAACCTTTGGGAGGAGGCACCACTCCCTTCCCTATAGTATACTCTATGCCTTTCCACGGGGACTACGTCCAAATGTCAATTTTCTTTGGGACTCCCAAACGGACTTGGGAGTCCCAAAATTGGGACTCTTGTTGTCCCAAAAATTTGGACGCTCATATCTTTTTCAGTCAAATATATATTGAGATAGTGAGGGCAATATCTTATAGCCTTCAAAAATATCTTATCAACGGTGTATAACACACCCCAATTGAACTTCATTTGCCCTTTGATTTCAATGGGTTTGTGGTTAGGAGTCAAATTCCCAATTTGACTCCCGCCCCTTCCTTTGATCATAACTCATGTAAATCAGGTCGAAATGAACAATGTGAAGGTACTTTTAAGCATCAACGTTTCAAGACCTTTTTAATGGTGTCCTAGGGGCTCAATTTGGTGTTTTTTTGCCTTTTCAACCAAGGTTTTTAACATTCATAACTCCAACATGAATGCAACTCCCAAAGTGGTAGTGCACTTGGGAGTCATTAGGTTTCATACCTTGCATTCTCCCCCATTTGTGTGAGCGTGTTTCACACCTAAACACACTCTTTTGGCCTCATGGGCCCTTGCATTCCACATTTAGTTGTGAACCCAATATTAAGGTTGTGACATGAGTTCACAAAATTTCAAGGAGTGAATGTTCACCTTGGCCAAGATGCACTATACTTATAAACAACCATATTGCGCACTTGACGCTTGGTGGATAAATTGACAAAATGACCACAAATTGGTAAGATTGCACACTATCAATAGTGTCTGTTTCACCCGGTGAAGCCTAACTGAATAAACCAATATTTGAGGGGTGAACAAATTCTAATAACTAAGGATGGAACAAAGTTGTCTAGCAATGAAATAAACAACTATCTTACCCCTATTCAAATGGCACTTTATGCTAAAAGTATTGGACATTATAACTAGATCTAGAAAGTTTAGTTATTGTATGGGGACACTATAACAATTAAAAGGGGAATAATGTTAGGAAAAGGATATATAATAGTAAACATACATGCAAGTTGATATGACTAAAGAACATATGTAGACAAGTTGATATGACAAAATAGGTAAAATAATGTGATAGAGTAGGCAAATCAATATGGCAACATATTGTTATGACAACATAGTGTAATCGATTTATGGCAAGTTGATTTGCCATACAGTTAGGCAACTATAACCATTTTGTAGGGAGTATAAAAATACATTTTGACTGACTTGAAAGGGGTTCTGATGGTGATTGTTTATATGCTTTTGTTGATCTATTAAGAAAAAAAAGTAAGCATAGTAGCTACAAGAGGAAGAAAAGGGGAAAGACATTGTAGAGCTTTTATGGTTTTATTAAAATATAAAAGATGTTCTTTCTTTAATTTTTGTAAAAGGATACTGGAATGAAATGGATAAATATTACATTAAGTATACATGTTTAATTTGATCATATAATAGATACACAAATCACATCCTTTTGAAAGTGGAGCCAAATGTTTTCGATAGTATGTTGAAATATTTTTGGATTGATGTGACAATATATTGTATGCCTTTCTTTCTGTTCAATCCTTCCAAAATTTGCAAAACTTCTTGCATTCCTGGCCTTTGATTTGGGTCTTCCTATAAGAAACAAATGTCATAAAATTTAGGTGTTTATTATATAATTGTTATACATTACAATCAAACCATGGAAAAATGTTCCAATAAATGGGACCATGTGTTCATGTATATCCATCAAAAAAGCATGTTGAAACCAACTTATATCTTTCTTCAAGAACATAAATCTATTGATTTTGAAAATAGGATATTCCTTGACTATACATATCAATCATGTGCAAATGTTCTAAAGGAATTCCAAGTGAAATTGAATGTACCATTTACGTATGTAAAACTTATTATGAAGTTTTATATTCATTGAATAATAAAATATAATCTATTTCAAATTGTTTCAAATATTACATCAAATCCATGATTATACTAGGTTTTCAAATTTTACTTGACCACAAATTGAATGATAAACATAAAATATTCGACACAAATATTACCTTGATGCATTGAAGGGAAATTTGTAGAAATAATTTGGCTTCATTGAGGTTAAACCCAACAATTGAATTATTGATTACAACATCAAAAATTTGTTGAAATCCATCTTTTTCCACATGAACATTTCGTGCCCATTGGATAAAATTGCGAATGTGAATTTCATCTCCATCTAAAGTAAATGGTGATCCATTCACAAGTTGAATTAATAATACTCCAAAACTATACACATCACTTTTGGTTGATGCTTCTTTTAAAAGAATTTCTGGTGCCATATATCCGCATGTTCCTGGTGTAGAAGTTGAAGATAATGGAATCTGAATTTGAATTTGCCAAAAAAATCAATAATTTCAATGGGTGTTGCATGCATTGAATATACAAGTTGAAATTCATAAAACCCACACCCAATATGGTCCAACTTTAATATTAACCCATAATGTTTTTAGAATTTTTTTTAAATCACAAAAGTTCCAAGCCTTGCTTCACTCCTTATGCACACACACAAAGAAATTTTGTAATATACAATGTGTAATTTCATGAATTATTACATTAATTTTTTTCCAAATATTCATTTTAGATTGTGATTGTTTATCATATCTATTCCATGACCTATAACAATGAAAATATGAAATTAACAAATTGTGCCCCATAGGAGTGTTCAAATTTGCAAGGTTCATAATTGCATTAAGATATAATGTGCATGCACACAATCAATGAAAAAAAAATGGTGGAGCACATACCACATTTTCATCCTTGCCATCTATAATTTTTGCCAACCCAAAATCAGCCAATTTTGGGGTGTAATCCTTATCCAAAAGGATATTTTGTGGTTTGATGTCAAGATGGACAATGCTTGGACTACATTTATGATGCAAATGTGCTAATCCTTGAGCAACCCCTATAATGATGCACACTCGTTTGTCCCAATCCAAAAGGTTGTCATCATAAAGCCATTTGTCAAGAGATGAATTTGAAATGTATTCATACACCAACATGTGTTTTAAGCCTTCGATACAATAGCCCAAAAGACGAACCAAATTGATATGTTGAATTGATCCCAAAGTACGCACTTCTGATATGAAAGATTTTTTTGCACCTTCATTGTGGGAGCCACTCCATCTTAAAACTTTAATCGCAATCTTGGTGCCTTTCCAACAACTTTGATACACTTCACCAAAAGCTCCTTTCCCCAAATTTGTTTCAAAATTCAATTCATTGTATGTGAAAGATTGAATATTCAAATTGAATGGCAATAATTCTATTGTCGGTTGATATTCATTTAACATCCATTTCAACCATTTTCGAGTTTGCAAAATAAAATGATCATTTGATTCAAGAAGATGAAGGTTATCCATGGTCTCTAATGCAACCTGATATTTGTTTAAACTCCAATTCGTGAAGGCATAACTTATTAAAATGAATCTATTGTTAGGTTCAAGAGCATTAGCCTTGGTAAGGTCTTCTAGGGCTCCTTGATAGTCTTCCAATATCCTTTTCACATTTCCACGAGTACTTAAAGTGAATGCATTGTTTGGTTCCAGAACATCAACTTTGTCAAGGTCTTCCAAGGCTCCTTGATAATCTTCCAACATTCTTTTCACATCTCCACGAGTCCTCAAAATGAATGCATTGTTTGGTTCAAGAATATCAGCCTTGTCAAGGTCCTCCAAGGCTCTTTGATAGTCATCCAACATGTATTTGACTCTTCCATGAATCTTCAAAGTGAATGCATTGTTTGGTTCAAGAACATTAGCTTTGTCAAGGTCCTCCAAGGCTCCGTGATAATCTTCCAACATTTTTTTCACATCTCCACGAGTTTTCAAAATGAATGCATTGTTTGGTTCCAAAACATTAGCTTTGTCAAGGTCTTCCAAAGCTCCTTGATAATTTTCCAACATCCTTTTCACATCTCCACGAGCCCTCAAAGTGAACGCATTGTTTGGTTCAAGAACATCAGCCTTGTCAAGGTCCTCCAAAGCTTCGTGATAATGTTCCAACATTTTTTTCACATCTCCACGAATTTTCAAAGTGAATGCATCATTTGGTTCAAGAATATTGGCCTTGTCAAGGTCTTCCAAGGCTCCTTGATAGTTTTCCAACATCCTTTTCACATCTCCACGATACTCAAAGTGAATGCATTGTTTGGTTTAAGAACATCAACTTTGTCAAGGTCCTCCAAAGCTCCATGATAATCTTCCAACATTTTTTTCACATCTCCACGAGTTTTCAAAATGAATGCATTGTTTGGTTCAAAAATATTAACCTTGTCAAGGTCCTCCAAAGCTCCTTGATAATCATCCAACATGTATTTAATTCCTCCACGAATCCTCAAAGTGAATGCATTGTTTGCGTCAAAAACATCAGCCTTGTCAAGGTCTTCCAAGGCTCCTTGATAGTTTTCCAACATCCTTTTCACATCTCCACGAATACTCAAAGTGAATGCATTGTTTGGTTCAAGAACATTAGCTTTGTCTAAATCTTCCAAGGCTCCGTGATAATCTTCCAACATTCTTCTCACATTTGCACGAGCTTTCAAAGTGACCGCATTGTTTGGTTCAAAAATATCAACCTTGTCAAGGTCCTCCAAAGCTCCTCGATAGTCATCCAACATGTATTTGACTCTTCCACGAGTCCTCAAAATGAATGCATTGTTTGGCTCAAAAACATCAGCCTTGTCAAGGTCTTCTAAGGCTCCAGGATAATCTTCCAACATATTTTTCACATCTCCACGAGTCTTCAAAGTGAATGCATCGTTTGGCTCAAGAACATCGGCCTTGTCAAGGTCATGTAAAGCTCCAAGATAGTCTTCCAATAAATTTTTCACATTTGCACGAGTTTTCAAAGTGAATGCATTGTTTGGGTCAAGAACATCGACCTTGTCAAGGTCTTCTAAGGCTCCGGGATAGTCTTCCAACAATTTTTTCACATCCGCACGAGTCTTCAAAGTGGATGCATTGTTTGGTTCAAGATCATCAACCTTGTCAAGGTCTTCTAAGGCTCCAGGATAGTCTTCCAACAATTTTTTCACATCTGCACGAGTCTTCAAAATGGATGCATTGTTTGGTTCAAGATCATTGACCTTGTCAAGGTCTTCTAAGGCTCCGGGATAGTCTTCCAACAATTTTTTCACATCTGCACGAGTTTTCAAAATGAATGCATTGTTTGGTTCAAGAACATTGGCCTTGTCAAGGTCTTCTAAGGCTCTAGGATAGTCTTCTAACATCTTTTTCACATCTTTATAGAGGTTCAAAGTGAATGCATTATTTGGTTCAAGAACATCAACCTTGTCAAGGTTTTCCAAGGTTCCTTGATAGTCTTTCAACATCCTTTTCACAATTCCATGAGTGTTCAAAGTGAATGCATTGTTTGGTTCAAGAACATCAACCTTGTCAAGGTCCTTCAAAGCTTTTTGATAGTCATCCAACATGTATTTGATTCTTTCACGAGTCTTCAAAGTGAATGCATTGTTTGGTTGAAAAACATTAGTTTTGTCAAGGTCCTAGAAGGCTCATAGATAGTCATGCAACATCCTTTTCACACCTCCATGAATCTTCGAAACAAATGCATTTTTTGGTTCAAGAACATTAGCTTTGTCAAAGTGCTCCAAAGCTTCTTAATAATCTTTTAACATCATTTTGACATCTCCAAAATTGTTCAAAGTGAATGCATTGTTTGGTTTAGGAATATCAACCTTGTGAAGGTCCTCCAAAGCTCCTTCATATTCCTTCACCATTTTGACATATTTGTAAATCCTTAAAATATGTGCAATGCTTAGTTTAATAACATCATCTTTGTCAAGATCTTTGAAGGCTTCTTCATCTTCCTTCAAGATGTTTTCTTCATGTGCACTAGTTCTCAAACTTATGCACTTTTGTTCATGAAACATAAACCTTGTCAATGTCCTCCCAAGCTTCCAACCAAGCTCCTTGCTAGTCCTTCAACACCTTTTTCACATTTCCACGAGTGTGATTTAAATGAATGCATTGTTTAGTTCATGAACACTAACCTTGTGAAGTTCCTCCATTGCTTATTCATAATCCTTCCATTTGTCAACAACATGAAATAATGGAAATTAAAAAATAAAATATCAATATATTCAACATGAGACACAATATTTGTGATAGAGAGAAAGAAATTTGGAATTTTTCACCAAACATATTTCACCTTACTTTCATATAGATTTGAAATGTAATCATCATTTGCACAATGATTGGCATACATAATTTTTATCATTGATGAATATAAAAAAATGTGGTTTGTTAATAAACATTTCATTACATTATGCAATTTGTTCAATTTAGTAAATGATGTGCATTCTAATCCTTCTTTTTTTTCAATTTCTTGATGGAGCTAGGGCAACAAACATCTTTAGGCATATTTTGATTTAACTAACAACATTACTTCAAGGAACTCTTGAAAGTATAACTAGTAGGCATAAATGTAACCACAATTCCCCCCCAAAAATTTTAGGGAAAAAATTCCAAAAGTAAAATTTCCAACAAAATAATATATGTAAATATTGTGTTGTCTTTGGTGATTTTTTGCAAAATAAATTGATTGATGATAATTTTATATCATGGTTTTGCTATTGAAAGCTCTCTTCTCATTCCCTTGTTAGGCATCTTGAATGTATAAAATTGATTTGGTCCAAACATAAATGGGCAAATGATAAATTTGAATAACAAATTGTTGAATCATCTAGAGCATGCATTAATTTAGTTAGTTCTCATTTTTATATTTCATTTCAATGTGATTTGAATCACAAACTTAATTTTTGTCAAACAATGTTGTTGCATAACTCCATCATGTGTATAACTACATACATGTGCACAAACCTTGTCCAACGCTATTGTTGCCTTATTCCATTGGTTGAATGGAGTGCTTTCCTTGGCAAACATTATTATTGTAGTACTCTCTATCTATGCAAAATTCATGACTTTTGATTGTTGCAAAATTACTTGATTTGCTACTTTTGTTCAAATTAAACTCTCTAGTATAACCCTCTTTGAACCCAAGAATATCATGTTCATGTTTTAATTATTCACTACTTGAGTTTTGAAACAAACTCCACTCATCACAACCTTCATACCCTTGCATAAGAACACAAACTTAGTTTTGATGTTACAAGACATATTGAGTTCAAGATGATAAATGTTTGTGTGTGAGGCACATACCTATAAGTTTTGGGAAATTGCAAAAGAGATGACGCTTGAATGACCTTGATAGTTTTGTTGTCCTTTTGTGCTAGTTGCTAGCCCAATGAAATGCGTGTGAGTATTGCTGCAATTAAGAAAAGCACCAAGTTAACCCACCTTAATAAAAAATCAAGGTAGATAGACATTTGTGCAAATTTGAGTCATTATACAATTGTTACGCTAGGTAGAATATTCATAATACTACTAATGCTTTCAAGGACATGGAACCAAAGTTTTGGTGTTTGACATACTAAGTTTGACATAAAAGACATGATGGAATGTGAGATGCACTTGCATGTGACAATTGGATAATGAATACTCTTGTTGTTGCATTGAGCCACAAAGCCCTATAAATGTAGGCAAGGAGAATGACGACAATAGTGCAACAAGGGAACCGACCTTGATTAAAATTTGTAGCCAACTCCTGGATGCAAATATGAGCCAAGGGAGAACTAGTCCATCAGATTCCCTGCATTTAAGCAAGACTTGCAAGGTGGTTGTGAAGAGAGGTTGAGTGAAAGGATGCAAGTGGTCCTGATCCAAGGTTCTCACCATGTGTCAGCAAAGAAAATTGAGGCTGGTTTGAGCTTGCCATGGTACTTCGTCCGAACTTTCCTCTTATATAAATTATTAAAATTCTTTGTTTTGTCCAACTTTTTCTTCCGTGGTTAGCTGCTCAGAAACATCGTTCAAAATTCTAGTGCCCCGTAAAGTCATGGCACATGCCCCACGTTAGTGCTAGGCCCCAAACTTAAGCTTGTATAGGTTCTGCACTTGAAATTTTTCCTGTGACCGTGAACTTTTCAGCCTTTCCAGAATGAATGTATTTGGTCATTGTTTGATAATGCACAGCCTGTGTCAGGAGCTGTAATTGGGGGTTGTTAGCGCTTGGACTAGTGATTTTTTTTTGTGGCTGAAATTGGCCATTTTGCTATTAAAAAAGGTCCCATGCAAGATGGTGAAGGGAACTTTTCGGAAAATTTCCTAAAAAATTGTCACCTTTTATGGAAGAAGAAAGTTATGAGAATCCTAAAGTTTTATACTTGCCTCTCTGACCTCTAACCTAATATTGGATTTCAAAAAAAGAAATCTAAAAAGCTGCCCAAATCCTCCCAAAAAATTGGGCAACTTCTATTGTTTGGAGCTTATTTGAAGCCACCCTCTACATATGGCAACCTTAGATATTTTTTCCTTACAATATGGTGACTCAGGCCCATCTTTTTCAAAAAATTCCCTTTGTACCTTTGGCAGGGGCCTTTTTTTTCCCTCCCTCGCCAGGTTGTGAAAATTTGCCACCACAAAAAATACACTGTTCGCATGGAATTGTCTGCAAAGAGTGAAGCAAAATCGAAGTTGAAAAAAAAAGTCTAGACTCTAGAGCCTCCTCTTCATAAATGTTCCAAATGTGTATTATTTTCTTTTCTGGCTTTTGACGTAACCTCACTTCTCAGTGGTGACCATCATTCTCCCAAAGGAGCTAGAGCAACAACACATTTGTAGGCATTATCCAATTTTATCAACATCTTCCTGTATTTCTGGCTATCTATCTATCTAGTGCCTAGGTCACACAATCTACCAAATTGCTTCAATTTTCTTCAAAACTGGTGTATTTTCTCCCAAAAAATGCAACAAGTGATTGCAATCTGGTGACTTTTGCCACAGTGCCAAATTTCATCACTGTTTCGCCACTTAAAAGAAAGCTGAGTAGAACTAAAACTTTGGCAGGAATTTGTGGAAATCTATCAAAGCTTTGACAAATTTTTAATTTGTTTTCTGGGAGGAAGATCGCAATTATAGTTTCTTGGTGTTACACAAGAGCCTGGAGTGTAAGCTCAGGCTGTGAGGAAACCAGGATTTGATTAGCTTTGTGAACTACTTCTGAAACTAGTGCAACCAGCCAAGATTTCATAGGGCCCTGAACCTGCAGTCAATCAGATCAACTGGAATCACATGTAAGGCAGATGCTACCTTAATGTTCCCTTATGCGAGCCAGAGAATACATTATGATATTTGACCAATATAAGAATTTACTTGAGATTTGAGACATCCAGTAAAGGAATAAAAACACCAGTGGCAATTGTACTAGATGAACATTCGGTATAGGTGGAGTGTTAGGATGTGAAATGAGGGAATGGAAGTTAGTTTTCGACCTGCTTCCATGTTGGAAGAGAACCACACTAGCAGCAAATCATCACATTAGTTGTATGGTTCATGAAGTGTCTCCTTTTGCTAAGAATGCCTCCACTACGCTCCTCACTCAAAGACAAAGCAGCCTGATCATAAGGGATTTGAAATTGTAACACCAAGATGATGCCGACTTTGGCTGTTGTTTGGTTCTGTGGTATGGCAGCTTGTAAAAACCACCATCAAGCTCAATGCATCAAATAATGCAACTTTGAGTGCATCGAGGTCAACATGCTGTTCTTAGAGCTGTTACCAAGAGGAGAACCTGCACATGTGCAATTTTTTGAGCTGTGATTGACAGCAAACAAAGTCAGCAAAACAAGCAGAGCATCTATGTAACCTTCTTCTGGCTTGTGGGGCAGCTGCCAGAGATAGAGCTATCCCTTTCCAGAGCAATGTAAGGTTTTTACAAGGTGAGGCGATGGGAGGTGGATGACCATAGAGAAGGACTAGATTAGTATCTTACTTGTGGGTATCTATTATTTGAGAACCCTTAGCATTTTCTCTCCCACCTGCAGTCCCCCTGGTGAAGGATAATATTTGATTATGCATGACTGATTTGTCAGAATAGCCCAGGTTGCATGATGTCTCCAATTGCATCCAAATGCAAATGCCAGTTTTTACCTTGTTATAGGACTTCGTCTGCTTGGAGGTGAAGTTAGTGAATGTGATTTTATAAGTACTTCAATGCACAGACTCTTGTGATAATTGAGGACGAAAGGTTTCATTGTCTGATATTCTAACAGGGAAGAGTTAATGCCCCTCATGAGCAACACAAAAGTCCCTAGCATCTCTGAAAGCTTGTTCTAGTCCACCAGGGTTTTGCATTTGCCAATCAATATTGTTGGTTCTTAATTTCCTTGCCACTTTATTTCTTGGTGCAATAAGGTAGGGCCATGTACATTTGTCTTCTACAATCATTGTTGCAAAAGGCTCTTTGTCTTTTCAATGGCTAGAGATTGATGCATTATAATTGTGCAATTGTACTGTTTTCAGAGTTGGCTTTGCATTGCAGAGCTTTCTGTGCATCCACCACAAAGTGATTGGCTTTTAGATTGCAGGTCTTTAGCACAGTTTCCTGGCAGGGCCTTCCCTACCTGTTAGTTCTTTGATGATTTTCATGTTTGCTACAGAGTTCCAAAAATCCCCATGTTGACCTAGACATCAGCTATGGAACAGGAACTTCCTGCATTTAGACTCCATCAATTATATTAAACTGTAAACACAAGCTACTGCAGATCATCTTCATTCTTTGGAGATAACATTACAAAAGCTTCACCCACACATCACCAAGACGTAATCTAAGAACATTCCCTCTGCTTCAAGGCTAACTTCAACACAATAGAGCATTGAACCTACAAAACATAAAGCTAGAATGTTTAGTCCAAAGAGGCAATGAAGCATGAGACTGGGACAGTTGACCTTAAATGACTCATATAATGGTGCGGTTAATCAAGTTCTTGTGAGAGACAAGATCTAGCACACAGGATCCATTAATGAGATTAGAATGCAGACCAACCAAATACCTTGTTAAATATGCATGTTGTTTCATTACTAAATAACATCACATGATGAACCAGCACAAGGTAATACAATACTGATTGAAACAAAATAAACATGACCACCTAGAGGATAATTAGATGAAATGCATAAAACAAAGTAGACAGCAAAATAAACTTCAAGCAGAAATGCGAAGACAGCTTAGTCTGCAACCACATCATATTACTGCTTTTTGTACATAGTTGTGACATGCCATGTAATATTGCCTGCCAACACCCACGATAAAACACTATAACATCCATCATGTTGTAGTCTACTTTCCTGCAAGTTCCATCCAGCTTCTCTATTTAAACTATTGCTCTGCCAATATGAGGGCCATGGTTCCAAGTGTGAGCAGCAGCACATTATAGCCTCATGGAGTTACACTTAGTTGAAGTCCATAGTATCCCCACCACCTACAGTATCACTCTCATGGTGCACAATACTGTACTTGTCAGCAAGTGAACCTGACTTCTGCACATGGTTCATGAATGCCTTGAATTGTGTAGTAAGCTCACTGCTGTCAAGCAACATGACAGTTGTTCAGTACCATCAAACCCTAGAGGGTAAATTGTCAGAATATTAACTACTAGGCAAAAACTTTCATGAGTATTAAGGAAAAAAAAGTGAGCTTCAGAGTTACATACTGGATCCAGTTGAGAGAGTTGATTGCATGAAGGGCACTGCGAATCATGTCTTCATTGTGATGTACCTCTTGCTTCACAACATCTGGCTTTGTCTTATTTGTCATACTTTTCTCCAGAGGGTTTACCAAAGCATCCATAACTACAAAATAGAGATTAATTCATTGGAAGTTAGTATATCACATCCCTTCAATGCATGACAAATGCAATCAGGAGTTGAATGCTTGTAATTGTGTACCAGCCAGAACTGCTGCACTGCATTTGTTTGCCAATTAGGATAAGATGAGATGACATGGCATCTTTACATCATAGCGATCTACATGCCACCAGAAAACTTTAGTTATACAGCTAAAACAGATGAAATATGGAAAAAGCTCTCAATATGGTACACAAGATTGTCTCCCAATTCCAGCACTGGGCTTTTGTGGAACACACCTGATAACCTAGAGAGGAGAAATGGGGTGATGAAGTAAGATGGGTCAGTCTGGTCAAGGCAACTGTCCAGAAGCATATCCATGCACTCAAACACCCCTTTCCTCAGTTCTAACCAATCATCCTCAATGTGCTTAATGGTCCTAAGTCAACTATTCTTATCAGCTCTTTCTGCACCATCCGACAGACATCCCTTTTAGATGCAATGGTTTTGAGCAGTACAATCACTTGTACTCTTTATCTATAAGCTGTGAATAATGGAAAGAGCTGTGCTAAAAATTGTTGGAAGGTAGACTGGCATACCTTCACTACTGTCTGGTCATACAGAAGAGCGAGCAAAGTAGGGAGCAAGTCTTTCACAAGCTCAGGCCTGTTATGTGCTGCTGTGCTCAAAGTTGACATAGCAGCCCTTCTCACATGCTGCACCAATTCAATCACAATTTCAAGTTTCAACTCTACAACTTATATACAAAAAATTCTTAGAATGAATAAAACTATCACTGTGATCGATTCAAAACACCAAGCTCTGATTTCATGTGACCAGTGAATAGAGCTTGAGATGCACATCCAAAACATTCAGTTTCTATAATTACCATGAAAAAAATATCTTTCATTCAATGTACAAGCCTGCCCCTAAAGCTACCTAGGTTTGGAAGAGACACAAAGTTTCTTACCCTATCCTCATCTGTAATGAGCAACAGAAATGAAGCAATACATGGCTTTATATATGCATCAATTGGTTGTGGCCACAATTGCATACTTTATTGCAATCACCACAGTTGCCCTAGTAAAGGCAGAGGAACTAGCTGTGCGGTCCTGCAAAGCCATGCATGCAACAGTGGATTAGCCAATCATTCCAGCCCTAGATTACCATCCATGGTACCCAACTAAAGGTGCAAGGTGCCAGTGTGAAGAGAGTCACAAAGTTCTAGAGATTATATTACCTTAAGGGCAGATCCCAACTTCTCAGGTTCAATGAACACCAACTTTCCCAGACACTCAGCCACCACATTCCAAACAACTTCCTCTTTCACTCTTACAGTGTGTGAATCGAAGGTTCAAAATCTTTTGCACATCTGAATCTCTTAAATCAACTTTGCCCTCTTCATTCAAAGATTGACGTGTAATCACCTGGAATCCCACAACATAGAATGAGAAAGAGAGTCAGTACCCCATGAAACCAAAACAAACAGGAACAAGGACCAGAAACATGTATCCATGGGCCATAAGAATCAATCCCAAAGGTGGACAGGGGTTTTCACCTCCTTTAAGGAATATATACATAAGCCTGCCATTGAACTGACTTTCACCAAGCCCAGTTTCAGAACTACCAATTCCTCCAGTTTGTTGGGACTGTAATTCATTGGAGCCTCCATCATCCGATGCCATTGCTTCCTCAGCAGGCAAATCTTGTGTTGAAGGTAGAGAAACAGAGTGGGAGGGAGAAGGGGTTCTTATCACTTGTGCTTCCAGGTCTCTTTCTGGACTACTGAGTATACCAATTGCTGGTGCAACCTATGATTGGGGTGATGTCACACCAAGGTTCACATCTACAAATAAAGAACTTGGAAGGTGATCTCATGGTTTTCAAAAAAAAAGATTCAAGATTAAATTGAAAGGACATGCTGGTGTGCATTCTTTAAACTAAGTTTCTCTCGACAAATAGGACATTTATTTTGTGCATTAATCACACCATAAATACACTTCCTGACAAAAAAATGTGACCACAAAGAGTTGAAGTTTCTAATTTAATTTCATCCATGCAAATTGGACAACTTATTTAATTTAATTTTTTATAAATTCAATATCCACTTTTTTTATCTTCATTTCCACCCCAACTTTGAATAATCTTGTGAAAATTCAACAATCTTCCATGCTTCATGTCATGTACCATAGACACCTGCACACAAAATTCAATTGTAAAATAAGAAAACAATGAACATAAATTCATCTTGCATAATTTTTGCAATCAAAAGACAAATCTCTCAAACAATGTCATTTAGAACTTCAATTAAAAAAAAGTTTCAAAAAAATGACGATGACAAATTAATGGCAAATCCTTTTTATTCAAAACAAGTTGAAAACATGAAGCATGAAAAAATTGAGTAAATTACATTATAATGCAATATCAAACAACAAAAACAAAAACCTGAACAATTAGAAATATAATATTTATTATGTAACACAAGTATTAATAACAAAATTTTTGAGTCAATCAAAAAATATATATATGGGAAAAAATGAAATAGATGACATGAATATGATAACAATGGAACTTCAAAATAACAAAGAAAATTGGAGATGTATATTGAATAATTTACAAAATCAAAATACCTAGTATGTCAACACCAAGTATTATGCATTTATATTTGAACAAAATTGCACCATAAGACATCTACACTAGTGCATGAGGAAGCTCAAATATAAAATTCGCAGTATATGTTAGCTAGAATCTTGATACCTATATGAGATTATGATCTTGAACCTTATCTAGTAATACTTTTGTGAAATATATTTATTATATGCTTTAGATAAAGAAGTGCAAAGTTTTAATATGGATGAATTATGATACAATGTTTATTGACTTGCATATTGTAGGTGTTATATTGAGTCTTTCAAGGCATGGGGAAAGGAGAATGTGGAGGAGACCTTCAATACCCTTAACCCCGGTAATGCATAGACTATATATTTTTGCATTTATTATTGCCGACTTGGTAAGCAATTAGTTCATTGTAAACCTTTTCCCAACATTCTTGGGTTTGTGGATGTAACTTATGAATTATTGAAATTTTTAATGTGTATAAAAACTAACCCATGGCCCTTGTATGCAATTTGCATGTCCATGTAGACTTGTGGATGGTGGGCCTTTACCAAGTGTCACATTCAAATCAAAATACCTAATCCAACATAAAATCTTACCATGGGGCCTTGAAATGATGGTTTTTTTTTGAAACAAAAGGTGTGAAGAGGTGTTACATTGATTAGTTGGTGTGAAGGTTAATTATGACAATGGAATGACATTATATGCACTAAGCAGAAATGAAAAGGCAGGGGGTTCATAAAGAACAAGATTGTGGCACAACTTGTGGCATCTAGTGTGGAGAAAAACATTGTTAATCCCACACTTCAATGTGATTCACCAAATTTTGGTGGATGAAGACAATGTAAGTGCATGGATGGTGCGAAGCCAACCCCATCTTAGTGTCATTAATAATATTCATGCCCCTTTCACTAAATAGGCATCTTGCACATGTGAATGGACATTGCGTGGGAATTTGTGCAAGCACTAGGTTGTTTTCATGATGTGTATCGTGTTGCAACCCTAATCTTGGGCTCATGATCAATGCAAAGGTTTGCAAAGGTGTAGGCCACGAGGGAAGCCCATGAGTCACATCTCATGCTCTCGAGAGTGTAAGAGAGTGAGGGAATGAACCTCCACATTCTCAAATGAGCTCTCACTTTGGGAATTGGAGTTCCAATGGACTCCCAAATTTTCAGAGAGTAATTTCAGGGGTCTAAATTCATTGGATTGAAGAGTTATTTATATCATTGAAAAATTCTTGGAACATAGATGTTTAAAATGGGTTTGCATGACCCATTTGGGTAGCTAAAACACAAGTTATGGTCAAAAGAAAAGTTGGGAGTCAAATTGCCAATTTGACTTTCGACCATTAAAAGTCAAGAATTGCCCTGATTTCCTTGTGTGTAAGTGGCGTGCCACATACCATTGAAAAGCTCTTGACGAAGGTTATAATTTTTTTTTAGACCTCACCTCAATAGGATGTTTACACACAAAGTTATGCACCTTCAAAATTGTGAGAGTTTTAATTTCAAGAATTTCGGGACTCTCATTTGGGAGTCCTAGGACAAAATGACATTTGGGTGTTAGTCTTGTGGCTAAGCACATAGAATACTATAAGGGGGAAGGTGGTGGCTTCCCGCAAGTTCGGGCTGTGGTGAGTTTTATGAGTTCGTATTTGCCTGTGGCTTGTCCATGCACCAAAAGTGCTCCAACTTTGCATTAATCAACTTGTTGTTTGATTTGTGTGAATAAGTGAGCCGTTTGTTGTTCATCCTAGTCCCATCCCGGAGCTCCAACATGCCTTTTCACCCTCAAAATGCTACAAGCCAATAGAGTGCACCCCAACTCCTTCTCCTTTTGTTGTCTTCACCTTTGGACTCGCAATTGAGTCCATCGAGGAGCTTGGGAGTGCGTGATATTGACCTTACTTTGAACAATATCATTGATTATTGCGACACATGGCATGGAACTAATTATAGTGGGTTTAAAACAATGTTTGTAGATTCAACATACTCATAGGTTGGTGATGATTTTTTAGAAAATGAAGGTTACAACAAGGAAACAATTGAAAAGGTTGGTGTAATAAACATTTATGGGTTTTTGGATATGGATGATAATGGCCCCTTTTCCTATGATGGTGTTAACATTAATGAGGTAGAGGGATCACACGCCCCCATGGAATGGGTTTTATCTTGGTTATGGGATACAATGGCTGAAATCACCTCCTAATGTAAAGAATTAGTTAGTGTCCAACTTTGTGACCATGCAACATCATGTTTACAAATTGTTCTATCAAAGATCCAAGCCTTTCATATGATTCAAGCCAATGAATCAATACATCTTTGCATCGTCTTCAATCAAGTGGAAGATGGCTTGGGCAATTCAATTAATCACCTCAAAGATTAACATAAAACTATGTTGCAACATGCAAATTCTTGTGAGACAAAGACTCATGAATAGATGAATGTTGTACATTTGTGAGGTTGAAAAAAATAATGTATGTTGTGCGATGCATTGGTGATTGCCAATTGATTAAACTTCTCTTAATGTTGTAGGTGAAGCTTTAACAATTTTGATATAAATGAATTTCTAGCAAGTTATAAAAAAACCTAATAATTCATTACAAAACTCTTCACAATATTCACATAAGAGAAAAAAAAGAATAAACAAGATGATTTAACATCGCTAATGAGGATAACACACAAATGAATTAAGTCAAATATGATATTTTTAATATGTCCCAAGAGGACATTTAAAGAGAAAAATGTAATGCTTTTATAGTAGTTTGATATGGGTATTGCAAATGTGAATTAGGAAATATAAGTATTTTCAATCCATCATGTGGGTATTACATTGATGAGATTAAACAACTTCAAACCATCCATATTAATCAAGTGCATATGCATTATCTTGATGAAGGTAATGGACAAGTGAATCAAATTAGTTAATTCTCTTTTAAGAATATTGTATATTATAAAAAATTATAACAATTTAATATTACCTTAATGGGGGTATTGCAATGATTTTGTTCAAGAGATAAAATAATTCAAGCCCCTCCTGTGGGTATTACATTGTCCTCAAAATATTGCAATCCTTAGATATTACCTTCATGAGGGTACTGCATTGATATAGTAGATGAAACAAAGTAAGTTAAACCCTTCTTTAAAGTATTGCATTTTAACGAAATGTAATACCTTTATATATATATATATATATATATATATATATTATTGTTGGGGTATTGCATTGATGTAGTATATATTTAGAACCCATCGTGAGGATATTACATGTGTCTAATGCATATGCATTAGAGGTATTGCATATAATTACATAGCACCATAATAGGTGTAATACACTATTGTTGTAGATGACAAAATAGGCTAAACCCCATTTAAAGATATTTCATTTCATCAAAATGATGTAAAACTTAAGTGTTACCTCTATGTAGATATTGCATTGATGAAGTATATGAGATAAAATAATTACCACCTCTTTTGAAGCAATTGCATTACTCCAATGAAGATAATGTAAATGTGAATTAGTTTGACAAAAATTAGCTTGGTCGTATTATATATTATCAAATTAATCGAATGCTTATGCATTACCTTCATTAGGGTAATGCACAGATGAATTTGGCATGATATTTTTCTTAGGGGTATTGTAGGAATGTAGTGGATTATATAAATAATGCCAACCCCACCCAAGGGTATTGCAATTCAACAAAAGAATCCAGTGCGTATGAATTACCTTAATGAGGGTATTGCATAGATTAAAACCTTAGAAGCAGGGAGAAATTGCAATGAGGGTATTGCAAAAATGGTTTTTCACTGGAGTAATGGAGTAATGTGGCTCAAGTAATGAAATCAGGTTATTTTGCAATAGCTGAATATGGGTGTTGAGAAGTAGTTTATTTCTTGCCTTTTATAGTCCTATAGCAAACAAATTCAATGTAGTTGCAATACCCTCTTTTGCACCCCTTCAAGATCATTTTGGCAATTGTGTGGTTGCTTGGAGTGTTGATGAGAGAGGTAGGTTTAGCTAAGTATATTGGTTCTAAAAGATACCTACCTCAAGGGGTAGTAGGTAGGAAGGGCAGGGAACAACCTACCTTGTTTATTGTGCTACCCTGATGGGTGATCACCATGGTTGCATTGTTGAAGATTTAGTGCATAGGAAGGTAGCTGGGTGGGCAGGCAGGTAGGTGGTTGGGCGGGTGGGTAGGTAGGTAAGTAGGGGAGATAGTAGGCCTTTTTGGTGCATAGGCAGGTAGTCTAGTGTAGGTAGGTAAGTAAGACTAAGGCAAGCATCGAGGACAAAAGAATAGTCACCCTGTGCTCACCACCTTGGTTAACATAGGGACAGGCACGGGTATACCCATAAGTGCACCATCCATCAAGATTGGTGGACAAGTGGGTGTTGGTTCACTCTAGCCAAGTAAATTCAAGTTCTAAACAGTTGTTAGCTTAGTGTTAGGGTACTTTTACTAAAGTCCTTAACACCAAGGGTGATTGGACATAACTCAGGCTTATTGTCCTTCATTTTATCCATGGTCATCTGATTTTTAAATAACACAACACTCCCTCAAGCTTTTGACCAACTCCCACAAATGACAAATTCATCTCATTTTTAATAACATAAGCAGTCTTCAGGAGTGCCTCTAGACCCCATTGGCTGGCTACACATGGGTTATAAACTAATAACTCGCATGTGCAGACCTCGCCCAACACATAATTGGGTGACTCCATAAACCATGTCCACCATTTCAGACAATGAAGAAACGTTTCAACACTCCCACACCTCAACTATTTTCAATAGCCTGGTAGCTCTAGCTGGTTACCTAGTCCATAACTCTACCCTTGAGCTCATGACCAACCCAGGAATGACAAGGAAATCTCCACCATCTTTTAAATTGAAATTGATACTCCTAAGAATAACAAGAAAATCTTTGCAATCGTCAAGAAAAAATTCAATGAAAGTTCTAAAGCAAACAAATCATCAGGACACGAGTTGTAACAATAAGAATGTTGCTCTGCTATCTCAAAAGCTTGTTTTGGGGATCTAGAAGGTCTCTAACAAATCTCAAACCAAGTTCAAAGGCGGTCATTTTTGACTTGACAATCTATATGTGCAGTTTTGACCCAAATTAAAATTTGAAAGAATCAACAATTATTATTTATTATTACTATTTTAGTTTTCTTCTGGCACTCAATCAATAGAAGCACTCGACAGTGGCACAGAAATTTGCCCAAACCCCAGTGACACCTAAAAACTTTTGAGTAAGAAAAAGGTCTGCCAAAATGTAGACATTCAAATTTTTGTTTTACAAACTGTGAAAGACACTTGAATTTTTTTTCACAAGCCTAATGTACTGAACTCTCTACCGGCTTTTTAATAAGATACACCCAGCACCTCACTGGCAACAGAAACAAACCAGCTGATCAAAATCAAACAGCAAAAGCTGCTGTCGCCTCATCTACTACAACCCATTATTGCTTCTGAAAAACAA
>Ga0209208_10003420_pt1 | contig 22717 bp, 17 predicted proteins | sample S1TSphfallax_3_FD_187694 | JGI IMG/M metagenome (GOLD analysis project Ga0209208, IMG submission 187694) | Host-associated microbial communities from peat moss isolated from Minnesota, USA - S1T2_Fd - Sphagnum fallax MG (SPAdes) (version 2) | ecosystem: Host-associated > Plants > Peat moss >...
TGAAGTCACAAAGCTGTGGGCATGTGGTGAACATCTTAACTGAACCACAAGGCAACATTTTAACGTTAGATGGTCAATAGTCCTATTTAGCAATTTTTTCTGTTTGAATTTGGTTGGAAATCCAAACTTTAATGACTTGACTTTTCTTTCTCAGATCTCAAATGAAGCAAATTAGAACATGATATTGAAGATTTTACCAAGAGCTAACAAATGTTAATAAACCATTTTGAAGAAAAGTTTTTTGAAAGTCAACTATGTTTCACAATCAAACTTAATATTCTTCATAAATTGTTTAAGCTTGAATTGATATACAATATTCTAAAGGTGCTTCAATTCAATATGAAATTGAAAGCTTTCATAAAAGCTTTGACACTTGTTTATTATGAAATATTCAATATAATTGAAAATTAAAATTAATTGAATCATTAAAATTTTCACAAGGTTATCAATAATCTTTAATTATTGTCAAGAAGATTATGAAATCCTTCAATAATTAAAATTCATGATCTTAAAGTGTTATAATTTTGCACTAAACAATGAATAAAGGTGTTATATTTTGCATATTTAAAGCTCATGTAATACTTGTAACATATTTGAAATGAAATCCTTGTCATTCATAGTGTTGACAGAAAACATTCCTAACATTAGAAAAAAAGTTATCTTTAGATATTAAATTAAGTGAACTTATGTAGGAACAATCAGACTTATCAATGTTATTTTTTGGGTAGTTTATTAATATGTTATCCTAAATCAAGATCATGGTGTGGCACTGTGTTTCACTGTATATATGTTATAGAGTAGGAATAGATCATGCATAGATTAGATATAGATTAGCTAGATTATTCGTCTATATATACATGTTCTCTTTCTAGTGTATGTATCTTTTACTTTTATGAATACAACATGGTATTAAAACACTTGTGGTCCTAAAGATGATGATGAATGTTGTCTTTTAATAAAAATCAATAGACTTGTGAGCACAACTCCAACACAGTCCTAGAAATGACAATCAGTGTTGTCCTTTAAAATGGAGATCAACAAAGTTGTGAACATAGCTCCAACAATCTTGAGAAACTAGTGAGTGTTATTTTTAGGAAACCTTAGTGCAGGTCTTGTTATATAGTTGTGAACATAGTTTTACGGGAATTTATCATAAATAACAAGTTTGCACTTAAGAAGTTGATTCCAACATGAATCAAACTAACATGAACAACATCGAAGTTGCAACTTGTTGGAGGGCAATTCTAACTATATAGCTTGTGGAAGTTTTGAATAAAACACTTACTAAAGAAAGAAGGATTGTGGTTGCTAGTTTCAAATGATGGAAACAATACTCAAGCTACTAGTGGTATTACATCATCCTCTGGATCTTTGGTAGGAGGTGGAACAACAAACACTATTGATGTTACAAGTGGTGTTGGGTAGTTCTTTGGATCTTTGGCATGAGGTGGAACAACAGTGGCACCATCTACAACTACCATTCCAAATACAACATGTGTGATAGTTTCATTGTCTCTATTTGAGATTGAACAATGCAAAAGTAAGGCATTGGTAATCTTGACCATGTTTGTTAAGGATCAAGTGATCCCATACCTACTAGATGTTGATGATCCAAAAGTTTCATGGACATTACTCCATCAAATGTATGAACCTAAAAGCATGACAAGAATTTTTTTTCTCCAAAGCAAGTTGTATCAGCTAAAAATGGATGATGATGTTGGGTCATTAAACTCAGATTTGCGAGACTTCAAGGAGGTATGCTCACAACTTGTTGGTGTTGGTGTGAAGATTGAGAATGAAAAACTTGTTCAAATCTTACTTAATGGATTCCTAGAAAGTTATGAAAGTTTTGTTAGGACATTCCACATTAGCAGCTTAACAGTTCTTCCTATTTTTGAGCAAATTGTAGGCAAGTTGCTACATGAAGAAGAAAGAAAGCTCAAAGCCTCAACATGAACTGATGAAGTGCTCTTGTTGAAAACCAAGGGGCATTACAAGAACAAGACATTGAAGGATAAAAGCTTTGAGTGCTACAATTGTGGTAAGATTGGTCACTTTGCCAAACAATGCAAAAAGTCGAAGAAATAGGGAGATGCGAACAATCACAAGGCAGATTGTGAGAAGAATAGAAAACAAGCAAGTCTTGTTGCTCATATTGTTGCATTTAAAGTTATATGAAGATGTTATTCTAATGGAAAAGACCCTTGCCAATGTAATTGAAATGTTTGTTGATGGGTTAGTAGTTTTAAGCCTAGAATTGCAAGGGAAACATAAATGGTTCATAGATTCCAATGCATCAAAACATGTAATTAAAAATAAAGGTTGTCTTATGTTTCTAAACAATCATAATGGCCCAATCTCTTTTAGATCGAAAGGAAGATAGGCACATTTTGTTGAAGGTAAAGGGGATGTATTTTTTAATTAAACATGGGGGAAATAAAGAACATAATCAATGTCCTTTATGTGCCTGGTCTCACTTAAAATCTCCTCTTAATAGGTTCCATCATCGATAAAGGAAACATGGTAATCTTGGATGCTACAAAGTTTTTGATTTTGGATTCGAATGAACCCAAAAAAGTAATAACAAAAGCAATGAAAGATAGTACAAATGTTTGTATAAGGGTGAAAGCATGCATAAGGAGATAGTTTGGACTAACACATTTGTAATTTTTCTAAATTACATAAAAATGTAAAATTTAAAGCCATATTCCAAATTAACATTGTCAATTTTTTAATTATTCATGTTGTTATAGACTTTAATGGGAATCATCATAAAAAATTTGGATGAATTTAAAAAAGATTATGGACTTGTAATGGACTTTTGAAATGATAACATTATGTATGTCGTGCATAGAAAAAAATGAAAAATGTGGACTCAAAAAATATGTCCAAGTAATATCAAAATAATTTTTAAAAAAAACATCTTAGTGTAAAGTTTGGGATTTATGTGCATCAAATGATTATTTTTAAGGGGGTATTAGATAATTTTCCAACCTATTTTTAATCACCCTATTATTATCTATTTTTAATATATACATGATATTAAAGCCACCCTATATTAATCATAACCAATTATTTCAGATTATTACATACTTTATATTATAATTAAATTGATTATTTGAATAAAATGTACCCTATTTAAAAACTAATTAACTTATGTTTTTACCCAACAACCAATAGCACTTTATATTTGTAATCATGTATTTTTTTTACTTTCTTTTACTGGTGTCCCCGTGGGTTTATAGTGAAATGCATTGAAACTTTGTTAATGTGCATATTTTTAAAAAGTTTTAAATCACATGATTGTTGTTAATTTTTATCTTTTGAGAATCCATTTCACATTAAAAAATTTAATCTTTTGCATGGATTTTTTGATCAATCACATGTTTAAGGATATTAATAAGTTGGCTTATAAATATTTATGATTAAAAGCATAGGGGATAATTACAGGATTTATGGTTTGATAATTGTTAAAATTGTAAAAACAAATCACTAATGTTAAATTGTGAACTTTCAAACACCACATTTGAGGCACCTAAACATGTTTTCACCCATAAGTTTGAGGTAGAGGAAATCATACATTATGAAAAAAAGATGTTTTGTAACTGGTCCTACAATTCAATTTTTGAGTTGCAATGACCACTTGCAACTCATTGTATTTTTAACCTATGAATGTTATCAAATAAATCACATGAGTTGCAAAAATTGCAACTCATCGTATATATGGTGTAACTCATTACAACTCAATTGCAACTCTATCAAAACAACTAATTTTCAACTAGTATGCAACTTCACAATTACAACCATTACATCATGTTAACGTTAGTAATTTTCATTCATCCATTAAAATTTGACACATGGCATTATGAAGATTTTTGGATTTAAATGTTTTTTGAAATATTGATCTCCATCATTTATTATTGTTGTTAATGATGGTCCGAAATTATGACACGTGGCACAATAATTTTTTTACCATATGGCATATTAATTGAATTTTAATAAACAAATACCTATTTTAATAGATAGGTAAGTCAATACATAACTATAGGTAGGTAAGTAGAAAAATAGGACCTACTTAATTATGTTAGTAGGTAAATAGGTAGGAAAATACAAGACTAGGTGAATTAAATAATAGTTATGTAAATATATTTTTTATTTTAGGTTTTGCCTTTAGGTTTAAGCTTTTTTGAGTCCGTCCCAAAGTGGCATGTGTATTTTAATGTGAAAACATAAGAGAAGACATCTTCCTTATCTAGTTTGTGACATGGAATTGAAAGACAAAAAATATGGGTTAAATGTTTTAGTTGTTTTTTTAATGCAACTTAGATCGGTTAATTTTTTTTATTGTTTTCTAGTTGCAACTTAGATGTGTTAAAGTTTTTAATTGTTTTTTAGTTCCAATTTAAATGGGTTAAATATTTTAATTGTTTTTAAGTTGTAATTTGAATTGCAACTACAAAAACATTTTCCCACATGCTTTGTGTTTCTTTTTCATTATGTAAATCATACAATCATATTAGTAATTATTTGATATTTATATATATGAATTAATTATTTAATATTTAATTATACGAAATAGTGATTTAAATTTATTTATTTTATTTTAAAATTTTATTATCAAAATCATTTATCTGAAACTAAGTTTTTGAATTAAATATTTGAAAATTAATTATTTGGATTGATTATTTGAATTAATTAACTAATGAATTAGTTATCTAAATAAATTAATCTAATTCAAATAGTTAGTTAGTTAATAATTTTAGATATTAATAACAGACAATTAATTATTGTAATTAATTAAATAGAAAATTATTTTGATTTCAAATAATCAATTATCCAATGACTAATAATCTAATTCAGATAATTAGTCATTTATTATCTGAATTTTTTTTAATGTTATTTTAATCCAATTGATCTATAATTCATATTCATAGTTAATTATTCAGTTTAAATAATCATTTCATAATAATTAGTTTAATTATATAATAATTAGTAAATTACTGAAAAATATCTAATTACCAAAAAATAGGAATTAAGTATGAATTTGCATAAAAAAACATCAAGGTATAAATAAGCATATCCATATGTACACCCAAATTGAATTGTTAATGTAATATACATTTTTTTTAGTTTCACATCTCAATTAATGATACATATGTAAATATTTAATTTGTTAATGAATTTAAATAATTAATGATCTAGTAATTATTGATGAAATAATAATTATTTTGACTAATTTTTCTAATTTTTTAATATGTAGCCCCAACTTATATATATATGTATTTATCTTATTATTATTTGATGAATAATTATTGTTCCTACACATCCATATTATTCAATCTAATGAACATAATTAGTTAGGTAGTTGATTTAAAACCAATTATATGAATTACATTTATTTATTGAGATTAATATTCAATTATGTATTATATTTAAATACATTCATAATAATTAAGTGTATTAAGCACAATTAAAAGGGCATATTCATAATCAGGGTACCCAAAAGGATGGTTTAACGAAAAAAGGATCGTAAAGGATTATTTTGGATTTTTATTACATTTATTATTTCATGATTATAAGGGATTGGTATATGACTATAACTAGAATGATGTCATGGAAATCTATTAAAAAAATCTAAGAATAAATTGGATATAATATAAATCCTTTTGAGTCCATTTAAGTAATTTGAGTCTTTGTCTAAACTACAATTTTCATCTTAAGGAATCAAAAGGAATTTGTTAAACAATGCAATTGACTTCAATTTTCTTTCATGGATAAGTAATGCATACACCTATGTTTGGCAATGTTCATATAATGCATTTGATTAAATAATATATAATTGATATAAGAATTCGTTCTGAAAAGGCATTAAGGAAAATGATTCCCTTTTTTTCTCCATTTGGTTGATTTGTTGTATTCACTAAGCTTAGAATTTGTGGCCCCAAATGTCAATAAAATGTGTAAAAAGAATGCATGCAAAAAAACATGTTAAGTTGTATATAAAAGCCTATACACTTATTTTCTACAATTCTAGTTTTTTACCAAAATATTTATGCATAATTACATACGCATGTGAAAAATCACCATCACCATGAAGATTATCGTAAATTGAATTATCCCATATCTTTCACTTAAATTTATTCCATTTAGATTTTATATTTGGAAGATAGCAAAAACAAAGTCCTTGAGTCCAATGGTCAAAAAGTGGTACTTTGAGTGTGAATATGCCCAATATTTAATTGTCAAATTATTGAACCAATAAATCTTTATAAAATATTACATATGAATTCGTATCCTTATTAAATTATAAGTTGTTGCACAATAGTCACAACATAGTTGAACATTAAGAGTTCAATAATGGCATACTAGTGGTTCTATTAGTTGTATCAATGGGAATCATAGTTGAAAATTAGTTTGTTAGTGGCATATTTACAACAATTCTAAAATAGTTGTCACATGCAATTATTTAAAAAATCAAACATGGTTGATTATGAATGTATGTATGGTACATATAAATTATTCTATAGTTACCCATTTTCAACTGACTTGCAATTATAATACAATTAACTAATTTTTGATATGACAATTTGTTTATTAATTCCCCGTATTTCTAAGGGGGATAGTTGCATAATAATTGTAATACCCAAGGATAGTTGCACAATAGTTGTATATGAGTTGTTTTTTGAGTTCTAGTTGTATGGTAGTGTGGTTTCAGCAAACGTGATTTCTCATAGTGATAGTTCAAAGCAAACCTTTTCGAACTAGGCTTTGTAGAGTTTTGGCATAAAAGACTTGGTCATTCAAACTACCAAAATTTGCATCATTTAAATGCTAAGGGATTAGTAGATGGGACACCCAAGCTCAAGTATCAATTAATCACATTTGTCAAGCCTATTTACTTAGAAAACATCAGAAAGAAAGAGTCCCATAAAAGAGCACCAATTGGTCAACCAAAGACTTGTAGTTGTTCATTTAGATACATGTGGACCACTGCAACATGCATCTCTAAGTGACTTTAAGTATTTTGTTACTTTCATAGATGATTTTTCAAGGAAAGTGTGGGTTTTCTTCATGAAGAAAAAAAATGAAACCTTTAACAAATTCAAGTATTTTAAGCAAGTTGTAGAAGCAAAAACCGATGTAATTGGATGTTTGTGAATAAATAGAGGAGGTGAATCTACTTTGGGAACATTTAATGAATTTTGCGAACAACATGGGATTTGTCATCAATTGACACAATCCCACATACATCAAAATGGGGTTACTAAAAGAAAATTAGGTTGCTAACTGAAAGGGCCAAGAATATGGCTTTCGAAAACTAGTTGCTTCTTTATTTCAAAACAAAAGTTATAAATATTATGGCATTTTTTATCTTCAAACAAAAGTTATATATATTATGGCAGTTTTACTCAACCATAGTCCGACAAAGGCAAATCCCAATGCTACATTAGAAAAAACATTTTTTGGTAAACAACCTAACTTATGCATTCTCAAAATTATTGGTTGTGCCACTTATGTACATGTACCAAATGAAAATGAAAAAAAATTGATGCCAAGTCAATTTGTTGTGTTTTTTTAGGTTATGATATGCATAATAAAGCTTATAGATGTTTTGAACTTGTCACGAAAAAAATGATAATCTCCAAGGATGTCAGGTTTGATGAATTAGAACCAAGCTATCCATTGTTATAACCTTATCCTATTAAAAAAGCTTTAAAATTGGAGTCCAATTTGAAATAACATCTTCAAATAAAAATATCCATTTTCAACCAAATAACATATATAAAACAAGTAGCAATTCACCTATTTAAAAAAATTCATGTGTAAAAGAAATTACATTGGTCCTTGGTCTTGAGAACTTAAAGATAAAATTTTGTTTATGAAAACTAGGAGAATTCACAAACTTTAGCATCTTCTGAATCTCATAATTCAATTTTTGCTTCCACTATTGATGTACGAACTTTTCAAGAGGACCACCAAGTGAAATCATGTTAAAGTACGCCAAAAAAAATAGTCTTCCCAAGTAAAAAACATGTCAAATTTGTGATAAGTAGATTAGAAAGTAGGTGATGCCTTAAAATATTGTCCTTATGAACTACATGGGGGCATCAAATGTGAAATGTTGAAGTTTTTGAAAGATTCAAAAGTTGTATTAACCTTTTAAAAAACCTACTTTCAATCTACTTTGCAAAATTTGCCAATTTGTCCCGTTGTAAAAAAATAGATTGAAAATAGGTCAAAACAATTTAATTTGGAAATTTCGCTCCTATGTTGCATTTTGAAAGGGTTTGGGGCATGATTTAATGAATCAAACACATGCATGCACTTTAATATCATATAAAAAAGTTTTGAATGCCAAATCTAAGTTTATGGAAAACTTATTTTTGAGGGGCTTCACATTATCATAATCCAAAATTTCAAATTCCAAAAAATATGTATCAAGGTGCATAAGGGCTCAAACATTAGTAACACATCATTTGAATTGTTTGATTTGGAAAATGTACAATATTAGTTAGAGTCATAAACTTTTAATAAATATATAAATTAATGAGAGTAATAAGATACATTAAGAATGATCATATATGGTTTATTTATTATGATAAATGCACCTCAAGATTTATGGCATGATTAAAATGCCTAAAATGTAAAAGATTTCAAATCTATTTTTATTTGTTGGTAGGGATCACCAATTGGTATACTTTATCATGCTTTCACCTCATCAAGTTGTACAAGCATTAAGTAGGCCTATTAAATTACAAGGAGTTTTGATTATAATGAAGTATATGTGAGTGCATTAATCACAATTCATGAACCTAAGACTATGGCAAAAGCTTTTCAACATGGGTTTAACAATTCAATAGTCACTAGTTGCAAATGCCATTTCTACTTATTGTAGTACCTTTACCATTTTGGCATAAATTAAATTATTTTTTCTTTTGCTGAATTTTTTTAAATAATTAATTATTTGTGTTGAAATTTTAATAAAATCAAAAGTTCATTGGCAGGTTTTAAACCATAGACCTTCCATGAATAAGAACTTAAAATTGAGGCAGTCTAAACACACTAGACTGCTCCATTAGGTTGACAAAAACTTATTTATTATTTGGGGGGTTAAGGTGATTCCTACCTCTTTGGCATGGGCTTGAGCTTTTTGGATAGGGAATGGACTTGTCTAAGTCTTTTTAGTGAGGTCCCATGCTTTTTGAACATAGAGTCAACACAATTAGGGCTTCTTAGGTGTGGGCTTGGGCTTCTTTAATTGAGGAGGGGTTTGTCCAAGTCTTTTGGTGAAATCTCAAGATTCTGGAACATGGGCTTGGGGCTTTTGGATAGGAGGATGGGCAACTGTGAATCTCTTGAATTCAAGAGGCTCATTGTTTCTTGGTAAGAGGCTATCTCAATTCTAGCATCTACCCTTGGGCCATAATTTTCTAAGCGTATGCATCAAAGTGGCCCAAGCCACTTGGGTATGGGCTTAAGCTTCTTGGACATTAACATGGGCTACTCCAAGTCCAATCAAAATCATAGCCTTATCATAAGCATGGACTTCTTAGATAGGGGCCTAGGTTGCTTGAACACATGCCATTTTTAACACACTACCAAGTTAGGCCAAAACTTTATAGTTAGATGAAAGCCCCAATATGGATGAAGACGTATTTATGTATTTTAAGAAATACATAAATACGATATACAAAATTGTGAACAACCGAAGGCCAAATAGGCATAGATTTTAAAACCTAGGGCCAAATATGCATGAACTTAAAAACCCAAGGTCAATATTTGTGAACTTTTAGACCAAGGGCAAATATTGCATGGGTTCTTAGACCCTGGGTCTGTTGGGGTGGCTGAAAAACCCTTATAGAACAATAGGTTTGAAATCACCTAACATATTGTTATATGTGCTCCTAGGGTTTTTTGGATTCCAAATGCTTAGATAAGATATTGCATTCTGATTGGACGAAAATCATGGGCCAAGGCTTGCTACAAGCATAGCCCTTTTGCTATTCCATAGTTAGGGCCAATGTTCAACCCAAATCTAGCATTCCTATTGTAGTGGCCTTATATTGGCACCAAAGTTGAAAAACAGTACCATTGAATTGATTTGGGAAGCCAATTTGCAATCCTTGGGGCCAAGGTCCTAACATTTATTAGTAAGTTGGGGCCAAACAACAAGTTGAAAATGCTCAAAGTTGGCCCCAAGTTTTTTCAGCCCTGACTCATAAATAAGGTTGGCCTAAGTATAGTCTTTCAATTCCCTAGGTCAAGAGTTTTTGACAAACAAATATTGTAATACTTTTCAGGTTCAGCACCTCAGTGTCAAATAATTAGTTTATTTTTTAATTCTTAATTGGGTAGTTAAAATTTGAATTCTGAAAATTTTGGCATTCTGTATTAAATTTATTATAATCAAATGTTATAAGAAAAGTTTAATGCTTTTGTGCTTAGGTGGTCAGTAAGTTACTGCTGAAAGTCAATCAAAGAGAGGTTCATGGATTAAACTTACTTGGCTGCATGAATTTTTTCAATTTTTGTCATAACTAAGTATTAATATTCAAAAAATAAATTTGAAAATAATTTATTTTATTTTTTCAATTTTTTTCATATCTAACTATTAATATTCAAAAAATAAACTTGAAAATAATTTAATTTATGCCAAACCTGGAAAGGTACTACGGCAACCATATAGTGAAAATTAGGCATAGACACAAAGAAAGTGGAAAGACAAAAGAAAGCTTACACAATGCCTTCATATGTTTGTCCCACCTTTCTTGTGTCAAACTTGCATCATGCCTCCATCACCATGACGGCAATGCTAGATATCAAGCTAGCAAACATATATATCGAAGGCCCTCAACGTTGCAAATCTTATTGTTGTTGATGGTTGGGTCTAGCGGTAGCGGGAAGAAAGCGAACAAACAAACCAAAAAGTCAATTTAAAATTTTTATTTTTTAAAAATCCTTTGAAATATCTATGGCTTTTACGACCTGTATGTGGCCTATTGGAGTGACCAACAAGGGATATATATATATATATATATATATATATACAGAATAAATATGATTGCTCTCCTCTAATTTGAACTTTGATGATGAATAAAAGAGAGGTGAAAAAAAAGGTGTCAAGGAGTGGGCATCACATCGGCCCCATAAACTAGGCTAGTTGGTAATTCATGCAAGTCATATAAAGCTGTAGGTTTAGATCAAAATGGGATTGGACGCAAGTGTCATGCATGCTTCCATTCAGCGTGTAGAATCTACTAGCTAGAAGGTGCTTGATGGTGGTCCATGTGGTTGTATCACCCACCCCCACCATCCACAAAACCCTTACCTCACCCACAAGGCAATTGTTAAAATAATGAAATGGAAATTATTGTTTTGGAAGAAAGAAATATGTCCAAAATGATTTTAGAATTTCTGCCAATTTATATACTATCCTGCTCTACTCTCCTTTGCACCACTTTCCTTCCATCTCTAGACTGATACCCAAAAATATAATAGATATACAATTTGCTGGGCCTCTCAAGTAATTAGGGAATTGAATTAAAAACTTGTCCCAAAACTACGGGAATTCGCAGTATGTTTGATGCCAAAATAATCAATTGAATTACTACACACAATTACATTAACATATGCATAAGTAAATTAAGATACACATAACACCCATTTAAAGTATCAAACCAATCATGGAAGTGGACCAAGCCATAGCTTGAAGACTTATGATAACCTCGCAAGCAGATTGTTGTGAGTTCAATTTATGACTAGGCCATGGTGGATGTTGCTAACATACTAAATAAGCTCTATTGATATGCTTCCCAAAATGACTCACCATATCCATTCCATAGTTGGTCTTGGGTATAAATGTCCTAGTGAGAACTTGCTTGTTTCACACACTTTCATGTGGCATATATGATCATTATAAAAACTTTTATAAAAGGACTTACGTTTACATTTGTAACTTCATTTACACTTGTGAACATGCTTGATGATGGTGTGACCAAAGTTTGAAACCCCTTTCATAGTAAATATCCTTTCCAAATTCCCAAAATTTATCATTTTTCTAGTTATGTGATTATGGCTCATCAATGGGTAACTTTCCAACATCAAACAAAGTATGTTCCATATAGTTTCCTATGCGTCCAGCCCTAGGAATAAAAAACCAATCGCGCATAAAACATTTGATTGCTGTATCAGCAATTGTTGAAACTCCTACCATGTAAGCTTTGTGTGTGAGAGCATAGGTCCTTCCATGCCTTTCTTGGTGGAAGTCCAACAATGCTTTGTGGATCCGCTCTGATTCTTGCACCTTGGAAATTTGACTTTCTTTTGATTTGAGTGCTTGATGAAGTTTTCTTGCAAGGATGATGGCATCTTCCAATGCCATGGCTCCACCTTGTCCGATAAATGGAGTACTAGGGTGTGATGCATCACCACAAACTGTGACATTGCCAACCACTTGAGTTTCCCAAGTTGGTTTCATGTTTATTCTATGTCGAAGAGTGTTTTTAGTGAAGCACTCGAGAGATGTGTTGTTGATACACAATGTAAACTCAGGTACTCGGAAATCTTTGGTGATTTGAAGGACCTCTTGTTTGATCTCTTCTGGTGTTAAGTTTTTCCAACCTATAAAAACAAAATGCATCAAAATTAATAACCAAGCACATTCATGGTACACAAAATGATTGTCTCACCCCAAAATCATTGTCAAAACACCACTACATTTACGAAATAATTGATTTGGTAGATTTTTTAATTTGTTAAATACTCACATCTGTTTTGATTAAAATGGTGGTGATTTTTGGTGATTTGGATGATTAAAACATGTTCTTAATTGTTTTGAAAGATGATTCAAAAACCATGTTTCACACGCAATTTTATTGAAAATGATTCAACAAGACTAGCAATATTTGTTCAAATTGCTTTGTATTTTAACTACAAATTAAATAAGGTACTCTCTATGTGATGGCACAAATTTGTATTATGATAAATCAATAAATTTTGTGGAATTAATGCTAAAATCTTGGATTTTAAAAAATAAATCAGTTGTGTTAATGAAGATAGTCAAATTAAATTTTTAAATTACAAATTTACATTCCAAAGGTTTGGGAAGAAGTATAAGAGACATGGGTGCAAAAAATATATATTATTTGATGTTTTTAATAAGTCTTGGCACTCCAAATGAAAGTATGTCATTTTAGAATGTTCAAGTAATTTTGCATTCCTTTCTTGTTTATACTTGAACATTATATTCGAAATTTGTTCAATTCATTTGAATCATTCATTATAACACTTATTGATTGAAAGCCTAAACATACATATCCCCCTTTCATTGTTTAACATCTCACAACATTCATTTTGTTAACTCTTTACTTTAAGACTCACGACATAGAACAAATGGGTGTCATGGTTCCTATTGTGGTATTCAAACTATGAGTGCACCCAACCAAATGATTATGTGAATGTGTTCTTCAATGATAGATGTTGCCACTTGATTATTAAAACATGGAATTAAGAACTAGATGCAAGGAAACGATTTTTCACCTTCAGTTGAATCTCTCCAAACCACAAACCAATACACTTTGGTCGTAGTCATTGGAAAAATGGCGACTCGAATTGTTCTGCTTAGAAACAAGCGAAGTAATTTTGGAAAATTGTAACCATTATGGAACTCTACCATTCCTCGTACCTCAACTTGCCCTATAGATTTTGGCTTCTCCAAACCCAACCAAGATCCTATGATTGAATTCACACCATCAAATCCAACCACAACCTATCAACCCACATCCAATATCCCCAACGAAGTACATTAGTTTTCATTTTGTTCTAACATAATGAGTTTCTTGTTGCAATTTTTGATGTTCTTCCCAACAACATGCAAATTGTCATTTAAACGAATACCATCGTTGGAAAAAAAATTATGAATTTGGATGTATTTCATTATTATTATTTTTTTTTGATGCATTCAATGGATTATATGTGGGTAGGAAACATTAACATCCAAATGAAAACAACTTAAACAAACGAACGAAGATAATTTATTCCACATTGTTTTTAAAAACATTTAAAATCAACCAAACCTTGGCAGAGTAGGTAGAACCATCTTCAAGCTCTAGATTGGTGACATTTTGTGATGTTTCTGATTTTTTTATATTTGTGACTCGAGAGTTTAGTCGAATGGTCCCTTGCGGTACTTGCCCGGCAATAGCTTCCAATAGTACCTTTCGCTCCATGCAACGCATCTCATGTGGCCTATTAGAACCATGAATGTTTTTGTGAACTTTCTTGAGTTTTGAATTTTGTGAAGCATAAGATCTTTATTTGGACATGAGACCCATCCTCTTGTGCATGAGTTATCCCTCTTGAAATGGAAAGCAATTGTGCTTATCTAGATACTAACATCATTTTTCAATTTTGAGGGAAAGACTCATTTTGTCATCTATGTTCTCGCAAGTTTTTTCTACATCTCAATTTTGATGTGGTTGATTTGTAGAAAACAATTTACCCTCCTTCACAATGAGATTGATCCATGATTGTCAGACGTCTCCCATATTGGTTGAGATATTCAATTCTGCCAAAATAGTAGGAGGAATTTATAAAAAACACAAATTGAACCCCGTTTAAAGATAATTTATCATTGAAATTAACATCCAACAACCATAGACCTACAATAATTGCACTTGTCAGAAACTAAAACATACCCTGGAATGTTGAAATATATGTTTCTGAATTGGTTGGCCAAGTCAAAAAGTTGAAGGACGCGCATTGCATTGCTCGGAAGAGCTATAGCAGTACCCTCAGATCGCAACTTGTTTGATTGTTCCAAGACCACAGCCTTCAACCCAACTCTGCTCCCAAATTAAAAAAACGAGCCCATGATCACATCAAATTCAATCTAAAGTGGTTCCATATTTTTTGGCAAATTCTCATCAAACCATAATAACAATTTGAAAACTAGGGTGTGATAATGTACTTGTGCAGAGCAGCAGCAAAACATAGGCCCCCAAAGCCACCACCTACTATCACTATTCCTTCTTCATGGTGCATTTTCTTTCCTTCTGTTTCAGCAATGTGTCCATTCTCGCCAAGCGCCATCAAGTTTCAACGATGTTCAAGGGAAGCAAGTTGGCTTTGTTGGTCCAATAGAATCTGACAAAATAAATGCCAAGTTTTTTACTTTCACTTGCATTCAAATCTCACACTATTGCTTACAACTAGAGAGAATTTTTGTATAATAAATAAATTCGTGACTTAGAGTGGAAATCTAAGATATTAGAAAGTTTTGTTCACCTTATGATTGTGAATGCAGACCCACTGATGGTACCACGAGTGTAGTTATACGTTATTCTACGTCTCCAAACTTGTAGCTACAAAGAGAAACACAATCAAAGTTTAAACATAGATTTTGACAACAGCTTGAATGCCCAAAGTCTGTTACTTTCCTGCGACCACAAGGTTCACCAAATATTTCAAAGCAAATTTCCATACCTTTGAAGACATGGAGCAAATTGAGGCAGAAGATGGAAACTAAGCGTTCATTGATGAAGCTTTTAATTGGAAGGCGAAAGATATTTTGGCTTAGGCAGCAACAGCTGTGAGAGTTGACCGTTCTTGCAGTGTTGCAAAAGTCGTAGGGTGTGCGTCAGAGACGTTGTATGGGATCTCTTCCACAGAAAAATATTACTCTACTAAGAACCGACAATCCTTCCGGGCCTTCTACTTAGCACAAGTTGTTTGGACTCTTTCAACATGTTGGGAACCCCTAACTTGCTCTCTCATGTCGATGTTGCCAGACATCACTTTTCAGACTGCCTGGAAATCTTGTATTTTACCCTCCATATAGGGGGTGCTTCGGGGTTTCTTTTTTGCAATTTTGTGATGTAGCTGAAGTGGCGATCATCCATAACATGATTTAGCCAGATTTGGCAACGGACTTAATAATACCCCCAGTCTATAAATGGTGGGTATTAGTCCAGGCTGAAAATGGAGGCAAACTTTTTTTGCACCCAATGCGAAGGCTCGTGGGGTTCAGTTCTTTTCTTCTGGGGTTTTAGAGTGGGGATTCTCTGTTTTTTTTCTGTTCCCAATGTGGTCAATTCTCGAGATGTTCCCTCATACTTTCCCAATAGCACCTCAATTTTTACTCCATATTCGACCATGATTCAACTTCTATGCATATAAGTTTTAAAGAGGGGGGAGGGAAGTGTGACAAAGGATGCTTTTATTTTGGGGGAGGGAAGCATATTTAGGCTCCTATGTTAGGGAGTGCCTCATGTTCCAAAAATATTGTTGATGGGCCAATGAAGTAGCTCCTTCTGAAAAATAAATAAGTAAATGACTATGGGCGCACTATGTAATAGAAGCATGACTATGTAACCCCCCATAGAGAGGACAAATTACAAGAGTTGAGGGGGAGGGGGGCCGGTGGCAAAGGGAAGCAGGACCGAGCATAGAGATGATAAAATACAAGGTTTGAGGGGGAGGGGGGCCAGTGGCAGAGGGAAGCATGACAACAAACGTAAAATACAAGGTTTTGGGGGGGGGCGGCGGCGGCTGGTAGCGAAGGGAAGTACGACAAAGCCTAGAGAGGGTAAAATACAAGATCTGAGCGGAGGGCGGCTGGTGGCACAGTTAAGCATGACAAAGCATGCTTTTTATTTTGGGGGAGGGAAGCATATTTTAGCTCTTATGTTGGAGAGTGCCCCATGCTCCAAAATTACGAAGCATAAATAAGCACTTAGTGTTTTTTTTAGGGGTGAAATTTTGCCAAAATTAGACCTGAAAAATATGATCTTTGTCTTTTGCTAATTTTTAAAGCTCTGCCTGTCATGTCAAGGAGACAGTTCAGAGTGATGCAGACTCCAAGAGTTCAATTGGTCTCGCATTTGAAAATTTTCTTCTTTTCTTTCTTTTACACAAATGGACAATATCCATTCCTGAAAGGAAACCAGAACAACACACACACAGACTGGGGGAACACTCATTTCTAAGAGCATTTGACAATCTTACCGTGGGCATGTTGGGGACCTTATGGGAACATTTCCTATTTTAACTGTTGTGGGTTTGCGAGGAACTCCCACTGCTCTTATGCAGTCAGTTCTCTTGCAAAATCAAGATGTGTTTACTGTACACAGGTGATGTCAGAAGCAGTCACTACCATCCCATTTGTTATTAGTAGGTAGAGAGTTCAAAGAAAAAACTAGATTCGAACTAGCAACAGCAAGCAGAGAGAGTGCAAAGATGATGGTTGTTAGGCTAGAGCATACAACTTTGTGTAGCTATAATCTAAGCCCACTTCAATTATCCCAAGAATCACAACTTTTGTTTTTCAATTGAAGCATATCAAGTAAGTCACAAGAAGCAAAGAGAGAAAGGGAAAGAGCAAGTAGGTTGCACAGTAGAGTCCACAGAAGCGCACACAGACAAACAGAGAGAAGAGATGCGCATCTTAGGCGGTAGGCCACTGCAAATCGCAATGCAGCAGCAAGAGACAGCACGTGAACGAGAAGGGTGATCAGAAACAGAAGAGGAGGTGTGTGGCATGGTGATGGTGGTGATGATGCTCCTCGTCACTGCCATGCTCGTTGTTTAGGGCACACTCTCTCTAACAAACACAAATTAGAACCAAGCAGCACATAAGAGATGGATTCCATGATTCTTAGTTGATTTTGGCGACTGCCATCTATGACATAAGCGCTTTGCTTTTGCGCTCTTGCAACAACCGGGCCCACCATTGTTGGCGAGCTCTTTCAACAACAGGAATTCTTAGGAAAGTAGTTTTTTTTTTTTTCTTTTGCAGGGTTTGGTTTTGTCCATTCAAAAAAATTAGGGGGCCGCTTGGGTTTTTGCTTCCTAGGGGTTTAGGGGGTAGGGTTTTTTTTTTGTTTTTTGTTTTTTTTGAATGGCCCCCTCTTTGTGTCCCCTATTGATTAAAGATACCCTTTGTCTCATTGTTCTGGCCTTTACACTTTAGGTGGCCTCTCGAAGCACGTCAAGAGTGCTCACCCTTTTGCAAGCCTTGCTTCCTAGGCTAGTCAAGTTGTTTTACCTTTGCAAAGTGTCCTCCCATCCTGTGCTTCTCCTTGATTTTATTCTTCTTGTTTTTTTGGGTTGGTTTCAAGCCCAATCTTGCTCCATTGAGAGGTTGTTTGAATATCATTTTGTGTGTCCTTGTTTGTTTCATATGATCCATTGAGCCATCTAGGATGAGGTTAGGCAGGCTTTTCACCTACCCTTTGACCAAATTGCTCGAAACCCGACAGATGAATTAACATGCCTCCTTTTCTTGTTGTTGCTTCGTTGGTATTTTGTGTTATATTTGAGGAGGTCGTTCAACTCAATGAAAGGTTTTTGTTCATTTCATTAGATTTATGGCAAGTGATTGGTCTTTTTTTCAAAACAAGTCTTCATGTGCCTCTTGTGCATCCCATTCTCACCACTCATGGGAAAATTCTTCAACCACATGTTTTCATTAATGCTTAATTTTAGGGAGAGCTTGTGAATATAATCCCACTACTAGAGTTCTCTAGCCCATGATGGTAGTTATTCCTTTGGAGGAGACTATTGTTGCCCTACATTAATTGCAATCCCTTCCTTTAGACCTTGTCCTTCCACCTATCTTTGACTTTTAGCATGAACACATTTTTGTTGTGAATAGGATTCTATTCCCCAAACCTTGACCTTTACTCCCCATTTGTAATCAGGTGGGCTTTATAAGATGGTATATGAACATCTTTTGAGATGTTTCATACTAGAGGACCCATTTTCAAGGTTTTCGAAATTATTCTAGGTTGTTGTTGTTGTTGCTTATGGGGATATCTTTAAGTCAATGGCTTTAGTGTTAAGGTCTAACAGATTGTTGATAATGGCAAAGGACATTGGTGGTCTTTGTCCTATTATCGTAGGTGAGATGTTTTTTCGACTCATTAATCGTTCCATTGTTTTATAACTTCGAAGGTTGTTTCTACAATACTTATTTCCCCCATTAGTTTGGAATATTGACCCTTGGAGGCTGTGAAGCCATCCCTTTTAGCATCCAAACCCTTTTCGACCCACACCCTGATTGGGCCATGATGCAGGTCAATGTCAAAAACACTTTTAATAACTTTTTTTGAATTGTTATTTTTAAATAATTGTGTGATGTCAAGGGGCCTTTAGTGAGCATTGTCCCTTTACCATGTTGTTTTCATGTGCAGCTCATCGACCTTTTAATCTCACATAATTAATACCTCCTTCTTCTTGTCTCTTTTGGAGGGTTTTAACAAAAAAATTATGCCAAGTATGTGGGGACATTATGGGTCTAAGATCATGGGAGTCTTTTCAAGGTCCCTTAGCGAAATGTCAAGCTCAATTATTGATAACCTTTGGTGGTATAGGCCTTTTTTCTATGGAAGATTATGCCCCATCTACTTTTTTGGGGAGTTGGGTTTTAGTGGCTCCCTATTTGTGTTTTAGGTTTTGTATTTCAATAGATTTCATTTTGGAAGAATATGTTTCTCAAGTTAAAGGGGGCTCACACCTACTTTAGTCATGCTTATGTGTAGTGCAAGATGACCTTCTTCTTGTAGCTAGGGAAATACACCCTTTTTTTGAAAGTTTGGTAGTTACTAGTGCTCTAAGTATACAGGCATCTTTGATGGATGTCCACCACAACATATCCTTTAGGTCTATCTTGGAAAATGACTTCATTCCCTGAGCATTTAGAGCTGCATTTGTTCTTGTTCGGGCAAGGGGGTGGGGCTATGGTTAGTTGTTAGGCCATCTATCCATTCGTTTCGTATTGCACGTTTTACGTTCATCTCAATGTTGCATTTTTTTCGATTTGATTTAAACCTTAGCATTTAATTTTCTCACATGTGAGTGTGGACACAAGTTAGATGCATTTGGCACACACTTATTTCGTTGCCCATTTCGAAGTCAGTAAATAACCACACACAATGCCATTTGAGACGTCATGTATGCCCTCATTTGAGAAAATGGACATGTTGTATGGAAAGAATAGTGGTACATCTTAATGTTAGGAGTTTCTTTATGAGCCAATCTCTACATGACCCGAGAGGACCAAATCTTCGTTGCTTATGTGGTGGTCAGTAACTCAATGCATGAAACAATGGTTTTGAGTGTCATTAGTTGACTAGTAGGTGCAGGTGTGGAATTTAGCGCCATTTTTAAGATCCGCAAGTATAAAGGGCTTCATGAAGGGCACCATGTGAGGAATTCTTACACACTTTCCACATGAAGATATGCATTCACAAAACCCACTTGGGAGTGGAACTACCATTTAGTTGTAGTCTAACAAGTAAAGGTGGTTCAATGTAATGTAATGAAATTCACTAAGAATCTAATGCGTTGTGTCCACTTGGAAGATACGAAGACATTGTGGGATAATCATAATTCATCATGAGGGAATGTGAAGTAGCATTATGTTGATGTTCATTCAATGTTCATGCTTGATGGTTGAACCTCTTTCATTCCATTCGTCATAACATTTTCATACAACTTCTTAATCTAACATGCATTGGATTTTTGAAGAGCTAATATAAAAATGAGCAATGTTACAAAATCTTATAAGTTTTTTATTTTTTAAATCAAGAGTTATGCCTCGGAGCTAAAAACTATTTTGACTAGATTTGAAGGAAAAATAGACAATTTCAACCCCCTCCACTTCCGGCAAGTGTAGCTCCCCTGCAACAAACCCGATGATGCTGAAATTTTGAAAGAATTTTCTACACCTCCTAAATTAAAACTTTTTAAATTTTGACACAAATCCAACGGTGGATTTGAGAGGAAAAACTATTTAAAATAAAAATCCAGAGGCTTTGTTATGGAAATCCTTCCATGAACTCCACTATAAGTACTTGCTACACACAACTTCTTTCCATGCTCTTGTTTGCACACATCTTTCCCATAAACAACACCTTTCCACACATAAGAATTAATCTTTTTTCTCACACACTCATTCTCTTCCTTTTCCTTCCCAAAACGTAAGATACTCCCCTCTCCCTTTGGTAAGCTTCCATGACCCTTCCTTGAGCTTGTCCTCCTTGTCCAATGGAAGTTTGAAAATCTTTCCCTCCAATCAATGGTCTCCTCATCCTTCATGAACCAATGAAAATCGAGAATGATTTTCTCTCCTATGGAATGAGAATCCTTATGCCCAATGAAACACGAGGAAGGTTCAATTATCCAATCAAATAGGATGATAATCCTCATGACCAATGGAATTGGAGGACTCATCCTTTTCCTTATCTTGAACATCTTGATGGGGTTTTTGAGTTCCATCATTGTTAATTTCGTCCATTCAACTTTAACATCCTACTTCTTCATCCTAATTATTTTAAGTAACTAACTACTAGGATAATTTACTGGTAGTAATAAGTAAACATCCTTGAATTCCCATTTGATTAAATCAACTCAATGGTAGTAATAACCTTCTCGTGCACCATTTAGTCTTTTAATATTCCTTAATTATTCTTTACCGTGTACTAATTAATTATGTAGTACATAGTAAATTAGAATGAAATTTGGAATTACAAGGATTCCCATGTACTTTTAGATCCACCGTCAATATTAGGGCTTCACAAATTCATTGGAATAAGGATGTTCGGCTTCTCACAAAGTTCCGTTGTCATTACCACGCCTTATGCCTACCTTAATTTTCTGAATAAAAGTAACCACCCCCTTTGAATGTAAGTGCCAAATTGTTTTGGCTACCCTTCGGTTTTTGTTGATGCATGTGAAAGTTTAATTATGGTGGATGATGTTACTACACCCTTAAATCTTCCAGTTGCACCAGTAGAAGAGGAAAAGCTTGAAGAAGCACTACTTGATATGAATGTTTCTCAACAATCACGTAAAGAAAAATCGTCTAGGAGAATGGTGCGCATTTGAGTCGATTGTTTAACATGGGATCGACGTTGATTGTCTCCTAACCCAAATGCCTTAGCATTTATTTAGAATTTGTTTAGAATTTGTTCTTGATTGTGGAGCCGCGCCAAAAAGGTTTGAAGAATGTCAATGTGAAGATGACGATGTTCATCTTCATTGTTGAACTTGGGTTCCTAATGATGGCCATTATCATTGGCTACGAAGCCCAATCAACCCCTTTTCCATGGAGCATCAAGCTGAATACCTCGCTCGCACCATTCATCGAATTCTAGATTTTTTGCAATTGTGATCTATCCCTTTTAAGTCGTTTACTAAGTTGTAATTCACTTGAGGCTATTCAGGTGAAAATGTTAATAATTAAATTTGATCTTAATTCTATTTAGGAGTTTGATAGAAGTGAAGACTAAATAAGGATGTATTATGACTACATCCTAGAAATCTTACAAGCACATCATTAGTGTTTGAAGATTATTCTACAACTAATTTAATATTGTCATGGCGAAATGTTAATGTTAATTATGAGTTTGTATTCCTAATATATCAATAAAATCACATTTGATTCTACATTCCCTTTCACCTCTTTACAACATTGTCGCAACCCTAACTTGGCCAAGTGTGGGGGTGAAGCCCAACACTTGGAAAAGTTGGGGACTTGGAGTCCTTCGGGACTCCCGAATGTTCAGAGTTCGATAGCAGGACCCAAAACACCTCGCATTGGGGTGTTCTTGGTGTCATTGGAAAGGTCTTGAAGCGTAGATATCGAAAATGCCCTCGCATTGGGCATTTGGACATCTGTCGCCCAAGTTATGGGAAAAAGAAGGGCCGGGAGTCAAAC